>WNFA01001516.1_pt1 | contig 18913 bp, 16 predicted proteins | sample 5400481 | NCBI WGS metagenome assembly WNFA01 (sample SAMN13153340, study PRJNA577476) | soil metagenome | isolation source: 120 cm saprolite under Douglas fir tree site 2 hole 1 replicate 2 | place: USA:California | collected 2015-04-18
TGGATCGAACCGCCGATAAAGGTTTTGCAGACCTTTGCCTTACCACTTGGCGACCGCGCCTCGGACGTAGACGCATTCTATCATTTGAGCTTGTTGTTTGGGAGGTCCGACCTTCTTGCCCTGACGAAGGAAGGGCAGGTCGGGCAATTCGGGACTCATCTTCGGCGCCTTCAGGCCCTGAAGATACAAGGACTAAAGAGTCTGCGGAAAAAACAGGTTGCTTTGTCATTCTGAGCGGAGCGAAGAATCTCTCTTCGATTTTTCCCTATGATAAAGAAAGAGAGATTCTTCGCTTCGCTCAGAATGACAAAATTAATTACTTTTTCCGAAGACTCTGAAGCCCCGACCTCCTAAACGCAACAGCTATCGAGACGATCTGGCTCTGTTGACAACCTGAACCTCGGGCTCCGTTTGCAGTAGCCCGCGTCTTCAGACGCGGGGATTTTCCTTATTATCGGCAGCAAACCCTCGCCTCTGAAGAGGCGAGCTACAACTTCAGTGCATTGCGACGAGCAAAACGTACGATTACAACTAGAGCATTTCTAATTTAAGTGTATACATATCCAGAAGAGGCGAAGTAATTCGCGCATTCGGTTGAAGAGATGGTGTTGAGCAGTTCACCGATTTCATCCCATAGGGCATCGACCGATCGTTTGGCGGCCTTGCGGAGTAGCGCTTTGAGCTTGGCGAAGAGTTTTTCGATGGGGTTCAGGTCGGGCGAATAGGGCGGCAGATAGAGCAGCACCGCCCCCGCTGCGGCGATGGCCTGTTTCACCCCGGCCACCTTGTGGCTGCTGAGGTTGTCGAGAATGACGATATCTCCGGGCCGCAGAGTCGGGCACAGGAATTGGCGCACATAGGCAAGAAACATCTCGCCATCCATGGGCCCATCGGCGACCAGCGGCGCGGTCAATTGTTGGTGGCGCAAGCCGGCTACGAAGGTGGTGGTTTCCCAATGGCCGTGCGGGGCTGAAGCAATGCAGCGCTGCCCCCTGGGGGCACGTCCATAGTGCCGCGTCATGCTGGTCGATATCCAGGTTTCATCGATAAACACCAGCTTTTCGAGGTCCATCCCGGGCTGCGCCTCACTCCATGCGCGCCGCGCCGCCTGCACGTCGGCGCGCTCTTGCTCGTCGGCGTGCAAGGTTTTTTTTAAAGGTGAGCTTCCATTTGTTCAGCTGGTGCCACAGCGTCGCAATCTTGGTCGCCACGCCCTGTTTCGCCAGCCGCTGCTGCAGCTCGGCCAGCGTCAGATCGGGCTCGGCTGTAATCCAGTCGCGCAGCACCTGTTCCCGCTCCGCCAGCCGGGACCGGCGATGGCCGCCGATCGGAAAACTGCTGCGCACGCCCGTCTCTTGCTGCCGGTCCCGCACCTGATAGACCCAGACGCGGCTCACCTCGAACCGCCGAGCAATCTCCGTCGGACGATCCCCGCGATCCAGCGCCCGCAACACCCGGTCGCGCAAATCCTGCGAATACGCCTGCATCAAAGCCTCCTCTCTACCAGCAGGAGGATTATGGCACAAAACTGTAAATACTTAAATTAGAAATGCTCTAAGTGCGCCATATTCCACGATAATCCCCGCGGTACCGCTTCGCGCGCTTTCAAGCGATGCGGTTTGTTTGAATCGAGCGATCTCAATTGCCCCGCGCTGCAACAACCGCAACACGGCAACCCCAATAATCAGTTGCTACTCATGCCGAAGAATATCGACAGGAAGAATGCGCGATGCAGCGCGCGCGGGGATCAGCGTGGCGGCGACGCTGATGGCTAGAGCTGCGGCGGCGATCCATACGGCGTCGAGCGCGTTGGCTTGAAATGGAACGAACGGGACGGAATAAACTTGAGGGTCAAGCGGGATCAGGCGATACGTTCCCGCGGCCCAGGAGATTGCGTAGCCGGCCACGAGTCCCGTGATCGTGCCGACTACTCCCACAGTGAGTCCTTGCAGGACGAAAATATTGCGCACCTGATTGCGATAGGTACCCAGCGACATTAACACGGCGATATCGCGCGCGCGATCGGTCACCGTCATGGCCAGCACGACCAAAATATTCAGGCCGGCGACGAACGTGATCAGGCCAATGAATAGCGCGGTAACGAGCTTTTCCAGGCGCAGCGCGCGGAACAAGGCGCGATTTTCATCCTGCCACGTTGTCGTCGCGAGACCCTGGCCCGCGGCAGCGGAAATTGCGCGCCCGGCCTCGGCGGCGCGGTCTACATCCCGCACGCGGAACTCGAGGACGCTTGCCACGTCGCCGACACCGGCGAGATTTTGCGCCGCTGCCAGCCTGGCAAAGGCCCAGTTGGCGTCGTAATCATAGAAGCCGGAATCGAATACGCCGGTCACGCGGAAACGCCGCGAACGCGGCACCATCCCGTAGGGAGTGAGCCGGCCCTCGGGACTGGTCAGCGTGACGTAATCGCCGGTCTGGATGTTGAGTTCTTCCGCCATCAATTTGCCCACGACAATTGAGTCGAATCCGTCGGCATCCGGCGCGAAATCTGCCGCCCCGGATACAATGTGGCGCAACGCTTCGTCGGTGCCGCGCTCGAGTTCGGGATCGCACCCTTTGATGACGACGCCTCGCGCGTGGCCGCTTCCGGAAAGCAGCACCGTCAGGTAAATAGCGGGAGACACGCTGCGCACCCCATCGATGTGCCTCAACCGTTCGGCCAGCGCGTTATAGTCCGCGATGCCTTCGGCGCCGGGGCGGGTCAGATTGACGTGCGCCGATACGCCGAGGAGGCGGTCCTGAATCGTCCGGCGAAATCCGGTGTTCATTGACAGAGCAATCACCAGCGTGGCAACGCCAGCGGCGATTCCGACGACGGAAAAAAGCGTTACCAGCCGCAACACTGCGGGCTTATAGGGTGACCTCAAGTACCGGCGCGCGACCAGCCAGGCAAAGCTCATTTATGGCCGCCCGAGCCCTTTTCGGCGGAATTTCCGGTGGAATGTTCCGTGGATTTCGACGCTTCTTCCGCGACTCCTTCGCCGGAAGACTCGGGCCGGAGCAGCGGAAACAGGATGACTTCGCGAATGGAATGCGAATCGGTGAACAGCATGGTGAGCCGGTCAATGCCAATGCCCTCGCCAGCGGTCGGGGGCATCCCGTGGGCCAGCGCACGTACATAATCCATGTCTACCTCGCGCGGCACTTCCTCGCCGCCCTTTTCGACCTGTTGTCGAAAGCGGCGCTCCTGCTCGGCCGGATCGTTCAACTCGGAAAAAGCGTTGCCGAGTTCCATGCCCGCGACGTAGACCTCGAAGCGCTCTACGAGGGACGGATCGTCTTTGCGGCATTTCGATAGCGGCGAAATGTCGGTCGGGAAATCGTACAAAATCGTGGGCTGAATCAATTGAGATTCGGCCACAGTTTCAAACAGCAGGCCGGTGATCTCACCATCGGTTTGGCCGCCAAGATCGAGCAGCGTCTCCCGGCTATGAGTCTGTGCCCAAACGCTATAGCGTTCCGCAATCGCGCGCGGTCCTCCCGGCGTGGCCAGTTCCGTGACAGTCGGAGCGGGAACGGCGCTCGGTGGCCAATATCGGCACACCGCCTCACGCATCGACACGCGTTGAAACTTCGAGAAGTCGACTTCGTACTCGCCGTACCGGACGATTGTGGAGCCCGTCACTTCCTTCGCCAGATGCGCGAAGAGTTCCTCGTTCAGAGCCATCAGGTCGCCGTAATCGCTATAGGCCTGGTAAAATTCGAGCATGGTGAACTCGGGATTGTGCGCGGTGGAGATGCCCTCATTGCGGAAATTGCGGTTGATCTCGTAAACGCGGTCTAGACCTCCGACAATCAGCCGTTTCAAATACAACTCGGGCGCGATGCGAAGGTAAAGGTCCACATCGAGCGTGTTGTGGTGCGTGACAAAGGGCCGCGCGGTCGCTCCGCCCGCAATGGGCTGCATCATCGGCGTTTCAACTTCGATGTATCCCCGGGCGTCGAAAAATCGCCGCAATTCCCGGATGATATGCGCGCGCCGCAGAAAGATTCCACGCGCACGCTCATTCGCAATCAAATCCAGATAACGTTGCCGGTACCTGACTTCGACGTCGGACAGGCCATGCCATTTTTCAGGCAATGGCAGCAGCGCTTTGCTCAGCAGGGTCAGCTCATTGACCCACACGGTGAGTTCGCCCGTCTTGGTGCGGAATAGATGCCCGGCAACCCCGACGAAATCTCCCAAATCGAGCCTCTGGAACAGCTCGAAGGCTCGGGGGCCCACAATGTCAAGCTTCACGTAGATCTGGAGGCGCTGGCCCGATCCCGAGATGTGCGCGAAGCCGGCTTTGCCGTGCAGGCGAAGCGTCAGGATGCGTCCGGCGACCCGCACCGGAGGTTTTGCGGCTTCGAGCGCCGCTGTGTCAGCCGAAGTATATTTTTCAACGAGTTCCGCCGGGGTCGCTGTCCAATCGAACCTGTGCGGGTATGCGTCATGGCCTCGAGCTTCGATCTCGGCAAGCTTCTTCTGGCGTTGGAGATACTGGTCGTGCGGCTCAAAAGGTAACAGGGAACTCTCCCCTCTAAAGTCAAACTCAAATTAGCGCGCCAAATTTAAGCGAAGTATAGCGGCTGGCCCTTTGGCTGGCAAGGAAGGCTAGTCCTCCCAGAATCGGGATGTGGTATGATACGCGCTCTCAGAGGGGGGGCCATGGCTGGGGTACGCTCGAAATGCGCTGGCCAACGTTCACGCAGCGTGCGCGAGGATTGGTTTGCCTGCCTTCCTGAGGAAATGGACCAACTTTTCGGCGCCACCCGAAGCGAACTCGAATGTTTCAACGGAATTCTCAGCGTTGCCTTGGACGAAGCGCTCACTGTTTGCGACCAGGAGCAATTCACGATCGCCAAGGAAAGGGTCGCTGCGTTTGGGGGTATCTTTGACCGTATGGCGACTCAGCTCTGTTTTGTAATTCGCACCATCGAAGAACACGGGTCCCACTTCGGAACCCTGCCAAACGTAGTCGCGCTCGCTTCCGAAAACTTCCGTGGACCGACCGCGCAGAGAATCTCATTCATGGACAACCTGCTCGCCAAGGTAATCTTCCGGGGCCGGACGCGGTTTTTCCACAAATTGCATGCACTTAAAGAGATCATCGAGGAACTGCAAAAAGAAACCGGCCTTATCGTGGAGGAGGTTTCCGATGGAGCGCCGGAGTTTCTGGACCGGGCGTGGGGGGAACTCGAACTGCTTGGATACGACCTGAACACATGCATGGGGGAGACGACGGTCGTACTGAAATCGTTTTTCTGCGCCTTGCCCGCCGAGGAACTGGAAGTTTTTCGTCACAAACTCGTAACGCAAGTTCCCGCCATTCTTACGGTAAGCCCTAGACGAACGTAACCTTTCCGGGGAAAATGGGACCGTGACCATTCGTTTAGCTCGCTGCGGGGCTGGGCGGCAGGTCTTGCCGGAAGCACCCGGCGGCGGTACCAAACCAGCACCAAGAATTTACACAAGTGCAACTCAAGGAGCCAGGGATGCATCCCACACACCGGATGCGTCCCGACGGGTACGGTGACCCGCACGAGACGATCAGAATCCAGCGAGATGACTGAGGCAGAGGCCATTCGCCTCGCCCAACAGGGCGACGCTGGCGCGTTTGAACGCATCTACCGGCTTCATAGCCGGCGGGTTTATGCCTTGTGCCTGCGAATGGTGGGCAATACCGCCGAGGCGGAAGACCTGACGCAAGATGCTTTCTTGCAGTTGTTCCGCAAGATCGCGACCTTTCGCGGGGAATCCGCGTTCTCGACTTGGCTGCACCGGCTGGCTGTCAACGTTGTGCTGATGAAGCTGCGTAAGAAAACGCTGGCGGAAACTTCGCTGGAGGAGACGAACGATCCCGAAGATGAATCCAGCGGGCCGCGGAGAGAAATTGGTGCGCCGGACCTGCTGTTGACCGGCTCGATTGACCGCGTGCATCTCGAACGGGCCATCGAGCAGTTGCCACCGGGTTATAAGCAGGTTTTCGTGCTGCATGATATTCAGGGTTTTGAACACAACGAGATTGCCGGACTGATGAGCTGCTCGATCGGGAACTCCAAATCGCAATTGCACAAGGCGCGCATGCGGCTGCGGGAACTTTTACAGGAAACTCTGCGTGACCAGGCGCGGCAGGAGCGCCAGGCCGCCAAGACAGAAACGGCGGGGACGGGTTGAGCTCATGTGACTTGGAGGGATCGGGTGCGGATTCCGCGCGCCGTCGCCAGCCACCTCCGCCAGAGCGCTTCGGCGGCGGATAGCGCTGGCTTCCCGCTCGCCGCGCTGCTTTGACGGGCGAGTGGCGCGTCGGCGACTTGTTCACCCTGAGTTCCGTTCACGGAGAACGCTCTCGGTGAACTGAAGGGGAGCCCGAAAGAATACGGATGGGCTTAAGTCCTAGACCTGCTAGGTTTCCGTTAGGTCTAGTGAAGGGTCTAGTGACGCAAGGATGGCGAACATGAAATGCAATGAATTGGAACAGATTCTCGAACAGCAGGCTGACGGGCCCTTGCCGGAGCCCGCGTCTGCTCACATCAACGGCTGCGCAGCTTGCCGTGCTCTTGCCGCGGATCTCGAAGCGATCCACGCGCTGGCCATCGAGCTCGGCGCTGAAGAGGTCTCTCCCCCCGAACGCGTGTGGGTCACCCTACGCAACCAGCTGGAAGCAGAGGGAATCATCTACGAACCGCGACCGGAACCTCAGAGCGTGAAGCATGGCTGGTGGGTCGCGTTTCAACGGCCTGCCCTGGCTGGCGCGTTTCTGTCGCTGGTACTTGTTGCGGCAGGGATGATCAGTACGGTGCATGTGACGGTGCCTCCGCAACTTGAGTCCAGGCCAGAGCCGCCACTAGTGCCCTCGCCGGAGGACGTGTTCAAGGCGGAAATGGTGACGGTCGTCAACCAGAATATCCCGGGTTTCCCTGCGCACGACGCCGCCGTTACGGATTCCATTCGCCGCAATTTGAACATTGTTGACAACTTCATCGCTATGTGTAAAAACGACGTACGCGAACAACCTGAAAATGAGATGGCGCGCGAATATCTGTACGGCGCGTACAAGCAAAAGGCCGAGCTGCTGGCCACGGCCATGGACCGAAGCGGGATGGGAGGGCTGCAGTGAATTCCACATGCAATGCTGTAAGACTAGGCACAATCGGGGCCGTGATGGTGGGGTTTGCTCTCGCGGCTGTTCCCGCGCATGCCGACCGCATCGAGAAGCACTTCCCCGTGCAGAGCAAACCGATGGTTACGGTGCGCAACGCCAGTGGACGAATACAGGTGAAGGCCTGGAGCAGGAATGAAGTGCAGGTGGCGTGGACAAATGCGGGTGGGAAGGCCGTCGTGGAAACCGAACAGGCCGGCAATCGGATTGAAGTCGTAACCCATATGGCCAATGAAAATGCCTCCGCGGAGGACGTTAAGACGGATTTTGAAATCACTGTCCCGGTAGAGAGTGAGTTGAGCGTGCGTACGGACTCAGGCAATGTGACCGTCGAAAGCGTGCACGGCGATATGACTTTCGATACGGTCGGCGCGAACCTGCAGCTATCCGACGTGGACGGCTACATGGTGATCAAGACCATCGACGGTTCGCTCGTGTGTACGCGCTGCGCTGGGAAACTCGAGGCCAACTCGATCAGCGGCAATATGCAAATGATTCAGCCGACGCTGGATAGTGTCCGCGTGCAAACCTCTTCCGGAAATATCCTGTTTGACGGCAGTTTCCTGAGCCGCGGCGTTTACATCATGAAGAATTTCAGCGGCACCATCGAAGTCCACTTTTCCTCCAGCGATTCATTCGATGTGAACGCGACCTCGCTCAAGGGCAATGTCATCAACCAGGCGTCCTTCAAGCCCGACACACACGGCAGTCATCACCCGATTTCCAAATACGGGCAGAGCCTGTTTGGCACCATGAACGAAGGCCACGCCAAGGTCGAGCTGTCTTCCTTTAGTGGTACAATCAAGATTCTGAAGCGTAACTAACGCACTCGGAATCGCTTGCAGGATTATTCCCAACCGAAGAAATCGCTGACCGGGCCTGCCCCGGAGTGCCGCATGGTCTGCCTGACCGGTTTCATGGGCTCGGGCAAGAGCACCGTGGGGCGCATGCTTGCCGCCCAACTCGCTTGGCATTTCGTCGACCTCGACTCCGATATAGAACGCCACACCGGCTTGCCGATTGCGCAAATCTTCGAGCAGAAGGGTGAACCGGTTTTCCGCGACATCGAACATGACTGTCTGACCCGCGTGCTTGGCTGGGCATCGGAACGGGACGCGCGCGTGGTCCTGGCTCTCGGGGGCGGCACCTTTGCGCAGCCTCGCAACGCCGCTTTGATCCACAATGTTGACTCACCCGCGCGTGGTGGTATCGCCGTGGTGTGGCTCGATTGCGTAATCGAACTCCTGCTGCAGCGGTGTGTACTGATGGGAGACAGGCCGCTCTTCCGCGACGAAGCCAGTTTTCGTAGACTGTACCTGGAGCGCCTGCCGTTTTACCGGCAGGCGGATTATCGCATCGAGAGTGGCGGCGAATCCATTCGCGTAGTCGAGCAGATTCTGGCCCTTGGCATCTTTGACCGGTCGGCACGCGTTTCCGCGGATGGGACCGCGCCGGGGCATCCGCTTCTATGAATTACGATCGGAAAACAATGGGGAGACTGGTCACGCTGGGATTCATTTTATCCTTTGCCTCCGGCATTGCTGCTATTGGGGCGCCGCCGCGCGCGCGCCTCTCACCGCAGAAGAATAACAAAGATGCGAAGGCGGAAGTCCCAACAACAGGGCTTACGCCTGACAAGGGAAAATTCCGCATCCTGCTGGAAGGCCGTGTTGTCGGCAGCGAAGAATTTGAAATTTCACTGTCAGGCGCAACATGGATGGCGCGCGGCTCGACGACCGCGCATGCGCCGGGCGGCGGGGACGTTAAGGCATCGGGTCAACTTACGCTGGCCCCCGACGGCGCGCCCATTCACTACGACTGGACCGCGCAGACCCAGAAGAAGGGTTCCGGCGCTGTGGACTTCGCGAACGGCACGGCCAAGAGCGCGATCGATCTTGGCGGCAAATCACCCTTCCTGCAGGATTTCACTTTCCCGTCTCCGCGCATCGCCGTGCTCGACAACAATCTCTACTACCAATATGCCGTGCTCGCCCAACTGTACGATTGGAAGGCTGGCGGCAAGCAGGTGTTTCCTGTCCTGATTCCTCAGGACATGACGCCGGGAAGTATATCGGTGGAATCGATTGGCCCGCAGCAGATCGAGAGCGCGAAATACGAAACCCTGCGCGTTAGTTCTCCGGACCTGGAAATTCTGCTTTACCTGGACGCCGGCCGACGCCTGATGCGCGTCGACGTGCCTTCCTCCAAAGCCACGATCGAACGCGAATAGATCCGCGCGATATCGATCGCACCGAAATCGAAAAGGCCGCTGGAGATCCTTTCCGGCGGCCTTCGCGCCTGCGGATCAGTTTGGAATTTACGACCGGCGGTTCCGCATCGCTTCGTAACGCGGCAGTGGCCGTTTTGGCTGCTCGGGCTCGACCATCAGCGAAGTTTCCACGCCCTTTCGGATTACGCTTAGGCTGACCGATTTTGTGTCGCGGCTTTCTCCTAGCTGACCGCGAAGTTCGCCGAGATCATGAACGCGCTTTCCGTTGATTTTCGTGATGACGTCGCCTGCCTTCAACCCACCCTTCGCGGCCGGTGAGTTTTCTTTCACTTCCGTAACGAGGACTCCTTCACCGTCCGGCGCATTGAAATAAGCGCCCAATTGCCCGGAAACATCCATCGCGGAAATTCCAATTGTTGGCGCCATCGGATTCATGGCATGTTCGCGAAACCGGCGGAGAACATCGGGAGCATCCGGAAACGGCATGATCCGCGGAATTCCGGGAGATATACGCTCTCGCGATTGCCGCGGCATCGCAGCAAGTTCGGCAGAGAGAGTTTGCGACCGTCCTTCACGCCAAATTGTCAATTGGACCGTGCGGCCCTGGGGCGTCTCACGCACCATGCGGCGGAACCCGATCGTTCCTTCGACGTGCTGGCCATTGAACTCCGTGATGATGTCGCCTGTTCTGAGTCCCGCTCTCGCGGCGGGGCTATTAGGGTCGACTTGCTCGACAAGGACTCCGCGCGCCGTTGATAGCTTCGATTCTTTTGCTTTGTCCGCTGAGACCTCCGAAATCGTGACACCGAGCCAGCCCGCGTCTCGATCGGATTCGAAAATCATGTCTTGGGCGAGAAGATCAGGAATCTCGAGGGGGCTCTTGGATTCCTGCGCCGCGATGCGGCTGGGAATCGCCGCGAGAGCAAGCGCCGCCATCAAAACGGCGCTCTGTCTGAAGGCATTCCTTGTCTCCATTGCTTCTCCCTCCATATCTGGTTCGACGCTGCCAGCCTCGAATCGTAAGCAGGAGGAGGGCCGCTACACGTTGGGATTGAGCGCGAGAATGCGGATCGTGCCGTTGACGGTCCGCAGCGTTAGCTGCGTCCCACCGTGGCCCAGGAGCCCGCGAAATTGACTCGAGCCGATCGAACTTTGCACGTACACCGGCAGATCGGAACGGAAATCTCCATTGAGCGTGTGAACATCGAGCGCCGCGCTGGCATTGGGTCTGAGCGCAACCTGGATCGAACCGTTCACGGTCTCCGCATCGACGGGCTCGCTCGGGTCCAACCGAAGAAGTTCAAGGTGGAGATTGCCATTGGTGGTCTGCGTCCTGAATCCGCCGGCACTATCGAAAACCTCGACGTTCCCGTTAACGGAACGCAAGGCGCCGGTGGTTTCCATGTGACTCGCGCGAACGCCTCCATTCACTGTGCCGATCTGGGTGAGTCGCGCGTGGCGCGGAACTCGAATGTGATACTCGACGGAGACCTCAACGCCTTTTTCCTGGGGATAGCGAGTCGCGACCGAAAGATGATCGGGCGCGGAAGCCACATCGATGCGGACACGAGAGAGGTCCGCCGATGCGCTCTTCGCGTACTTCACGGCGTACACTTCCACCGTGTCGCGGTCCCAGCCCGCGATTTCGATTGAACCATTGATATTCTGCAATTCGACGCTGCCGTTCGAGTCCAAATGATAGGACTTGTTGAAAACTTCATCGAACGCCTGGGCCGGCATGGAAAGAACTGTCAGCGCCGCAAGAATCAAGAGTGACATCCATATTCTGCGCATCTGGACACCCCCGCGGAATTGGCGCACTGCGCCTACTGCAAACGGAACGCAACGACTAATGTCGTGACCACATTGGCTGGACGGCCATTTATCCTCATGGGCTGATATCGCCACTGCTGCACGGCGTCCATCGCCGCGCGCGCCAGTATGGGCGGCCCCGAGAGGACCTTCAAGTTTTTGACACGGCCATCACTCGAAACAAAAGCGCGCAGGACAATGTCACCTTCGATCCCCGCCTGGCGCGCGACTTCCGGATACACCGGCGCCACCGACTGTTCGAGATGCCTCTGCAAGTCGGCGGGCTCGACAGGCACTCCTCCCCACCAGGATTCCTGAATTCTTCGGTGGATTTCCTCAAGGAAACCCTCGTGGTCGATGTCATTCCCGTCATTTTGATCGTGGGGATTCCAGTCCGGCCGCGGAGGGTGCCCAGGGAAAATCGGCATCCCCGGTGCGGAAATTGCAATGCTTCCCCTGGAATCTGGATCGTCGTGGCGCAAGACGATATTTCCGGACACCGCTTTCAAGTGAAGGACTTCTCCGCCCCCATTTAGATTGCCTTCGCAGTGGAGCTCGCGCACTCCTGACGGGGAATCCTGGTAGCTCACTTTGAGCGGAAGAGAAGGGTCGGTAACAATGCGGTGCTCTCCCCCTTGTTCGACCAGCGCGTCGACGGTTAGAGCCAGCCCGCGCGGGAGGTACACAATGATGTCTCCATCGCCGGATGTCAGTTGAGAGGAACCGCGCATCCTGCGGATTCCGTGGGCGACAACCGCGGATTCGGGTTCCGCATCGTTGAACCACGCCGTGATGTTGCCTGTCACTGCGGAAACACGCAGTGGCGCATTCACTTGCCGCAGGAACACACTCCCGCCGCTCGTCTCCACTGCGGAGGGGCCGGAAATGTGCTCGATGCGCACGGCCCCGCCTCCCGTATGCGCGCGAATTGCGCCCGCGGCATTTCCAAGATCGATCAGCCCACCGCCCGTATTGGCGGTGATGCTGGACCCGGCGCTCGCGACATGAATGTTCCCGCCGCCGGTGTCAAGAGTGGAGACTCCAGCGACGCGGCCCGTTTCGATGTGACCGCCTCCTGTGCGAAGCGCGGCGTCGCCATCGATATTTCCAGTCGTGATGTGCCCGCCCGCGGTTGTCGCGCGCAAATCACCCGCCACGTCGCCGATCGTGATATGGCCCCCTTGAGTTTCAAGCCGCGCTGCGATCCGTGCAAATGACCGCTTGCGAGTATCTCCCGCGCCCACGCGGCCCACGGTGATGTTCCCTCCCGCGGTGACCAGCGTCACTTGGCCCTCAATGTTCTGGACATCGATATTGCCGCCCTTCGTGGCGATATCCAGGCAGTAGTTGAGCGGAACATGAATCTCAAAACTTACTCGCAGCCGGCCGTGAAACGCGTGGCGAGGAGAGTGGCCATCAATCGAGATGCCCGCGGGGATCTTTTGCGCAACGAGGGAAAATTCACGCAACATATTTTCAGCGTTGGGGTCGTGTGACTCGGACTCGAGTGTCACACGATAGGAAACCTCCTGAGACGCGTCGGTGAGAATGTGGAGATCGCCTGGGTCCGTACTGATCCGAAGGCAGAGCCCATCCTTGGTCGGAAGCGTTCCGGACTTTACGACCGAGACGCGCGGCGCATCGTCGGAAGGATCGTAGACGGAGGAATCAACAACGGAAAAGCCGGCGGTCCTGACCGGAAAGAGGTTTGGGAGGCCCAGATGAAAACGCGCAAACGATGACGACGGCATTATCGCAAGAATCGCTATCGCAATGGTTCCAGCGATTTTTCGTCCTCGCGTCAATGGATGGCCCGCCCCCTGGAGGCAATCTAGGAAACTTTCAGGCCCTGCTACGGAAGCCCGCCCGCGTCCAGTTGCCGCAGCGCCGCCGCGCTCTGCAGCCGCACGTAGTTATTGGGGTCGTTCCGCAGGCGGTCGCCCAACACGGCAAGAATGTTGGGGTCCGCCACACCGGATGACCCTCCCGAGCGGAGAGCATTGATGAGGAGGTTGATGGCCTCGACGCGCACGCCGGAATTGCCGTCATTGTGCAACGCCCCGATGAGCGTCTGCCGGACCGTGGAGTCTTGCTCGAAGCCTTGCAGCGCTTCAAGAGCTTTCATGCGTACTCCGGGATTGCGGTCCGATAGCGCAGCCGTGCACACCGCGCGCCGCACTTCGAGGTCCGCACACCGCGTGCGCAGCACTTCGAGTGAATCCATGCGCACGCTCGAATCGAATCGCTGGCCATTCGCCAATACGTAGGTCAGCGCGCGCTGCACGTCGGCATCCTCCGGCGCGCCCACGATATTCATCGGCGCCTGCGACATCAGTTGCACCTGCACCGTGGGCGTGCGCGATCCTGACGGCGTAACCCAGGCGATATTGGCGCTCCCGGCGCTCTGCAGCTGTTGCTCGGTTAGCTTCGGCGCGGCCGAAACCGTCATCACCGGGCGCGGCGACGCGGGAGATGTGATGCGCAACCTCTGGCCCGCTACGCCCGCCAAAAAACCCGCCACCACCAACGCGGCCATGCTCATCGCCGGGTGATAGACCAACGTGTCGCGAAGAACTGTCCACCATGCTACCGGCGAAAACACTGCGCGCCAGCCCGGCTGACTCGCATGTGAATGTTCGTCGTCGAGCGCCTCGGCGAGTTGGCTGCGGCATTGCGCGAGCACCAGGCCGGAACGGTCAAGCGAATCGGCTGGCTGGTCGAATGATGCAATCTGCTGATGCAGGCGGGTCTCACGCGATAACAACGCGGCGCACACGGAACACTTCGCTGTGTGCGCCTCGAGCGCGGCACGCACCGCGGGATCGAGTTCGTCACAAGCGTACAGGACGGCGAACTGCTCGATCTCCTCGCAGCGAACGATGGCCTCGTTTTGTGGTTGTTCGCTCACAGCAATCCTTCCAGTTGCACGCGCAGCTTGCGTGTCGCGCGGAACAGCGAATTCTTTACCGTTTCTTCCGTGGTGCCAAGGACTTCACCAATGGCGCGCAATTTCAGGCCCTGGTAATGCTTCATCTCGAACACCATTCGTTCGCGCGGCGTCAACCGCCCGAGCGCGGTCGAGATTCGCCGGCCGATTTCCAGGCCCAGGAGACGCCGTTCCGGATCGGACGCCGCGCCCTGCTCCTGTTGCCTGTCGAAAAAATCCCCGGCGGAATTGTCGCCACGCGCCTGGAGCCCGGTTTCAGGCGCCTGATCTTCGGGGCGGCTGCTTCTGCGGCGAAGATGATCGAGGCAAACATTTGTTACGACGCGATACATCCAGGTATAGAAACTGCACTCAAAACGGAAGCGGTGCAAATTCTTATAAATTTTCAGAAACGCTTCCTGGTAGACGTCGCGGGCGTCTTCTGGCCGGTGCAAAATGTTCAGGGCGATTCGCAGGACGTCGCGGTCGTAACGATGGACGAGCGCTTCAAACGCTTCGCGATCGCCCGCCTGCGCGCGTTCGATCAGGGCTCGGTCGTCAGGCGCGGCCAGGGCCCGGCCTGTCGCTCCTGCGGCGGGGCCTTCAGCGCGGTTTCCCGCGCCATCTTCAGACCATGTGATTGTCATTCCGTCAGCTGCCATCGGGTTGCTTTCACTTCACGCGACGCTGGCTATCTGTTCGACCGCATGGAGCACACGCTAATCTGTTAACGAGACAATCCCAACATCTTAGACGCATAAAAGCTAAGAAAGGTAGCAGCCTTCGCAAACAAGGCCCGCTACCCCGATCAAACATCTAACGTATTGAATATACGCTGGTTAGCATTTCACGCCTGCTCTCGCCATCAGTGGCGGGCGCCAGGTTTTCGCTGGAATCATTGCACCCCCGCACTGCTCGGGTCAAGGGCCGATCCTGTTCGTGAAAGTTCGCGGGATACTTAATTATTTGGCCGCCCCTTTCATCACCATTCAAATCGCAAATTCAGAATGATATAAACGCACGGCAGGCTAGCATGAAAACGGAGTTCCATTGAACCAACCTTTGGTAAACGGATCGAAAACCAGCGCGGGCCACGGCACCCGCAAATCTCAGCCAAAGATTTCCGTCGTCCCGATGATTGCGGCAACCTATTTCATGGTGGCGGGCGGTCCCTACGGTCTCGAAGAAGTCGTCGAAAAGACGGGTTACCTGGCGACCTTGCTGATTCTCGTGATTACACCGCTGTTGTGGAGCTTGCCCACGGCCATGATGGTCAGCGAACTGGCCACGGCAATTCCGGAAGAGGGTGGTTTTTACATTTGGGTGCGCCGCGGCATGGGACGCTTCTGGGGATTTCAGGAAACGTGGCTGACGCTGGCAGGCAGTGTATTTGAAATGGCCCTGTATCCGAATCTATGTGTGGCTTACGCTTCCAGGTTCATGCCCGGTCTGCAATCTGGACATCGCGGACTCTTTCTCGGCTTCGCGATGATCGCTCTTTGCACGGCGTGGAACATTCTTGGCGCGAGGTCGGTGGGCGAGGGCTCCGTATGGCTCAACGTCGCACTGCTCGCGCCCTTCGTTGCCTTGATCGTTCTGGCATTGGGGATGGGCCGGGGCGGCGTGCCCGTCTCGGTGCCGTTGCGCCGGGTTGATTTGCTCGGCGGCGTGCTCATCGCCATGTGGAACTACATGGGCTGGGACAATCTCTCGACGATCGCGGGAGAAGTGGAAGCGCCGCAGCGCACCTATTCGCGCGCAGTGTTCGGCGCGGTCGTGCTGGTTGTCCTGAGCTACGTGCTGCCCTTGGCGGCCGTGGCGCGCACAGGCATTGACCCGAACAGTTGGACGGCAGGCGGCTGGGTGGATGTCGCGCGATTGATCGGCGGAGAGACGCTCGCCATTGCCATCGCGCTCGCGGGAGTGATCGGAGCAATCGGATCGTTTAGCGCCTTGATGCTTTCCTTCACCCGTCTGCCGCTGGTGATGGCGGATGACGGCTACTTGCCGCGGGTAGTAGCCCGGCAGCATTCCCGCACGGGCGCGCCCTGGGTCTCGATCGCCGCCTGCGCAATTTTGTGGGCGGTGTGCTATCCGCTCGGCTTCGAAAAGAACCTCATCCTCGACGTGCTGCTGACGGGCTTGAGCATTCTGCTGGAATTCTGGGCGCTGGTAGCGTTGCGGATTCGCGAACCGGAACTTGCGCGCCCGTTTCGCGTTCCGGGAGGCATAACCGGCGCGGTTGTCATAGGACTGCCTCCGCTCGCCTTGATGGCCGTAGCCGTGCTGCGCAATCGCAAAGAGTTTGTCGGCGATACCAACGGACTCGTCATCGGAATCGTTATTATCGCCGCTGGAGTATTGCTCTATTTCCTCAGCCAGATGATGCAACGAAGAAAAGCGCGCTGACGACGCGGGGAGCTGCGAGCCATCTTCTATACCTATATATGTATATACATATATAGGTATTTATAGGCTTTGTGGGTCGCGGCTTCAGCCGCGACATAAAATGGCCGGTAAAAACTGGGCTTTAGCCCCTGAAGTGCGAATCACACCACGCCTGATGGATTTACGTGACAAGTTTCATGCTCACGCTGGAGTTTTATTACGAAGGCCGGACATAAGCGGCCAGGCCAGGAGTGCCACAGCAAACGCGATGACTGCGTAGCCGTTCGTGCGGAAGTATGCATTCGGCTGCTTGAGCAATTCGATGACGCCGGGAATGAGCGCGGTCATCGCGGCCAGCAGGAAATACCCCAGCACATTGAATCGCAAGATGTGTTTCACACTAAGCCACAGCGCCACAAATACAGCAACGTGGAACGCTGTCTCCTGCAGAAAGGTCCCGGGTGTCGCCGCGTTGGTGGCCAATAACACTGCGACCAGGACCACCATTCCGGCACGCATCCATCGAGGACGAATGTATGCCGCAATTAGAGCCACAGTGATCGCAATCATTCCGGGGATCAGAAAACTGCGCAAGATTCCAGATGCCAACGTCCCTAGTCCCGGGTTCAATCCGTCTAAACCGTCCGGAACGGCCGGACCCAGCGCATGCCGCACAAGCGGCCACCGCGAAAAAAGCCCCGGAAGGCGGCCCATCCCCATTATTGCCGCTGCCCCAAACAGGGCGACGCAGAGCGCATCGCGGTAATACTCGGGCCGCATCCTGGACCACGCGGGGATGCGCCCGCGGCCGAATGTCCGTTCGATGAAGAACCACGCAAGGCCCAGCATGAGAAATGCAGCCGCAGCATAGAGCGCTGTGACAAATAGCAGCCGGATAAAAAGAACGGCGTAGTACGTCTTTAGTGGCATGGTTGTCGTATAGCCATCCAGAAGCCCCGGCTCCTGGTTCACAAACGCCACAGTCGCTGCCAGTAGGGCCCAGGCGGACCACTTGGCCAGCCTGCGCCAGGGAACCTGCGAAAATTCCGGATGTTTCAGGCTGCGCAGGGTGACAACCAAAACGGTGATTGCAGCCGCCCCCAGAAGGAGCGCGATCCCGAATATCTGCGCGATTTGCGCCGCCGTCGTGCGGCTTTCCGCATCGCGCCATGCCTCGGGAATCTTGATGAATACGCGGTAACCGGAAACTTCGTCGCCCTGCACTTGCGCTTGCATGCGAACGTGGGCCCCCGCGTTTGTGCCCGCCTGTCCTGATGCCGCATCAAGCGCGGCCTTTTGTTCCCAGATGAATGTGTGGTCGGTCCTCCCCAGGCGCTTATCGGTGTTGGTCTCGACCAGATTCCACGCCGAGAGATCGAGTTTCTTCTGGTTGCGCAGATAAGTCTCGGCTCTCGACAAAGCGTCTTCCTTGGAAAGATTCGCGCCCGGAGCCTTTTCATCGAGCGTATGGTGGAGCGAATGCAACGAGCCATCCGTCCGCAGGACGACCATGTACTCTTCATTCTGCGAATCGCGGAAGTACCGGACCGTCCAGAAGGCGGAAGGAACCTGGTCACGATAAATGCGGTTTGCGGCGGCGATGCCGATCGTGCGCCGCAAATATTCGTTGGTGTACCCGTCGAATGTGTAGGTAATCGTGGCGGCGTGCTGGTAGCTTGCGGGATCGACTTTGTTATCGCGCAGGACCTGGTCCGCGCGGGTAGTGGCTTCACTCGCATTGATTTCGAAGCGGACGAAATCTCCAATCGCTTCGCGTTTGACGCCCAACAGCAACGCTAGACCCAGCACGCCGCAAACTGCCAGAACGGCGAGCGCACGTGAGGACATCGGCGCGTATCGCGGCATGCCAATTGTGGCAGCACTTTCGGAGGCGGCTTCGGGCGCGGCTTCTTGCACCGCCACCGGCGTCTCTTCCACTTGTTGCACGGCAAGAGGGCGAGCGCTGTTCAGCAGTTCCTGATCTGTCTCAAATCCTCCGCGCGATAAATAAGAAATTGCCGCGATGCCCAGCGGGATCAACGCGGCCCCGCCAACGATCGCTCCGGAAGCGCGGAGATAAATTCCTTCTGAACGCAGTAGCGAAGTGCTGATGAGGAATGCGTCGACCGTGTAGTGCCACGTCAAAGTGGCCCAGATTCCCCAGCGCATCATCACGAGTCCCGCGACAATGCCGATCAGACCGACTTCGATGCCGCGTATGTAGGCCGGCTCTTGCGGGTAGTTGCTGTGCAGAAATCCCCACGCGAAGGCTGGTAGCACCACGGCCAGAAACCTGGACTTGGTTATTCGCAAGAGGTAGGGAATAGCGAATAAGCGAAACAAAAACTCCTCGCTCGTGGCCGCGTAGATTCCGATCGCCAACGGGTACACCCA
>WNFA01005809.1_pt1 | contig 18896 bp, 10 predicted proteins | sample 5400481 | NCBI WGS metagenome assembly WNFA01 (sample SAMN13153340, study PRJNA577476) | soil metagenome | isolation source: 120 cm saprolite under Douglas fir tree site 2 hole 1 replicate 2 | place: USA:California | collected 2015-04-18
CTGCGACAGTGGCCGCCGCATTGAAGACCTCGCCGACCGCTTTCAGGCTGTTGCCCGCCGTTGCCGCAGCGAGCGCTGCCGGATCGTCGGCGCCCGCCGGAGTATTTTGGAACGCGACGTCGAGGGCGCCCGTATTGGCCAGGAACGTGACGTTGTTGAGGGCGGCTGCGATATGGGGATCGTTGTTGATTTCCTGCAGGATCTCGTTTTGCACCGCGTGGAGCGTCTGGTCCGCAGCCGACATCGTCGCCGCATTGGTGGTCTGCGGCGCCGCGGTTAACAGCGTGCCCAGTTGTCCCTCGATGTTGGTCAAAACCGCGGTGTCGGTGGTGTTCAGGGTAAAGGCCTGACCGCCGAGCGTCACGCCACCGGGAGTGGCGAGCATCGCGGCGATGTCATTCTGCACCGCATGGATGTCGGTCGTGTAACTGCCCAGGAAGGGGTTCGCGTTGCCGCTGCCCGACAAATTGAACAGGCCCAGCGACGCACGGATGGCATCGTTGAAGACAACGCCGGCCTGCACCAGGTCGGTCGAGTGATTGAGCGCGTCGGCGCGCACGATCAAATTCGACGTCCCGTTCGCCAGCGCAGTCTTGTTGAACAAGGTAGTTGCTGCCGGTGGGCTGCCTCCGCCGCCACCACCGCCTCCGCCCCCACCACCCGTCGTGGTGCCCGAGGTCGCGGTACCGCCGGTGCCATTGGCGATGTTCGGGGTCGCCGTCACCGGGATGCTGCCCTGTGCCAAACCATTAACCGAGGTCGCCGTCGCCACCGTCGTCGCCGTGCCGACATAGGTGGCTCCGCCGATCGCGATGTTGTTTCCGCTGACGTCCATGGCGTCGGCGGCAAAGCCCTGGCCGGCAGCTACGAGCATCGCCTGGTCCGCCGCGAGTGCCGTGCCGGTATCGCCGTTCAGGATGCCGGTGAGCCCCTTGACCGAGGCGGCGGTGTCGGCCTGCAGCGTGCCGTTGTTCAGTTCGTTGTCGAACCGGCCCTGGAAGACCGCACCTTGCGCAGCATCGAAAGTGGCGCCGAAATTTTGGTAGTTCTGGATCTGCGTGACCAGCGCTGCGCTCGCCTGCTCCTGACCGCCAGCGATCGCCGTCAGATGCGCATTGATGGTGTTGGCCTCGGCCAGGAACGAAGCCCAGAAATTGGTCTGCGCCTGATTATCCTGGAACTTGGTGACGGTCCCGGTCAGACCGCCCGGCATTTCAGCGAAGCCCCCCGCATGCCCCGCCGCGCCGTTGCCGCCCGCCGCCGTGTTCAGGTTGGCATCGCCCTGAATGATATCGATGATGTCGAGCACATTGTCCGCGGTGCCCCGCAGCGCGGTGGCCGAGCCGGTCGTCTCTGCGACGTCATATTTGTTGAGCTGGAGGTTGATCTGGTTCAGCACCGTCTGCAGGTGAACGGTCGTCAGCGCCGCGGCATTGGCGGTTTCGCCGGCTTCGATCTGCGCCAGCATGGTCGCATTGCCCAGGATGTTGGTCAGACCCTGCTGAACCGCGGTGAAGTCGTTCGTGATCTCGCCGAGATTCGCCGTACTGATGCCGCCGGCTGCGACAGTGGCCGCCGCATTGAAGACCTCGCCGACCGCTTTCAGGCTGTTGCCCGCCGTCGCTGCAGCGAGCGCTGCCGGATCGTCGGCGCCCGCCGGAGTATTTTGGAACGCGACGTCGTTGGCGCCCGTATTGGCCATGAACGTGACGTTGTTGAGGGCGGCTGCGATATGGGGATCGTTGTTGATTTCCTGCAGGATCTCGGTTTGCACCGCGTGGAGCGTCTGGTCCGCAGCCGTCAACGTCGCTGCATTGGTGGTCTGCGGGGCCGCCGTTAAAAGCGTGCCAAATTGTCCCTGGATGTTGGTCAAAACCGCGGTGTCGGTGGTGTTCAGGGTAAAGGCCTGACCGCCGAGCGTCACGCCAGCGGGAGTGGCGAGCATCGCGGCGATGTCGTTCTGGACCGCATGGATATCGGTCGTGTAACTGCCCAGGAAGGGGTTCTGGTTGCCGCTGCCCGACAGATTGAACAGGCCCAGCGACGCACGGATGGCATCGTTGAAGACAACGCCGGCTTGCACCAGGTCGCTCGATTGATTGAGCGCGTCTGCGCGCACATTCAAAGTTGACGTGCCGTTCGCCAGTGCGGTCTTGTTGAACACGGTGGTTGCCATTAGATCGTCTCCCCGGATTTCATCGCTCGTCTCCTGCCTGACGCGTCCCACAGGATTACGAGGATGTTCAAAACTGAAGGGCCCCTTAACCGACGTTCGCCGGCATGTTGAGCTGGTGAGCGGTTGTTATGCGCCGCGCAACCGATTGATCGGAGGCAAACTTGACCTAAACATGCGTCGTTTCGGACGGAACTGTGATTATGTTCCGACCAAACGAGGCGATCAGGTGGCGCAAACCGCGGCATGGACCGGCTGCCAGTGTCGCCTCGGCTGATCCGAATTGACCGATGGAAAGCTCTGAATGCGCGTCGCAGAACTCTCGGCGGGACTGCTTTTGCCGGGCCTCATAGGCAGTTAGCCGGCGCGTCCAACAACTAGCTCATCGCATTGTCCTGATGTTGGCGAGTCTCTGCGTCCTTCCGGCGGAGGAATGTCTCATGGACATACTTTCTCTTTCTCTTTCGTCGGACCTGGACTCTTCACGAGCCTGATTTCAGTCTGGTGATGGTCGCCGCGCCTGTGCGCTTCATGTGCACAGAGCGTCGACCAGCCTTAGCGACACTGACATTCCGGTCCATGCCGCGGTTTGCGCGACCTGATCGCCTCGTTTGGTCAGAACATAGTCACAGTTCCGTCCGAAACGACGCATGTTTAGGTCAAGTTTGACCGCGATCACGCCTGTCGGGATCCAGTCGATACCTGTCTGTCGTGTTTCGGCTTGCTGTGCGTCGTCCGCCGCGTTTTGTCGTCCGCCGCGTTTTACAGAGTACACGATCGTGAACATGCATCGCGTTGAGGTGGCTTCCAGAACCCGGGCAAAAGAATCTGCCGTCGTCGAGCCCGCTCGGAGCGCGGACGAAATTCAGCTCGCTTCCGCCATCCGTCGCTATGCGGCAAAGGCCTCCGCGGCGCCCCGTCGTCAACTCACGCCGCATTTGCGTCGCCTCGAAGCCGAATCCATCGAGATCTTGCGCGAGGTCGCGGCCGAGTTCCGCAAGCCGGTCATGCTCTATTCGATCGGCAAGGATTCCGGCGTCATGCTGCATCTGGCACGCAAGGCTTTCTTCCCTGCCTCGATTCCGTTCCCGCTGCTGCATGTCGATACGACCTGGAAATTCCGGGAGATGATCGCATTCCGAGACCTCATGGCCCGTGAGCTTGGCCTCGATCTGCTGCTCCACGTCAACCGCGAGGGGCTCGCCCGCGGCATCGATCCGATCGCCTCGGGCCCGGCGTTGCACACCCAGGTGATGAAAACCGAGGCGCTCAAGCAGGCGCTTGATGCTCACGGCTTCGATGCAGCACTTGGCGGCGCGCGGCGCGATGAGGAGGGCAGCCGCGCCAAGGAACGGATCTTTTCGTTCCGCAGCGTCAACCACGTTTGGGATCCGCGCCATCAGCGCCCGGAGCTGTGGAACCTGTTCAACACCCGGATCCACGACGGCGAGTCGGTTCGGGTGTTTCCGTTGTCAAACTGGACCGAGACGGACGTGTGGTCCTATATCGCGGCCGAGGCTATTCCGGTGCTGCCGCTCTATTTCGCCAGGCCGCGGCCGGTGGTGCGCCGCTCCGGCGCCTTGATCGTGGTCGACGATAAGCGCCTGCCGCTCGAGCTTGGCGAAATACCGGAGATGCTCACCGTTCGCTTCCGCACGCTCGGCTGCTATCCGCTCACCGGCGCCATCGAGTCTGATGCCGCCGACGTCGACGACATCGTCGTCGAAATGCAGGCTGCTACCAGGTCCGAGCGTCAGGGCCGGCTGATCGACCACGACGACGCCGCGTCCATGGAGCGCAAGAAGCGCGAAGGGTATTTCTGATGCCCACGACGATCCTGGATGCTCCAGTCGGTCCGCCTGCTTTGGCGGAGACGGCGGAGAAAAGCCTGCTGCGTTTTTTAACCTGCGGCTCGGTCGATGACGGCAAGTCGACCCTGATCGGCCGGCTGCTGTACGATTCCAAGCTTGTGTTGGACGATCAACTCGCGGCCGTCGCGCGCGCCAGCGGCCGCTACGGCACGCTTGGCGAGGAGACGGATCTCGCGCTGCTGGTCGATGGCCTCGAGGCCGAACGTGAGCAAGGCATCACCATCGACGTCGCCTACCGCTATTTCGCTACGCCGCGGCGCGCCTTTATCGTCGCCGACACGCCGGGCCACGAACAGTATACCCGCAATATGGCGACCGGCGCGTCGACCGCCGATCTGGCGGTGGTGCTGGTCGACGCCCGCAAAGGCCTGCTCGCCCAGAGCCGGCGTCACAGCTACATCTGCGCGTTGCTTGGCATCCGCTCGGTTGTGCTCGCGGTCAACAAGATCGATCTGGTCGCGTGGTCCGAGCAAGTCTTCGATCGTATCGTCGCGGAATACCTCGACTTCGTCAGGCCGCTGAATTTTAGCCGGCTCGTGCCGATCCCGATGTCTGCGCGCTACGGCGACAATATTGCGTCAAGGTCGGCGCGTACGCCATGGTACGATGGTCCCTCGCTGCTCGATCATCTCGAGACAGCCGAGGTCGCACAGACCGCCGCACGGCTCCCGCTGCGTTTCCCGGTGCAATGGGTGAACCGTCCGAACCTCGATTTTCGCGGCTACGCCGGCACGTTGGCATCGGGCCGCGTCGCTGTCGGTGATAACGTCGTCGTGGCATCCTCGGGCAAGGTCAGCCGCGTTGAGCGCATCGTCACCTTCAATGGCGACCGCGACAGCGCGATCGCCGGCGATGCGGTCACGCTCACGCTCGCGGACGAGATCGACATCGGTCGCGGCGATGTCCTCGTCCCGCCGCAGAGCAGGCCGGAGGTCGCGGACCAGTTCGCTGCGCATCTTTTGTGGATGAACGAGGAACCCCTGCTGCCGGGCCGTTCCTATTTGCTGCGCATCGGCACCAAGACGCTGCCGGCCCAGGTTACCATGCTCAAGCACAAGATCGATATCAATACGCTGGAGCAAAGGCCTGGCCGTACGCTTGGCCTCAACGAAATCGGCTTCTGCAACCTGTCGACCGCGAGCCCGGTCGCGTTCGATGCGTACACGGATAACCGCCGGACCGGCGCCTTCATTCTCGTCGACCGTTTCACCCATGCAACCGCCGGCGCCGGCATGATCGCGTTCGGGCTTCGCCGGGCGACCAACATCCATCGCCAGAGCCACCTCGTCGACAAAACGGCGCGGGCGGCGCTCAAGCACCAGACGCCCTGCGTGCTGTGGTTCACTGGGCTCTCTGGCTCCGGAAAGTCCACGATCGCCAATCTGGTCGAGAAAGCGCTGCACGAGCGTGGTATCCATACCATGATGCTCGACGGCGACAATATCCGCCACGGCGTCAATCGCGATCTCGGCTTTACCGACGAGGACCGCGTGGAAAACATCCGCCGCGTCGGTGAGACCGCCAAGCTATTCGTCGAAGCGGGTCTTGTGGTGCTGAGTTGCTTCATTTCGCCGTTCCGCGCCGAACGCGACATGGTGCGTGAGCTGCTCGCGCCGGGCGAATTCGCGGAGATCTTTGTCGACGTACCGCTCGAGGAGTGTATCCGCCGCGATCCAAAGGGCCTCTATGCCAAGGCCTTGGCTGGCGAGATCACGAATTTCACTGGCATCGACAGCCCGTACGAGCCGTGCCAGGCGCCTGATATCCACGTCGCGGGAGTGGAGGAAACACCGGAAACGGCCGCTGCGCGCATCGTCGATTGGTTCTTCGCCCGGCAGGGGCGAAGACTCTGAACGGCCCAGTCCGGAATGATAAGCGAACCATTTTAGCCCAGGTTCGAAAGCACGCGCTCGGCGGCTTTCAGATCCGCTGTGTCCCAGCCCTCTACGAACTGCTCAAACACCGGCTGCAGGAGCGCCCGGCCGCGTTCGGATTGTCCTTGGTTGGCAAATAGAGCTGCCAAGTCGGTAGCGGTGCGCAATTCCCACGCGCGCGCGCCCTGACGTCGGCTCAATTCGAGCGACTGCATAAAGCACTTTCCGGCATCTTCAACGCTGGGCCGCGGCGTCGACAGAAGAAGGCCTCCCTTCACGCGCAGTAACTCTGGCACATACAAGACATCTCCGTTTGTCTCCACCCGTCGGATCGTCTCGTTGATCAGCGTGATGGCTTCGGCGAGCCGTCGGATCGCTGCAAGTCCTTGGGCGAGCGAGATGTTGAACTCCGTGGTGAGCAACTCGTAACGCGCCGCGTGGATCCTCGCCAGAGACGCTCGCAAGCCCTCGAAGCCGTCGCTTGCATCGCCCCGGCGGATGGCCAGTTCCCCTTGGCGGCCTCGTCCCACCGCCATGAGAGGTCCCAGGGAATAGGATTCGGCAAGGCTGATACACGCATTGATATGCTCTTCGGCGCTTCGAAGATCGCCGGTCCAGAGGAATACCGACGCTGCCCAAGCCAAAACAACTACTAGCGATGCCGGATGGTCGATACGTTCGGCACCCCTAATGGCCTCGTGCGCACGTTCCACCGCCTGAGCCGGATAGCCTTGCAACCACAATGTCCGCGCCAGGGCGACGCCCGCCCGGTAGTGGCGATCGTAGGCAAGATAGATCGTGGTCCGCTGGGTGCGCAACCAATTCCGTAGCGAAGCCTCAAGCTCCACGCGGGCGACGCTATGGTCGCCCATAAGATGGAGCGACCTTCCCAAAATGGAATGGGCTAATGCGGTGGCGGCAGGATCCTCAATGGTCCCCGCAACGGCTCGGCAGCGCTTTGCGTGATGCAGGGCGGTGTTGAAATCCCCGCCGCGGAAATGGAACATGTGCAGCATGCCCAATAGCCCGGCTTGGCTGAGGACGTCGCCGTGTTCTTCGGCAATCGCAAGGCTTCTATCCAATGCCATGCGCGCCGCATCGCTTTGTCCGAGCATGTGCATCGAGGAGATTCCCAGGCACGCCTGAAGATGCATCTCCTCGGACCCACCGCGAGTTGCATCGTCGAGGGCGAGAATGGCTCGCTCGGACCAGCGATGACACTCAGGGAGCAAAGACATCGTCAAAAAAACCGGGGCGGCAGCGGCGGCAAGTCCAACGCCGATTTCGGCGTTGTCGTTGACGCCAAAGCACCATTCCAGGGCCGCGCGGACATTGTTGAGACCGGCAAAGTGGGGTGCCCGTTCCACTCCGGTCGACAAGGTCGACCATTCGGTCCCGGCCTGCTCCAGCCACCGCCGGTAATAAGTCGCGTGGCGCACGGCCAAGTCAGCGAGGTCGGTGTCGTCAATGCTCATTTCGAGGGCGTAAGCGCGAGTAGTGTCCAACAGCCGGTAGCGCATCATGGCCCCTACCGGGCGGGTCGCGACCATCGACTTGGCGACGAGGCTGTCGATGGCGCCGAAAACACCCGCTTGATCGAGGGTCGCGCCGGTCACGATTGCGAGCGCCGCATCGAGCGTAAAATGTCCAACGAATATGGCGAGCCGACGCAGTACCTGGCGTTCCAGATCGGAAAGCAGCCCGTAGCTCCAGTCCAACGTGGCATGCAGCGTCTTTTGACGCGGCGGCGCGATGCGCGGCCCCACCCACAGCAGCGTCAGCCGTTGATCGAGAAGGGCGGCGGTCTGATGCAGACCGTAGGCTTCGACCCGTCTTGCGGCCAGCTCAATCGCGAGTGCCACACCGTCGAGCTTTCGGCAGATGGCGACCACGATCGCGGCTTCCGCGTCGCTGAAGTCGAGGTGCGCGCCGCTCGCCACCGCGCGTTCGACAAACAGCTTTGGCGCGGAGAACGTCTGTGCCACTGCTGCCGTGAGCCCCGCATCGTCCGGTGGACAGGCAAGCGGATCCAATCTGTAGACGTGTTCCCCCTCGACCTGGAGAGTCTCGCGACTTGTCGCCAGGATGTGGACCTGCGGTGCGGCGATGAAGATAGTCGACGCCAGCGCTGCCACGCCTCGATCAGATGCTCGCAGGTATCGAGGATCAAAAAAATTCGCTTGTCCCGCAGATATGCGATCAGGCTGGGCGCCACATCCGCGGATTGAACTGACAACCCCAGCATGGAAGCTACCGCCGTGGCTACCAGAACAGGATCGTTCAGCATGCTGAGATCGACGAAGAGCACGGCGCCTGAAAAGGCCTCGATGAGGTGATGTCCGACCGCGACCGCAACCGTGGTCTTGCCAACGCCACCGGAGCCGACGATTGTGACAAAGCGCGCGGCGTTCAGCCGAGCCGACAGCTTGAGAACGTCATCGTCGCGTCCGACCATTCCGATCAGGCGGCCGGGCAGGTTGGCGTGCGGAAAACTGACGGCCGCCGCAAGCGCTTTACCTTGAAGAACCTGGCCCCGATCGCTCGATCGAGAAATCGGGGCCACGAAGCAGTAGCCTCGTGATGTATCGTGCACCGCCCTTGCCAGCGCCTTGCGCAGGTTGACGATGTGGAACCGCAAACTGCCTTCTTCCACGGTGGCGTCGGGCCAGACCTGAGCCAATAGATCGTTCTTGCTGACGACCTCGTTAGGACGGGACAACAGCGCAACCAAAATGTCGAGCGCTCGCGCGCTCAATTCCACGGGCGCGCCCTCTCTTGTGAGGAATGTCTGGTTCCCTACTATAGGAATGCCACGAAAACGGCGGCGCCCGGGCTCTCGGAAAAGTTACAAGACCATGTCTTGCGCATGGCTGCTGCTCGTAATCGCTAACAGCGCCTAACAAGCCATAGCAGGCAATTTCCCGACCGCTGGGTTAGTGTCTCGGGCAGCAAACCGGGGAATGCCCTCGGATGCTTTCGAACAACCCACAATGTGATGACCCGATCGATCGTCAAACAAGGGAGATCAGCGATGGGCACGACAGTAACCACCGAAGCAATCGACCAGGATCGCCGCCGTCTTTTGGGCACCGCCGCGATGGGCATCGCTGTTGCCGGTGCTGCGAGCTTGCTTCCGGCACATCCCGCCTCTGCGGCCGAAGGTGATGCAATTCGTCCCTTCCACATCAGTTTTCCAGAGGAAGCGCTCGTCGATCTCCGCCGACGCATCGCAGCGACCCGCTGGCCTGAACGGGAAACGGTCACGGATCAATCGCAGGGCGTCCAGTTCGCGACGATTCAGAAACTCGCGCGCTATTGGCAGACGGACTACGACTGGCGGAAGATCGAGGCCAAGCTGAACGCCTTGCCGCAATTCGTGACCGAGATCGACGGGCTTGACACTCATTTCATCCACGTTCGTTCGAAACATGAAAATGCGCTGCCGCTCATCGTCACGCACGGGTGGCCCGGCTCGATCATCGAACAGCTGAAAATTGTCGATCCACTGACCAATCCCACAGCACATGGCGCGAGCGCATCGGACGCTTTCCATCTGGTGATCCCGTCGCTACCGGGCCACGGCTTTTCGGGCAAGCCGACTGCGCCCGGGTGGACCCCCGTCAGCATTGCTCGAGCGTGGGCGACGTTGATGCAACGCCTCGGCTACACACGGTACGTGGCGCAGGGCGGGGATTGGGGGAATGCCGTCTCGGAGGTGATGGCGCTGCAGCAGCCGCCGGGATTGCTCGGCATTCACACCAATATGGCGGCCACGGTTCCAGCCGATGTTTCAAAAGCTCTTTCGGTTGGCGGCCCGCAACCCGCCGGCCTCTCAGCCGATAAAAACATGCGTGGGACCAACTCGATGATTTCTACAAGCGCGGCCTGGCCTACGCCCAAGAAATGTCGAACCGGCCACAGACGCTTTACGGAATCGCGGATTCGCCGGTCGGCCTCGCCGCGTGGATGCTGGACCACGACATCCGCAGTTACGGCATGATTTCACGCGTCTTCGATGGAAAGACGGAGGGGCTGACTCGGGACGACGTCCTCGACAACGTCACGCTCTACTGGTTGGCGAACACTGCGATTTCCTCGGCGCGCCTCTACTGGGACACCGCGCAGATTTCGACGGGAGGAGGTTTCTTCGACGTCAGGGGCGTCACGATCCCGGTCGCCGTGAGCGCCTTTCCAGACGAGATCTATGCAGCTCCGCGGAGTTGGGCGGAGCGGGCGTATCCCAAGCTCATTTACTACAACAAGCTCGACAAAGGCGGTCACTTCGCCGCCTGGGAACAGCCGGAGCTCTTCAATGCAGAGATGCGGGCTGCGTTCAAATCGCTGCGCCAGTCAATCTGAGACGAAAAGCGGGCGCGCGCGGTGCGCGCGCCGCCTTTCCATTACACGTGACGCCCTATCGAAAGACGGAGGCTGACCATGGACGAGATCAAGACATCCGAAACAATCGACCGGCAACGCCGCCGTTTCTTTGGCGCTGCGGCGCTCACCCTTGCCGCCGCAGAATTCGGCATGATCGGTTCCGCGGGTGCCCAGGCCGGCAAGGCCAAATCGACAGGGCTGCGCACAACCAAGCCCGGGACGCACACGTCGTTCGCTTCGCTGAAGCAGATCGATGCCGGCGTTCTGAATGTCGGATACGGCGAAGCAGGTCCTGCGGATGGCCCGCCGGTCATCCTTCTGCACGGCTGGCCCTACGACATCCATAGCTATGTCGATGTCGCGCCCCTGCTGGCATCGGCAGGCTACCGCGTGATTGTGCCATACCTGCGCGGCTATGGCACCACGCGCTTCCAATCCAGCGATACCGCGCGGAATGGCCAGCAGTCGGTCGTCGCCGTCGATATCGTCGCCTTGATGGACGCTCTCAAGATCGCGAAGGCGACCATCGCCGGCTTTGATTGGGGCGCGCGCACGGCCAACATTATCGCGGCGCTCTGGCCGGATCGCTGCAAGGCCCTGGTCTCGGTGAGCGGCTACCTGATCGGCAATCAGGAAGCGGGCAAGATGCCCTTGCCGCCAAAGGCTGAGCTGCAATGGTGGTATCAATACTATTTCACGACCGAACGTGGCCGGGTAGGCTACGACAAATATCGGCGCGATTTCGCGAAGTTGATCTGGCAACTCGCCTCCCCGAAGTGGGACTTCGATGATGCCACCTTCGATCGCAGCGCCGCCGCCTTCGATAATCCCGATCATGTCGCGATCGTGATCCACAATTACCGCTGGCGGCTTGGCCTCGCCGAAGGCGAGTCGAAATACGACGATCTGGAAAAGCGGCTTGCCGCGGCGCCGGTCATCACCGTGCCCACCATCACCCTCGAAGGCGATGCCAACGGTGCGCCACACCCGGAGCCGAGCGCCTACGCCAAGATGTTCTCGGGCAAATATTCGCACCGAACCATCAAGGGCGGCATCGGGCACAATCTGCCCCAGGAAGCCCCTCAGGCCTTCGCCGAAGCTGTCATCGACGTCGTCGAAAGTTGATTGATCGTCGCTGGCGCAAGGAGAAGCAGGAAAAGCAACAGGAGAGTTCCATGGCCCAACTCGAAAAGGAACACACGACGGCCCAAAACGGAAAAGTAGTGTACACGGCCAAGACCCACACCAGCGGTGGGCGAGAAAACGGCGTATCCCGCAGCTCTGATGGCCGCCTCGACGTCAAGCTTTCACTCCCGGGCTCGGCGCGCATCGGCACCAATCCGGAGCAGCTGTTCGCCGCGGGTTGGTCAGCCTGTTTCGAAAGTGCGATTGGGCTTGCGGCCCGCAAGAGGAAGATCGCTCTGCCGGCGGACCTGGCGATCGATGCCGAAGTGGACCTGCATCTGGCAGAAAGCGGTTACTTTCTCAGCACCCGCCTCAACATCAGCCTGCCAGGTATCGAGCGCGAAGTTGCCCAAAGCCTGCTGGATGAAGCGGACCAGCTTTGTCCGTATTCGAAGGCCACCCGCGGCAACATCGACGTTGCGATCAATTTGGTCTGAGCCGAACCGGCTCGCGCGCGCCCTGAACGCTCGCGGTTTGGCGGAATCCTTTCTGGTGCGAAACTGGTGCGGTCCTAGCGAGATCATTGCGCTTAAGCTCTGGATCGTGGCCACGGTGAGAAAGCGAAGGTTGCAGCGATGCCGCGACGATCGCAGTGCTCAGTGTTGGCGCGATCGTTGCTCTCCGCCCGTCGAGGTGTCCGCAGCCAAAGCCGACAAGCGCTGGAATGCCCTGCTCAAAGGGCCAGCCAGAGCGACGTGCCTTGATCAAAAGCGGACGTCCGCAGACACCTTTGGATTCATGAGTTCACGCCTTATGATGCGAGAGTGGAATTGGATCAACCTCGCATGATGCGCAGCATCATAGGCCGGCCCGCATGACGGGATCACGCGATCGCAAACTCCGGGTTGAGCTTTAAGGGTATCGCTATGCGAACCGTCGAGCCAACGCTATAGTCCGTCGCGGACATCGAAAAAATCCGACGTCAAAGAAACCTCAGCAAGTTTGGGAGTGAATCAAGAACGCTCAGGGAGGAAATCAAAATGTCGTTGACCCGTCGTCAAGCGCTGGCGTCCGCCGCCGCCGCGATTGCAAGCAGCGTCGTCAAACCTGCGATCGCCGCAAAAGAACCGATTATGATCGGTTATCTTCCAGCTCTCACTGGTCCCTCTTCATCGACCGGAATCGGGATCAATCGCGGAATCCAGCTGGCGGTACAGGAGATCAACGCAGCCGGCGGCATCGACGGCCGGCAGATTGAGTTGATCGTCCGCGACACCCAAAGCGATCCGACGAAGGCCGTGAACGGAGCGGCGGAGCTCACGCACGCAGAGAAAGTGAGCGTCATCTTTGGCCCGGTCAATTCCGGCGAGTCGCTCGCGGTCGTGCCGTTGCTCGCACGCACAAACATGCCGCAGCTCCATCCGTGCTGGGTCGATAGCCTGACCGACCCGAAGAAATATCCGATGTGCTTCCGCAACGCACCCACCAATCAGCAGATCGGCGCCGCCGCGAACCGCTATGTGGTAGACGTGCTGAAGTGCAAGAAGGTGGCGGTGATCAGCGATACCACCGGCTATGGCACCGCATCGGTCAACGCCTATGTGCCGATGCTCAAGGCCAAGGGCGCGGAAGTGGTCTACCAGGGCAACGTCGACGCTGCCAATCCGGATGTCACGCCCGAAATCCTGCGCATGCGTTCCGCGGGCGCGGAGGCCATCATGCCCTGGAGCGTGAATCCCGGCTTCCTCTCGCGCATCATCAATACGCGCGGGCAGTTGCAGTGGGACGTGCCGATCGTCGGCCAGACCACGCTCGGCTCGGGCCAAACCCGGGCCTTGCTGGAAAAGCCCGAATATTGGGCCAAGGTCTATCCCAACAATTTCCGCCCCGTATGCTACAGCCCCGACGGCAAGCTTGCCGATCGCACCACCGCCTTCCTTGACCGTCTGAAGAGCGCCAAGATCGAGCTGAGCGACACCCTGCTGTGGTGGGTTGCGGTCGGCTATGACTCACCGCGCTTGATCGCGGAAGCGATGAAGAATGTCGGCACCGAACCGGAACAGGTCGTCGGCTATCTCAACAAGCTCAAGGAGTACCCCGGCGTCTACGGCGACATCTCCTTCACGCCCGAACGCCACGATGGCTACCCGGATGAGGAAGTCATCATGGTCGAGGCCAATTCGCTCAAGAACGGCGCGTTCAGGCTGGCTCCTGGTTACGGCGCTTAGCGCCGCTTTTGGCGCAAAGCGAATCCTTCAGGAGCGTCCACCCCGTTGATGGCACTTCGGCGAAGAGGGATGCGACCCATCCAGCCTTTTGTGCGATGAGCCCGCCGAATCTACGATTGAAGGGTGGGAGTGCTAGTCGGACACGAACCGCAGAACTAGTGTAGCTGCTCTTTAGCGATGACAATGCGTAGAGGAAGAGGCGTTTCTGGTGCGGTGATCTGAAGCGAGACTTAGTAACCCGCTGATTTCATTGGTGGGCCCGGCAGGACTCGAACCTGCAACCAGACCGTTATGAGCGGGAGGATACAGCTCAGCTTTGTTGATTTTGCTTCTATCTCATTGAGCGTCATGCGTGTTCGTTGTCGTCTGAAGGCGTCGTTTCTGGTGCGAAACCGGTGCGGTTCGCTCGCAACCGAAACTTGGATTTAGGGCGTATGCCGCGACAGGTCGCTTGTCGGTTTCGACTTTCCAATTACTGACGACTTGAAAGTAGGGTAGCCTCCGCGGGGGCCTTCGATGTGACCGCCTGCCGCGAAAACAAATCGCGCGCGCCTAATACCTCATAGCCAATTGTCTGATAGCCAATGCGGCGTTTGGCAGCCATGCGGGCCAGAACCGGCACTCTCATGTCGACATAATCATATATGATCACCTCGCGCTTGGCGTCGTTGAGACGATGCAGTCGGCCGGCATACTGGGCAAGTGTGCCTTTCCATGCAATCGGCATCGTGAGAAAAAGAGTATCGAGACGCGAATCATCGAACCCCTCGCCGAGGTAGCGTCCGGTCGCGACTATGACACGTTCCTCGGCCTGGGGAATTGATGCCAGCCGATCCGCGACGTCGCGGCGCTGCTTCTCGCTTTGCCCACCGCGCAATACGATCACATGCCTCGCGAAACGCTCAAGACGCTTTGCAATGGTCTCCAAGTGGGCAGTACGCTCGGTTATAACGACAGGTGAGCGGCCCGCTTCCAGCGCACGCAAGACATCATTAAATATGAGATCATTGCGCGCTTCATCGGCGATCATTTCCTTGAAAACATCGTGGATGGAAGGAGAAGTGATGTCCAATGGGGCTTGGAGTTGGAAGTTGGTATCCCTGATCCGCACCACGTGATCAAATGGGCGCTTGGCAGCCTCGGATCGCGCATCTACACGATGGCGGATGGGGCCACATTGCATAACGATGATCGGGTGATGCCCGTCTTTTCGGGTCACCGTCGCTGACAGGCCCAGGATGTAACGTGCCTTGCTGCGGCGCGCGACGAGTTCAAAGCTCACAGCCGACAAATGGTGGCATTCATCGACTACGAGATGACCATAATTGCCGACAATGTCATTGACCTCTCCCTTGCGAACAAGGCTCTGGATCAGTGCGACATCAACCTGACCCTTTGGTTTGCGACGACCACCGCCTATCATGCCTATCGCATCGCGCGGCAGGCTTGAGAACGCGGTGAGCCGCTCAATCCATTGATCCATCAGTTGACGGCGATGAACGAGGATCAACGTATTTACTCCGCGTTCGGCCATTATCCGGATGGCTAAGACCGTCTTGCCGAACGCCGTCGATGCCGCAAGCACGCCGGTATCGTGCGGCAACAGGGCCGCGAGCGCCTGCTCCTGGTTTGGGTGCAGCGCCCCGGTGAATGCGAATGGGATCGGCGCACCGGTAGTGCGGCAATCTTCGATTGATACTGCAATTCCAGCTGACGCAAGGAGATCGCAAACGGCGTCGAAGCACCCGCGAGGCAGAGCAACGTGATGGCTAGTCAACTCCGCGCAAGAGATGATCCGAGGCTTGTCATGGGTCGATCGGCGCATCGCTTGTGCAGCGTAGAATTCGGGGTTCTGGAACGCAGCGAGGCGAATAAGGCGCGCGATCAAGGGCGACGGTAGCGCGTGACGCGGGATGTAGATCTGGTCAGCCTGCACGACAGTGATCGCACTTGGCAGTGGCCCGCCTATTGCTGGCGGTGGCTGTCGGCGCGACGGCGGGGCAAGCCACGGCTCTTCGTCTTCGTCGACGAGGGGAATACGTACGCCGAGAATTTTTCCAGATGCACTCGCTTCCTCGATTAGATGATCGACCCTCGATCGTGCCATCGGTTCGATCGCTGACAGGAAGTCCCACTGATCCACATATGGCGAACAAGACTCGTCGACGAACACGCTGTTACCAGAGCTTCGCGCGAGTCCCTGAAGCGGCAAGGCAATCAAATTACCGAACCCGCCGGCCGGCATGGTATCCTGGCTCGGAAAAAGCCGATCGTAGGATCCGAATCCGATATCGGGGGCACGTTCCATCGTGTCGGTGATAAGGAATGCCCCGAGACGGCGCGCCGACGCTGCCGGTATCGGTTCCTCGAAAAAAATCCAAGCGTGAGCTCCGTTTCCGGATCGCGACCGCTCAATGGCAACAGGAATTTTGTGGCGCTGGCAGGTCTCCCTAAAAGCGCAGATATCTCTTCGCCATTCTCCTTCGTCGAAATCCGCGGCCAGGAACGAACAGGTGTTGTCCGCAAGCATCGGATAGACGCCCATAACGAACGGAGCGCCATTTGCGTCGACCCCGCGTAGATGCCGTTCAATCGACACGTCATCGACGGCCTGGAATGCCTGATTTGGACATGCCGAGCATTTGACTTTTGGCTTTTCGCAAATCCCACGCTGCCATTCATTCGCACAGGCAGGTGCGTAGCCGCTGCGTCCCGTCGTGCGATTCTCCCAACGGATGGGGAAGACATCTGAGCGGCCGCGGAAAAGCCGGCGAAACAGAGCAATCTTCTTTTCGATTGCCGAACTCCGGTTGGCGCCATCACCTGCTTTTGCCGAAGGGACCACTTTGACGCCCGCGGGCTCCTCACTCCGTGCCGATCGCAGGGTGTTGATCTTGGCTAAGATCTCTGCGCGCTCGCGTTCGAGCGCCATTAGCCGCGCCGCGAGTTCGGTAATTCTGTCGTCCATTTGCGTCATCGTGAAGATTGCCTTGAGCCAACGTTATCCAACATCAGCTTGACGCAAATTTGCTTCACCCGATTTCTGCGCAGAAACCACCGATTTCATCGAGGCCGCCTAAATCGGGACCCGTGAGCTATAGAATCTATTTCTATAGCTCATATTTTATGGTAATATGAGCTATAGAAGGGGCGCCTATAGCTCATGAGCTGGAACTGGGAAAAGCCGGGTTGGCCGAATTTCACATATGATTCAACGGCTTTGGAGCCGCTGGAAAAGCGGTTCCTGCTCCAGTCCGGGGAATTCATCGGCGCTTTCAAGCATATCGGGGCCGATGATCAGGATACCCTCAAAATCGAGATTATCAGCGAGGAGGCCGTAAAAACCTCCGAAATCGAGGGCGAGATCCTCAACCGCGACAGCGTTCAATCGTCACTGCGCCATCAGCTTGGGCTGGGAGCAGAAAGGCCGGGCATTCCTCCGGCTGAACGCGGCATCGCGGAAATGATGGTCGATCTCTACCGCAGCTTTGCGGACGCACTTACCGACAAGACGATGTTCGACTGGCACCGCATGTTGCTGAGCGGCGATACATCCATCCAGGTCATTGGCGGCTACCGGACCCACGCGGATGCCATGCAAGTCGTCTCCGGCCCGATCCATAAACGCACGGTGCATTTCGAGGCTCCGGCGTCCAGCCGCGTGCCGGACGAGATGAAGCAGTTCATCACATGGTTCAACGATACTGCCTCCGGAGGCAAGAATCCGTTGTTGCCGCTGACGCGCACCGGCATTGCCCATCTGTGCTTCGTGTGCGTTCACCCGTTCGAAGACGGCAACGGCCGCATAGGCCGTGCCCTCGCGGAAAAATCCCTCGCGCAAAATCTTGGTCAACCCAGCCTGATTGCGCTCGCCTATACGATTGAGCGGAAGCGCAACGATTATTACGCCTCATTGGAGCGCAATAACAAAGAGACCGAGATCACAAGCTGGCTCAAATATTTTGCGAACACGGTTCTGGAAGCCCAGAACAACACCATCAGGCGTGTGGATTTCTACGTCGCCAAGGCGAAGTTCTACGAGAAGCATCGCGGCGCGCTCAACGAGCGCCAGGAGAAAGTCATCGCCCGGATATTCCGCGAAGGCATCGACGGCTTCCAGGGCGGCTTAAGCGCAGAGAACTATATCAGCGTCACCGGAACGTCCCGTGCGACGGCGACAAGAGATTTGCAGAACCTTATCGAGAAGGGTGCATTGACCAAGACCGGAGAGCTGCGTCACACCCGGTATCACCTTAGTTTGGCCAAGGCGTAGTGAACTGCTGCCGCGTCACTCGACGGTGATATCGGCAGACTTGATGATCCCGTCCCACCGCGTTCGTTCCTCGTCCACAAACTTTGGCTACCTTGGGGTAACGGTCTCTGCAGCATCGACGACCGTTGATGGGCCGTGCGATGAAGCAGGCACGCAGCGCAGTTCGTCCGTTTCAAGCGATAAGACCGCCGAATGTACGATTGAGAAAGAGAGACCGTGGTCAGATCGAACGTCGAGCGTTAGTTTGCAAGCCGCTGAGGTATGGCAATGAGCGACGAAGGGTGGCGTTTCTGGAGCGGTGACCCGAAATTGGATTTGGTAAGCTCCTGATTTCATTGGTGGGCCCGGCAGGACTCGAACCTGCAACCAGACCGTTATGAGCGGCCGGCTCTAACCATTGAGCTACAGGCCCCGCCGGAGTGTCGCGCGAGACGACAGGCAACGGTGCCGACACCCCTTACAATGTCGTTGGCGATCCGGCAATGCTGGGCTCCCCGATCTGTTTTCGTCATGCCCCGCGAAAGCGGATGATGACAGCCAGAGCTCGCCTCAATCCACCGAGACGCCTGCGAACTCCACCACCTTGCGCCATTTCTCGGTCTCATCGGCAATCAGCTTGCCGAATTCGGCCGGCGTCATCGGCTTCGGGATGCCACCGATTTCGGCCAGCCGTGCCACCAGCTTCGGATCTTCCAGCGCTTCGCCGACCGCCTTGTTGAGAATGTCCACGATCTCCGGCGGCGTGCCCTTCGGCGCCGAGATGCCGTAGAAGCCGACGGATTCGAATCCCGGTACCGTCTCGGCGATGGCGGGGACATCGGGCACGCCGGGCCAGCGCTGTGGCGAGGTAACGCCGAGCGCGCGCACGCTGCCGCCGCGCGCCTGCTCAAGCGCCGACGGCAGATTGTCGAAGATCAGCTGCACCTTGTTGGAGATGATATCGGGAAATGCGAGCGCCGATCCGCGATAGGG
>WNFA01002473.1_pt1 | contig 18895 bp, 18 predicted proteins | sample 5400481 | NCBI WGS metagenome assembly WNFA01 (sample SAMN13153340, study PRJNA577476) | soil metagenome | isolation source: 120 cm saprolite under Douglas fir tree site 2 hole 1 replicate 2 | place: USA:California | collected 2015-04-18
TGAACAGGAAACCCCAGCAATGAATCGCGATAAGCACTACGAATCACAGCCCTATAGCGGGCTTGCGGCTCCACCACGTTCATTGGAGTTCTGTCCCGGCTGTCCTCACCGCATGACCTACTACGCGCTCAACCGCGCCATTGAGCAGTTGGGGTTCTCTAAGGATGATGTGATTACCACAGGTGACGTTGGCTGCACAATTATTGGTATGAATGCGCCACTAGACGCCTGTTGGACAGAAGTTTCGATGGGGGCCAGTATTGGCATTGCTCAGGGTTTCAAGTATGCCGGTATCGAGCGACCTGTCCTGGCAGCAATGGGTGACGGCACGTTTTACCATAACGGCATCGCAGGGCTGCTCAATGCAGTGCAGTCAGGTGTCAATTTGACACTCATTATTCTGGATAATAATAAGCTTGCTATGACGGGTATGCAGCCTGATCCTGGCACAGGCCGTCGTGCGAATGGCGAACCAGCTGTACGTGCAGACATCGCCATGATTGTGCGAGGCTGCGGTGTTGAATACGTGAAACGACTGAATCCCTATGATCTGCCAAAGATGATTGATTCCTTGCAAGATGCAATGCAGCACCCGGGAGTATCTGTTGTCATTGCTGAGGCTCCCTGCACAATGCAAGGTGTGCTAATTAATGAAGAGCCTGTACAGGTTGACCAGGACGCGTGTATGGCTGGGCGAGGTTGCGAGGATACGCCTTGCTATCATAAAGTAGGCTGCCCATCCGTCTTAATCTCATTGGACGATATGCGTCCGCGTCTGACTATTGATACAGCGACCTGCGTTGCCTGTGGTTTATGTGTAGCTGCTTGTCCATTTGATGCAATCAAACCAATACATAGCCTGAAGGATGAAGAGTCAGAGGTGGGCACCGCATTTGCAGGAGTGCAATTGAGGCATTTATTGCAGGATTAATGCGTATCGAACATACATTTGGATCGACCCATGTCTAAAACTACCAATATTGTTTTGCTCGGCATTGGAGGGCAAGGCACCCTCACTATGATGGAAATGCTGGCATTGGCGGCAGAAGAAGCCGGTGAAGAGGTTCGCGTGCTATCTCGCGTCAGCCTGGCACGACTGGGAGGCTCAGGCATGTGCCATGTCCGCCTGGGGCCTACAGCCAGCCCGGCTATTCCTGTAGGTGAAGCAGACATCCTGCTCGCAATGGAAATGAGCGAAGTGTTACGCGCACTCCCTATAGCTCGAAAAGGGGCATTAGCCTTTATCAACACCTATCGTCGCCTGCCCATTGCCGCGGGCGTTGCCGGAATTCATTATCCAGCGCGGCTAGAGGTAGAACTGGCCTTGAAAGAGGTTGGGGTGCATGGTATTTTTGTCCCTGAAATCCTGCCTTCAGCAAGACTTGAGCCCGGCGACGATCAACACGGCGATAGTCGCATCAATATCATCATGCTCGGCGTCCTCTGTGGATATACGCAACTTCTGCCACGTTCTGCCCTCGAACACTCTATCGCCAATCGTTTACCTCGCTTTGCTGAGCAAAACCTGCGCACATTCTCAGCAGGTTGGAGTTTCGCGGAAGCGCTAAAGTCGAAAAACATTGCTTGACAATGCACAAGAGTTAGGGTATCATTCTTCTCGCGCATAAAATTGGGGTGTCGTTCAATGGTAGGACTGCCGACTCTGGATCGGCCAATTGGGGTTCGAATCCCTGCACCCCAGCCCCATTTTTACGAGATGATCCTCACCAACCTCCAAGCCAGTAAGCTCAACCTTATGCAGGTTGCTTCTGTGGTTCATTAGAAAATATAATGAACCATATGCTATTATCTAAATAGACAGTGGGCAAATGGTCCTGCTATCTTTCTACCAGCATTCGAAGGAGCATGCCAGATGATCGCAAGTGATATTATGACTCGCAAGGTCGCGACCATCCATCCGGGGGCTAGTGTACAAGAAGCCGCACAATTACTTGATCAAAAACGTATTAGCGGAGCACCCGTCGTCGATCCAGACGGCAAGATCATCGGCATCATCACGGAAGCCGATATCATCAGTAAAGTCGACCGTGAGGGCTTATGTGTCATTGACATTATGAGCCACGATGTCATTGCTGTTGACGAAGAAACACCCGTAAATGAGATTGCTGCACTGCTCACCGAGCGCAAAATCAAGCGCGTACCAGTAGTAGAAAAGGGAAAGTTAGTAGGTATTGTCAGCCGTGCTGATATAGTACATGCGGTTGCAGAAGGTCACTTAATTATTCGGCAGTGGTAACTATAAGCAGAGCGGGTAAAACTCACCTTCTCCCTGGTACTTTTAGGCTGCTCTCGCCTACATTGCCGCAATACATTCCTACCTCCATATAAAACATGAGCAGACCTTCATCGTATGATATGGTAGGAGGTTCAACCCGCGCTCGAGCGGAGGCTGTTGCAAGCTCATGCCTGACCAGTCTCAGTCTCGCTGTATAGCCTGGATACAATCAGTCTAGGGGAGACTCTGTTAGGAGCGAAATAGGTACGTCAGGGTGCGCGGCCAGCCTTGACCTCTACGGTAGCAGGTTAAACATCTGGACGGGGTAAAGGAAGTGCTTGCTACGTCAAACCACTCCATAACCTTGACGAGGCCACCATTACCTCCAAGGGGCAACCCGAGGAGAGTGGGTTTAGGCGTTCCCACCCAAAAACGCCTCCCCGTCGGGGGTACAAGTTGGACAAGAGATACGCCTGCGGGCGCCTTTCTTTCCTCCCATAGCCTAAAGGCCAATGGGTCCCCAGAAAGGATTTTTTATGGTAGGAGGTTCAACCACCAATCGGGGATCGTAGGGACAGGGGTGGTGTGGTGTCGAGAGCGGCCCCTTGTGGGTGTCCGTGGTAGATCAAATAATAGGGTGGTGAGTTGTCCTCACCCTGCTTGCCCGTTATAATGTATTGAATATAATAAGTGACAGGACAGAAGCTGCAAACGTGTCAGAGAAACATACCCATCTCATTCGTGAGTTGATTAAAACCATAGCCTTGACGCTATTAATATTTCTGGTGATCCGTTTTGCCGCTCAAAGCTTTCGCGTAGATGGAGCAAGCATGGAACCAGGCCTGCATACTGATGAGTTTGTACTGGTAGACGAAGTAGCATATCTCTTCCAATCGCCACAACGAGGGGATGTCATTGTCTTTCACTATCCCCTGGATACTCGTAGAGACTTCATCAAACGTATTATCGGATTGCCTGGTGACACGATAAGCACAACCAGCACCAGCGTGATTGTTGATGGCCAAACACTCCATGAGCCCTATATCAGTCTTCCGTTTAACTTTGAAAGTGACACGTGGAAGTTAGGACTGCATCAGTTCTTTGTTATGGGCGATAACCGTGACAATAGTCTCGATTCACGTTCCTGGGGCCCATTGGATAAAAGCTACATTGTAGGGAAGGCTGTTGCAGTCTACTGGCCGGTAAGTAACTGGGAACTCATTAATACGTTCCCAGTGGTATTTGCTGCCATTCATAATAGTAATTGACAATATTGAGTATCCGTATCCGCAAGAGAGCAATCCCTGCGATCATCCCTACGGTATACATAGCAGCCCAAAATACAGGAGCACTTTTGTGAAAGCTCTAGTTCGTTAGAGGTTTGAATTGAAAAGCTCATCACATCTGGCACGAGAAATTATCGAAACCCTCGCGCTAACACTCATTATTTTTGTGGTTATTCACTTTACCATACAGAACTACCTGGTAGACGGCACAAGCATGCAGCCTGGCCTGAATAACAATCAATACGTCCTGGTGAACAAGCTAGCCTATCTCTTTCATTCACCCGAACGTGGTGATGTCATCGTCTTTGATTGGCCCGTTGATACCACCAAAGATCTATCGTACAACAGTATCTGTAAACGGCGTACTGTTGACTGAGCCTTATATTAGTCTGCCAGCCAACCCGGCTGGGAGTAGGTGGGTAGTTCCACCCGGTGACTACTTCGTAATGGGTGACAATCGGCTGGTGAGTGATGATTCTCGTGATTGGGGCTTCGTCCCCAAAAGTTATATCATTGGCAAAGCCGTCCTGGTCTACTGGCCGATAAATAGCTGGCAGTTCATTAATACATACCCATCGGTCTTTAGCGCTATAAAAGCAAAGCCCTAAAAGGAAGTAACCTATGCGAGATTCGGATCAAGAATATCCATTGCACCAACCCAGGCGAAACGGCTATCATGACCAGTTTGACGATGATATTGAGGATGAATTGGGTGACGAAGGCAGAGCCCAGGTACCGGTTGAGCACACACGGGGGCCACTTCATCAACGTGAGATACCGGCCGCCCCCCGTTTACCTCGCGGTCACCTCAGGAACGCGTTGCTTATTGGAGTTATCGCGGGCATCCTGTGTGCTATCCAGAGCATAGTTATCACTCTCGTAAATTCATCAACCTACCAGGCATATACCGCTTCAAATGCTCAAGAAACTGTTAAAAATGCCCTGGCTTTTACCATTTTCGGTTTGGCCTGTCTGACCTTTTTCATCAGTATGCTTATCTACTTTTTTGCAGGATTCATAACTGGCAAAGTTGCAGTCCAGCGGAGGATGGGTTTCCTGGCGGGATTCGTCGCGGGGATGATCACCTATGCTCTCAGCTTCCTCTTAAACTACATCCCAGGCTATCCGACCCACCTTGCCAGTAGTGGCAGTAGTGGGTTGGTGGGGGTAAGCGGTGGCATTCTCGTATCGCTGATCTTCCTTTTTGTGTGGGGAGCAATTGGCGGACTTGCAAGCCTTACCGGCGCCTGGCTCGCGACACGCAGGCACCTTTACTACTATGCAAAGTAAAAGGTTGTAGGAGACTGATATCAAAGTTCATGGTCTCACACAAACTTTACTACCTCAGCAATGGTAGCAACCCACTTCAGAAGACACTCATCCTCCATGAAACCCCCCACACATTGCAAACCAAGCGGTAGCCCATTGGTAGCGCGCCCCGCAGGTAAAGAAATCGCAGGCATCCCGGCATGTGTCCACGGCAAATTCATGAGCGGACTGCCGGTGGAAGTTATCCCTTCAGGCGCTGGACCAAGGCTAGAAGGACAAATCCATAGATCGATTCCAGCCTGTAACATCAACGCCTCTAATTCAGCACGCAACTTCGCTGGGCCGGCATGCAACGTAGCCAACTCCTCTACGCTCACTTCTTGTCCCTCATGAATTGCGGCTGCTGTGCGTAGTCGATACAATGACGCGTACTGCTCAAACCATACGGCATGTCCCTGGGCCATTTCAGCGAAAACTAATCGTGAATGTCGCCGGTTAATGGCCTCAATATCTTCCATCGTCTTCACCCGTCGAACCGTATATCCAGCCTTCTCCAGAAGCGCAAGCTGTTTTTCGAAAGCGGCCAGTCCCTCCGCTGAGGCTTGGGCAAGGTAAGGCCCCTCCGGCACTCCAATTACAGGCAAGTCAGCAGAAACATCGGTCTCGACCGCTTGCCAGTTCTGACACAGCAGCGAGGCCGCAAGTTCCATGCCTGTTACATCCTGCGTAAAAATTCCAACGTGATCAAGCGTTTCGGAACACAAAATTCCGCCTGTCATAGGAATACGACCATAGCTCGACTTGAAGCCAACAATGCCACAAAAGGCAGCGGGACGTATTGTTGAACCGATTGTCTGCGTTCCAATCGCCAGCGGACAGTAGCCAGCCGCAACAGCCGCCGCCGAGCCACTGCTCGATCCACCAGGAGAGTAATGAAGGTTGTGTGGGTTGCGAGTAGGTCCCGGCTCAAAATATGCAAACTCGGTGGTAACAGTCTTGCCCAAAATAAGCGCACCCGCTGCACGTAATGTGCGAACACAGTCGCCTTCGGGTCCAACAAATAACTCCGGCGGGAGCTGCGACCCCGCGCGAGTCGCAAAGCCATCCACGAAAAATATATCTTTGATACCCACCGGAATACCGAACAGGGGAGGGCGATTGGCAAGTTCAGGAAAGTGTTCCTGTAAAGCCTGCGCTTCAGCAATCAACCGCTCGCGACGATCCGCTTCAGGCAATAAAGCCTGTATTTGAGGTTCAACAGCATCAATGCGATCGCAGATTTCATTGATATATGTTAGCAAATCAAGCTCCCCAGTGCGTAATGCTGCAGCTGGTTCAACAAGAGGAGCGGGAAGTATCATCATATTGTCTCCTTTCTACCGAGCGGGTAGGGCAGGCGTGTGGTTTTTATTCAAGTGAGTAGTTGGATGATTTATTCTAGCACCGGTAGGAAAGGATTAGAAAGGGAGGTTTGTTAAAAAGGCTAAACTACGCCTGATTGGCAGAAAATCTACCCGCCATTTGATAAGAAAGAAATCCTATAGTTGGAAGTTATCATGTAAGCCTCCATTCTGAAATGTGTATTTTTAGTGAATACCCTAAGCCGAGTAGCCAGCATAGATGTAGGAGGCATTCCAAATTTCTAGATACAAGTAATGGGCGTCGATGCAAAACACAGTAGTGTCTGTGAATTTACAGCCCCGTGATTTCCTCAGAAGACATATGCCCCAGTATATATTGTACTAGACACGCTAATCCGAGTATACTAAATGTAGTAGGTGCTCGGTTCTGAAATAAATCTGGAGGATAACCAAGTTGTATGATGTTATAACACCGCAAGATGCTGTTCATGTTCCTACAGAGCAACAGCCTACTCAGCCTGAACGCCCTCTATTACTCAGCCTATTCAGTGGTGCTGGAGGGCTTGACCTCGGTTTCTGGCAGGCCGGCTACCAAATTGTTCTTGCAGCCGATATTTTTCCAGCCGCTGTCCGGACACATAACCGCAATCATGGGCCACATGGCACGATCACAAAGAACCTAGACCTATCTATCACCACGTATGAACAGCTTGCGGTCTTATGGTCGCAGCAAACCAGCAGGCCTCCTACTGGTATTATTGGCGGGCCACCATGCCAGGCATTTTCAGTATCCAATGTTCACCAGCACGACGACGACCCGCGTCGGCATATGCCGGCGCACTATGCGCACATAGTCGAAGGCTTTAATCGCCACTTTGGCATAGATTTCTTTTTATTCGAGAATGTTGAGGGGCTGCGGGACAAGAAGCATGCAGCTACATTCAATCACTTTAAGCAAATATGCCACCAAGCGGGATTCGATATTTATGAGAAGGTGGTTGATGCTATCCGGTTTGGACTACCTCAGAACCGAGAGCGTCTCATTGTGATAGGCATCAATAGACAGCGATTCCCTGGCCTCGTGATTAAAATTCCCGAGGGCAACATTGCTGAGCCTTTAACCATTGACACAGTGCTTCGTGGTCTACCAGAACCAGTAGTCAACCAGCGTGACATGAAATCAGGGGATATTCCCTTTCATCCGAACCACTGGACCTTTAAAGTGAAATCGTCCAAGTTCACGAACGGTGCCATCCAGCCTGGACAGGCCATTGGGCGAAGTTTCCGTGCACTTCAGTGGGGCGAGCCAAGCTGGACCGTAGCCTATGGACATCGTGAAGTTCACATACACCCCGATTGCCAGAGACGCTTATCAATCTATGAGGCAATGCGCCTACAAGGGTTTCCTCATAGTTATGTGCTGGAAGGCACGATAAGTGATCAGGTAGTGCTTATCAGTGATGCAGTTCCTCCCCCTGTGGGCAAAGCGATGGCAACCGTGACTGGAACTACACTCCACCACAACTTACACCCGCAGCAAGAGGATGAGAACGCAGGATATGAACTCGCCCGGGCAGGAGGTGAGATGTAAGGAGTATGGAGGTACACCAGCTCAAGGGATTCTTTGCACGGTGGTACCGGGAACATGGCAGGTCTTTTCCTTGGAGAGAGACAGGAACTGGCCCTTATGGAGTGCTCATAGCTGAAATGCTGCTACGACAAACACGAGCAAGTATGGTAGTTCCTGTCTGGCAAGCATTCCTGTCACGTTACCCTACTCCTACTTCATGCGCTGAGGCTAGCCAAGATGCGCTCTTCGAACTTGTAGCACCCCTCGGTCTGGGACGGCAACGTGTCACTGCGCTACAATCCGCCTCCGTTGCGCTCGTAAGTCGTCATCAGGGGCGAGTTCCACGATCGCTTGATTCATTGTTGGCATTGCCCCACGTTGGTACCTACTCAGCGCATGCTATTCTGTGCTTTGTATATGGGCGAAGAGTACCAGTCGTTGATATCAATGTCATTCGTTTATTCTCTCGTCTTACTGGCAAGACATTCTCGCTCGATAATCGCAGATCTCAAGAGGTATGGGATCTTGCGACCCAAATATTACCGGCCAGGAAGACTCGAGAGCATAATTATGGTCTACTGGATTTTGCGGCACAAGTCTGTAAACCTCGCAACCCGCTGTGTATTGTGTGCCCTCTTGCTGCTCATTGTGTGTACAACCTGAAAAATATTATTAAGGGAGGTCCTATTAGTGAATCTCGCATTGACCACACTTAGAGATCTACGAATCCAGTATCACAAGCGGCTACAGCAAACTATCTGGCGCTATGTGGGTGATCAAAGCATCCCATCGAACGCAGACGGCAGCAACAAATTGAGCGTCCTCATTGCACGTGGTATGCTCGAAGAAGTGCAGGAAACGATACCGCCTATCGCTGGCCAAACTTCAGGAAAAGAATTCACTAACCTCACCCTGGACTTCCTACGCGATGCCTTCTTAAAACTCGAACACATACGGCCTGGGCCATGGCGTTTCAGTGCCTCCCAGGCGAAAGTGGGTATCGCTGCATTCCAGCAGTACGAGCATTTGGCCATACTACAGCAGTTATTGGATTCCTTAGAGCAAGATGCTTCTAACGATAGCAATAAGGATCTGCGTGCGATGTTTGCTAGTGATTACATTATTAAGCCTGACATCGTGATAGCACGTGACCCGCTGGGCGATGAGAGAATCAACAATAATGTGCATCTTCTGGAGCGTGAGGATAATATAGCCACTTATACGCCGCTGAGGGCAGTAAATAACAGTACTCCCATACTACATGCCAGTGTCTCTTGCAAGTGGACGTTTCGTAGTGACAGGGCACAAAACGCCCGCACAGAAGCACTCAACTTGATTCGTAATCGCAAGGGCCACACTCCTCATATTGTTGTAGTAACTGGTGAACCACTACCGCATAGGTTATCCTCGCTCGCTTTAGGAACAGGCGATATTGATTGCATGTATCACATGGCCTTGTTTGAACTAGAAGCAGCTATTAAGAACTGTGAGGATGAAACACAGGCGGAAATGTTCGATACGCTTGTTCGAGGACATAGGCTTCGCGATATTAGCGACTTGCCGTTTGACCTCGCAATATGAGAGTGGATATAGCAAATATCATATTCCTATACTTCTTGGTGTTCAGCAGTCGCCAGAGCATGAAGACCCTTTTTAGGAAAAGCCAGGCATCATTTGGGGTGCCTGGCTATTAAGCTGCAAAATCCGGACGAAAAAACAGATCAGCTTTCGATGATATCTATCGAAAGTAGCTTATCGCCGGGCTGCCGGTCGCGGTCAGGATCGCGCTCGCGAATCGCACTCGCAACATCCATACCAGAAATTACCTGACCAAAGACACCGTGCTTTCCGTTGAGGTGCGGTGTCGGAATATAAGTAATGAAGAACTGCGAGCCGTTGGTATTTGGCCCTGGTGGATTCCTCCCCAATACCTACCCCTGAAAGCTCCTCCCCCGCCCCCTACGCGACTGGATGGGTGCGCATCCGTCGCACAACGTTAAGTACTACTCGATCGTCACCGACTGCATCACATCGCCGACGCGAATGTTGCGCACCACATCCATCCCGGCAACCGTATCCCCGAAAATGGTGTAGTTGGGCGGCAGCCCTGGCTGATCTTCCAGGCAAATGAAAAACTGGCTGCCGTTAGTATTTGGGCCGGCATTGGCCATCGCCAACGTGCCAGTCTTGTATGGCCGCTTTACCGACTCATCCTGGAATTTATAACCTGGACCACCCGAGCCGGAGCCCGTGGGATCACCACCCTGAATGACAAATTGCGGCACAACTCGATGGAATGTCACACCGTCATAAAAACCTTCACGTGCTAAAGCTACAAAGTTATTGACCGTAATGGGCGCTTCAGCCGGGTTCAATTGCAGTTGAATATCACCTTTGTTGGTCTTAATGAGCGCACGATATGTCCGGTTCATGTCTATCTGCATCGGTGGAGGCGCACTATAGCGCTTCGCTGGCATAACAAATTCCTTTCTTTTCTTTCACACTGCTACGAAACCGGCACCACGATCACGCGATCCATAATATCCGGTTTAATATTCTTTGTAGACGGATCGTCACCAGGGCCTTGGATCTTTTGGGCGACATCCATTCCTAGCACGACACGCCCAAAAAGATTATACGATTTTGGTAATGAGGTATCGTCTCCTGTACAGATGAAGAACTGGCTGCCGTTTGTATTTGGTCCAGAGTTCGCCATCGCCACACACCCTTTCGTATAATTCCCCCTCACAGACTCGTCTTTGAACGAATAGCCAGGCCCACCCTGACCGGTGCCTTGAGGATCGCCAGTCTGGACAATGTGGATGCCAGGACCTGTCTGAATAACCCGGTGGAATATCAATCCATCATAGAAATGAGCCTGGGCCAGGAACACAAAGTTGTTCACTGTCTCCGGAGCATATTGTGGATCAAGTTCCAATACTATTAAGCCGCGATTAGTATTGAGACCCACGCAATAAAACTTTGTGGTATCAATGCTCATAGTAGAAGCGTGCGGATACGTATGAATAATTTTTTTGAATTCTGCCGGGCTGGGAGTAGGCGATTTGTCCGTTAGTTGATTGACAACCTTCAAGCAAGGTGAAGGGTTCGGCAGCGTGAGATTTAGTATAGGTGTAGGCTTCACTACCACAGCCGTTGGTTTTGGTTTCGCAAACGGCCCCAAACGATAAAAGTACAGTGTGAAGATGATTAGTCCAATGATCACTATCGTCAAGCCAATAGCCCAGGGGTAGCGAGCCACCCCACGCGCAGGAGGTTTATAGCCAGGCCCGCGGGGTATTTGTTTGCGCCCCTTGACCTCTAATGACGGTAACGGTGTTGCATGCGCTTTCGCAATTTTTTCCGCTCGCTTTGTTGCACCACGTTTTGTTGTTTTTGGCATGGGGTTCTGCAACAACTCCTTCTTGTATTAACCAATAGTAATAGGGCCCCCAGCCAATAGGACAGGAGACTACAGCAGTCGCTCCTGCATTATGGAATGATACGGTGGGTGGCCAACGAATACCAACTTTCGGAGCTATAATAACCCGCTTGTGTGATTGGGTCAAGTCCTCGATTCTAATTTCTCACCCAGTGTTTATAGCAAAAACACATGTTTTAACAATCTTTTTGGTGGATAACCCTGTGGATAAATTTGGGGATAACTGGTATAACTCCCCTATTCTGGTGGATAAGTGGGGGAAAAATGATGTTATGTCATGCTGCATACTCGATTTACGCATGCGTATAATAGAAACATATCCACATATCCACAGAGAATACTCCCCGCTTGCTAATTGATTTCAAAAGAAAGATTCGCTACACTAGTGAAGCGCACAAAATTTTTAGATCCCAAGGGATTTTTTACCCTCGAACTCGGAAAACGAGCACAAAGAATCGAACTTATGTGCTATAATCCGCCTAACGGGGACAAAATCCATTGAACCTTGCGCATAAAGCGGGTAAGAGACTGTGGAAAAGCTGTTACCACAAAACATAGAGGCTGAGTGCGGAGTACTTGGCAGTATCATCATCGACCCCGAGGCCATTGTCCAGGTGTCAGATTTTCTGCACCCCGATGACTTCTATCGCGATGCCCACCGTACCATCTATGAAGTGATTCTACAGTTATATGAGGAGCACGAACCAGCGGACTTTATTACCATCTGCGATGAGCTTGAGCGCAGGAACAAGCTTGAGGAGGTGGGGGGAGCCAGCTACATAACCTCTCTCATCAACCAGGTCCCAACCAGCGGCAACGTCGAATTCTACGGACGCATCGTCGAGCGCACGGCGATTTTACGGCGCCTGATTCATGCGGCTGGGCAGATTGCCGCCATCGCCTATGAAGAAGGCGATGCCGATATCGCACTCGATAAAGCCGAGCAGTTGATTTTCATTATCAGTCAGCGTCACGCGCGCTCGGACTTTATGCATATGCGCGATGTTCTCGCCGAGTATATGAACAAGTTGGATCAACTGCACGAGCATCGTGGGACCATCGTTGGTGTCCCTACAGGCTTCACCGACCTGGATCGTTTGACAGGTGGTCTGCAAAAGTCGGATTTGGTTGTGCTGGCAGCGAGGCCTGGCGTCGGGAAATCGTCGCTTGCCTTGAGCCTGGCCCATAATGCCGCCTTAAAATATCATAATTCTATCGCCTTCTTCAGTCTGGAAATGAGCAAGGATCAATTAGCACAGCGCCTCTTGTCGATGGATGCAGGTATTGATCAGCAGCGCTTGCGCACGGGTCGCATCGAGGAAGACGAATGGGATCGTATCGTTTATGCGATGGATACCCTTTCAGAAGCCAATATCTGGATTGATGATACTGCCGGTATCTCCACCATCGAGATGCGCAGCAAAGCGCGGCGTTTACACGCCGCGCATCCTATCGATCTGATTATTGTCGATTACCTGCAATTGATGCAGGCAACCATTGGCGGCAGACGCAACGAGAACCGTGTACAGGAGATCTCCGAGATCAGCCGCAGCCTGAAAGGGTTAGCGCGAGAATTGAATATTCCCGTACTAGCACTGGCGCAATTATCTCGTGCTGTGGAAAGCAGGCAGTCGAAGGTCCCGCAGTTGTCAGATCTGCGTGAAAGTGGCTGCTTAACTGGTGAAACGCTCATTTACTTACCAGACACAGGTGCTTACAAGCCGATTGAGCAATTGATGGGTCAAACCGGATTGCGAGTACTCGCCTTGAATACCAATACGTGGCAACTCGAACCTTGCCAGGTGAGCCGCGCCTTCGCTACTGGGTGTAAGCCTGTCTATCGGTTGACTACCCGTTTGGGGCGCACTATCCGCACCACAACAAACCATCGGTTCCTCACAATGCAGGGTTGGCAGCGGCTCGATGAGCTATCTTTGGGTACGCGAATTGCATTACCACGTCGTTTATATAAATTAGCAAGGAACGATGTGTACTGGGACCAGGTCATTTCAATAGAAGCGGATGGCGAGGCTGAAGTTTATGATCTGACCGTAGACGAACACCATAACTTTGTTGCAGGCGACATCATCGTCCATAACTCAATTGAGCAGGATAGTGATATTGTCATGTTTATATATAGAGACGATGTATATAACCCGGAATCAGAACGAAAAAATATCGCAGACATTATTATCGCAAAACATCGCAATGGGCCTGTTGGCGAAATCAGTCTCTATTTTCAAGCCAACCAGACCCGCTTTCGCGACCTTGAACTCAACACTTCAGTGGAATAATTGGATGAATTGCAATGACACTCTTTGCCGGATTTCCATCGGGGAAAAACCCGTATGTACCAGTGCCGGAAGCGTTTTTCATGGTGCTGTTACCAGAGATCGAGGATACCGCCGAACTAAAGGTGACGCTGCACCTTTTCTGGCTGTTGTCGCAAAAACAAGGCGATCCACGCTGCGTTAGCGAGCGCGAATTGCTGGCTGACAGGGTGTTGCTGCAAAGCCTCAAGCGTAAGGGTGACCCGCGGCCACCAGAAGAACGCCTGCGCCAGGGATTAGAACAGGCAGTTGCGCGAGGTACCATTTTGCGAATACACTTAAAGGTGTTGAGCGAAGCAGGCGACGAGGTAGAAATCATCGATTGGTATTTCTTTAATACAGCTCGTAGTCGTAAAATCGTGAAAGAACTACAAGGAGGTGAGGTAGTTCCTGTGAGTTTACTCAATATCGAGCAGGAACATAAAGAAACTGACAACGAGAGAAGAGTCTCAGCAAGCAGACGACCAGCATTGCGGGATTATGATACTCCTCAGCATTTACAGGTACAAGTCGAACGGCCTAATATCTTTGTATTATATGAACAAAATATCGGATTACTCTCACCACTGCTAGCAGATGAACTTAGAGACGCTGCAGACCAGTATCCAGCTGAATGGATTGAGGCTGCATTTCGCGAGGCAGTGCAGCATAATAAGCGAAAATGGAGCTATATCCGCGCCATTTTAAGGCGCTGGGAAACGGAGGGCAGACAAGCATGGAACGCCTGAATGATATTTTGGGGAGATCACCACAACGCCGCCAACAAGACACGGAAGAACTTGACAATACTTCATCGCAGGAAAAGCGACCGGTTCCTCCTTCGCGCCACCCTTTGCGCGAACAAACTGCAAACCTGGTATCCGGGGCGCGCCCCAGTCCATCGCGTTATCAGCACAAATTGCCGCCACATTCTCGCAGTGAGCAAGGTCAATACGTACCCCAGGCGCCCCGCTCAGCCTATACCAGGCAGCGGACAGAAACTGATGATGCACGTGGACTGGTGCCATATCAGCAGCATACCCAGCGCCATATGGATATCGATAGTTATCCTCGAAACGATGGTTTCACTCCTGGCCGAGATCGTAGCTGGGGCATTCCCGCGGCTGCTTCTGCCGATTCGCTTGATCCCTATTCAACCGTAATAGATGCCGATGTACGCGAGGATTGGGAAGACGATACAGCGGATATGCGTTACGGCGATTGGGAAAACGCCACAAATGAAGTGTATATGCAATACCGCTCGCAAGATCCAGCAGTAGCTCCGAGTGACTTCCATCCAACGAACCAGGAATCAATCAGAAATTCCCAGACCTCTCCCAGGAGTAATCAATCGTTTATCACACGGGAGTTGCATATGACTCCCGATGGAGTAGATCCAGGGACACAAATGGCACGCCTGCCCGGTGATTCTCATTTCCAACCAAGACAGCTTCCGTCACCTCAACATTCGCCACAAGATGTACAGCACACGATTCGTGTGACACAACCGCTCAGACCACAATCGTCTGTTCGCGTAAGCCAGGATATACCACAAGAAGGTTCTCATACACAAAAAACCGCTCCACAGCTTACAAAGCGCGAACAAGCACCGCTCTATACACCTGCAAATCCTTGCCCAATCTGTAAAGGCGCTGGCTACCTGCGAGCTGATGTGCCATGTGGCCATCCCAATTTTGGCAAACCCATCGCCTGTGAATGTAAAGAGGCTGAACGCAAAGCGAAGCGGCGTCAACAATTACTGAATATATCGGATCTTGGTGCATTTCGAAATCAGACCTTTGAAAATTTTATTCCCAATTTCTCCAGGCCCGTACAGAGGGCATATCAAATCGTACGCGAGTATGCTGAAGACCCGGAAGGTTGGCTCCTGCTTATTGGACCAAATGGATGCGGAAAGACACATCTGGCTGCAGCGGTTGCAAATAACTATCTGGATCGTGGCTCTCTCGTACTCTTCACTACAGCCATTGATCTACTCGACCATCTACGTGCTACCTATGTGCCCAACTCTAACGAGGTATATGATCAACTCTTTGCCAAAATGCGGGAGGCAGAACTCCTTGTTCTTGATGACCTGGGTGCCCAGCAAAGTTCCTCCTGGGCCAACGAGAAACTCTTCCAGCTGCTCAATTACCGTTACAATTCTCGCTTCCCCACGATTATTACGGCCAATACCAGGGGATTGCAAGCCATCGATGAGCGTATTCGCTCACGTATGACAGACGCAAGTTTGGTCAACATTGTGACGTTTGAAGGATCACAGGATTTTCGCCCTCGTAATACCAGGAAATCCTGACCATTTTAGCAGACTTTGCTTGAGAGTGCTAAATTGGTGCCCATAATTCTTGCGTTTGCACCTTGCAGGTGCTATCATAATGGTACATGACCTTGTAAAAAATCAAGGTTCCTCTGCACATTCAGTTTCTGCCGATAGTCTAACTCATCCAAATGGTATATAAGGAAGAGAGACAAATCGTTTCGAATATTAAAAGGAGTAAAGATGGGTAGCATTTTTAACCCAAACGATCCAAAATGGATCAAAGAAACTCGTGAAGTAATGGAGCCAAAAGGGATCGTCATTCCTAACGTTATCGAGTCAACCCCTCGTGGTGAGCGTGGAATGGATATCTATTCCCGCCTCCTAAAGGAACGCATCATCTTCATTGGCACTCCAATTGACGACAACGTCGCCAACCTCACTGTAGCACAGTTGCTTTTCCTACAAAGCGAGGATGCAACCAAAGATATCAACCTATACATCAACTCTCCAGGTGGTGTGATCTACGCCGGTCTGGCAATCTATGACACGATGCAGTGGGTCAAACCAGATGTCTCGACAGTGTGTGTGGGTATGGCGATGAGTATGGGGGCGGTTCTGCTGGCCGCCGGTGAGAAAGGTAAGCGATTTGTTCTACCTAACTCTACTGTGCTGATTCACCAGCCTCTTGGCGGCGCGGAAGGCCAGGCTGCCGACATTGAAATCACTGCCCGTGAAATCTTGCGCTTGCGCAGTAGCATCTACGACATCCTCGCAAATCATACCGGGCAGCCTCGAGAGCGTATCATGCAGGATGCAGACCGCAACTACTTCCTGAGCGCACGACAGTCGGTTGAATACGGGCTTGTCGATGAGGTCCTTTCTCAAGAGGAAGCCATCTCGCGCTAAATGTAAATACCAATATGTTGTTTCAGGAGTGTCTGAAGGCTTCAATGCTGCCATCAGGCACTCCTGAACTTGGTTCTATAGCCATATCTCAAGCTGAGAGGAGGGCATTTGCTTAATAATCCAAAACTAGCTCTCAAAGGACGTGTCGTTCGCTGCATTCTGTTTGACCTCGGTGAAACACTCTGGTCCCGTGGAGATACGAAGAATTGGGAGCGCTTGGAAACCTCTGCAAACCAGCGTGCTGTAGCATTACTTCGTGAGCATTTCGCCTCCCAACTCCCTGCGAACTTGGATGATCTTGCGCTCGGCTTGCGTCTTCGCGAGGCTTTCAATCAGTATGCACGAACCTTAATCCGCGGTAATCCAGAAATCGAGCCTCATGGTCCATCTGTAGCTATGGAAACGCTGCTCAAGTGGGGTATCGAAGGGGTAGATATCGAATTCGGCACTGCTATTTTTGAAGCATTGCGTATGCGTATTCCAGAATCCCGCCCTCTTTTCAAAGATTCCCTCTCGACGCTGGCAGCCCTGCAACAGCGTGGTTTTCTCCTGGGTGTGGTCACCAACCGCATCTGGGGTGGGCAACCTTTCCAGGAAGATTTGCAAACCCTCGGCCTGGACAATTACTTTGATCTACGCAAGATAGCTGTCTCAGGCGATCTAGGAGTGCGTAAGCCAAATCCTGCAATCTTTTTACATGCACTCAACGAACTCAACGTGGCACCAGAAAATGCTGTAATGGTAGGAGATTCATTGAGCGCCGATATTCTTGGAGCGCAAAGACTCGACATTTTCGCTTTCTGGAAACCAAAACCGAAAGTACGTAAACGCATCAATACCCATTTACCAACCACCAGGACTCCTACCAATATATATGATGTACAACAGACACCGCCAGAGCCTGTAATACAACCAGAAAAGTATTCCGCGTCAGAACCACCTCTTGATATCTATATTACAGATGATGATTATAAGCTGGCGCAAGTGCAGAGTAGCAATCATCTTGAAAAGTATCTCAATGGCGAAATTAGACCCGATTTGATCATTGACCATACCTGTGAATTGCTGGATCTCTTCACGGAGGTTGGTGTGCAATGACACCACGCTTGCGTAAATGGCTATTTGAAACACTATATAGGAACAAATACCTCTATCGTCTCGCAAGTACCGTTCCCTTTGCCGGCCAGTGGCGTGCCTGGCAACGCCTGGTGTTGCCGCGCTTATATGGTCATGATGTACTGGAGCTGGGTTGTGGCTTGGGTGACCTGCTGGCAGACATGACCGAAGCTGGATACGCTTGCCTTGCCGTTGAGCATTCCCCCCAGATGGTAGCAGCAGCACGTGAAACGCTTCAACGTCGCAAGCTTGGTGGAAGAGCGTGGGTTATCCAGGGATCAGCTCAGCATTTACCGTTCTCAAATTCTTCATTTGACACTGTCGTGAGCACGTTTCCCTCCGAATTTATTTATGGCCCTGATACCATTGCCGAAGTAGAGCGCGTCTTACGTCCAGGCGGACGGCTGATAGTCGTGGAGGGCGCTAATCTCTTGCCCATCGGCTTCCTGCAACCATTTTTGGTACTTATACAGGTGCTAGTGTATGGCCCGGCTGCCGTCCTCGGTCCGCGCAAACACCGTAACCTGGACGAAGAGATAGCCCGTAGTCGCGGCACTGCGCGCTCGGAAAAGAGCATATTGCTTAGCGACTATGACACAGGTACAGGAATTATAACCGATATACTGTCCAACGCCTGGTTTGGTCGATACATCCCCCTGGAGCAACACGGATTGCGTCGTCGTTCTGAGCGAGTGCGCAGCCGTCGCTGGGAAGTCTATATCACCATTGGGGAAAAGCCGTAAACAGCTTTTATTCATGCTGCATGCTATCCCAGCATGTATCACAGTAACCAGCCGCAACCAGGTCAAGCGTCAAGCCATGAAAGTGATACTGCTCTTGCAATTGTTCATTCAAATTGCCCAATAAGGTATCATCGAGATGAATAACGCTCCGGCAGCGCCTGCAAACAAGGTGATGATGGGCTTTTCCTGCCGCTACCTCGTAGCGAGGTTGCTCCCCGGGCAAGTGATTTTCCCGCACCAGCCCCAATTCTCTCAACAGTTCAAGTGTGCGGTAGATAGTCGAGAGGCTAACAAAGGGATTGCTCTTCTGGACGCGTTCCGTAATCTGATCAATACTCAGATGCTCTTCCGCCTCTTGAATAACGCTCAAAATCAT
>WNFA01004641.1_pt1 | contig 18889 bp, 16 predicted proteins | sample 5400481 | NCBI WGS metagenome assembly WNFA01 (sample SAMN13153340, study PRJNA577476) | soil metagenome | isolation source: 120 cm saprolite under Douglas fir tree site 2 hole 1 replicate 2 | place: USA:California | collected 2015-04-18
GATGATCATGAAGGGCGTGCTGATGCCGGTTGTCTCCGCCGGGTCGAACCACGCCGGAGCGAGTGAGGCGTGCACCCCCCACGTCATAAGACCTTCCGGAGCGGCGGCGGCTGCGTCCGGAGCGCTGCGCAGCACCGACACGAGCGCAAATATCAAGAGCCAACGGGGCAGGGCTGTCATTGAAGCTCCTTTCGCTAACGTGTCGCTACCCTGTGTCGCCGACGAGCCTGGCCGCCGCGATCCCGGCCAAGGCGCACGCCTCGTCCTTGTCCGACACGTCTCCGGAGATCCCAACGGCGCCGATCGCGGAGCCGCCGGCGTCGCGGATCAGCACGCCGCCCGCCGCCGGGACGACCCGTCCCTGCGACATGGCGTTGAGCGCCGAGAAAAGGCCTGCTGCTGGGGCTGCTCGGCCACGCGGCGCGCCTCGCGCGGCGGGGCCCAGCCCCGCGACGCCCTACCGCTCGCGCTACAGCCACCCGCGATGAGACGTGCATTGTATGCGAGATCGCCCTGGAGCTTCTGGTCGACGAGGTCGCCCCGGGGCACATCGAGCCTCTCCTCGCGCGGCTGGCGGCGGCCGGCATCAGGACGACTGGCTTTCGCAGTTCTACAACCTCGACAACGCCACACGCGCCAACGACCCGCAGGTCCCGCGGACCGTCGACCAGATGCAAGAGCGACTGACCATGCTGAAGGTCACCCCGCGTCGCGCAGCATCGCCGCGCTGGGCGACCGCTACCTCGGGTACAGATACATCGATCCTCGCGGGCCTCGCCGCGCTCGGATCGATTTTCTTCGTGCTCGCACGGCGGCCATCACCGCCGCGGCGGAGACATTGACAACCCCGGACATCCGCGCATAATCGGCATCGCTTCGGGTTCCGTTCGTCGTCCCTCGGCTTCGCTCCCGGAATTGTTCGCGACGTAGAGGAGGCTTCCATGACCCGACGGACCCTGATCGTAGCGCTGTTGCTCCTGGGATCGCTCGCCCCCACGCCCGCGCCGGCCGCCCCTGAAGGGCGCTCGGAAGCGCCCGCAGGTCAGCTCACCTGGGCCGTGCACGTCGCGCTCGCTCCCACCTGGTTCGACCCCGCCGAGACAACCGGGGTCATCACGCCCTTCATGTTCCTCTACGCGCTGCACGACGCGCTCGTGAAGCCGATGCCGGGGAACGCGATGGCGCCGAGCCTGGCGGAGTCGTGGACCGTGTCCCCGGATGGCCTCAGCTACGAGTTCGTCCTGCGCCGCGGCGTGATGTTTCACAACGGCGACCTCCTGACCGCGGAGGACGTGAAGTTTTCTCTCGAGCGCTATCGTGGAGCCGCTTCTGGAACCTTCAAGGCGCGCATCGCCAGCGTGGACGTGCTCGATCCTCACCGCGTCCGTGTTCGCTTCAAGCAACCGTGGCCGGACTTCATGACCTTCTACGGCACGATGGCTACCGGCGCCGGCTGGATCGTGCCCAAGAAATACGTCGAACGTGTCGGCGACGACGGCTTCAAGAAGGTGCCGGTCGGCGCCGGCCCCTACAAGTTCGTTTCCTTCACGCCCGGCGTAGAGCTGGTGGTGGAGGCCAACGAGCACTACTGGCGAAAGACGCCCGGAGTGAAGCGCCTGGTCTTCAAGTCGATCCCGGACGAGTCCACGCGCCTGGCGATGCTCAAGCGCGGCGAGGCCGACATCGCCTACTCGATTCGCGGCGCGCTCGCCGAGGAGCTCAGGCGGACGCCCGGGCTCACCCTCAAGCCGAATTACCCGCCCGGCACCTTCTGGCTCGTCTTCCCCGAGCAGTGGACGGACGCCAGGTCGCCGTTTGCCGACAAGCGGGTGCGCCTCGCGACGAGCTACGCGATCGACCGGCCGGCCATCAACCAGGCCGAGACCCTGGGCTTCTCGCGGATCACCGGCAACATGATCCCCCACACCTTCGAGTTCTACTGGCCGGCGCCGGTCCCGTCCTACGATCCGAAGAAATCAAGACAGCTTCTGGCCGAGGCCGGCTATCCGAACGGCCTCGACGCGGGGGAATACTACTGCGACGCTTCCTACGCCAACCTCGGCGAGGCGGTGGTCAACTACCTCCAGGCGGTGGGCATCCGGACCCAGCTGCGTCCCCTGGAGCGGGCGGCGTTCTTTCTCCAGAACGGCCAGAAGAAGCTGAAGAACATCATCCAGACCGCGAGTGGCGCCTTCGGCAACACCGCCACCAGGCTCGACGCCTTCGTGGCGGCGGGCGGAACGTTCACCTACGGAAGCTATCCCGACATCGAAGGTCTCATCGGCGAGCAGGCGAGCGACCCGGATCCGAAGCGGCGCGCGGCGACCCTGTACCGAATCCAGCAGCTCATCCACGAGAAAGCGATGGTCGCGCCCATCTGGGAGCTCGCGTTCATCAACGGGTATGGACCGCGCGTGGCCGAGTCGGGCCTGACGCTGATCACCAGTCACGCCTACTCGAGCCCCTACGAGGATCTGAAGCTCAAACCCAGGTAAGCGTTCAGGGACGAGGCGGCGCTAGGCCCACTCCGGGTACGTCTGGGGCGAGAGGGCGTCGGCGCCGCGGCATGGTCGGTGCGCCTCAGGCGAGCGATCGCACCGTGGTTCGGCGAACATGAAGCCGCTCATCAGCGCCGGCCGCCGACGAGTACCAGCGCAAGCTCGCGTTCGAGATCACCGAGGCGCTGGCCAAGCGCAAGTCGCCGAAGGACGCCGTTCGAATACAAGGCCGACTGGGCGGCCAAGGCCAAGGAGCGCCGGGCCAACCTCACGCGAACTTCGCGCGCTCCTCTCGCCGGTAGGCCCTGACGGCGAGCGTCAGGAAGAGCGCTGTATAGCCGGCGAGCCAGAGAAGGCTCGTGCCGAGTGTCTCCGATCCGGCGCCGAGGGCGCTCCACGCCAGCTGCGCGTAGTGATAGGTGGGCAGGAAGGGCGCGATCGCCTGCACGAATCCGGGCAGCTGGCCGACCGGCACGAAGAAGCCGGAGGCGAAGGCGAGCGGCAAGTAGATCAGGTTGGCGACGGCCGGCGCGGCATGGGGCCCCGACAGGTAACCGATCGCGAACCCGAGGGCGATGAAGGGTATGGAGCCGGCGAGGAGCCGCGCGATGACCATCGCCCAGACCGCCGGCGGTTGATGGATCCCCCCGACGACGGCCCCGTAACCGACCAACAAGAGAAGCGCCAGGAGCGCGAACACGAGCGCGGTCACGACCTTGGCCAGCATGAACACGAGCGGCGGCAGCGGGCTCGCTCGCATCAGGCGGTCGATCTTCATGGCGCGCTCGTTGGCGACGCCGATTCCGAATCCGTAGATCATGACGTTGCCGACCGCATAGGCGCCGAACGAGGCCAGGAGGTACGCGCCGATGCTCACGCCGTCGGCGCGCCTGACGTGCGCGACCGGCAGGCCGAAGAAGGTGAAGAAGACGATCGGCAGCGCCAGGTTGGTGACGCTGAACGCGGGCACCCGCCAGCGCATCAGAAGCTCGCTCCGGGTTTGCATCAGGAGCATCCGTAGCATTAGTGCGGCCGCCGGATACCTCATGGGCGGGTCGTCAGGCTGAGGAACGCCTCCTCGAGGTCGGCGCCGGTCACCTCGAGGTCGCGGACCGCCACCCCGCGCTCGAACAGCGCCTTCAAGACAAGCTCGGGCTCGTTGCTGAGCAGGCGGACGCGATGGTCCGCGACCTCGAGGTTCTGCACCGGGAGCCCGCGGAAGGTGGCGTCGCTCACGGTCGCGCCGGTGTTGAAGCTGATGCGCTTGCTCGGGATCCGCGACTTGATCTCATGCGGTGTCGCGTCAGCGATGACCACCCCGCGGTCGATCACGATAATACGCCCCGCCAGCTGGTCCGCCTCCTCGAGATAGTGGGTGGTGAGCACGATCGTCTTGCCGGCGGCGGAGAGCGCGCGGATGCTGCCGAGCACCGCGCGGCGGCCCTCCACGTCCATGCCGACCGTCGGCTCGTCGAGAAAGAGCGCCTCAGGATCGCCGCAGACGGCGAGCGCGAAGTAAAGCCGCTGGCGCTCGCCCCCGGAGAGCGTGGCAGCCCGCGCGCCCGCCTTGGCGTCGAGCCCGGCCCGCGCGATCGCCGTGGCGGCCGGCAGCGGCGACGGGTAGTACGACCGGAACAGGTCGACGAGCTCCCTGACCGTCAGCACGCCGGTCGTGCCCGACTCCTGGAGCATCACGCCGCAGCGGCTTCGCGCGCGCTGGTCCGCGGGGTCGAAGCCGAAGAGGCGCGCCTCGCCGCCGGTCGGGCGCCGCAGGCCGAGCATCAGGCTGATTGACGTGGTCTTTCCTGCCCCGTTGGGGCCGAGCATCGCCACCAGCTCGCCCGTGCCGATCGCGAGATCCACACCTTTCAGCGCCTCGACCTGGCCGAAGCGCTTGCGCGCCGCGCGGAGCTCCACCACCGGCGTCATGGCAGTGAGATTATCAGCGATTCAGACGCCTGCCGGGGACCAGTCGTGGGTCGTGGGGTGTCGGGCGGGGTCGCTTGACCCGTTCCCGTCGAGCGGGCGGCGACAGTCGCGCCCCCGGATGGAGCCCAGCCGCCGCGGGTCGGCGAACGCGTGCCGCGTGGTCAAGCGACCCCGCCCGACACCCCGCGACCCACGACTGGCCGCCGAGCCAGTTTCGCGGAGAACCAGGTTCCTGTATCTTTGCTGGCATCCGACTATCAAAGGAGCCCGGCCCCATGAAAGATCTCAACATCTGGATGAACGGCAAGCTCGTGCCCCAGGCCCAAGCTGTTCTGCCCGTCAACAGCGCTGCGGTGTTCTACGCGACCAACGTATTCGAGGGACTCCGCGCCTACTGGAACGCCGCCGACGATGAGCTCTACTGCTTCCGCCTGCCCGAGCACTTCTCGCGCTTTCGGGAATCGATGAAGATGATGCGGTTCACGATTCCCTACAGCGACGTCGACCTCTACGAGGCCGTGCGCCAGCTCCTTTCCGGAAACGAGATCCGGGAAGACGTGCACATGCACATGGTGGCGTACGTGACCGGTACCGGGCTCGACGCCACGACGCCGACCGGGCTCTACATCAACCCGCGCCGGCGGCCGCGCGTCGAAGCGGGCGCCGGGCTCAAGTGCTGCGTGAGCTCCTGGGCCCGCACCTCGGACAACGCCATTCCCATCCGCCTCAAGTGCGGCGCCAACTACCAGAACGGCCGGCTGGCGACGCTGCAGGCCAGGGCCGACGGCTACGATCAGCCGATCCTCCTCAACAAGGAGGGGCACGTCGCCGAGGGGACCGGCGCGACCTTCTTCATGGTCAGAAAAGGACGGCTCGTGACCCCGCCCATCACCGCCGACATTCTCGAGAGCATCACGCGGACGACGCTGATGGACGCGATCTGCCCCGAGCTCCTGGGCATGGGCGTCGTCGAGCGCGAGATCGATCGCACGGAGCTCTACGTGGCCGACGAGGCGTTCCTGTGCGGCAGCGGCTACGAGATCACGCCGATCGTCTCCATCGACCGGTTCCCGCTGGGCGACGGCAAGGTTGGTCCGATCAGCAATCGCCTGCTGCGGGCGTACATGGACATCGTGCGGGGCGTCGACAAGCGCTTCCCGGAGTGGCGGACACCGACCTATCGCACCGTGAGGGTTTGATCCGGCCGGAATGAACTTTCCGGGCTTTAGGCTGCCGGACGAGTTGCTCGTCCTGCGTGACCAGATCCGAAGGGTCATCCGCGACGAGATCATCCCGCTCGAGCAGCGCATCGATCCCGACGCGCCCGACCTTCCGGAGGAGGACTACCAGAGGATCGCGGCCAAGACGAAGGCGTCGGGCCTCTGGGCGCTGGGCGCTCCCGAGGAGTACGGGGGCGGCGGCCTCGACACGTTCGCGATGTGCGTCGCGCTCGAAGAAATGTCGCAGCACCGGATGGGTCTCTACAATCCGGGCTGCGGCGTCTTCGGGCGTTACCCGCCCCCCGCGATCTGGGCGGGAAGCAAGGAGCAGATCCACAAGTACGCAGTGCCGACCATCCGCGATGGCCTGAAGACGTTCTTCGCCATCACGGAACCTTCCGGGGGATCCGACCCGGCCGGCGCGATCCAGACGCGCGCCGAGAAGCGTGGCGATCGCTGGGTGCTGAACGGTCGGAAGGTCTTCATCTCGCGCGCCCACGACGCGCCGTGGGGCATCGTGTGGGCACGGACCGACCGGGCGAAGGGGCGCGGCGGCATCTCGTGCTTCATCCTCGAGCGCGGGACGCCGGGGTTCAGCGCGCGGACCATCCGGACCATCCGTACGTCCGCGGTGCCGAACGACGTGGTCTTCGAGGACTGCGAGCTTCCCGCCGAGAGCCTGATCGGCGCGGAGGGCCAGGGCCTCGACCTGGCCTTCGATCTCCTCGTGAAAAATCGCTTCCCGTACTCGGCGTGCAATCTGGGCGTGGCCGTCGCCGCGCATCGCATGGCCGTCGCCCACGCCAAGCAGCGCTCGACCTTCGGCGCACCGCTGAGCCAGCGCCAGGCCATCCAGTGGATGCTCGCGGATGCCGAGGTCGAGATCCGCGCGTGCCGCTGGCTCATCTGGGAGGGCGCGTGGAAGGCTGATCGCGGGGAGGACGCGCGCGTCGAGGCGTCGATCGCCAAGCTCTACTCGAGCGAGATGCTCGGGCGCGTCGTGGACGCCGCGGTCCAGATCCACGGCGGCTACGGCGTGTCCAAGGAGTTTCCGCTCGAGCGCTGGTACCGTGAGGCGCGCGTGCGGCGCATCGGCGAGGGCCCGTCCGAAGTGCACCGCATGGTGATCGCGCGCTCGCTGTTCCGCTGACCCCGAGGATATCGACATGGCCGACGAGATCCTGTGCACGATCGCCGACGGCATCGCGAGCATCACGCTCAACCGTCCCGACCGGCGGAACGCGCTCAACACCGCCATGCTCGATGAGCTGCATCGCCGCTTCAACGAACTGGAGCGCGACGCGCGCGTGCGGGTCGTCGTGATCCGTGGCGCGGGCACCGCGTTCTGCTCCGGCCGGGACCTCGAGGAAATGAGCCGGCGACAGCGCGACGCCCTCGAGCCCGAATCGGACGTCATCAGCGTGTTTCAGCAGATCGAAGCGTCGAGCCGTCCGACGGTCGCGATGATCCACGGCGCGGCCTATGCCGGCGGGTGTGAGCTGGCGCTCCACTGCGATTTCCGCGTCGCGGCCGACGTGGCGCGCTTCGCCATGCCGCTGGCGCGGCTGGGGCTGGTGGTGCCGTTCCCGCTCGGCCAGAAGCTGGTCGAGATCATCGGCCCGGCGTTCACGCGGCAGATTCTCTTGACCGGCCAGCCCGTCGACGCCCGTCGCGCCTACGAGATGGGGATGGTGCACACGGTCGTCCCAGCCGCGGAGCTCGAGCGGGCGACCTATGACCTGGCGCGGACCATCGCCGGAAACGCGCCGCTCTCGCTCGCGGGGATGAAGGCGACGATCCGCCGATCGGTCGCGCTTCGCGACCGCCTCGAGCACGCCGACCTCGACGAGCTGGCCCGGCGCGCCCGCGCCAGCGCCGACGCCCGGGAGGGCGTGCGGGCGATGCTGGGTGCGGGCGATGCTGGACAAGCGCAAGCCCATCTTCCGCGGGGAGTGACGCGCGCCCCGGGCCGGGCGTGGCCGAGCTTCGCTCCTCAGAACCGACCGGGCAAGGAACGCGATAGCTCTACCGGATCCGCACCCACGTACACGAACGACAAGGGAGGCAGGCCAATCCTTACGGCCGAACGCCATTCAGGCGGCATGCACGTCAATCTCGAAGACCGGCAGCCGACGATTCGGATCTCCCTCCACCGGGGCGGCCACGGTTCCGGTCTGTCGTGCACCCATGCGGGTATAGAAACCGGCCGCGAATGGGTCGGACTCGATGACCACGACGCCAGGGCGGATCTCTCGGACTCTGTCGAGGGCGTGAGCAAAGAGGCGCTGCCCAGCTCCACGCCCGTGCTGGCCGGGCTCAACCCAAAGGTGTTCAAGCGACCATCGGTCACCTCGGTGCTCGAGCGCATAAAATCCGATCAGCTTCCGACCCCGCGCGCCGACAAACACCAGTTGATGTTGCAGATGCTCTGAGGTGATGCGCAAACTCGGCTCCCAGGCAGTCAGCCAGGCGCTCGGGTAACCCCAATGCGCCTTTGCGACGCGAGCGATGGCCGACAACCGCTCCGCGTCTTCCGGCACCGCGCGCCGGATCTGGAGCCGCATCGTGACGCGTCTCACGCGCGGTCGACGAGGACAAAGACACAACCCGCCTCCGAACACACGTCCTCGTCGACCGTACCTGCGCTGGCGACACTCGCCCATCCCGGGCCCATCCGCCGTCCCGCCTGAACAAGCTCGCCCTCGAGAATGAACAGGAACTCGGGGCTCTCGTGAGAGTGAGCTGGAAACCGAGCCCCGGGTTCGAACCGCACGAGCTGCATCTCCCAGCCGTCCGTGACGGCGATGTCCTTCACGAAAACCCCGGACGCCTTTGTTGATGGCCGCCAGGGCAGGTCATCGACGTTCACGGACTGGAAGGAGCCGCGCTCCGGTCTCATCACAGAGAACCCCCGTTGAAAGGAGGGTGCGTCGAGACGGTCGCTAGCTCGTCGATCGACGGGAGCGCACGGCTCGCGCGAGCTCGGCGAGGACCGGGGTTGTCATCTCCCAGCCCATGCAGGCGTCGGTAATGCTCTGGCCGTAGCGCAGCGCGGCTGGGTCGGCCAGCTCCTGGCGGCCGTCGACGAGAAAGCTCTCCATCATCACGCCGAAGATTGCCGCCTCGCCGTGGGCGACCTGCTCGGCGATGTCGCGCCCGGCGACCGGCTGGCGGCGGTAGTCCTTGTCGCTGTTGCCGTGGCTCGTGTCGATCATGAGTCGCGGCGGAAGCCCGGCGTCGACGAGCGCCGCGGTCGTCTTCTGCACGCTGACGGCGTCGTAGTTGGATCCGCTCGCGCCCCCGCGCAGGATAACGTGACAGTCGGGGTTGCCGCGCGTGGCGACGATCGCGCAGAGGCCCTGCTCGGTCACGCCGAGGAACTGGTGGGGATGCCTGGCGGCGCGCACCGCGTCGAGGGCGATCTGGACGCCGCCGTCGGTGCCGTTCTTGAAGCCGACGGGCATCGAGAGTCCCGAGGCGAGCTCGCGGTGCACCTGGCTCTCGGTCGTGCGCGCGCCGATGGCGCCCCAGGCGACGAGGTCCGAGGTGAACTGGGGCGAGATCGGGTCGAGGAACTCGCAGCCCGCGGGCAGCCCGAGCTCGGCGAGGTCGAGCAGGAGGCGGCGCGCCAGCCGGAGCCCTTCGTTGATGGCGAAGCTCCCGTCGAGGCGGGGGTCGTTGATGAGCCCCTTCCAGCCCACGGTCGTCCGCGGCTTCTCGAAGTAGACGCGCATCACGATACAGAGATCGCGCGCGTGCTCGTCCCGCACGGCCTTGAGCCGCCCTGCGTAGTCGAGGGCAGCCGCCGGGTCGTGGATCGAACACGGGCCGACGATGACGACGAGCCGATCGTCTTCGCCCCGGAGGATGCGGCCGATCTCCTGGCGCGCTCGGGTGACGGTCACGGAACCCCGATCGCTCAGCGGCTGCTCCTCGAGCAGGATCAGCGGCGGCAGGAGCGGTCGGAAGCTCTCGATGCGCAGGTCGCGGGTGCGTTCCGACATGGAGCGCAATGTACACGCGAAGCGGCCCCTGATCAACGCCCGCGCCATGTTACCCTTCGACCCGCGGTGGACCGGCTCTCCGTCCTCGAGCGCATCCAGCAAAAGGTGCTGTGGCTCGGCACCTACATGGTGCACCACGCCAATTCCCTGCGACCGAACCTCGACGGCGTGAAAGTCGGTGGCCACCAGGCGTCGTCGTCGTCGGTTGTCAGCCTCCTGACCGCGCTCTACTTCGACGCGCTCCGGAGTGACGATCTGGTGGCGGTCAAGGCCCACGCCTCGCCCGCGTTCTATGCGATCCAGTACCTGCGTGGTCGTCTCACCGCGGGGGCGCTTCACGAGCTTCGCAGCTTCGGCGGCCTCCAGGCCTATCCGAGCCGGCGAAAGAACGCCGACATCGTCGACCTCTCGACCGGCTCGATGGGGCTCGGCGCCGTGCAAGCGACGTTCGGGGCGCTCGCGTCCCGGTACATCGTCGACCACGTGGGCGGGCGGTCGCGCGGGCGAGTCGTCGTCATGGTGGGCGACGCCGAGCTCGACGAGGGCAACGTCGGAGAGGCTCTGGCCGAAGAAGCCGTCGGCCGGCTCGCGAACGTTCTCTGGATCGTGGACGTGAATCGACAGTCTCTCGACCGCATCGTTCCCGACGGGCGGTTGCGTCAGATGCGCGCCATGTTCGAAGCGGGCGGCTGGCATGTCATCGAGCTGCGCTGGGGCCGACGGCTTCAGACTCTCTTCGCAAGGCCCGGCGGTGACGGACTCCGCCGGCGGTTCGACGCGATGACGAACGGCGAGTATCAGCGGCTTCTCCGGGTCCCGGTCGGGGGGGTGCGGAAGGCGCTCGTCACCGACCACGAAGGCCGGGTCGACCAGGCGCTCGATCGCCTCCTGTCGGACACGAGCGACACGGCGCTCGGAGAGCTCGTCGCCGATCGCGGGGGCCACGACCTCCGGATGATCCTCGAGGCCATCGACGAAGCCGGCCGGGTTCGCGATCGGCCAGCAGTCATCTTCGCCCACACGATCAAGGGCTGGGGGCTCCCGCTCGCGGGCGATCCGCTCAACCACACGATGCTCCTCACCCAGAGCCAGGTCGAGGCGCTCCGTGGAGTGCTTGGCATCGGCGATGGCGAGGAATGGGACGGATTCGCTCCGGGAAGCCAAGAGGCCGAGCTCGTGCGCGGGCTCCCTCCGCTCTTCACGCCCCCCGCGCCGAGCGCCTCGAGGGCGGAGGTTCCCTCGCAGGTCGACGAGACGTACCCGGCGGCGTGCTCGACTCAAGAGGCGTTCGGCCGGGTCCTCGGCGCGCTGAGCCGCCTCCCCGTGGCGGATCGCATCGTGACGGTATCGGCGGACGTCGCGGTGACCACGCACCTCGCGGGGTGGATCAACCGCAAGGGTGTCTACTTTCCAGAACCGAAAGCGAACGCGTTCGCCGACGTGCCGCAGGCGGTCCAGTGGAAGGAGTCGCCTGCCGGCCAGCACATCGAGCTCGGCATCGCCGAGCACAACCTGTTCTTGCTCCTGGGCGCCCTCGGTCTCTCGCGCGAGCTCTACGGTGAGCCCCTGCTGCCGATCGGCACCCTCTATGACCCCTTCGTCACCCGCGGGCTCGACGCCCTGTATCACGCCCTCTACTCAGGCTCCCGCTTCATCGTGGCGGCGACGCCGTCGGGCGTCAGCCTGTCGCCCGAAGGAGGCGCCCATCAGTCGGTGATCACGCCGGGGATCGGCGTCGCATTGCCGGGGATCGTCTACTGGGACCCCGCATTTGCCTTGGAAGTCGAATGGATCCTGCTCGAAGGGCTCCGGGGCCTCGCTGACGGGCAGGGCGAGTCGGTCTATCTCAGGCTCTCGACGCGACCGCTGGACCAGTCGCTCGCGCCTCGCCCAAGCTCGGCATACCGGGCCGGCGTTCTTCGCGGCGCCTACCGGCTGGTGGACGCGCGCGGCGAGCCGGGCTGGGACCCGGACGCCAACGCGGTGAGCATCTTCGCCGCGGGCGTCATGGTTCCCGAGGCGGTCCAGGCCGGTCGCGCGCTGCGCGAGCGCGGGGCGCTCGCGAGCGTCTTCGTCGTCACGAGCCCAGCCCGCATCTACCGGGGCTTGAGAGAGCCGCGGCCGTATCTCGAGGAGCTCGTGAGTCCCGAGGAAGAGGGCGTGCCCCTCGTCTCGGTGCTCGACGGCCACTCGCACGCGCTGGCCTTCCTGGGGGCGGCGCTCGGCGTCCCCCAGATGGCGCTCGGCGTGGACGACTTCGGCCAGTCGGGGACACGCGCCGATCTCTATCGCCACTACGGCATCGACGCCCCTGCCATCGCGCGCGCGGCGCAGGTGCTCCTCGGCGGCTGAGCCCCCCGGCGTTTAGGTATAATTCGCTCTACCGATGAAGACGCTGACGGCCTCCGGCAAAGGCGAGATCCGGCGGGTACTCGAGGCGATCGTCGGGCCCGGCGGGGTGCTGTCGGACCCGGACGAGCTGATGGTGTACGAGTCCGATGGGCTCACGCTGTTCCGCGCCCTCGCCGACTTCGTCGTCTTCCCGACGTCGGCCGAGCATGTCTCGGCAATCGTGAAGCTCGCCACCCGCGAGAATCTCCCGTTCGTCGCCCGCGGCGCGGGCACGGGGCTGTCGGGCGGGTGCCTGCCGACCGAGGGCGGCATTGTCATCTCGCTCATGCGGATGAACCGCGTGCTCGAGGTCGACTACGACAACCAGATCGCCGTCGTCGAGCCCGGGCTCGTGAACCTGCATCTCTCGTGGAAGGTCGGCCCGCGCGGCTATTACTACGCGCCCGACCCCTCGAGCCAGCAGGCGTGCACGATCGGCGGAAACATTGCCAACAACTCCGGCGGCCCGCACACTCTCAAGTACGGCGTCACCGCCAACCACGTCCTGGGCCTCGAAGTCGTCATGCCCGATGGCGACATCGTGTGGCTCGGTGGCAAGACGCGTGAGGCGTGCGGGTACGACCTCGCCGGCGTCTTCGTGGGCTCCGAGGGCACCTTCGGGATCGCCACCAAGGTCGTCGTCCGCATCCTCAAGAAGCCGCAAGCCGTCAAGACGGTGCTCGCGGTCTTCGACGAGATCGACCGGGCCTCCGCGGCCGTATCAGCGATCATCGGGCGCGGGCTCGTGCCCGCCGCGATCGAGATGATCGACCGCCTGACGATTCAGGCTGTCGAGGACGCGTTCAACTGCGGCTACCCGCGCGACGCCGACGCGGCGCTCCTCATCGAGCTCGACGGGCTGGCCGTCGGCATGGAGGTCCAGGCCGAGCGCATCCTCGAGGCGTGCCGGGACGCGGGCGCACGCGAGATTCGCACGGCGAAAAACGAGGCCGAGCGCCAGCTCCTCTGGAAGGGGCGCAAGTCGGCCTTCGGCGCGTACGGCCGCGTGTCGCCCGCCTACATGGTGATGGATGGCGTCATCCCGCGCACGAAGCTCCCCTACGTGCTCCGCCGCGTGAACGAGATCGTGGCCGCCGCCGGCCTGCGCGTCGGCAACGTGTTCCACGCCGGCGACGGCAACCTCCACCCCAACCTCCTCTACGACCCGCGCAAGCCGGGCGACGAGGCGCGCGTGGTGGCGGCCGGCGCCGAGATCATGAAGGTCTGCGCGGAAGTCGGCGGATCGATCTCCGGCGAGCACGGCATCGGCCTCGAAAAATCCGACTTCATGCCGTTCATCTTCTCTGCCGCGGATCTTGCGCTCATGCATCGGCTGAAGAACGCCTTCAATCCCACCGGACTGTGTAACCCGGGGAAGATCTTTCCGACCAAGAAGTCCTGCGTCGAGGTCGGGCCGGTCGCCTACCGGCCGCACGCCATCGAGGAAAAGGGCCTCGCCCAGCGCTTCTAGCGCGGGCGGTTGACGCCGCGTGCCGGACGCGCTGCTCGAAAGGCTCCGCGCCAGCGTCGGTCCCTCGAACGTCCTCACCGGGATCGAGCTCTCCCCGTACGTCGTCGAAGGCCGCACGCCCGAGGCGGCGGTCTTTCCCGGATCGGTCGAAGAGGTCGCCGCGGTGATCGGTCTGGCCGCCGAGGCCGCGCGGCCGGTGACGCCCTGGGGCGGCGGCACCGCCGCGAGCGTCGGCATGCCGACCGCACGGGCCGGGCTCGTTCTGGGCCTTCGTCGGCTGGGCCGGCTGCTGGAGCACGAGCCGGGCGATCTGACGGCAACGGTCGAGGCTGGAATGACCGTGGAGGCGTTCCAGACCGCGCTCCGCAGCCGTGGCCAGTGGGTGTCGCTCGATCCCGCTGACGCCGACCGCGCGACCGTCGGTGGGGTGCTCGCGACGAATGCGTCCGGGCCTCGCCGGCACCTCTACGGCACGGCCCGCGATCTGTTGATCGGTGTCACCGTGGTCACGGCCGACGGCGCCGTCGTGCGGGGCGGCGGCAAGGTCGTGAAAAACGTCGCCGGCTATGACCTGCCGAAGCTCTTCGTCGGCTCGTACGGTACGCTCGGCGTCATCGTCGAGGCGACCGTGAAGCTTCGACCGCTGCCCGACCACGAGCGACTCGTGTGCATCCGGTTCGATCGCCTCAACGACGCGGGCGCCGCCGTGAGATCCGTGATGGCCAGCGACCTGATCCCGAACGCCATCGAGCTCCTCGACGCCACTGTGAGTCCTACGCTCTCCGCCACAGGCGCCGCGCTCGTCGTGGGCTTCGATGGGCTCAGGGAGCAGGTGGACTGGCAATGCGCAGAGCTCGCGCGTCTGGCCGGCGCCTGCGGTGGGCAGGCGGCGCATTCCCTCCAGGCCGACACGTGGCCCCGGCTCGCGATGGCGGCGCGCGCAGCGTTCTCCGTCACGGCCGCAGTGATGACGTTGGCGGTCTTGCCAAGCCAGGTCGCCGAAATGATGGAGCAGGGCGCGGGCGTGGCCCGCGCGCGGGGGCTCAACACCGCCTGGGCGGCGCACGCGGGGATCGGTGTCGTGCGCGCCGCGATCGCCGCCGACGTCGTGCCGAGGGAGCCCGCCGCGATTGCCGCCGTCCTGGCCGAATGGCGCGAGATGGCGCACGCGGGCGGGGGCCACGCGACCCTCGAGTGGGCGCCGCTCGCGGTGAAATCTCATGTGCCCGTCTGGGACGATCCGGGCGCCGCCGGGCGGATCATGGAGCGAATCAAGGCCCAGCTCGACCCGCAGAACATTCTCAACCCTGGCCGGTTCGTTGCTGGCATCTAGCGCCCCCGTGTCCCGTCGGCGGAGTCATGCTAAGACTCGGCTGCGCGCGAATCCGGAGGCGCCGGGCGCGGGCGCCGCGCTAGGGGGCGCCCGGACCACGCGGCACGCGCTCACTGCCCCGGGGCGGCTGGGCTCCATCCGGGCGCGCTCCGTCCGTCGCCGCGTTGCGGGAACGGGTCCGGGCGACCCCCACGGCGCCGCCCACGCCCGGCGCCTCCGGCCTTTGGGTGCGCTGGGCTTTAAGATGATTTCGAAGACGGGTAACTAACGCATGGGCACTTCGACTCAGGCATCGCCCGCGGCTGGGGTTGGCCCGCTCACGCTCCATGGGCTGTCCGTGGAGGGTGTGAACCAGTGCGTTCACTGCGGGCTCTGCCTCGCGTCTTGCCCGACGTTCTCGGAGCTCGGAACGGAGATGGACTCGCCGCGTGGGCGCATCTTCCTCATCAAGTCCCTGGCCGAAGGAAGGATGTCGCTCAGCGACTCGACAGTGCGGCATCTTTCGCTTTGCCTCGACTGCCGTGCGTGCGAGACCGTGTGTCCGGCCGGGGTGCCGTACGGGCGGCTCATCGAGGCGGCCAAGGCCGAGATCGAACACCGACAGCCCGGTGCGCCGACGCGCCGACTCTTCCGCTGGCTGAACTTCGGGTTACTGCTGGGGCACCCGCGCCTGCTCGCTCTCGCCGCGTCGGGGGCGCGCCTCTATCAAGCGAGCGGACTCCAGCGGCTCGCTCGGAGAACCGGTCTCATCCGGCTCTTGCCTGGAACACTGCCGGCCTGGGACGCGCTGCTGCCGCCGGTCCCGGCGAAGTCCGAACGCGTGCCGCCGCCGCGCGTCACCCGCGCCGAGGGATCGCGGCGCGCTCGCGTGGCCCTGCTGACCGGGTGCGTCCAATCCGTCATCTTCGCTGCCCACAACCGCGCGACCGCGCGCGTGCTCTCGAAGAACGGCTGCGACGTGGTCGTTCCAGAGGGCCAGGGGTGCTGCGGAGCCCTGAACGCCCACGGCGGCGATCACGCGCGGGCCGTCGCGATGGCACGGGCGACGATCGACACATTCGAGGCGGCGCGTGCCGATGTCGTCATCGTGAACACGTCCGGGTGCGGGGCCCACATGAAGGCGTACGGATACCTGCTCGCCGATGACCAGGCGTACGCCGAGCGCGCGAGGAGGTTCGCGGCCTCCGTCCGAGACCTCGCCGAGTTCCTGGCGCAGGAGCCACTTCGCGGCCCGCTCTCGCCCGTCCCTCTGACGTGCACGTACCACGATCCGTGTCACGTCGTGCACGGCCAGAAGATCAAGAGCGAACCCCGTCAGCTCCTGGCCCAGATTCCCGAGCTCCGGGTCGTCGAGCTGACCGAGTCGGACTGGTGCTGTGGGTCGGCTGGGATCTACAACCTCACGCAACCCGAGATGGCCACGCGTCTGCTGCACCGCAAGGTGAGCCATGTGCTCACGACGGGGGCCGAGGCGGTCGTGACCGCAAATCCGGGCTGCATTCTCCAGATCCAGGCCGGGCTGGACGCCCACACCGCGGCCGTGCGCGTCATGCATCTCGTCGAGGTTCTCGATCGCGCCTACGGCGGCGCCCCGCGAGGGGAGCGCAAGCGCTCGCGAGGGGAGCGCAAGCGCTCCCAAGGGGAGGGCGAGCCCTCCCGGGGGGCGCGCGGGCGATGAGCGTGCCCGACAGCACCCCGCTCGAGCACAGGGCCACTGCGCCGCGCTCGGTCGGCTGCTGGGTGCTGACCATCTCCGACACCAAGACGCCCGAGACGGACACGAGCGGAGCGCTCATCCGTAAGCTCCTGCTCGACGCCGGCCACGAGGTCGTCGGCTCCACGATCGTCCGCGATGAGCCGAAGGACGTTCAGCGCGTGATCCGCGAGGCGTGTGCCACCGACGCGGTGCGCGCGGTGATCGCGACGGGCGGGACGGGGATCACGTCGCGCGACTCGACCTACGAGGCGATCGAGGCGCTGCTCGACAAGCGGCTGCCGGGCTTCGGCGAGCTGTTCCGGATGCTGTCCTATGAGGAGGTGGGCGCCGCGGCCATGCTCTCGCGCGCGCAGCTCGGCATCCACGCTCGACGCATCATCGTCTCATTGCCCGGCTCGCCCAACGCGTGCCGCCTCGCCCTCGAAAAGCTCCTGATTCCGGAACTGCCCCACCTCATCCGCGAGGTCAGCCGGTAGAGGTAGCGCTGATCGAGTGAGCCACGTGAGGGGTATACTCGATCGTACATGAGGGCGCGGATGATCGGATCGCGCGCGCGTGCACTGGTGGCGCTGCTGGCCGTGGTCGGCCTGGCGGTCGGGTGCGCCGGTCCGTCGGCTACCGGCAGGAAGTTCTGGCGGGAGAGCCCCAACGCGAGTGCGGCGCCAGACCTGGCGCGGCTCAACGGCCTCCTCGCGGACCTCGCCGAGCGGCTCCAGCCCGGGCTCGTTCACGTCCGTGTGCAGCGGACACTGAAGGAGGATACCCCCCGCGAAGACTCGGGCGAGCCCCGGCGGAGCACCGGCTCGGGCTTCGTCATCGACGCCAGCGGGCTAATCGTTACCAATGCCCACGTGGTCGAGGGCGCGGCCTCCATCCAGGTCCGTCTGGCCGACGGGAAGCGTTTCCAGGGCAAGGTCGTCGGGCGGGACAACCGCGTGGATCTGGCGCTCTTGAAGATCGAGGGCGCCACGGGCCTCACCCCGCTGCCGCTCGGCGACTCGAACCGGCTCCGCGTCGGGGAGTTCGTGCTGGCGCTCGGCAACCCGTTCGGGCTCGAGCAGAGCGTGTCGTTCGGGATCGTGAGCCGCAAGGGCGCTCCCTTGACCGTGGCGGCGCCCGGGTTCGATTTCATCCAGACCGACGCCGCGATCAACCCCGGGAACTCCGGTGGACCGCTCGTGAACGTGGCGGGCGAGGTGATCGGCGTCAACACCATGGCGGCGCGCAACGGCTCGATCGGGTTCGCGATCCCCGCGAACCTCGTCAAGATGCTGTTGCCGCAGCTCGCCACGAAGGGTCGAGTCGATTGGGGGTGGCTCGGCGTATCCATCTCGGAGGTGACGGAGGACGATCTGGACCGGCTCAAGCTCCGGGAGGCCCGGGGTGTCCTGGTGCGCAGCGTGCTGCCGGGTGACCCCGCGGACAAGGGCGGCGTGCGCACGAACGATGTGATCGTCGTCATCGACGGAGCACGGCTCGAGTCCCCGCGTGACCTTCAGCGGGTCGTCTCGTCCACGCCGGTCGGCAAGAGGGTGCGCGTGGTCCTCCTGCGCGAAGGGCAGGAGACGGAGGTCGAGGTGACGATCGGTCTCTACCAGGAGCGCGAGGCCTCCAGTGCGGAGCCGCCGCGGCGAGAGCCGCGGCCGCCCGACGCCCCCAAGGAAGCGCCCAAGGAGGCGCCCAAGTAGTCAGGCGCGCGCGCGCGGCTCCGCGAGCGCGGCCAGCGTAGCGCGCGCCCAGGTCTCATCGAGCGTCGGCGCCGGCGCATAACGAACCGCGCTGGTGATGCGCATCCCGCCCTCCCAGTCGGCTGGCGCGTCCTCGAGCACCTCCTCGACCGCGAGCAAGAAGTAGCCGAGCTCGTGCTCACCGGTGCCAGTGACGGGCAGCGGCCCATCGACCGCACGCATCTTCACGTAGACGGTCACGTCCGGCTCGATGGCCAGCAACGTTCCGGTGCCGCGCTCGCCCAGGTTGCGCGCGCTCCGGGTCCGAGCGCCGATCACGAGGCCGACCGTGCCCGCGTCGTAAGCGCGCAGCTCGAGATACGAGAGGAGCATCGGGTGGGGCCGCCCGTCGGGGTCGACGGTGACAAACGATAGCGCGGTCCCCAGGCGCCGGGCGAGGTCGCGCTGCGAGAAGCGGATGACGAGGTCGGGCGTGAGCGCCTGTCCGAGGGAGCGGGTCATATGGCATCCTTGTGCGCGAAAGCCTCGGAAGTGTCAAGACACTGACAATACACTGACAACTGTTGTCAAACTGCACGCGCGACCTCTGTCAAGTTCGCAATTCTTGAGTCTCCGTCGCGTTGGTGTTCCCCTTGCAC
>WNFA01009116.1_pt1 | contig 18885 bp, 14 predicted proteins | sample 5400481 | NCBI WGS metagenome assembly WNFA01 (sample SAMN13153340, study PRJNA577476) | soil metagenome | isolation source: 120 cm saprolite under Douglas fir tree site 2 hole 1 replicate 2 | place: USA:California | collected 2015-04-18
GACGAGATCATGGACTAACAATGTCAACAATTCACCCTAGCGATGCTGTGCAATATTGCTCACACTCTTTTTCGTTGAAAGCCGTGCGATTTGCCGAGCAGGTGAAACGCCACTGGTAGTGCCCCGGCGGCTATCTCGGACTGGTGGTAAAAGGACGATCGAGCATGGGCCTCAGCGGTTCACCCAAAGAAGCGTTGCGCCCACGAAGCTGAGCAGTGAAACCAGCGAAAACGCTATCATCCACCAGTCGATTCTGCTGGTGTTGGGGCGCACGAAGAATTCGCGCATCATAGGCCTCCCGAGTGGGCTCGATAGGAGAATCACTGCTACTTGGAACCAAAAATCCTCACGTACTGCAAGAAAAGGCGGTCGTGAGGGTCCGAATGTGTGCCACTACACCAGCCTGTGCCACTACACTAACCCATGACCGCCCCGAAAGGCCTGTCCACCGTCTCAGGGGACTGCCTCGTTACAGCAGCCTCCACAATACAATTTCCCGAAATGGTGTGACTGTACACAATTGACCATGTTTCACAATTTCAGGAATCTTCGAAATGTTGCCGGCCACGCTTATGCACCTGGCCACAGTCACGCAGAAGATTCCATCCCAAACCTGCGCCCTCAATCTCTGCATATGAGCTATCTTGCTCAGACGTGAAAGACCACACCTGTCATTCTTTATTCTGTTGAGTGTGTAGACGGAGCCGCGACTGCTGATTTCGCAGCTTCATTCTTTAGGTCGCACGGTGACCGGGTCCCGATCAAGTCACGGCGAACACATCCAGCCAATCGGCATTCTTCATCCGCGTGCACGCCGTGAAACTTGCGGCGGAACACGATGACCCTAAAAATTCTCGAACATTGACATTAGCGCAACGCCTTCAGCGGATGGGGGCGTTGGATCGCGAAACAAAGGAAGGTCAAAGATCATGCCTTTAATTCAACTCCTGGAAGTTCTGATCGTGGTGGGTGTTCTCCTGTGGCTGGTGAATCGCTTCATTCCACATCTGCCAGATGGAGAATCCATTGAAAACGAAGTTGTTGTTAGCCGCCGCAATCGCACTGAGTTTGTCAGCAGTAGCTCAGACCAGTTCTCAAACATCCATTGCTGTCGAACCGATGAGTTCGATGCCCACCTTCCGGGTGACCGTCATCAGCCGCAGCGTACAGGCGGTTAACTACAAGCATCGCGGGGGAGCCTCCAAGGTGGATTTCGCAGGCACGACCCTGATGCCTTCGGCGAACGGCCAAGCCAAAGTAGAGAGCAAGAAGGGCTACATCGAAATTGAAGTGGAATTTGGCAATCTGCAAAAACCTACGACTTTCGGCAACGAGTATCTGCTGCTGCGCCAAGGTTTCCTCAGCTTAGTAAGTTCCCTGGTTGGCGAATGGCATCTGCCAGGGCGTTTAAGAAGAGGGCCGCGCGGGCGCCGTCGGTGACGCGATGGTCGCAGGACAAAGTCAGCGTCATCATGGGACTGACAGCAGGTTTTCCTTCGATGGCCACGACGCGGTCGGTGATTGCGCCAACTGCCAGGATTGCTGCCTGCGGTGGAGTGATGATCGCGCTGAACGCATCCACTTTGTACATGCCGAGATTGCTGATGGTGAATGTTGCGTCGGAAATGTCAGCAGGGCGGAGCTTACCGGCACGGGCGCGTTCGGCCGCCTCGCGGCGCTGCATCGCGATTTCTGCCAGATTCGCCTTGTGAGCATTGGGAATCACAGCGGCGACGACACCGTCGTCCACCGCGATGGCGACGGCGACATTCACATGATCGTGAAGACGAATACCCTCGGCGCTCCAGCTTGCGTTCAGTCGTGGATGCTTGAGCAAGACGCGCGCCACGAGCGCGACTAGCAGATCGGTGTGAGTGATCCGAACTCCGTGGGTTCGCTCAGTTACTGCAACCACCCCTTCGCGGTAAGCGTTGAGCGCGCTGGCTTCAACTTCGCGGCTCACGAAGAAGTGTGGCACTGTCGTCCAACTCTGCGTTGTGCGCTCGGCCATGAGGCGGCCGATTGAGCTGGGAATCTCGACCTTGCCACCTTCTTTACTGGCCGTAGTGCTGCTGGATGTGGGCGGAGCAGAGACGGCCTGCACGTCCGCGGCAAGAATTTCTCCGTCCGCACCGGAGCCGCGGAGCGTGGTGATGTCCACTCCGAGTTCTTTGGCGAGGCGTCGAGCCTTGGGAGAGATTCTCGCTGCACCGCGCGAGGCTGCTGGGGCAATAGAGACAGACGCGGCGACAGACTCAGTCTTTGTCTTTGTCTGTGTCTGTGTGGCGGAACTTGCGCGAGCCGCAGGCGCACCTTGCGCGTCGTCCTCGGCGGGAGGCTTTTCTCCAGGAGCCACGATCCACGCGATCGTCTGCCCAACAGGAATGTCTGCTCCAGCGGAGGCTTTGATTCCGGCAAGAATGCCGTTGGCGGGGGCCTCTATTTCCAGAACCGCTTTGTCAGTTTCTACTTCGAGGAGCGGCTCGCCCTTGGTGACGCGGTCTCCTTCCTTCTTGCGCCAGGCAATGAGCTTGCCGGTTTCCTGCGCCATCTCGAGGGCGGGCATGACAACGCTGAAGGCCATAAATTGATTGGGGAAGGGCCTCTTATGGCCTTCAGCCCGAAACTCCTACCCGCTCAGTTTTCGCACTGGCCTCGATCATCTCGAGGACGCGCTCGCTGGGCGCAGCTTCGCTTTCTCGTATGGTCGGCAGGGGTCCGTTCACGGTGTGATAGTGCGCGCCTGCCACCAGAAGTTGTTCGGCCGGGAAACGCGTAATCACTTCGTGTCCGGTCGGCGTGACGACAATTTCTTCTTCGATGCGGGCCGCGCTCCAGCCGTCGGTCGAGGGCCAGAAGGTTTCCAGCGCGAACACCATGCCGGGCTTGATCTCGACCGGATGATCGAAGGAGACCAGGCGGCTGATTACCGGCTTCTCCCAGATCGCGAGACCGATGCCGTGCCCATATTGCAGGGCGAAGCAAGCCTCTTCGTTGGGGAAGCCGAATTCTTCTGCTTTCGGCCAGACTGCGGCGATTTCGGCGGTGGTGCGTCCCGGACGCACCAGCTCAATTGCAGCATCGAGATAGTCGCGGCAGCGCTTGTAGGCATCGACCATCGCGTGCGACGCATAGCCTACGGTGAAGCAGCGGTAGTAGCAGGTGCGGTATCCCATGTAGGAATGCAGAATGTCGTAGTACACGGGATCGCCGGGACGCAGCACGCGGTCGGAGAACACGTGCGGATGCGGATTGCAGCGCTCGCCGGAAATTGCGTTTACCGCTTCGACGTACTCCGAGCCCAGATCGTAGAGAACTTTGCTGACCAGTCCGACCGCTTCATTCTCCCGCAAGCCAGGCTTCATGGCGCGATAGAGTTCGTCATAGGCGGCGTCGACCATCATCGCGGAAGTATTGAGCAACGAGATTTCGTCTTGCGTCTTGATCACGCGGGCGTCGGACATGAGCTGCTGTCCGTCGACGACCTTGATGCCTTCTTTTTGCAAAGCGAAGAGAACTGGCAGTTCGATGATGTCGATGCCTACCGGCTCCTTGTGCAGCCCGCGCATTTCGAGTTCAACACGAATTTTCTTCGCAACATCTTCCGCACGCCCCATCTCGGGCGACATGGCGCCCCGGAGAACGGAGATTCCTGCCCGCGAGCGGCCATCCCCCAGCCAGGGGCAATTTAATTGATGATGTTTCGCGGCGGATCCGAAGTCCCAGAGAATGGGCTCATCATTTTGCGGCAGCAGAGTGAAGCGATTGGCCTTATCCTGCGCCCAAGTGCCAATATGCGTTGAGGTCAGGTAGCGCACATTGTTCATGTCGAAGCAGAGCAGTGCTCCCATCTCCGACTTAGCCAACAGATCTTTCGCGCGCTGCAGGCGTTCGCGGCGCAGGCGGTCGAAGTCGACTCGGTTTTCCCAATCCACCGCCATGGTTCCGTGAGTTTTGAGTGCCATAAATTCAGCTCCTAGCTGCTAGCTTCTAGCCAAGGCCGAGGGCGAGACGCCCTCGGGACAGCCGGCAAGATGCCGGCACTACGCTGTCACGCTTTCCCACAAAGTTGGCGGGCTGCTTCGAATACCGTTTCTTCCGTCGGTACCGTCACGTCCTCGAGCGGTGGAGAAAATGGAATCGGGACGTGCATGGCCCCCATCCGCTTTACCGGCGCGTCGAGATCATAGAACGCGCCTTCCGCTATCACCGCGGCTAGCTCTGCAGTCACTCCGTACCGGCCGTAACCTTCATCGAGCACAATCACGCGGGATGTTTTCTTTGCCGATTCGATCAACGTTTTCTCATCCAGAGGCCACGTAGTGCGCGGATCGATCACCTCTGCGCTGATTCCCTCTTTTTCCAGCAGATTCGCCGCACCGAGGCCGACCTGCACCATGCTGCTCGTCGCCACGATTGTGATGTCGTCGCCTTCACGCTTCACATCGGCCACGCCGAGGGGAATCGTGTACTCCTCTTCCGGTACGGGTCCCTTCAGCTTGTACATCATCTTATCTTCGAAGAAGACTACGGGATTCTCGTCTCGAATGGCGGTCTTCAGCAACCCCTTCGCGTCGTAGGGAGTGGACGGCAGCACTACTTTTAATCCCGGCACATGGCTGAACCATGCGTGCAGCGACTGCGAATGCTGTGCTGCCGAGCGCCGGGTTGCGCCGAGCGTTGTACGCATCACCATCGGAACCTTCCAGTGACCGCCGGACATGTAATGAACTTTCGCGGCCTGGTTCACCATCTGGTCCATCGTTAGAGTGAGAAAATCGCCGAACATGATGTCGACGACGGGGCGCATGCCGGTCATTGCCGCACCGACGGCCACGCCGGTGAAGCCGGCTTCGGAGATCGGTGTGTCGACCACGCGGTCCCCGCCGAACTCTTCGACCAGTCCGGAAAGAACTTTAAACGGCGTCCCTGCTTCGGCCACATCTTCGCCGAAGATGCACACGTGCGAGTCGCGGCGCATCTCTTCCGCGAGCGCCTCACGCACCGCCTGCGCAAATGTTAACTCGCGCTCAGGCATACACGTGCTTCTCCACTTCTTGTACGTCCGGGTACGGCGCGGCGATGGCAAACTTCACCGCCGTTTCCATCTCCGATCGCACTTCAGAGGTGATCCCCTCCAGCGACGCGGCATCCGTGTAGCCTCGGTCGAGCAGCCATTTCGAATGGAGCTTGATGGGATCGCGATCTGATTTCCAGTGCTGCTCTTCCTGCTTCGAGCGGTAATACTCGCGGTTGATGTCGCCAACGTGGTGTCCGCTGTAGCGATAGGTATCGGCCTGCAGGAAGGCAGGTCCCTCGCCCGCGCGCGCGCGCCGCACCAACCGCGACGCAATTTCGTTCACAGCGCGCACGTCCTGACCGTCAACACTGGCTGCTTCCAGTCCGAAGGCCGTGGCGCGGCCAAGAATCGTTCCCGCCGTCGTTTCCGTATAGTGCGTGTATTCGTTGTAGAGATTGTTTTCGCAGACGTAGATCACGGGAAGCTTCCACAACTGCGCGAGATTCATAACTTCATAAAGCGATCCTTGCCCAAGCGCTCCTTCCCCGAAGAAGCACACGGCTGCCCGATCCGTCCCGAGTCGCTTGGCCGCGAAGGCCGCGCCCGTAGCGATGCCTACGCTGCCGCCTACAATCGCATTCGCGCCGAGGTTGCCGGTCGCCGGATCGGCAATGTGCATCGAGCCACCCTTGCCTCGACAATATCCAGCTTCTTTTCCCAGCAACTCAGCAAACATACGATCGGGAGCTGCGCCCTTCGCCAGACAATGTCCATGGCCGCGATGTGTGCTCGTGATGTAGTCGTCGCGGCGAAGCGCTTCGCAAATACCCACCGCCACAGCCTCTTCGCCACTGTAAAGATGTGCCAGTCCCGGCATGAGTGCACGCGTGTAGAGCTCGTTCACCTGCTCTTCAAACAGGCGAATGCTTACCATCTGCCGGTAGACACGCAGCCACTTCTCTTTTTCGGTGGAAACCTCAGGTCCCGCTTCCGGGTTGGTGATAGCCGTCGTCACTTCGCAACTCCCTCGGTCACCGGCGTCGAAACGCCTGACATTGCGGCCAGCACATCAAACATGCAGGCGAAATCCAGCTTCGCCATGCCCATGCCGCGCGCCGCCGTCAGAAATTCATTGCTCACCGCGGTTGTCGGTAGGGGAACGTCAAGTTGGCGGCCCAGGTCCATCGCCAGCACCATGTCCTTCTGCATCATGTTCACGTCGAACCACGCCTCTTCCGGCTGCTGCAACACAAACGGCCCTCGATACTGAATCATGGGTGAGGCCACGGCGCTATGTGTGAGCACGTCCACGGCAACCTCCCGCGCAATGCCGCTCTTTTCCGCCAGCAGCACGCCTTCCGAGAAGGCCAGCATCTGCACCGCTAAGCTCAGATTAATTGCAATCTTCATGGACAGCGCCAGCCCGTTGTCGCCGACGTAAGTCACCTTCGGACCGATGTCCAGCAACAGCGGCTTCACTTTTTCGAACGTCTCGCGGCGGCCGCCGACCATGACCGACAGCTTCCCTTCCTGCAGCGTGATCACGCTGCCGGACACCGGTGCGTCCACCATGTCAGCGCCGCGTTCGCGAACCTTCGCCGCCAGCGCACGACTGACCGCGGGGCTCACGGTGCTCATGTCGATATAAAACTTGCCCGGGCCCAATCCGGCGAGAAGCCCATCCGGACCTTCGGTGATGGCGCTGATCGCGGCCGCGTTGGTCACCATCGCAAACGTGTAGTCGGACGCGCTCGCTACCGCGCGCGGCGAGTCGGCCCACTGCATGCCTTTGCCGATCAGCCACTCCGCCTTTGAGCGCGTACGGTTGTAGCCCGTGACCGTATGCCCCTTGCTCAGCAGCCGGTTCACCATCTGGCTGCCCATCACGCCGAGACCGATAAAACCTACCTTGGCCATCCGATCCAGCCTCCAAACTCTCTGTGTAACTCAATGTGCGTTCTGCTTGCCGGGAGCGCGTTTGTCGGAAGACGCCAGACTGTCCTGCCGCACCTGTTCGAGGTGAGCCTTCATCGCCTCCCTCGCCTTCTCAGCGTCGCGCCTCTCCATTGCGTCGAGGATCCGCTTGTGGTGTACCTGGCCGCGCTCGGGACCACCCGGAACTTTGAAAATTTTCAAGCGCTGTTCCCGCAGCAATCCTACGATCGAATCGATCAGGGAAAGGATCAGCGGATTCGCCGCCGCTTCCGCGAGCGCCAGGTGAAAATCAAGGTCTGCCTCGATGTAAGCGTCGGGATCCTGTCCCGCCCGGTCCATCACGGCGACCGCTTCGCGCATTGTCGCGAGGTCCGATTCCTGGGCACGAGTGGCCGCGAGTGCCGCAATCTCAGGTTCCAGAATGGACCGCACTTCGGCGAGATGAGTGGAACCTTCCGGCTGACCAATCTTCACCATCAAGTCGAGCGATTGGCGCACCGCATGCGAGGTGCCGTCAGTAATAAAAGTGCCGCGCCCGGAATACGCCTCCACCAATCCCTTTTCGCGCAGCGCCTTTACGGCTTCGCGCACCGCCGTGCGGCTGACGCCAAAACGCTGCGCCAAGTCGCGTTCAGCGGGGAGTTGATCGCCGGGCTTGAGCGCACCCTTGAGAATAGATTCCTCGATTTGCTGGACGATCTGCTCGTACAGTCGCGACGTTCGAACTAATTTGTACACTGCCGTGCCCCCCCGCACCATTTGGAGCGAAACCGGTCGGGCGACCGATTGTGGTCCGGTTACTATACCGCACATCCACCGGCATCGGCGCGGTTTGTTCAGCTCTGGCATGGCTTGGTATTAGGTATGGTGGTATTACCAATGGACTGTACCATACTCATCTTTATTGCCGCAACTGGTGGGCAAATCCCTTTGGATAGACGAGTTGCGCGGCTCTTTAAACCAATCGTCTGCAGGCCGGTGTCCGGGGCATTCAACTATTCAGGAAGTGAATTCGCTTGACACCGTTTCCCAGATAGTGGTATGGCTGTCGGACCAGAAATACTGACGGAGGAGCACTATGCTATCCCGCACTCTCGGAACCGCCACGCTCAGAAGTGTTTCGAGGACAGCCGTCACTCGCTTTCTGCTCGCTATCATCAGCGTCCTGGCGCTGAGCCTATCGTCGTGGTCGCAGTCGACAGCGGGACGTGTTCTAGGCACTGTGTCCGACCTGAGCGGAGCCGCGGTGGCCGGCGCAACTGTGGTGGTTACCGACCTGCAGCGCGGCACCTCGCGCAGTATCACAACCGGCGAAGACGGTACGTACGTTGCCCCCGACTTGCAGCCTGGTACTTACAAAATCCACGTCGAGTCCAAGGGCTTCAAGTCCATCGAACGTCCGAACGTTCTGATCGAAGTCGCGACCGACGTGCGCGCCGATTTCACGCTTCAGCCCGGCCAGGTTTCTGAGACCGTTGTGGTCACCGAAGAGGTCCCCCTGCTTAACACCACTTCCGCCACACTCGGAGGCACGCTCAGTAATAAAGAGATCAATGATCTGCCGCTGAACGGCCGCAATTACGAAAACCTTCTGCAGTTGCGACCGGGCGTGATGCGTTATCCCGGAGGCGGATTTTCCACCACCAGCACCAACGGCTTGCGTGCGGAGGACAATGCGTATCTGGTCGACGGTCTTTTTAACAGCGAGCCCTTTTCCGGCCAAGGCATCATCAATGGCGCAGGCATCGCAGGAGATTCCGCCACCATTCTCCCCATCGACTCCATTCAGGAGTTCAATGTTCAGGAGAATGCTCCTGCCGAATACGGGTGGAAGCCCGGAGCCATCGTCAATGTGGGACTTAAGTCAGGCACCAACAGCGTGCACGGCAGCGCCTTTGCTTTCGGGCGTGATGGCGCCATGGATGCGCGGAACTTCTTCAATACTTCCCCGAATCCGAAGTTGCCGCGAACCCTAGAGCAGTATGGCGGTTCGCTGGGCGGAGCGATCATCAAAGACAAGGCTTTCTTTTTCGGCGGCTATGAAGGGCAGCGCTACAACGTGGGCAACAGTCCGGCCAGCTTGCAGGTTTCGGGATGTTCCATGTCTGGTTCTACGGTCACATGCAATGGCAGCGGCTTCCCCATCAACAGCAATCCCAGCATCGACATTCCCAACGGCTTTAACAACGATGTGCATGTCGACAACGTGGTGGCGAAGGTCGATTACAACTTCAACCAGCGAAACAACATTAACGGCATGTTCTTTTTCGGAAACAATTCGGGAAAGGTTGAAGACTTTCCGGAACTACAGCACAAATGGCTCTCCGACATTCACACCCGGGCCCAGGTTGTAGGGGGAAGCTGGATCTGGACGCCGACCACGCGTTGGGTCAATGAAGCCCGCGCGGGCTACAACCGGCTCTATCAACCGACCCTGCCCGGAGATTTGGGCACGCCGGCATCCGGTTACGGCCTGAACACGGGAGTGTCCGGACCGTTCACGGGTGGATTGCCGCGCATAGGCTTTGCCGGATACTTCTTTCCCGGCCTGGGCGGCTTCAAGTGGCCGAAATTTCAAGGACCCGACACGATCACGCAGTTCATTGACCACGTTTCCTATACTGCCGGCAAGCATGCATTGAAATTCGGTGGCGAGATCCATCGCAACGCTTTCAGCGGCGGCGCCTTTGGGAATGCGCGCGGCAGCATCACATTCCTGGGCGGCAACACTCCGGACCCGGCCGATCCTACTGGTCAAACGTTTCTTAACACCTCGCAGCTCGAAGACTTTTTTTCCGGCGCGCCTTTCAAGGCGTCGGTACTTTCGGGCGACCCAAGGCGGAATATCCATAACTGGGAGTACGCCGCCTTTGTGCAGGACGACTGGCGCGTCACCAGGAGTCTAACCGTGAATTTCGGGTTGCGGTACGAGTACAAGACGGCGCCGGTGGAAGCACACGGCCTGCTAGGCAACTTCGATCCCAACTCGGCAACGGGATTGATTCAGCAGGGCCGAAACGGCGTCGGCAGTGTTTACAACTCCGATCACAAGAACTTCGCACCTCGCGCCGGTTTTGCCTGGGACATCAACGGAAACGGAAGGACCGTTCTGCGCGGCGGCGGCGGCCTGGTTTTTGAGACGGTGAACTGGGAAACGTTCCTGGCCTTCAACAACAGCTTCGGCCTGCCCAGCGTGCCGACAGGGGCGCTGCTCGACGGAACGCCGGGCCCCGGCACGATTACGACCGGCAATCTCACCGTTTTCCCAGCGTTCCCGTGGGACAACGGACCCATTTATGGCAACCTTAGCGGCACCACCCTCAACTGTAACGGTGATACGACGGGCAATCCCTGCGCGATTATGGGAGTGGACCGCAAGCTGACTACTCCTCATGTCTGGAACTGGACGTTGAGTCTGCAACATGCCCTCTCCTCGAATCTTTCATTGGAAGTCGCCTATGTCGGAAATCACGGCTCGAAACTGGTCGGCATTCGCGACATCAATCAGCCGCCGGTGGGCGCCGGTTTCCAGACTTGTGCGGTAGATTGCGAGCAGGACCTAAGACCGTTTAATGCGAAGTTCCCTTACCTCAGCAATATTTTCCAGATGGGAAACATCTACAAGTCCAACTACAACGGGCTGCAGGCAACATTGAACTCGCGAAATTTCCACGGGTTGAGCATGGTAGCGGGTTACACCTATTCCCATTCGCTCGACGACGTGGGCGCGAATTGGGACTTTGGCTACGGCGCCGGCTTGCCGCAAGACTCCTACCATGTCGGACGGGAGTATGCGAGCAGCGACTTCGACATCCGGCATCGTCTGACCTTGTCATTGACCTACGCCATTCCGGGCCGCACGGGCTACGCTCAAATGTTGGAAGGTTGGGAAATCAACTCCATCGTTACGCTGGAGAGCGGACAACCTTGGGGACCAATCGATATGGGCACGGATGCCGCTGGTGTTGGGCCACTACCAGTCAGCCCGCCAGCGACAGCACCCATTCGCTGGAGCTTCTACGGACAGACTTCCGACTTTAAGGCACGGCCTGCTCCCATTCCGTTCTTCGGTGGAAGTGGAGATCCGACGAATCCCACCAGCAATTCGAGTTGCAACACACAAGCGTTGTCTCTCGACGGAGGTGTAGCCGGGGGGCCAGCGACCAGTTCCCTCGCCGCGTTCGGCTGTTACGCTCAGGGCGGTTCGATCATGATTCCGCCACCATTGGGGCAGTTCGGAAACATGGGCCGCAACACGCTGCTCGATTCCGGTTTCCGCAACTTCGATTTCTCATTGGCCAAGAACTGGCATCTCGGGGAGCGGGTGCGCGCCCAGTTCCGCGCCGAGATCTTTAACATCCTCAATCACCCGAACTTCGCGAATCCTTATGGAGGCCAGAACGGCTTTGGACAAAACGATCCGTCGACAGGCTCATTCGGCTGTGAATGCGCCACTCCGGATGTGGCGGCAGCCAACCCGGTAATCGGATCGGGAGGAAGCCGGGCGGTCCAACTGGGGCTGAAGTTCATCTTCTAGCTGGATGTCTGCAGCTTGAGAGATTAAGGGCCGGACGTGATTCCGTCCGGCCCTTTTCGTCACTATTTTCCAGCAACTCGAAAAGGGTTCCTCAAGTTATGACAATAAAGACTCGATTCGCCATCCTTCTATTCTTGTTGATGTGTTCTACGTTTTTTTCCATGAATCTGTTTGCCCAGGAGCGGCGTGAGCGCACGATCGAAGAAATCAAGACGGAGGCGATTCGTCGCGCTGAAGTCGGCCAGTACCCTCTGATCGGCCTTGATCCCACGGATGTCATCGAAGCATTCCAAAACATTCATACAACCGACAAGGACGAATGGGCTGCAGGCTTTATGCGCGTTGCTGACCGATATTTCAACGAAGCGAAGTCGCTCGAGAAATCCGATCCGACCAAAGCGAATGCCGACTACGTTCGTGCTTGGAGACTTTATTCGTTCGGGCGCTGGCCCATTCCCGCGTCTCCGGGCAAGCAGCGCGCCTACGAGAAGGCGATCGAGTCGTTCCTGGCGCACGCACGGTTCTTCGATCCACCGCTCGAGGTTGTGCGCATTCCGTTCGAGGGCAAGGAGATCATCGGCTATCTGCGTCTACCAAAAATGACGATTGCGAAAGGTCCGGTGCCCTTGGTCATCGCGGTCAACGGCCTGGACAGCCGCAAGGAAGACTTGACCGAGAGCTTCGGCGCGATTCTCCCCTTCGGCATCGGATTCCTCGCAGTCGATGGGCCCGGCACGGGCCAGGCTCCAATCAAAGTTAGCGAGACTTCGGAGCGCATGCTCTCGCGAGTGATCGACTATGCGCAGTCGCGTCCTGAGATCGACAAGAACCGCATCGCTCTCCACGGTGTGAGTTGGGGCGCGTACTGGGCCACCAAGATGGCGATTGTTGAGCGTGCCCGCCTGCGTGGAGCCAGTGCTCAGTCTCCACCGGTCGACAAGTTTTTCCAGAAGGAATTCCTGATGAACTCGCTTCTGGGGAATCGCGAGTATCTCTTCGATCAGGTGCCCGCGCTCATGAACATTCTCGAAAGCGTTCACACGCTGGACGAGATGGGCGAGTACCTCCCAAAGATGTCGCTGGTTAGGCAGGGCCTGCTCGGCAAGCCGACGGCGCCCATGTTAATTCTCGCAGGCGTGCTCGATACCCAGGTTCCCATCGAGGACGAATACCTGCTGCTCAGCAAGGGAGACGTGCCGAAAGAAGCATGGATCAATCCGCAGGGCGGCCATCTCGGGCGGCAAGTCGGAGTCTGGCCTGATCCGCTGATCTTCAAGCGGGTGATTATTCCGTGGCTGGTAAAGACACTGGAACCTCGCTACCTCAGCCCCGCGCGCGCCGTTGCGATGAAGCCTCTGGGCGACGCTTTCATTCGCCTAATCACGATAATCATCACGATCATCATTTTCTGCACGGTGGTCACCGGCATTGCCGGCATGCAGGATCTGAAGAAAGTCGGCCGCGTTGGCGGCAAAGCGCTTCTGTATTTTGAAATCGTCTCCACGCTGGCGCTGGTGATCGGCTTGATCATCGGCAACGTGGTTCGCCCCGGCAGCGGCTTCAACATAGACCCGGCGTTTTTGGACAGCGCAGCGGTCAGCGAGTACGCCGGTCAGGCCAAGGCCCAGAGTGTTACCGATTTCCTGATGCACATCATTCCCACCACGGTGACGGATGCATTCGCCAAGGGCGACATCCTGCAAGTGGTGTTCGTCTCGATCCTGTTTGGCCTTGCACTTTCCGCGGCGGGACAGCGAGGAAAAGTCCTGCTCGATATCCTAGAGTCGCTGACGCAGGTCGTGTTTCAGGTGGTGAACATCGTGATGCGGTTCGCTCCCATCGGTGCTTTCGGCGCCATGGCCTTCACCGTCGGAAAGTATGGACTGGCTTCGCTCGGCCCTCTGGCCAAGCTGATCGCGACGTTCTACGTCACATGCATTCTCTTCGTGCTTGTCGTGCTCGGCGCGATTGCCCGGATGGCAGGCTTCAGCATCGTGAAGTTTCTCCTCTATATCAAAGAGGAAGTCCTGCTGGTGTTGGCCACAAGCTCTTCCGAAACCGCGATTCCCACGCTCATGGAGAAACTTGAAAAGCTCGGCTGCTCGCGCTCTCTCGTCGCCCTGGTCGTGCCCACGGGATACACATTCAACACCGACGGCAGCAGCCTCTACATAACGCTGGCAGCGCTGTTCGTCGCCCAGGCAACGAATACGCACTTGACCCTGCTGCAGCAGATGACCATCTTTGCGGTCGCGGTGCTGACCTCCAAGGGCGCGAGCGGAGTACAGGGAGCATCTTTCATCGCCCTGGTCGCGACGCTGTCCGTGGTTCCCACGATACCGGTGGCGGGGATGGCGTTGATCCTGGGTATCGACCGTTTCATGAGCATGTTCCGCGCCCTGGTCAACATGGTCGGCAACGGAGTGGCCACGCTGATTGTGGCGCGGTGGGAGAATGAACTCGATCGGGAGACGCTACGGGGGAAGCTGGCGCGAGACTCCGCGTGATGCAGCGCTCTGATTGCATCAACCAACTGGCAAGTCCTGGCCTTTTGGCGTAAGAATGGGTTAGGAGGCGCGTTCTTCGGGAGGACCGCCATGAGAATCCGAGCCAACTCAGTCTTTGTATCGAGCGCACTCTTTACCGTCGCCCTGATTTCCCTCGTTCCCGCATTCTGGAGAAACGTCTTAACCGCACGTGACCAGCTTTGGCTTGCGAAGCTTGATGCAGGTTACCGAGCATCCGCGGGAACGATGAGCGATCTTAGTGTCGCTTGTCTGGCAGTTATTCTCATCGGGCTGATCATCACGTGGACGGGATACATAAAGCGCGAGCGCTGGACGTGGTTTGTGATGTTTATTGTGGTATGGGCCTGGGCATTTCCCGCTTTTAGCGTTGCCGCCGTTCGAGGCACTGTTCAAGGGCAGGATGGCCTTCACGTTGTCACAGTGGCTTTACAGCGCAATCTACCAGCCGGGATCTCCACGAATTTGGGCGGAGTCGGTTCTGATTTTCTTGTTGATGGTGATCGCGCTACTACTACCGATGAGATCATTCTTCTTCGCTACGGAAATACAGGAGCCAAATCTTGGCCTATCGACCAGACTCATTGCTTTCTCCGCCATAGGTATTTTGGTCGCTATGACTGTACTATTTGCTTGGATACGCGTTGGCGTCCTGTACCAGATTTCACTCACCGAGTTGAATTGGGCGCAGCAATTGCCTCCACCACCGGCGCCCCCGACGTGGACCCCATGCAAACCTCAATGACAAGACTGGGAGCTGAGACCCTGTGATCGGAAAGACCGCTCTCGTTACCGGCGCCAACGGCGGCCTCGGAACTCACGTCACGAACGCTCTGCTGGAGGCGAGGTTCACGGTCGTCGGACTCTCCCCACGAATCCAGCAGTCTGACTTCGACCATCCGAATTTCATCGCTCTTCCCGCCGCGCTCACCAGCCTGGACGTGGCAAAGAAGGCGGTGGACACCGTGATCGCACGCTGCGGAAAGATTGATGTGCTCGCCCATCTGGTCGGCAGTTTCGTCGGCGGGCAGACCGTCGCTGCAACGGACGACGCCGCCTGGCAGCGCATGTTCGACGCGAACCTGAACAGTGCGTTCCACATTCTGCGTGCAGTCATTCCTGAAATGCGCAAGGCCGGAGGTGGGCGCATCATCGCAATCGGCAGCCGTGCCGCCGAAGATCCCGGCCCCAAGGTCAGCGCTTACAGCGCGTCGAAGGCGGCGCTGGTGTCGCTGATGAAGACGGTCGCGCGGGAGAACAAAGACGCGGGCATCACCGCGAACGTGATTCTGCCCGGGACCATGGACACACCTGCCAATCGAAAAGACATGCCCGGCGCGGACGTTTCGCAATGGGTGCAGCCCGCCTCCGTGGCCAGCTTGATCGTGTGGCTGGCAGGGGACGCCGGCAAAGATGTGACCGGCGCCGCGATTCCCGTGTATGGCCGGGCGCTCTAGCAATTTGCTGAAAAACTCGACTGCGGTTCAGTCTTAAAGGGGCTTTGCTGAAGAACTCGACTGCGGTTCAGTTTTGAAAGGGCGCGGCTTCTAGCCGCGCCGTAAGCGCCGCCTAGATCAGCCGCGGCTTCAGCCGCTGAGGTTGTGTCCTCTTTTGGTAACTAAAGTAATTCCCCTACTGCATAATTTTCGCTACACGTTAACATTCGTGAAATATCTTGCGAGTAATATCTTTGCAGGAGGCCGCATGGGTTCGCCGCGCATTGCGAAGTCGCTGCCGCTGCAAGTAGCCGCCATCTGCTACCGAAGACACGGCAGTGCGATCGAATTCCTGCTGGTCAACACCAACGGCGGCAGCAAGTGGACCTTCCCCAAGGGCTCGCCCGATGCACGCCTCTCCCATAGCCAGGCGGCCGAACGGGAAGCCGCGGAAGAAGCAGGCGCCCTGGGCACAATTGAGCCACGCCACTTTCATCTCTACATTCATTCGAAGGGCGTGTTCTGGCAGCCCGGCGGTGTGCAGGAATTCGTGGTCAAAGCTTTCCTGATGGAAGTAAGTCAAACTCGGCGCCCGGATGAAGCTTTGCGGCAGCCCACGTGGTTTAGTCCGGACGAGGCCAAGCGCCGTCTGGCCAAGGGCCGCGAGGTGAAATATGCCCGCGAACTGGAAGCAGTCATCGATCGCGCGCTGGAACGCATCCACTTCCACTCCGCTCTGTTGGGCACTGATTCCGGGTCTCGCAACGCCCGCGCCACAGCCCAATCCTAAACTCCCTCCCGCCTGGACTCCATTCGACCCTCGATTTTGTGAGACGATAACTTCAACCTCATGATCCAGCTTTCCGCCGCCGGAAAACGCTTCGGCCACAAACTCCTGTTCGAAAACGTCGACTGGCTGATTACGTCCCACGACCGCATCGGCCTCGTGGGCGCGAACGGCACAGGCAAGTCGACGCTCATGAAGATCCTGGCCGGGCTCGACACGCTCGATTACGGCGCGCTCACCATCGCCAAGGGCACGTCCGCCGGATATCTTCCGCAGGACGGGCTCTCGCTCTCCGGCCGTACAGTCTTCGCCGAATGCATGTCCGTGTTTGCCGAACTGCGCGCGATGGAGCAGGAACTGGAGACTCTGACTCACAGCATCGCAGAGCTCGACCACACCAGCGCTGAATACTCCGACGTTGCCGACCGCTACCATCGCCTCGAGCACGAGTTCCGGACGCGCGACGGCTACTCTATCGAGGCCGAGGTCGGAAGAGTCCTCATGGGTTTGGGTTTCAGTAAAAACGACTGGCAGCGGCAGACCGACGAATTTTCCGGAGGCTGGCAGATGCGGCTCGCGCTGGCCAAATTGCTGCTGCAGAAACCAACGCTGCTGCTGCTCGACGAACCGACCAACCACCTCGATCTGGAAGCGCGCAACTGGCTGGAAGAGTATCTCCATGACTATCCGCACTCCTTCGTGCTCATCTCGCACGATCGCTACTTCCTGGATGTGACCGTCAACAAGATCGCGGAAATCTGGAATAGGCGATTCTGGTTCTACACCGGAAACTACGACAAGTTCCTGACCCAGAAGACGCAGCGCAACGAGCAATTGCACGCGGCGTATCGCAACCAGCGCGAGCGCATCGAGCAACTGGAAGTCTTCATCAACCGCTTCCGCTACCAGGCGACGAAAGCGAAGCAGGTTCAGAGCCGCATCAAGGAACTGGAGAAGATGGAGCGGATCGAGATCCCGCCGGAGGAAAAGACCATCCACTTCTCCTTCCCGCAGCCGAAGTCCAGCGGCCGCATCGTGGCCGAGTTCGAGAACGTGGCAAAGAGCTATGGAGAAAAGCAGGTCTTCCGCAACGTCAGTTTCATGATCGAACGCGGCGATCGCATCGCACTGGTAGGAGTGAACGGGGCAGGTAAATCTACGCTCATCAAGCTGCTCGCGGGCTCTGAGCCCCTGACCGGGGGCGAGTTCCGGCTTGGGCACAACGTTCAGGCTGACTGCTTTGCCCAGGACCAGTACAAAGAACTCAATCCCGACGCGCGCATGATTGACGACCTCGGCGATGTGTCGCCGCGCTCGACGCAGACAGAACTGCGCAGCCTCATGGGGTGTTTTCTGTTTTCCGAAGACGACGTTTTCAAGAAAATCGGCGTCCTTTCTGGCGGAGAGCGTGGCCGCTATGCCCTGCTGCGCATGCTACTGCACCCTGCGAATTTTCTGCTGCTGGACGAGCCGACCAACCACCTCGATCTACGCGCAAAAGATGTCCTCCTGAATGCGCTGGTGGAGTACACCGGAACAGTCGTGTTCGTCTCACACGACCGCTACTTCATCGACAAGCTGGCCACACGCGTTTTCGAGGTCGGCGACGGAAAAATCGAGGTGTATCCCGGAAACTATGAGGACTACCTCTGGCGCAAGCAGGGCGGCTCGCAAGCCGTACCCACGCTTGAAGATGTTCCCGGAGTGAGCGCGAAAGCAGGTGCGGGTGCCCCACTTCTCGCCGCCGTTCCGAGAAGTGGGCACAACGGCAACCGCGGCGCCGAAACCCCAGGCCCTGTAGAGGCGTCGAAGAAACGATTGAACCCCATCAAGCGCAAGCAGCTTGAGGATCGTGTCCACGAACTGGAAGAAGAAATCTCGCGTGTTGAGGCCTCGATCGCCGACTGCGAAACGCAACTCCAGAATTTTGTCAGCGCCGACGAAAGCCAGCGACAGTCACAGCAACTCGATCAGCACAAGGCCAGCCACGCCGCGCTTCTTCACGAATGGGAGGACCTCGGCGAAGCCCTTCAGGAGTCGGACTAGTTCCCTTCCCGTTTCCGCACCCGTACACCATCTTCCGTAATCTCGGTGGAGCACTTACCCTTGTGCGATAGTCAACTTGGCCAAACGGCCACGAACTTCAAAATTCCAGGATCAACCCGCCTGAATGGGAGTCCGGCGACAGCCGAGCCAGACGCCGCGCGGGAACCGAAGGAAGGTCGCATGCTCCAGTCATCAGACAACTCGTTCCTGAAGTCCAGTTCACCGGCTTCCAACCCCAACGCCTATAACCCAGTCAAGACCGTCACTGCCCCTATTGATCAAGCGACTATCGGCCGCACCCTCGTGATCAAAGGTGAAATCAGCGGCTCAGAAGCTCTCTACGTCGATGGCCGCATCGAAGGCAAAATCATCATGCCCGAAAGCCGCGTCACCATCGGCCGTAACGGCAAGGTCGATGCCAGCATCACCGCCCGTGAGGTTGTCGTGATGGGCAAAGTTAACGGCAACATCGAATGCAGCGATCGTGTCGACATCCGCAGTGAAGGCTCGGTCACGGGAGACATTTCCACCGTGCGAATCAGCGTGGAAGACGGCGCCGCACTCAAGGGCGGCATCCAGGTGCACGCCGACCACAAACC
>WNFA01001520.1_pt1 | contig 18875 bp, 18 predicted proteins | sample 5400481 | NCBI WGS metagenome assembly WNFA01 (sample SAMN13153340, study PRJNA577476) | soil metagenome | isolation source: 120 cm saprolite under Douglas fir tree site 2 hole 1 replicate 2 | place: USA:California | collected 2015-04-18
GGGCGGCCCGCTCGCGCTCCGAGAAGAGCGCGGTCGAGGCAAAGTGTGGAAGCGCGTCGAGTTCGTGCGTGGGGAGGAAGGCCTGGCGCCACACGTGGCGTCCGTACTCGACGCACCAGCGGCACCCCGAGAGTTCGGCGGCCAGCTGACGCACCAGCAGCCGCAGCCGCGGCTCGAGCGCGTCCGTGTCGGGGACGGAGCGGCCCAGCGCCGCGTACGCCGGCAGCACGCGCGGGCTCGGCGCCCCGCGCGGCGGTGCCCGGAGCGCGCGCCAAGCCCTGCTAAACCACAGCAGCAGTATCATGGTGATGATACAACTGTATCATTCGCTTCCCAACCGCGCAACCCTGCCCCTCTCCCGCCGTCTCGCGGCGGGCGCTATTTCTCGCGACCCATGGCCCTCGCCCGCCGCCTCCTGCTCGCCGCCTCGCGCAGCGCGTGGCTCTCACGCCAGCTCCGCCAGCGCGCGTTCCTGCGGCGCGCCGTGCGGCGCTTCCTGCCGGGCGAGGAGCCGGCGGCGGCGCTCGCCGCGGCAGCCGAGCTCGCCCAGGTGGGGCTGGGCGCGGTGCTCACCCAGCTGGGCGAGCAGGTGGCGGACGACGCCGAGGCGCAAGCGGTGCGCGATCACTACCTCGAGCTGCTCGATCGCATCCGGGAACGCGCGCTCGGGGCCGAGCTCTCGGTCAAGCTCACGCAGTTCGGGCTGGACCGCGACCGCGCGGCGTGTGCGCGTGCCGTGGCCGCGCTCGCCCGGCACGCCGCCCGCGCCGGGTCGTTCCTCTGGATCGACATGGAGGAATCGCGCTACGTCGACGTGACGCTGGCGCTGGTGCGCGAGGTTCTCGCGGCGGGCCCGCGCGTCGGGGTGTGCCTCCAGGCCTACCTGCGACGCACCCCAGCCGACCTAGAGGCGCTCTTGCCGCTCGGCGCCGCGATCCGGCTCGTAAAAGGAGCCTACAACGAGCCCGCGGCGGTGGCGTGGCCCCGCAAACGCGATGTCGACCGCGTCTACGCCGAGCTGGCCGCGCGGCTGCTCGAGCACGCGGCGCAGGGGGCACAGGGGGCGCGCGCCGTGTTCGGTACGCACGACCTGGCCTTGATCGCCCGGATCCAGGCGCAGGCTCGGGCCCGCGCGGTCGCCCCTGGCGCCTACGAAATCCACATGCTCTACGGCATCCGGGCGAGCGAGCAGCGCGCGCTCGCGCGCGCGGGGTGCCGCGTGCGGGTGCTGATCAGCTACGGCAGCGCGTGGTTCCCCTGGTACATGCGGCGGCTCGCGGAGCGGCCGGCCAACCTGTGGTTCGTGCTGCGAAACCTGGTGTAGCGTGCGCCCACCGGGCGCGGCCGGCGGTGGCCGGGATGGCTTGAGTCCCGTGCGCCGTGCCGCCAGCTTTCGTTCCCCATGCCCACCGGCACGTTGAGCTCCCCCTCTCCCGACGCCACGCTCGATCGCTGGCGTCGCGACACCCCCGGGTGCCGCGATCGGATCCATCTGAACAACGCGGGCGCCGCCCTCATGCCGGCGCCCGTGCTCGAGACGCTCATCCGATACGTGGAGCGGGAAGCGACCATCGGCGGCTACGAAGCGGCGGATGAGGCCACGGCGCGCGTCGGCGACATCTACGAGTCGGTGGCGCGGCTCCTGGGCGCTGCGGCGCGCAACGTCGCTCTCGTCGAGAATGCCACCGTCGCGTTCGCCCAGGCGCTCTCCGCCTTCGATTTCCGCCCCGGCGACCGCATCGTCACGACGCGCGCCGACTACGTCTCGAATCAGCTCATGTACCTGTCGCTGGCGCGCCGCGCCGGCGTCGAGACGGTGCGCGCCGACGATCTCCCCGAAGGGGGCACGGACCCGGAGAGCGTGCGGCGCCTCGCCCGCCATCCCCGGACCAAACTCGTCGCCCTCACCTGGGTGCCGACCAATTCCGGGCTGGTGCAGGACGCCCCGGCCGTGGGGGCAGTGTGCGCCGAGCTCGGCGTGCCGTATCTGGTCGACGCGTGCCAAGCCGTCGGGCAGATGGCGGTCGACGTGCGCGCCCTGGGGTGCGACTTCCTCGCGGCCACGGGACGCAAGTTCCTGCGGGGCCCGCGCGGAACCGGGTTCCTCTACGTGTCCGACCGGATGCTCGAGCGGGGCGCGGCCCCGTTGTTCCTCGATATGCGCGGCGCCGACTGGACCGATCCTGACGCGTTCCGGCTGACGGACGGCGCCCGCCGCTTCGAGAAGTGGGAGCTCGCCTACGCCCTGACCCTCGGCCTGGGCGCGGCGGTCCGCTACGCGCTCGAGGTGGGCAGGGCCGGCCAGGAGCGGGCCTGGCGGCTCGCCGCACGGTTGCGCGAACGGCTGGCGGGGATCCCGGGGGCGATTGTGCTCGACCGCGGTAGCACACGCTGCGCCATCGTGACCGTGGCGGTCGCCGGCCGAGACGCAGCCGAGCTCAAGCGGCGCCTGCGCGCGCGGGGCATCAACACCAGTGTCTCCGACCGCCAGGACGCGGTGCTCGACATGGACGACAAGCACGTCACGGCCGCGCTGCGCCTTTCACCGCACTACTACAACACGGAGGACGAGCTCGACGCCGCAGCGGGGGCCCTCGCCGAGCTCGCGCGCGGATGAATGGCACGCGGCCGGGCAAGATCATCGGGGTGGGGCGGAACTATCGGGACCACGCGGCGGAGCTCGGGAATAGCGTGCCGGCGCAGCCGCTCCTGTTTCTCAAGCCTGCAACGACGGTCATCGCAGACGGCGCGGCGATCGTACTGCCGGGCGAGTCGGCGCAAGTCGACTTCGAGGGCGAGATCGGCGTCGTGATCGGTGCCCGGCTGCGACGTGCGACCGAGGCGCAAGCGCGTGCGGGGATCGCCGGGATCACGTGCGTCAACGATGTGACCGCGCGCGACCTGCAGCGCACGGACGAGCAGTGGACCCGAGCCAAGGGGTTCGACACGTTTTGTCCGGTCGGGCCCCGCACCGTCGCGATCGCTCCGGAGCGCTTTGGGGAGTTGGAGGTCCTGTGTCGGGTGAACGGGGTGGTGCGCCAGCACGGCCACGCCCGGGACATGGTGTTCCCGATCATCGCGCTCGTGACGTACATCTCCCAGGTCATGACCCTCGAGCCGGGCGACTTGATTGCGACCGGCACGCCGGCCGGCATCGGGCCGCTGCACGCGGGGGACGTGGCGGAAGTGGAGATCCCCGGAGTCGGCGTGCTGCGCAACCCGGTGACCGCGGAGGCCCGGTGAAGCGGGAGTACAGGGCGCTTGGCCTGCTCGTCCTCGGGTGCGGCGCGCTGGCGGTGCAGGAACACCAGAGCCCGCCCGCGAGTCTGACGCAGACGATCGGCGCCACCCAGGTGACGGTCGTCTACAATCGGCCGAGCGCGCGCGGCCGCAAGCTGTTTGGCGGTGTGGTGGCGTGGGGCAAGGTGTGGTGCCCTGGCGCCGACGAGGCGACGACGCTCGCCGTCAGCAAGGACGTGCTCGTGGCGGGGCAACCGCTCGCTGCGGGGAAGTACAGCGTGTGGGCGATCCCAACGCCCGAGGCGTGGACGCTGATCTTCAGCAAGGCGGCGTCCGTGTTCCACGTCCCCTACCCCGGCGCCGCACAGGATGCGCTGCGGATCACCCTCAAGCCCGTGGCAGGGCCGTTCTTCGAGACGCTCGCGTTCTACTTTCCCACCGTCGGCGCCGACCGCGCGCTCCTCGACCTGCACTGGGGCGAAACGATCGTCGAGATCCCGATCAGCGTGAAATAGCGGCTAGTCCCGCACCCGCTCCCGCTGCTCGAGCCAACCCTTGACCGCGAAGCCGAGCGACGCGCCGAACCCGGCACTCGCCATGCCCAACAGCAGCTTTCCAGTAGCAACCAGCACGATCATGCCAATATCCCTCTCAAAACGTCGACGCCCCCACGCTCGGGACTGGTAACGCGGGGGCGTCGGTCTGGCCCAGTCGTTCGCCTACTACGCCTTACATCCCACGCATCCGTTCATCTCATCCCTTCAGCCATCGCAATTCGCGCGCCGTGGCAACAGCGGCCCTGAGCGCGCTTGGAGCCGAGCGCGCGAGGTCGCTTGGTCGGTACAGGCGTGTCGTTTCGCGTCATTGCTCGCACTTCCGCAGTCCTGAGGCTCCGTGATCAACGACCCTCGGATTAGTCAGCCCTGCCACGCCTGCCACGTCCGGGAGTACACCGCAGCCTCGTCTCGGAATCCACCGTGGCGGGGCTGCCACCAGAGACAGGCGGACCGCCTTGCGGGCGTCCCCATGTAGCCCGTGGCCCCAGTGATGAACAGCTGCATGTCAGCGACCTCCGCTTACGCGTGCGCTACGCCGGCCGCCACGCCGGCCAGGAACTCGTCCAGCAACAGGTTGAAGACGTCCGGCCGGTCCATCTGCATCCAGTGGCCCGTGCCGGGAACCAGCCGATGCGGCAGGTCCGTCACCAACCGGTGTAGCCCGATCGGCGTCTCATTCAGTGCCGTGATCAGCGACAGCCGGGGCCCGGTGTAGCGGGCCAGCGCCGGCAACGGGTCGAACGCCGACAGCGCCCGGAAGATCTCGACGACCGCTGTTCGCGGCGTGCCCTCCAGATCACGAACAACCATGGCGCGTACGTCCGGGTTCCCGCCCGCCGTGATCCGGTGCCAGTGCGTGCGGATGGTCTCCGTGTAGGCGGGCGACTCGAGTGCCGCCTGGAACCCTGCGATCATGTCGGCGGGCAGCCGCCGTTGATCGCCATTGGGATCGACGAGCAACAGCCCGGCGGTCCGCTCGGGGCGGGCAGCGGCGCACGCAATCGCCACCGTGCCCCCCATGCTGTGCCCCACGAGCACGACACGCTCGAGGCCGAGCGCGTCCGCCACCGCCCACACGTCGGCGGCGAGCGACGGGATCGAATAATCGGCGTCGGTCGGGGGACCGGAGCGGCCATGCCCGCGGGCGTCGAGCGCGACGGCGCGCCGCCCGGGGCGCAGGTGCGCGAGCTGTGCGGCCCACTGCCTCGTGTTTCCCGCGAGGGAATGCACGAACAGGACAGGGACGCCGCCCGCCCCGCCATCGTCGACGTACAGCATCCCGGCGGGGCCGGGGATCTTGCTCACGCGTCGGGCGGCGCGAGCGCACCCGGTCCCTGCTGGGCTCCGTCCGTGCCGCCGGGGCCCGCGATCCGCTCCAGGCGGTCCCGCACCCGGTCTGCCTGGCGCTCGCTCTCCTCGAACTTCTTGTAGGCGTTCGTGAGGTGCGTGCCCACCGTCTGAAACGCCGTCCAGAACCCCTCGAACTGCTGGCGTAACCCGCCGAGCTGCCCCTGGATCTCGCGCGCCTGCTCCTCGACCTGCATCCCCTTCAAGCCGTGGAGGATCACGAGGAGATAGGCGTAGAACGTGTGGGGGGAGACGGGAATCACGCGCCGCTGCATGGCATGTCCCAGCACGCTTTTCTGGTCGCCCGGGTCCTCGGCGCCAAGCACCGCCTCGTAGTACACGTTCTCCGCCGGGATGTACATGAGCGCGAAGTCGTACGTGCCTTCGTCGGGGCGGATGTACTTGTCGGCGATCTCATCGATCCGGTCCCGGAGCGACTTGGTGAACGCGCGCCGCTCCCGCTCTTCGTCCGCCCCGTGACTGGCGAGCATGCGCTGGCACGCCTCGAGCGGGAACTTGGCGTCCACCGGGACGAGCCGGCCGGCAAGGCGCAGCGCCGCATCCACCCGCTCACCCGAGCGGAACTGGTACTGCATCTCGTAGTGGCTGGGCGGGAGGATCTGGCGCAGCAGCTCCTCGAGCCAGACCTCGCCAATCGTGCCACGCAGTCGCGGCACCTGCAGGAGCTGCTGCACTTCCGTCACGGTCTCGGCCATCGTCTCGAGCCGCTTCGTCACCTCGCCCAGCGCCCCGAGGCGCTCGCGCACGTCGTGCAGCACGCGGGCCTGCTCGGTGCTCCCAGCGGCGAGCGTCCTGGGAACCTCCTGCTGGGCGGCGACGAGCTGGTCGAACCGGGCGCGCAGCTCGATGAGCTGCTGTTGGATGAGGCCGCTCGCGCGCTCCCCGCTCGAGCGCCGCAGGAGGACGACCGCAACGAGCGCAGTGAGAAGCAGAATCGCGAGCGCGATCAGGACTGCTGGAGGCATCGACCGCCTGGTTGCCGTGGGAGAACGCCCTCCGAGTGCCGGAGTTAAGTGCCTCCTTCCTGATCTGACAAGGGCGCCTCGCGCATCGCGCGGCGAGTCATGCATTACTGTTGAGGCATGCCCTCAGACCGCTCCAGACTCTCCAAGTCGCGCTATCTGCACGGCCTGCAGTGCCACAAGCAGCTGTGGTGGCGGGTGCACGAGTCCAACGCTCCGGAGCTGGCGCCCGACAAAGGGCAGCAGAACCGATTCGCCCAAGGGCAGGAAGTGGGAGAGCGGGCGCGGCAGTATGTCCCGGGAGGTGCGCTTATCGACCTCCCGTTCTATCAGTACGACAACAAGGTGGCCGCGACGCGCGCGGCGCTCGAGCGCCAGCTGCCGGCGCTCTACGAGGCCTGGTTCCTCGCCGACAACACCTACGTCGGCGTGGACATCCTGGAGCGCACGGCGCGCGGCTACGGTGTGATCGAGGTGAAGGCCTCCAACAGCCAGAAGCCCGAACACCTCCCCGATGCGGCCGTCCAGGTGCACGTGTTGCGGCGCTCGGGGCTCCCGGTGGAACGCGTCGAGGTGATGCACCTGAACCCCCAGTGTCGCTATCCCGACCTCTCCAACCTGTTCGTGCGCGAGGACGTGACGGCCGTGGTCGAGGGGGTGCTGATCGGCGTGCCCGACGAGCTGGCCGCGCAAGCCCGCATGCTCGCGGGCCCGCTTCCCGATGTGCCGATCGGGGATCATTGCAGCAAACCGCATGAGTGCCCGTTCATCGAACGCTGTTGGCCAACGCTTCCCGACCACCACATCAGCAGCCTGTACCGCGTCGAGCGGCAAAAGGTGCTCGAGTATCAGGCGGACGGGTATGCCACGCTCTACGACCTGCCCACGGATCTCGAGCTGTCGGTGATCCACGCGCGCCAGGTGAAAGCGGTCCAGACCGGTCGCATGGTGGTGGAGTCCTCGCTCGCGACGGCACTCGCCCAGTTCACGTCGCCGCTCGCCTTTCTGGACTTCGAGACGGTGAGTCTCGCCATCCCACGCTGGCCGGGATGCCGGCCGTGGCAGCTCGTACCGGTGCAGTTCAGCGTCCACGTCGAGGAGCGGGGCCGCGGGCTGGTGCATCACCAGTGGATCGCCGACGGCCCCGAGGATCCTCGGCCCGCGCTCGCTGAAGCGCTGGTCGAGGCGTGCGCCGGGGCGCGCCGCATCGTCGCCTATTACGCGAGCTTCGAGCGCGACTGTATCCGTCAGCTGCGCGACGCGGTGCCGCGGTTCGCGAAGGAGCTCGACCGCATCGCCAAGCGGCTCGTGGACCTGCTGCCGGCAGTGCGGAACAACGTCTACCATCCGGACTTCGGCGGCGGGTTCAGCATCAAGAAGACGCTACCGGCCCTGGTCCCGAGCCTCTCGTACGCCGACTTGACGGTGCAGGACGGCGAGGTGGCCACGGTCGAGCTGCAGCGGCTGATGTTCGGGCGAGACGGGATGCCCGCGGGGGAGCGGGCCGCCCTGCGGGAGGCGCTGCTGCGCTACTGCGAGCGGGACACCTGGGCGATGGTGAAGCTACTCGAGAAGCTCAGGAGCCTCGTGGCCGGTCAGCTCGAGCTCTTCTGAACCGCCGCAAAATCCTCGGGCGTGTCGACGTCGGCGAGCACGTCCGCGGGTCGATCGACGTAGCGCGCCTCGTGGCGGTGCGCTTGGACGACCGCTTTGCCACACCCCTCCCCCGTCCACGCCATGAGCTCGGCGAAGAGCGCGCGCCGGAAGAGGAGCGGCGGCGCGGTCACGTCGCCGTAGCGCGACACGACGAGCGGCGCGGCGGCGTCGGCGGCGACGCGGGCGAGGTCGGCCAGCATCGGCGCGGTGACCAGGACCATGTCACCGAGCATCACCACGACGGCGTCGCGGTCGGGCCCGAGTCGCTCGAGGCCGGCGTGCAGCGAGCCGCTCGTCGGGCCCCGAAAGTCGGGGTTGGTCGCGAGCTCGAGCGGCAGCCCCGCGAGCGCCGCACGGGCCTGCTCGGCCTCGTGCCCCAGCACGACGACGACCGGGGACAACCCCGCCGCGAGCGCACGCCGGGCGGCGCGCCGCACCAGCGGCTCACCTTCGAGCTCGAGCAGCATCTTGTTCCGGCCCATGCGGCTCGAGGCGCCGGCGGCGAGCACCACCCCGGCGACGCGCAACCCCTCAATCGGTCGTGGCATGAATCGGCGCCAGCCGCTCCCGGAGCGAGCGCGCCCCCCGACCCGAGCGGAGCGCCAGAATCTCGGCAATGACGGCGAGCGCCACCTGCTCGGCGCCGTCGGTGCCGACGTCCAGCCCGACGGGCCCGTACACGCGTCCCTCGTCGATCGGGCCGCGAGCGCCGAGTTCGTGCAGGATGCGCTCGGTGCGCTGGCGCGGCCCGAGGATGCCGATGTAGGCGACCGCGCTGTTGACGAGTGGGCGCAGGTACGCCTGATCGTCGGCGAAGTTGTGGGTCATCACGACGGCGTACGAGGCCGGGTCGAGCGGCACGCGATCGGCGAGCTCGTCGCCACCGCTCTCCACCAGACGCGCCGCCTCCGGGAAACGCTCCGGCACCAACAGGCCGGGCCGGCGGTCGATGACGCTGACGCGAAATCCGACCGCTGCCGCGAACCGTACCAGCGGCCGCGCGTCCTCCCCGGCGCCGATCACCAGGAGCTCGGGCGGGGGCAGGAGCAGGTCAATGAAGACCGAGCGGCCAGCGATGTCGTGCAGCCCCGCCGCTCCCGTGTCGAGCAGCTCGCGGGCCCGCGCCGCGGCGCGGGCATCAAGCCCGGCAGACCCCAGCCCCCCTTCCGTCCCGGCGGGCGTGACGACGAGCCGCTGCTCGCGCGCCGCTTCTCCCGGGCCCGCGAGCAGCGTGCACACGGCAAACGGCACGCGCCCATCCAATAGCGCGCGTTCGCGCGGCCGGGGCGCGAGCGCCGGCTCCACGTACAGGTCCACCTGCCCCTCGCAGCCGACACCCAGGTCCCAGGCTGCGATCGCATCCGCGCTCGAGCAGTAGCTCGGTCGCTCGGGCGCACCGGTGCGGATCACGCGTAGCGCCACCTCGCGCACGTCCTGCTCGAGGCAGCCGCCGCTCACGTTCCCAGCCGTGGTGCCGTCCTCGCAGACGAGCAGCTTCGCGCCCTCGTGGCGGTACGCCGAGCCGCGCACGCGGACCACGGTGGCGAGCGCGGCGCGCGCGCCCCGGCGCCGGCATTCGGCCAGGCGGTCGAGCACGTCCCGGGTTTCGAGCCACGTTTTCATCCGATCCACTCTCCCAGCGCTCTCGTCGGCCCACGCGAGACCGAACTCGCGCAAGATACGCCGGCGTGCGAGCGAGCCGCAACGTGAGGGCCCGGCTCGAGCGGACCCTGATGCTCTCGCGAGGCCGGGGACTTGCCCGACCGCGCTCGGGCGCTAGCTTCTTGAATTAATGACCACCCCGCGCCGCGCGCTTCGCTGCTGTAGTCGCCCTCTCGTCTCTTCAGGGAGCGACAGGCTCGCGAGCCGCTGCGGGGCGACCGCATAAGAACACTACGCCCCGAGCACCGGGTTCCGAGGGCCGGCCGCGTTCCCGCAAGCGAGCGCGGCCGATTGTCTTTTTGGGGGACACACTTCTTTGTCGAGGAGGCGTATCGTGAAGCGCACCGCTTTGCTGTTGCTCATCGCCGCGCTACCGGCGACCGCACCGCGCGGCCCCGCCGACGAGTCCGTCTTCGTCCGCGGCCTGCGACCCGACCAGCACGAGTCGCTCCTGTACGTATGGACGAGCGACGCCGATCAGAACGACCCCGATTTCCTCACGGTGATCGATGCGGACCCGAAGTCGCCGAGCTACGCCACAGTGATCGCCACCGCGCCGACCGGGTCCGCTGCGAATGAGGCGCACCATTTCGGCTACACCGCGAACGCCGACCGGATCTTCGCCGGCGGACTGTTCTCGAACCGCCTGTTCATCTACGATGTCGCCACCGATCCCAAGCACCCCAAGCTCATCAAGACCGTCCCCGATCTGGCGGCCACCACCGGCTATTCGGGCCCGCACACCTTCTACGCCGTGCCAGGTGGCGTGCTGATCGCGATGCTCGGCGCCAAGGACGGCGGGGCGCCCGGCGCGCTCGTCAAGCTCGATAACGATGGCACGTTCCTCGAGGCGCTGCCCGCCCCGAAGTACATGTACGACGTCGGGATACAGCCCGAGCTGAACGTGATCGTCACGTCGAGCTGGGCGCATCCCCACGCGGTCCAGGCCGGCAACACACCGATGGAGCAGGTAGGCGACGAGGTCGTCGCCTGGGACTACAAGACCGGGAAGCCGCGCCAGATCGAGCACTTGGACAAGGCCCCGCTCGAGGTGCGCTGGCTGCACGGGCCGAAGGCCCGTGGCGGATTCATCAACTGCGCCTTCGGGAACAGCGTCTGGTACTGGGTGGTGGGGTCGGACGGCAAGCTCGCCTTCACTCGCGTCGTCAAGCTCGCGGACGGCTCGATCCCGGCGGACATGCGGATCTCCTACGACAACCGCTTCCTCTTCGTATCGCTGTTCGGCGGCGGTGCGGTGCAACAGTACGACATCGCCGACCCGCTGCACCCCAAGCTCCTGAGCACGGTCGCCTTCCCGCAGGCGCAGATGATGAAGCTCACGCCCGACAGCAAGCGGCTGTACGTGAGCAACTCCCTGCTCTCGAACCTCGACGGCAAGGTCCCCTATCGCGTGCGCCTCCTCAACGTCGGGCCCGAGGGCCTCACGCTCGACCCCAAGTTCGACGTCGATTTCGAGCATTTCCCGACCGGCCAGGCCCGGCCGCACGACATGTTGCTGAAATGAGCGCGGGGCGCTCCCGCGTGTGTCACGCCTTCGGAGGAGAGGGGAGTCCGTCCTAGCCCGGCGATCCTCGGCGAGGGCTGCGGCGGCTGGGACGCCGCCCAGCCCTTGCCCGCGCGGGCTGGGCGAGCGGATCGGGCAGCCCGTGAACTAAAAGCGGAAGCTCAGCCCGCCGTACACCTGGTCGTAGCCGTCCGCCCCGCCCCGCTGCTCGGTCGCGGAGATCATCACGTACCAGGCGCGCGCCACCGTCACGTCTACGTCGGCGCCCACCCACGTCACGGAGACGCTCGACGGGACTGCCAGCGGGTCCTGCTCCGCCCGCACGCCACCGTTCACCTCGAGATGAATCCGCGTGTCGGGCTCGACGCTGACCGTGGCCGCTTGCAGCCAGCCCCGCAGCGCCGGATTGACGTAGCGAGTGGTGCGGGTGCGCACATTCACGCCGAACCGCGTGAGCCGGTCGGCGCCGAACGACAGCGTGTAGGCATCGGCATGGCCCGCGGGCCCTCCACTGCTGGAACGTGCCTCGAGGCCGGCCCGGAGCGGTCGCGTGACCTGCAGCCACACGCCCACCCAGGCGCCTTGCCGGAAGGTGTCGTCGAACGTCGTCACGGGATTCGTCACGTCCCGGTATAGCCGGACGTTGCGCCGGTTGTCGAAGCCCGCATCCACGGTTACGCGCTCCGTGGCGCGGACCCGCACGATGCCGAAGGTGCTCGTGGGCGAAACCGGCTGCATGCCCGGCAACAACTTCCAGGACCGGTAGTAGTCGACCTCCTGCGTGATGAACGTGGACACCCGCGAACTCGCGTAGGACCCCTGGAGATAGGCGAACTCGCGATTCGCGTGGGCATCTTGGTAGGACCCGCTCGCGCCGAATGTGAGCGACCACCGCGTCGCTGCTCCCGGCGGGCTGTGACGCTGGGTGTACCCCCCCAGCTCCAGCACCGAGCCCGACCAGCCAAGCTGCAGCGGCTCAGGTTGGCTGCCGGTGAACACGCCGGCGCTCCAGTCCCCTTCGTTCAGCTCCGCCATCACGCCGTCGAACAGGCCGACCGAGGCGAGGTTACCCGAGATCTGGCGGCCGATGGTGACGCGCCCCGGTGACCCCGGAGTGTTGAGCGCCAGCGCGGCCTGATACACGCGATTCCGGTCATCGGAGACGGCGCTCCCGTCCGGGAGGATAGTGTGGGTGCCCCGGGCCCGCACATCGACGGCGAGCGTGAGCGCCGACCCACCCACGGGCGGCCCATCGAGCCGCAGCTGGACGGCGGGCTCCGACAGCTGGCCATTGGTCCCGCCGCGTTGCCACGTTGCGAAGTACTCCACGCCCACCCGACCCCGCAGTCCGGGGCGGGAGCGGCCAGCGTCAGGTGTGGGCGCGGTCCGCGGCGTTCCGGCGGCGACGCTCGGGTCGCGCGCGGGGGGAGCGGGCACGAAACGCACGATGTCGCCTACCGCGAGCACTGCGGCCGTGCTCACGATGTCGCACGACGCTCGATGGGACGCGAGGTAGGTCACCCGCAAGGTGCCGACGATCGCGCCGCCGCGCACGACCTCCACGCGCGCGCCCTCCCGCAGGCCGTCCAGGCGCCCGGCGTCGAGGTACGCCGACGCGTCGGTCAGGTAGGTGATGCGAGCGGTTCGGACCGCGGCCGAGTCCTGCGCCGCGAGCGGCGCAGCGAGCGCCGTGAAGGCGAGCAGCCACACCGTCCAGCGCCGGCGGACCATCATCTGTGATGGCAGCCATAACAGTTGGTGCTGTTCCACACGTAGCCGCTGACGCCCGAATGGAGCGGACTCGTCTGGGCTTGGGTGTGGCAGACCGTGCACACGAAGGTCGCATAGTTCGACGCAACGTTGTGGCAGTCGCTGCACTGCGCCCCGTCGTGCGGGACAGAGAACCACGTGTGGTTGAAGCCCGGGGCGGGGATCCAGCCCGCCGTCGTATGACAGTCCTGACACGTGGTCGCGAGCCCCGCCCCCGCGTGGTTGGGGCTGGTGGTGGCGTTGTAGTTCTGCTGGTGGCACGACGCGCACGCCGCCGTCGTGAGGGTGAACCCGCTCGCGCCATGGCACTGTTGGCACGTGAGCGTCAGGTGCTTGCCCGTGAGCGGGAACCCGGTGGCGGCGTGGTTGAAGCGCGCCGCGGTCCAGATCGTCGGCGCGTGGCACTCATTGCAGGTCAGAGCGAAGCCGGCCGCCACGTGGTCCGGGGTCTTGGCAGCCAGATAGAGCGGCCGGTGGCAGTCGACGCATTGGGTCGAGACGTTGACGAACGTCAGGCGGCCCTCGGGAGCCGGCGTGTGGCAGGTTTCACACTCGATCATCAAGTGCGCCCCGCCGAGCGGAAAGCGCGTCAGCTGGTGGGCACCGACCATGCGGGAGCGGTCGAGGAAGTTGCGCGGCGTGTGACAGCGGGAGCAATCGTTGCCCAGCTCGCCCCGGTGGATGTCCTTGTGGCACGACGCGCACGTGCTGGAGGCCCCCCGAAAGTCGAGCGACACGTGGCACGACCGGCAGGCGGCCTGGGCGTGCGCGCCGGCGAGGGCGAACCCCTTCTTCGCGTGGTCGAACTGCGCGCTGACGCGCGCCGGAGTCCAGGCCTCGGAACTGTGACACACGGCGCACTCCTCTTGCAGCTTGCCGTGTGGATTCCGGATCGGCTGTTGCCCCGCTGCGACAGACCACGCGAGCGACGCGAGCGCCGCTGCCAGACCGAGCGATCCGGGTCTCACGAGCCCCTCCGCACGCTCTCGCCGTGGCACGCCTCGCACTTGCCCGAGATGGGACGGTAGGTCACGACCCGTTTCCCGCCGGGGCCGCCGGTCGCGGGGTGGCAGCTCGCGCAGGGCACGTTCTCGTGCGCGCCTTTCAGCTTGAACGTCGCGTCGCGATCGTGATTGAACCGGGCGGCACGCTGGAACGTGTCGATGGCGTGGCAGCTCTCGCACGCGCCGCGGTCGGCGCGGGTCACGAACTGCCGGCCGTGCGGCGTCTCGTGGCACCCTTCGCAGCCCCCCTTCGGCGCCGCGAACAGCAGGCGGGGCGACGACCAGCGCACCAGCACCAGGGACGAAGTCGTCGCCGCATGCTTCATCTCCCCGTGACAATCCCCGCACGCGACCGCCGCGTGGGCCCCGTCGAGCGGAAACTTGTAGCGCTTGTGGGTGGCGACGTCCACGGTGGATGGCCGGAAGGTCCGGACGCCGTGGCAATCGGCGCACTGGGGATAGCGCCCGTCGTGCGGGTCGACGTGGCAGGCCGCGCACGCGACTTCCTTCAGTTTGAAAGCCACCAGGGCCTTGCCGAGCACCTGGGGCCCAGGCAAGGGCGGCAGGCCCGTGCGGTCGGGACCGTGGCAGGCGCTGCACGCGATCGCCGCGTGGCGGCCCTCGAGCGGGAGGCGCAAGCGCGCATGGGCCGCCACGGTGAACGTGGTCGGCTTCCAGCCCGCCACGCCATGACACGCGCTGCACGCTCCCCGGTCGGGCCGGCTCGCGAGCTGTGGCCCGTGGTCCTCGCCGTGGCAGTCGCGGCACTGCCCCGAGGTCGGCCGCATCCACACGCCGGCGGAGCCCAACTGCGCAGCCGCTATCCCGGGCGGATGCTTCACGTGACAGTCAGCGCACCGGACCTGCTGGTGGCGCCCCTCCAGCGGATACTTCGCCAGCCGATGCTCCGCCACGGTGTAGGTCGCGGGCCGCCAGTCGTCCACCGCGTGACAGGCCGCGCAGTCCACGACCCGGCCGGCGAGGGTGGCCGTGCCGGCGTGCGCGTCGCGGTGGCAGTCGGTGCACGCCGCAAAGCGCGGATTGGAGATGACCCGTGCGCCGGAAAAGTCGTGACACTTCTCGCACGCCACCGCGCGGTGCCGGCCACGCAGCGGGTACTTGGTGCGCTCGTGATCGAACTTCCCCTGGTTGATCGTCGTCCAGCGCGTGGTCGCGTGGCAGTCGGTGCACGCCGCGCCCAAACGCCCCCGGTGCGGGTCGGCGTGGCAGGTGACGCAGCCGCGCTCCAACCCGACCCAGCCCCAGTCGGGTCCGCGCCGCTCGGACAACTTCGCGGCCCGGGATACCCGAAACGCCGCCTTATGACAGTCGACGCACTTCGTCTTCTGATGGCCGCCATCCAGCGGCCAGCCGGCGCGAGTGTGGTCAAACTGCTGCACGTCACCGCCCGGCCAGCTCACCAGCGCGAAGGTGCGCCCGGCATGATCGGGGTGGCAGCTGGCGCAGCGCTCCGTGCGCACCCCGGCATGGAAGCCCCGCCCCCGCTGCACGAGCCAGGCGATCTCCTTGTGACACTCGAGGCAGCGCGCGCTCATCTGTTCCTTGCGCCCGCCGCCGTGGCAGGCGACGCACTGGAGCGTTCCCTCCAGCCGCTGGTGCGGCTGGGCCAGCGGGCCGGGCGAGATCTGGGCGGCGACCGGAGTGCCGAGGCAGACGAGGGCCAACGCGAGGCAGGCATATCTCACCACAGCCACGTGGCGCCGATGGCGACCACCACCGCGACGTGGATGAGCACCGCGATCAAGGCGGCGATAGCGACCGGGCGGTGCAGCACGTGCCAATACCGAAACACGTCGTGCGTGGCGTCGAGCATCCGCACCTGCTGCGCCAGCGACATCTCGCGACGGGCGAGCTGCAGCATCGCCCGCAGCATTTGCCGGTCGTGCTTGCGTCGGTGTGGACTGCGCGCTTCCCACAACCGCCGCAGCGTCCGCGCGGCGCGCCGGCGGGCGAAGTCGTCGGCGATCATCCGCCACAGGGTACTCCAGAGCCCGCGGCGCGCCGCGGGCGGTTGGCCGGCGGCCAGGGTCGTCGCGACCAGGTTGGCGTCGAGCCCGCTGCTCCGCGCGATCTCTTCGAGCAGTTGCTTGCGCCGCGCCGCGATCTCTTCAATCGTGAGCTCGACGCCGAGCCTGCTGCGTGGGATGCGGGCATAGATGTAGCGACCCGCCAGGCCACTGGCCCACACCACCATCATGGACCAGAACCCGAGGCCGATCAGACCGGCGAACCGCCACGCCGCGTGGATCGCGACCAGCAACGGCAGCCCCAGGGCCGCGAGCACGTGCACGTCGAGCCAGCGCGCGATCGTCCCGGTGAACGCGAGCCACCGGAACTTCTTGCGGATGGGGTAGAGCCAGAGGAAGATGAAGATCGTGAGCGCCAGGATCCCGGCGCTCTGCCCGATGTAGCCGGACGGCTTGAGCCAGGGATGGAGCGGGCTCCGCACCCGTGCGGCGATCGGCAGCACGTAGTACGGCCAACCCGCGAGGCAGATCGCGCCGAGCAGAGCCAGGAACAGCTTGAAGGCCCGCCGCCGCGGGCGCAGCGCGCGCGCCGGGGCTAGGACAGACCCGGTGGAGGTCCGCACCGCGGGGCGGTCGGAAGCAATCGCTCGGCGCTCGGGCCGCGGCCCGAGCCCCGGGACGGAATCGGTATGGGCCACACCGTGTGTTAATGCCGAGTGACACAGTGTTGCTGTGACATGGCCCACAGGCACGGGGGCTGTACGTCGGGCAACATTGGATTGCGAGCGTACGGCTTCGTTTTGAAACGTAGCGCGACGTGAGGCAGGCGTTCGGGTCCCGCGGCTTCGTGAAGGGGTTCATGAACACCACCCTGATGTATGCTGTCTTCGCCGCGATTCTACTCATCTCGGTGATGTCGCACCTCCGCCGCATGCGGCGGAAGGAAGCCGCGGCCCGAGCGGCGGCCGAACATGGGAAGCTCTTCTCCGAGGGCCCGCGGGCACAGCACCCGCACATCGATGCCCTGCAGTGCATTGGCTGCGGCGCCTGCGTCGAGGTCTGCCCCGAGGGCGACGTCATGGCGGTCATCGCCGGCAAGGCCGTGATCGTCAACGGCCACAAATGCATCGGTCACGGGCTGTGCGCGGAGGTGTGTCCGGTAGGCGCCATCACGATCGTCATGGCCAGCCCGAGCGTCGGGGCCGACATGCCGGCCCTCACGGCGGAACACGAGACCAACGTCGCGAACATGTTCATCGTGGGAGAGCTCGGCGGTCTGGCGCTGATCAAGAATGCCGTCAACCAGGGGCGCGACTGCGTCGACACGATCGCGGCCCGACTCCCGAAGATCAAGCGCGGCCGCGCCGTTCCGGATGTGCAGGACGTGTGCGTCGTGGGCGCGGGGCCGGGCGGGATCAGCGCCTCGCTCCGCGCGATCGAGCGCAAGTTGAGCCACGTTACGCTCGAGCAGGACGAGTTCGGCGGCACGGTCGCGAAATACCCGCGCCAGAAGCTCGTGATGACGAGCCCGGTGGAGTTCCCGCTGCACGGGAGGTTCGGGAAGCTCAAGATCTCCAAGGAGGAGCTACTCAAGTTCTGGCACAAGCTCCACGGCCGGGCGGGCCTGCAGGTCAATACCCGCGAGAAAGTCGACGACATCCAGCGCGGTCCGGACGGCACCTTCACCGTGCACACGTCCAAGGCACAGTACCGCGCGTGGACGGTGATACTCGCGCTCGGCCGCCGCGGCACCCCGCGCAAGCTCGGCATCAAGGGAGAAGACCTTCCCAAGGTGATGTACAGCTTGATCGAGACGGAGGCCTATACCGGGGCGACCATCCTCGTGGTGGGCGGAGGCGACAGCGCGGTCGAAGCCGCGATGGGCCTCGCGCACCAGAAGGGCAACCAGGTCACGCTGTCGTACCGGAAGGAAGCGTTCAGCCGCATCAAGGAGCGCAACGTCCAGCGCCTGCCCGAGTACACGAAATCGGGCCGGCTGAAGGTGATCTTCAACTCGCAGCCGGTGGAGATCCGGGAGAAGTCCGTCCTGCTCGACGTCGCGGGTCAGGTCCGCGAGATCGCGAACGACTACGTCTGGGTGTTCGCCGGCGGCACGCCGCCGAATGAATTCCTGCAGAAACTGGGTGTCCAAGTGGGCCAGCAGGACCTCACACGCGAAGGCACGGCGGAGGCGAAGCTCGCACGCCGGACGGCATGACCCCTCACCCCGGGCACCCCGGCTAGATTGCCGGGGCGATGAAATCCGGCCCCGCCTTTCTGTTCGATCTCGACGGCACACTCGTGGACAGCGTGTACCAGCACGTGCTCGCCTGGCGGGAGGCGTTGGAGAGCGCCGGCATCCAGCTGTCGGTGTGGCGCATCCACCGGCGCATCGGCATGAGCGGTGGGCTGTTCGTGAACGCGCTGTTCCGCGAGACCGGACGCGACCTGCAGCCGGAGCAGGCGGCGGCCATCCGGCGCGTCCACGCCGAGGCTTACGCCCGCCAGGTGTCGCAGGTGCGCCCGCTGCCGGGAGCGCGCGAGCTCCTCGCCTACCTCACGAACGCCGGGATCCCCTGGGCCATTGGCACGAGCGGGCGCATGGAGAGCGCGAAAGCGACGCTCGACCTGCTCGGCGTCCCGGCCGGCGTCCCGGTAGTCACCCGCGATCAGGTTGCTCACGCCAAGCCGGACCCCGATCTGTTCCTCGCGGGCGCCGAGCGGCTCGGCGTGTCGGTCGAGGACTCGGTGGTCGTGGGTGACAGCGTGTGGGACCTCTTGGCCGCGCGCCGCGCGCGCGCGCTCGGCATCGGTCTCTTGTCGGGCGGCTACGGCGAAGAGGAGCTCGAGCGGGCGGGCGCGTACCGCGTGTACCAGGACCCGGCCGACCTGCTCAAGCATCTGGACGAGGTCGGCGTGCGGCTGGGTGCCTGAGGCGCCGCTCAGAAGTGCGGGGGGTCTTCTTCCCGCCGACGCGGCTCAGCTGCGGGTAGCCGCACCACCTTGTCCCACGCACTCGTCTGCCAGTTGTCGGGCCGCTCGCCTTCCCGCACCCACGGCGGGAGCGACAGCGCCAAGTAGCGCCCCAGCGCCTCCACGTACGGCTCGTACATGCGCCGCAGCTCGGTCAGGCGGTCCTCGAG
>WNFA01003127.1_pt1 | contig 18847 bp, 20 predicted proteins | sample 5400481 | NCBI WGS metagenome assembly WNFA01 (sample SAMN13153340, study PRJNA577476) | soil metagenome | isolation source: 120 cm saprolite under Douglas fir tree site 2 hole 1 replicate 2 | place: USA:California | collected 2015-04-18
CCAATGCCGACTACGAATTGCATGCGGAAAAAGAAGGCGCCAAATCCCCAACCCGTACCGTCTCCAGCTTCGACGGTCGCAAGGACATCGTTTTGAATCTCAAAATCGACAAGAAAAAGAGCTGACCTTAGTTTCCTGCCCTCAGGCGAGCTAGGTTTGGCAGCTGCCCGGCAGTGCTCGCCCGTTGCCGATACCATCGGTGGCTGGGGCGAAGTCCTTGCTTGTACGTCGTGTGCGGGTAAAACCCTTTCTTCATCCAGCGAATGTAAGTTGGGACCTAGCATTATGGAAACGGGTCATCCCTTTTGCTACTGCATCGCAAGTCCCCGGGAGATAATTGGAGTTATCGATGGTCAGACAAAATGGGATGCAGCGTCTTATGGTGCTTTCACTTCTGATCGGACCAACGATCGTCATTGCGCCTGCGTTGGCACAGCAGCCGGCCCCGGCCCCGGCCCCCTCAGATCCGCAAAGAAAGAATACCAAAGACGGGAAGGAAGATAAGCACAATGACAAACCCGGCGAGACGGTTGGGAAGAGCAAGCTCGAGAAAGAAACAGGAACCGTCAACGATCGCATCTTCGAGGTTCTGCCCAACTATGGGACAGTCGAAAACGCCAAAGAGCTTCCGCCGCTCACAACCGGCCAGAAATTCAGGTTGGCGACCGCCGGCGTTTTCGATTGGGGGGCTTATCCCTTCAACGGCATCCTCTCGGGAATCGCACAAGCAAAGAATGATCCAAAAGAGTGGGGACAGGGATGGAGTGCCTACGGAAAACGCTATGGCGCATCCTTCGCCGACAACAGCATCGGCACCTATATGACGACTGCGATCTTCCCCAGCTTGCTCCATGAAGATCCGCGGTACTACCAGTTGGGAAACGGGCGCTTTGCTCACCGAGCCTACCATGCTATCAACCGGCTCTTTGTCGTTCGGACCGATTCAGGACACGAACGCTTCAACTTCTCGGAATCGGCTGGCAATGCGGTGGCAGCAGCGATCTCCAATGCCTACCATGTTCCGGAGGATCGCACGGCCTCGCGAAACGCCACTACTTTTGCCTTTTTGATTCTGTATGACGGCCTGGACAACGAATTAAAAGAATTCTGGCCGGATATTCGCCGCAAGGTGTTTCATAAGAATACGCCGTAATTCGGCTCGACCTGCGGTCAGCAAGAGCCTTTGCGCAGTATTGGCGCACTAGTTAGGCAATTCGGGCCTACCGCCGAAACTGTAACGCAACTCCCGGAGGGCTTCGGGGTTCGAATCATCAGTCTAGGGTGGGAAAATAGTCTTCGTTGGAGAACGTCTTTTTTCGGCTTCGGAGATTGACCGCAACTGCAATGAAAATAGCTCGAGAAGCATTGTTCGGCGCTTGCTGCGCGATTTCTATCGCGTTGCTGCCGCTCGCCTATCCGACTTTCGCTCGGCAGCCACAGGTTGCAAATTCAAACGTTCCCAAGGCCTCTGTTACTGGCAGGACCACAGTAGTCTCCGGGGAGGGGGCCACCAATAGCCTTGCCGGAGTAACCGTGAAATTGACGGGTCCGTCCGTGGGATCAGCACCCCAATCGACGGTGACCGATGCGGACGGCCGCTACGAGTTCTCTCATCTTGCCGCCGGAACCTACACACTGGAAGCAAGTGGCGATGGCTTTAAGCCCTGGTTCGCTACGATAACCCTCGGAACGGACCAGCCGCTTGCTAGAGATGTTGTTCTGCAGATTAGTTCCGTCAATCAGCAGGTCGAAGTTCAAGGAGAGGCCGCCGAGATTGCCACGCAGAATGTAGCGATAACTGCCACGGTCAACACCGATCAATTGGAGAGTCTGCCTTTGCCTACCCAGAAATTTACAGAGGCTTTGTCTCTGATACCGGGTGTCATTCGGACTCCCGCGGGCAGACTGACGTTCAAGGGGCAGGCTGAAAGCCAGGGAATGCTCGTTGTTGACTCGGCGGAAAACGTGGATCCCGTCTCGGGAAGCTTTTCGATTCCCATTCCTGTTGACATCATTCAATCCATGACCGTTTACAGTCTGCCTGAGAGCTCTGAGTACGGAGGTTTTACAGGCGGCCTGACGACGATCGAAACGAAGCCTCCCTCCGGCATATGGGATTACAAGCTTCGTGATTTCATCCCGGCATTCCGGGGAAAGAACGATCACCTCGTGGGACTTGCCAACTGGACCCCACGACTTATGTTCGATGGCCCGCTCGTCAAGAACAAGATGAATTTCTCCGAAGAGGTTACATACGAATTGCGGAGACAGCCTGTGCGCGGGTTGTCGTTTCCCGAGAATGAGATCAAGACGAGAAGTGTCACGTCCTTCACGAACCTTCAGCTGATACTTTCGCCTCGGCACGTGCTGAACTTCAACGTCAATGTTTTTCCCCTGGAGCTCGACTTCGCCAACATCAACGCCCTGATCCCGCAAACTGCTTCCACGAATTATGGCCGAAGCGGAGTTTCCATCGGCTTCTCCGATTCCTATCAATTCGTTTCGGGGGCGTTGCTGAACACCATGGTTCGGTACACCCGCTTCGACAGTAATGCCCGCGGGCAGGGGCCCGCCGACATGCAAATCTCACCCGCGGGGTGGGCCGGCAATTACTTCAATAGTTGGAACCGTAAGGCCAACCAATTGGAAGTCTTGCCCGCGTATCAGCTCTCAGCAAAATCCTGGCACGGTAGCCATGAAGTTAGGTTTGGGACGGACATCTTATATCGTAACTATGGCGGTACCGACATCTCTCATCCAATCGAGCTGCTGGCGCAGGATGGCTCGGTTGCCGAGCGGATCGACTTTCAAGGCGCGGGCCTGTTGAGCGCATCGGATGCGGAGGTCGCCGAGTTTATCCAGGATCACTGGATTCTGAACGGCCACTTGACTCTTAACTTCGGAGCACGTTTAACCAGTCAATCCATCGGTCGCGATGCCGCCTTCGCGCCGCGCATCGGCGCAGCCTATTCTCTGAATGAAGGAAAGACCGTAATTCGTGCCGGTGCTGCGGAGGTCTACGGCCATGTCCCGTTGCTTGCGGCGGACTTCACTAGCAATCAGGCGCGTGTACTCAGCTTCTTCGATTCCTCCGGCGCGCTGATAGGCCAGCCCGTCGTTCTAGTGAATTCCTATCTTCTTTCGGGCGCGCCCCCGAGTGCGCCTGGCGTGCCGCGCGACCCCGGAGCAAGCCCTCGCACGTTTAGCTGGAATCTCGTGCTTGAACAGCAAGTACGCAAGAATCTTAACCTCCGAGCTAGCTACCTTGACAGCCGCACCGTGGGCCTGTTTTTTCTGGATCCGGTGCTCGACCCCACCGCAGGAGACGGATTGCTGGCTCTGAAGAACACGGGAGTTTCACAGTATCGCCAGACTGACATCACTGCGCACTACCGCCTCGGCGAGCGCGCCGATATGAGCCTGTCCTACACCTGGAGCCGGGGTCGCGGTGACCTCAACCCGCTCTCGGATACTCTTGTCCCTTTCCAGATTCCGGTAATTCGACCGAATGCTACGGGTATCCTGTCCTCGGACGTTCCCCATCGCATTGTAGCTTCGGGATTCTTCCGACTTCCCTGGAAAATGGTCATCAGTCCCGTAGCTGACGTGCATTCGGGATTGCCATTTTCAAACATAGACGTTCTGCAGAACTATGTCGGTGTGCCCGATGACCAGCGTTTCCCCTTTTACTTCTCGCTTGACGTCAGGCTTTACCGAGAGTTTGCCGTCCACATACCGCGCACGGAGCGTTCCAAGACTCACAAGGTTCGTCTCGGCGTATATTCGACCGACATCACAAATCGCCAAAACCCACACGACGTATACAACAACGTCAGCTCTCCCATCTTTGGTCACTTCGCGGGCTTCCAGCGGCGTTACACCGGCCTGGTATTAGATCTGATTCAGTAAGCGTCCCGGCAGTTGCCGCGGTCGTGTAGTTGCTCCCCGAATCGCCCCAGCCAAGTTTTTTCACGTGGAGCGACTGCGCGGCTTGGTGGTGGGCCGGCCCGCTCGCCTTATTTTTGACGCCGCAATTCAATTGGATAAAGTCTAGTGAAGGAAATTAGGGCCGGATATTTGTCGCAGAGTCTTTCACAAGAATGCGAGCTTGCTCGGCGCCGCCTGCCGTACGCGAATGCCCTATCGCAGTGCGGGAGCTAAGACCTGCACTGCCCTGGGCACCACTTCGATTTCCACCGGCGCTGTTCCGATGATCTCACCGTCTCCGTGGAACATGCATGGCCGGTCCGTGGTGAGCCGCACGCGCTGGGTGCGCCAGCGTTTCACGCGTGAGGTTCGAAGTTCACCGCTCCCCATCAGCCGCGGTAGTAGCCACAATACTCCGAACGTGCCGATATCTTCGATCAGGGCAACCTGAAGCGACCCGTCATCAAGCGCTGCTCCGGGGGCCAACCTCAGACCGGCTCCGTAAGTTGGGGAATTCAACACGGCTGCCAGCAATGCCTTCGCTTCCCACGAGATGAGAGCGCTCCCCGGAAAGTCGATACGGACTTTGAGGGGCACATACTCTACCAGCGCGCGTAACGCCGACGCAAGATAACGCGATCGACCGGGAAACCGGCGGTAAGCGCCGTTCGCATAGCGCGCTGCCTCCGCATCAAGTCCAACGCCACCTCCCCCTGCATACAAGCGCGTTCGCCCTTCGGCTGTTCGCACTTTCACCAGGTCCACAAAGCGCGGAGTGCCACGCAGGATGGCTTCAGCCGCTTTGACCGGATCGTCTGGCAACCCAAGCGCGGCGGCGAAATCATTTCCTCCTCCGACGGGGAGGATACCCAAGAGCGCCTCGGCCCCGAATGCCGCATTCGCTAGCGCCTGAAAGGTTCCGTCCCCACCCATCGCAAAAAGCACGCGCTGTCCTTGCGAAATGGCATTTTGCACGGACGACTCGAGTTCCGCAGCGCTGTTCGTCATAGCAAATTGCGCATGAACAAGGAACGATTCGAATAGTTTCTGGATCCGTCCCAGATAAGAACGTGTCCGGCCTCCACCGGCTACCGAATTGACAAAAACGATGACAGAAGATTCACGCAGAATGCTGGGCGCTTCCGCCTGATCATTCATGCTACTGCTCCTCAGCTTCAACCGGTAGATTCGTGTGAACTCATTCCCACGGCGCCCTCTCCGGATCTTTTCGAATATTTCATCCGCGGGATGCGAGGCGAGCATACTATCTCTGAACCCATCTGGCCTGCCGCTGGATGCAAGGCCAGTCGAACAGCTTGAAGAACCGTGCTGGTTGACGCGTAAACACAGCGGAGCTATTTTGGCACGATACGGACCGGGGTACTCATGTACACACTCGATTTGGAGAAAAGCGCTCTGCTTGCACTCTTGCTCTCAGTTTTGTTGATCGCGAAACTCGGGGGATCCAAGAGGGGTATCGCAGCTGCGGGCATTGCCGCGGTGATGCTTGCATGGTTCTTGCCCCCGAATGGCTCACTCACTGTCACCGGCCTGGATAATCGCCTGGCCCTGGCGCTCTTCGTCCTAGCGACGGTCGTGGGCAGCATAGTCGTTGAAGGAAATCAGTGGCTCAAGCGCTGGATTACGACGTCGGATCCGGATCGATAGCGGGCGCAAAGATTGGTGCCGGCGGGGGGAATCGAACCCACGGCCTAGGGATTATGAGACCCTCGCTCTTCCACTGAGCTACGCCGGCATGACACAGTTCTTTAATGCTACGGATTCGACTGCGAACGTGTCAAGGCGCTGTACCTGGCGGAGAGACTGCGTCTGCACTCGAGCTTTTAACCAACAGGTCAATCAAGCCCAGATATACTGACTGGACTGAGTGTGGAGATGCGCGGTAATTAGGATCCCACAGAAATTCCTGACAGACGTTTAACGTGACCCTGGAGCGAAAGTAGTCCTATAAATTCTAGTACCACGGTACCGTTGACCCATACAGTCCCAAAACCTATCCTGCACGGGATCGAACACTGCCCCACCCATCAAGGTAGGCGAAGATTTATCGAAGGGGGGGCAGGAAGGTGTGTATCGATTCGAAACAGGCTCTTAGCCCGAGCTGCTTGACATTGGTGTCTTAAGGGTTAGACTGTCTCCGGGGTTGGTTCATCCCTCGGAGGCACAATGTCACGTAAACTCACGGTTGTTCTACTCGCCATGCTCGTACTGGTCGGGGCTATGAGTCTGAAGACGGTGGTCGTCGCTCATGGTGATGGCTCCGTAATCATGGCTAACGGCAGCGCACCGCTACCGCCAACGCCTTGGAAGAACGGCAGCGCACCGCTACCGCCAACGCCTTGGAAGAACGGCAGCGCACCACTACCGCCAACGCCTTGGAAGTAACGGCGTGGTTTCCGCAGAGCTAGGCTGACGAATATGCGGAAAGAACCAGGCCGTTGAAAGGCTGAAACGTGCTTGGTTCATTCGAATACGTGGTATGGTTCCTTGGTGCCCTCCTCGAACTAAGTGTGGTGGCGTGCTCAATTTCTAAGGGGTCGTTCCGGCGGTATCTGGCCATCAACGTCTACATGTTGGCGGCTTCCTTCGTCAACATCGTACGCTTCAAGATCCTCTTCACTTATGGCTTCAGGTCTTCCGAGTACGGCTATTTCTACTATTACTCCGATTTGCTCCTGACCATCGGTCTCTATTTCGCTCTTATGGGTCTATATTCCTACGTATTCGAAGAGATGGGTGCTGAGCAGTACGTGCGCTTCGGTGCACTGCTCCTTCTTCTCGGAACGGCGGCATTTTCTTTCGCGATCGTTCAGCAATCTTCCAGCCGCATCATGGGCCATTTCGTTTTGGACAGCCGCATCATGGGCCATTTAGTTTTGGAAGCCTCGCAAAACCTCTATTTCGTGGGTCTTGTTCTAACCTACGTTTTGTGGGGCGCCATGCTCAAACTGCGCGAAACGCGCACGCGCCTGATTCAGCTTGTTCTCGCTCTCGGCCTCTATTTCAGCGTCTTTGCAGCCAGTTATGCCCTGAGGAACCTCTCTACGAGCCTGAATGGAGTCTGGCCGTATCTCATCCCAATTTCCGGCTGCCTCCTGCCGCTCGCGTGGGCTTATGCTTTCTGGCGCATTCCGGAAGATGCGCGTATTGTTCCCTCCCGGCTCGCCGTGGTGCCCCGATGATGGCCGGCGTCATTTTCGTTTTCTCGGCAGCGGCGTTACTGCAGTTTTTCATCTCCTATTGCCGCTCGCTCATCGCTGCCTCCTCGAAGCAGGTTCTCTCAGCCGAGGTAAAGGACGTTACGGGCATCCAGAGGATCGCTTCTGGCGATGATTTCAAACGCGTCATGCAACTTCTGCAGCTCTGCCCGGAACGCCCGGAAGACCGCAATAGTGTCCAGGCAATCGGCGCCTATTTTAGCCTATTGAGTTTCCTGCGCTCGACGCTTGCGCGGCTGGTTCCCTCGATGCGGGCCTGGACGGAATCGGAACGCGGACAGTGCGCCTATTTCGCAGCGGTGGCCCTGGAGCGCCGCATCTCCTTCAGCCGGGACATGCTCGCCCAGCAAATGGACGCCTGACCTCCGTTACTTGGCATCCTCACCTGCTGTCTCTTTCGCTACAATCCCGCTCCTTTGTCTGCTTGACATTTCAGGTGCATGGTATTCTCAAAGTGTTCCCTCCTCACCGGAGTGGAAGCGTCCGCAGCGCAAAACTTACCGGTGACAAAAACATGCTCGCAGTGTGGCGCGGTATTGTTATCAACCGTACGCGCGTGTAATTTCTGTGATTCATCCTTTTCGGTCGATACTTCTTCCTGGGAAGAACCGTCGGATGTTTCCGCGAAGGAGAAGCTCGCGACGAATGCAGATCCGAGCCTGGCCGCAATCGATCGTTCCAAGCGGCAACCCGCCGTCTCGCAGCAGATACGGCAAAACACCGCCTGGAGGGGTGAAGTCTCTCAGCGTCTCGAGGCTTACCGCACTCGGCGGCGAAGGCTCGCGCCAAGCGCGGCTCAGTCTCAGTTTTCCTTCGGTGACTCTTCCCGCAACACACCGCCCCATACTTCTGCTGCAGTTGCGGAACCTCCTGGATCCGTCGATGAAGATTTTTCCTTTACCCTCGCAATCGGCCTTCCTGCAAAGAAGCGTGTTATCGAACAATCAAGGATGGTGATCGACGTCTCTGTGCCACCGGATTCTGAAACTCTCACGCAAGCACAGCTCGTTGCAGAATATAGAAAATCCCAACCCGGACTTCATCCCGTAGCATCGATTGACGATCGACGCCTCGCGGCGCTTATCGATTTAGGTTGCTTGCTGTTTGCATACGGTGGATTCCTGATGCTCTTCGGCTCACTCGGCGGGCAATTTACGCTGAGCAAACTAAACGCGGCTGTGTGCGCCACGACCTTCGCCATCGTGTATCTGCAATACTTCGCTCTCTTCACCACCTTCGGCGGCACAACTCCGGGCATGATGATGCGAGGCTTGCAGGTTGTCAGCTTTTCCGGCGAACCGCCCACGCCCAGGCAAATGCTTCTTCGCAGCGCGGGCTACATACTCTCCGCAGGAACTTTTTTTCTGGGCTTCCTTTGGGCGATGTGGGACGAGGACGAACTCACTTGGCACGATCGCCTCTCGCGCACCCATCTGAGTGCAGCGCAAACTTTTGCCGATCTCGAAAATTCAAGCGTCGCGCACAGCAGGTAGTTTTTCTTAACTCCCGTGCACTCGGGAATCCTGCCTCGCAGAAACCCAGTTGACGACCATTTCGTCATTTGTTGCGTCAGCGATAAGGTATTTAGCCCTGCCCGAGCCCCTGCGATGCGTTATCTCGCGCGGCATTCTCCCGCGATGCGGATAATCGCCTGTAGACTGCGCTCCACGTCCGTCTCCGTCGTCGCCCACGAAGACACGCTGATCCTCATCGCAGTCTTTCCTTGCCAGACTGTTCCGCCGCACCAGCAGGTTCCGTCCTCCTGGACGCGCCGAATCACTTCTCGTGTCACTTCAGGGCGGCCAAAGGATACTAACACCTGGTTGATCACGACGTCGTTCAGCACTTCGAAGCCGGCTTCCCGAAACCCCAGGGCAAACCGCTGCGCGTGGGCGCACGTCCGTTCGATCAGCGCGCACAGCCCTGACCTCCCGAGCGATTTCAGCGCCGCCCACAATTCCACACCCCGCGCGCGCCTTGACGATTCCGGAGTGTGATGCATAGGCTCGCGACGCGAACCGGGTTCGAAGTACGCCGCCGTAATGCCCATCGAAGCCCGCAGCGCAACGCCATCTCTAACGATGGCCAAGCCGCTGTCATAGCCGACATTGGGCCATTTATGAGCGTCAGTGGCCCACGAATCAGCCTTCTCAAATCCCCGCGTCAAATGTTCGTACTTGCGCGAAATCCGAGCCCACAAACCAAACGCGCCATCCACATGCACCCACGCGCCCTGTTCTTTTGCAGTTCTACAGATTTCCCCAGCGGGATCGAACGCTCCCGAATTTACGTTCCCCGCCTGAATGCATAGAATTGTCCGTTCCGATAGGCGCGGCAATTTATCTGCGCGTATCCGCCCCTGGCCATCTACTTCCACGATGCTTACTCGTTTCCTTCCAAATCCCGCCAGACTCAACGCCTTCAGGATCGATGCATGCACCTCCGCGCCGACGACCACCTCGATCGGCGGTGCACCAAACATTCCATCGGCCGTGACATCCCACCCCGCGCGTGCCAGAAGCGCGTGACGTGCCGTGACGAGTGCCGTGAAATTCGCCATGGTGGCGCAGGTAACCAGGCCCCCTGCACATTCCTGAGGTAATCCTAGTGCCTCACAAACCCACCGAAGGACCACTTCCTCCAGTTCCGCCGCGACGGGAGACATCACGCGCAGCGCCGCATTCTGATTCCACGCCGCCGCCAACCAATTGGCCGCTAACGCTGCGGGAACCATCCCGCCGTTCACGAAGCCGAAGTAACGCCCGCCGGTCGTGGCTACTGTGGCTGGGGAGCCAATTTGGTCGAGCCGTGCGATGACGTCACAGGGATCTCTTGGCGAGGGAGGAAAAGGTTCGTTGAGCTCCGCAAGGACAGCCACAGTTTCATCGGTTGGACCCACTCTTCGTTCAGCGACGTCTCGGACGTACCTTTGCGCCTTGTCTGCAGCAAGATTCAGAACCTCGCTGCTATGCGTGTCACTCGCCATTCGAATCTTCCTTTCCACTCCGTCAGCGCCATCCCCACAATCAAAGACACCCGTGGGAGACAGGCGTTCTTTTCACCGACTCGAATACGTTATTCAGTTTTTGATGGAATGAAAGAGCCGAATTGTCCGCTTACTTTTTGGCGACTGCCTCGTCGGAAGCGATCTTGCCGTCGCGGATAAAGATGATGCGGTGCGCGTGCTGCGCAATGTCATGCTCGTGCGTCACGAGAATGATCGTGTTTCCCTGACCATGCAGGTTTGCGAAGAGCGCCATGATTTCTTCGCCTGTTTTCGAATCGAGGTTTCCGGTGGGCTCGTCGGCCAGCACGATTGACGGGGAATTGACCAGCGCTCGCGCAATCGCCACGCGTTGCCTCTGGCCCCCGGATAGTTCATTCGGCTTGTGGTTCATTCGGTCCATCAGGTCCACGCGTTCGAGCGCCTTCTTCGCCTTCTCGATGCGCTCTTCTGACGGCGTACCGTTATAGATCAGCGGCAATTCGACGTTGTGGAGCGCCGTGGCCCGCGGCAGCAGGTTGAAGGTCTGAAATACGAAGCCGATCTCTTTGTTCCGGATGTAAGCGAGCTCATCATCATCCAGGTCGCTCACCAGCCGCCCCGCAAGCCAGTACTTCCCGGCGCTCGGTGAATCCAGGCAGCCGATTAGATTCATCAACGTGGACTTTCCCGATCCGGATGGCCCCATAATAGCCACGTATTCGCCCTTGCAGATTTCCACGTCCACCCCACTCAGGGCGTGCACTTTCTCCGCGCCCATTTCGTAGACCTTGGTCAGCGCTTCGGTCTTGATCACTACGCCGGAGCTGACCAGATCTTCCCGATAGGAATCTGTGGCTGGTGTCTCGACAGGCATTCGAATCTCCCTTGTCCTTGGCCGCGCGTCAGCTCTGCTGATCGTCCTGCTTCTTCGGCGCGCTGTTGTCCACCTTGACCTGAGACTCTGGCTTCAGGGTGCGCAGTGCCTTGTAGCTTCCGACGACGATCTCGTCACCAGGCTTCAAACCGTTCGTAATCTCGATGTCAGTGACGCCTGCAATGCCGGTCTCAACGGGGCGAAACAAAGCCTTCTTTCCATTGATCACGAACACTCCCTGTACTTCGTCCTTTTTCGGATCCCCAGGGGCTGCAGGTGGCGGCGCTGCCAGCGTCACATTTGAACTCCCCTGTTTCTTCGCATTCTTGGCCGCTTCTTCCAAATCCTTGCGCGTCCGCACCGCCAGCGCTTGGATAGGAATGGCCACGACATTTTTCCGTTCCGCGGTCTTGATCTTGGCCGTCGTGGATAGACCGGGCCGCAGATTCTCAGGAGGATTCGCCAGCGTCACGACGACCTTGAAATCCTTCGCTTCCTGGGTGCTTGTCGTGGTCTGCGTGGTGGTGAGTCCCGAACTGCGTAGCACGGCCTGCGACCCAATCTCTGTCACTTTGCCTTTGAAAATTTTTCCAGGCACCGCGTCGATTGTCACGTCAGCCTCTTGGCCCAGCTTCACGTTGACGATGTCTGTCTCGTCGACCTTCACTTCCGCCGTCACCACCGACATGTCCGAGAGCGTCATCAGAAAGCTGCCGTTCGAATTCTGAATGCCGGGCACGACGTAGTCGCCCACGCGCTCCGGGAGATAACTCACGATCCCATTGATTGGAGATGTGTAGGTGGTCTTCTGCAAAACATCCTTTAGGCGCAACCCCACCGCGCGGCCCTGATTTACCTGTGACCGCGTCTGATCCAATTGCGCTTTTAGAGACTGAACGCGCGAGCGCGCCGACTCGACCGCAGCCGCTGCCCCATCATAGGCGGTCTTCCGTTGATCGAAATCCTGCTTGGGGATCAGGCCATCCTTGAAAAGGCCCTGCCCGCGGTCATAGTCCAGCTTGGCCTTCTCCAGGTTAGCTTGTTGCGAGGTCAGGTCCGATTGCGCCGCCCTGAAGCTCGCTTCCGCGGCCTGCACCCCGGACTCCGCTGAATTGATGGCCGCCGACTGCGCCTGCACATCGGCAGTCGCCTGCACATTTTCTTGCAGGAGCAACTTGTCCCCCTTCTTGACGTGGTCGCCTTCCTTGACGAGGATGCCCGTGATTCTTCCGAATCCCTGGGCGGTCACATTTGTATAGGTCGTCGGCTTGATTTCGCCGGAGGCTGTCACCAGTGATACCAGGCTTTCCTGATTGGCCACTTTGGCCGTTTGGACGGTGACCACGCCCTTGTTCGCCTGGTTTACGCTGAACAGAACAATTCCGCCGAGCACCACCACGGCGCCCGCGCCAATCGCAACCTTATGCCACGTCTTCATTCGATTCCCCTTCGAACCACCAAGCTGCCGTTATATTTCCGAAGTTCCGCCGCGGACCTTATCTCAAGAAATCGCAAGAGCGATCAAACCCGCGGGGACACGGATGTCAGTCGAACTGCCTCTACCCTACATACGCCCATTCGGGTCGAAATGTTTCGCGGGAGGTTTGCTCCACTTTCGCGTTTGGGCTTCAAGGCAAAGGACTTACTGGAGCCGGTATGTCAGCCGACGTCAGCCGTACCCTCTGCGGACGTGTAGCCAGCCCCAGATGCCATTATTCTATGTTCAAAACACCGGAAAGGAAAGAATTCCCGTCCCGCCTGTCCCGCCAGGGCGGGACCCTCGCTGACAACCGACCCACCCTCTTTGACGCAATAAAGGGCAAATGGTCAGCCGGAAACAGACATGCCCCGCATAAATGCCGGTATGGGGACCCATCTTCCAATACCTCGATAACTACAACGAAGCGGCCGTGCGCCAGTGCATCAAGAATCTCTGCGAATTCCTCGAGTCGATTCAGCCCGCAGCAGGGGTGATGTTCCACTCCGGTGGTGGCGAACCGATGGACCACGACAAGTTAGCACAGCTAGTCATCCGTCCGGTTGTAGAACTGATCGGAATGGAATGGCTGGCATGGCTTCAGGCGTGGCATCGCATCGAATTTATATGAACTGGGTGCGGACGAGAAAATCGTTCAACGTGTCCTGCTTCATGCAAAAGCGCACGTGACCTAGGATCGTTACATCAAAGCTTTTGACCCGGCGGTACTCGCGGCGATGAAGAGGATGGAGACCGCGTGGTGGGCATGGGTGCCAACGGCACGTCGAGAAGCGTGCCGTCGCGCGGGTTAACAACAGTCGCAGTCGTGCTCCAAGAGTTGGAGCTGGGATCATAGACTTCCACGTAATTCACCATGCCGCCGTCGGTGAACCCACCGATGGCGTAAATCTTGCCGTTGACGGCCGTAGCGACGAACTGATACCGCGCGGTGGGCATGCGGGCTCTCGGGCTCCAAGAGTTGGAGGTGGGATCGTAGACTTCCATCGTGTTTATGGCGCCCGTGCCGAAGCCCTGGGGGCCGAACCCACCGATGGCATAAATCTTGCCGTTGACGGCAGCGGCGGCCAAGCCCCATCTCGCGGTTGGCATCGGCGCGGGCGCACCGGGTGTGCCAGGCGGCTCGTTCGATGAGCGCCAAGTATTGGAGGTGGGATCGTAGACTTCCATCGTGTTTGTGCCGAAAGGGCCGGAGCTGCTGGAGCTGAACCCACCGATGGCGTAAATCTTGCCGTTGACGGGAGCGGCGGCCAACTCATATCGCGCGGTGGGCATGGGCGCCATGGGAATCCATAGGTTGCCCGCCGAAGAGCCCCCGGAAAGCGTGTATCCCGGGGGAGCTACGGGCGTCGTTCCCGTGATCATGTAACCCGCGGGAATGCCGCCGCCTCCGCCTAGGGAAGCAGTGGCTTGAACGCTCCCGTCGGCAAACTGGACTCCGCCGCCGGTGCCGAGGGTCAATTTGCCGTTGATGGTCTGGTCTCCTGTGAAGGTGTTGGGCTGCGTGGTGAGCGCCGCGCCAACCGGATTCTGTCCCGGAGGTCCTGGCAGTCTCGGCAGACCCATCAGCCCTTGATCACCTTTGGGCCCCTGCGGCCCTGCAGGGATTAGTCTACGACGAAGGAGAGATAAGCAAAGCGCTTAGGTTAATGGTATAATGCCTACTGTTGACGCGATAGATGGTCTGCGCGTGGTGATCTATTTCAACGACCACCGACCGGCCCATGTGCATGTCATCGGCGATGGCTGTGAGGCTGTCTTTAGGCTCAATTGTCCAACAGGTGCGCCGCAGTTGCGAGAGAACTATGGTTTTGCGGCAGGCAAGCTTTCAAAGATTAAGGCAGCTCTCGCAGCGAGATTAATGAGTTTATGCGCGGCATGGAGGAGGATTCATGGTTTACCGTAAGGAAGAAATCGAGGCAGCTAATGAACGGGCTGCTGCCCGTTTGGGAAGGACAGCCACGGTGGCGGCGGCGCATTACGACCGCCGCACAGGGCGTGTGGTCATTGACCTTAGTAGCGGCCTGTCAATTGCATTCAAACCGCAGGATGCTCAGGGCTTTGAGCACGCTAAACCGGAACAATTAAGGAAGATAGAAATTTCTCCGTCGGGACTTGGACTACATTTTCCCGTTATTGACGCGGATATTTATTTGCCGGCCCTGTTGGAGGGATTTCTTGGTTCCCGCAGCTGGATGGCGGCGCGACTTGGTAAGGCGGGTGGCAGTGTTAAGTCCCACACCAAAACCGCCGCGGTTCGCGCGAACGGCAAGCTCGGCGGCCGACCGAGGAAGGTTCATCACGTTACCGCCGACATGGCATGACTGAAAAAGCCGCTAATTCCGAGGAGACACAATGCCACTAACTCGGCGCGAATTGTGTTCGGCCTTTCCCGTTGCCCTGCTGCCTGCATTGCTCTCGGTGGAGGATCCATCTGCACGGCAAAGCTCTCTCCCCTCGACTATGTATGCGTTCGAGAATTTGCCCGTTCGAACGGCGAACAATGCTCAGTTCCGGGATGTGCTGAAAGGCAGACTCGCGACAGGGGAGTCGTCTGCCACCACGCTGGTGAAGGAGATTTCAGTGAGCAAGGCAATAGAAAACCTGGAAGCAGCCCAACAGCGCGACGACACCCAGTGACCGAAGTGCCTGTGGAAGCGTAGTTACCCCAACCGCGGCGAAAAATCCGTCAGCGTCAAAAACGTTGAGTCAATCTTCTCCACCAATTTCCCATTCTCTTCCGATTTCGCCTTCACGCTCTTCCACTCTGGATCGTCCTGGAAGGCCTTCCAGTTCGCTGCCGCCGCTTCCCGGCTCGGATGTTCCAGAATGTAAAAGAAGGTGCTGCTTTTCACCGGTTCGTCCAGCGCAGTCCAATACGCAACACTCTTGATTCCATGGTCCGCAAAAAGCTTCATCGTGTGGTCCCGGAAGCGGGCTACCAGGTTCTCTATCTTTCCGGGGACCACGTGATAAATCCGCAGTTCATACACCACAGGTGATCCTCCCATCGCGCTACCTTGCTCTCTCTCCCCCCTTGCAAAACTCTCATGCGCAACTGAAGCGAACGTCGATTTCATCGTTTCTGCTATCTCGCAGGGCACCAGCACCGCCAACGGCGCCGCTATCAGCAATGTTCGTCTCTTCATTCCGGAAATTCTACTAGATCGCTAGAAACCAAGGGCAGTCGGAACGTCGCCCGCTCCTGGTAAGTGGCGTATTCGTAGAGCTGACCAACCTCACGACTTCAACACCGGACCCGGCGGGCAGTATTTGCCGGCATTTCAAATTTTTAAATTGACGGGATCGCTGTTTACCAGGCAAGTGGAAATATTCGCACCAAATAAGTGTTGCTGGAGCTGTGAGATCAACTCCGGTCCACGCCGGACGCTTACGTTGATGACGTTGAACCCCAGCTATCGAGAATTCTGTTTATCAGGGGCCAACGAATCCGCTTTGACTCTGGTCGGTGGCAGATAGATCGTAAAGTCGATGCTCGGCTGGATCAGAACGCTATGAATATCACGCTGATCGCCATCCTCGACCAACCCGAGTTGCTGCAGAAGGGGATACCTCGCTTCCTGAATTGTTCCCACGCTTGGTTGCGCACGATCATGCCAAATATCGTAGCTCCCCAAGGCGCCATCGTGGCGGAAAAAATAGCCACGCAAGGGATGGGTTAGCAATACCAACCCGGCCTCCAGATTGGATATGCCAGCCAACTGCGCAGGCGGTTTGCCTGAGTCTTCGATCGCGAGTTGCGCTGGCGCCCAGCCGGATCGAGTCCTGACGTTGAAAATCGTGTATCGTGTTGCCGTCTGATCGTACCGGCATGTGAAATCCATCCGTGCGCGATGCCACGGCAGTCGCCATAGATACCGCGGAACGGCGACCAAGACCGAGTCCAGGCAGGTCCCAAAGAACCACGCCGCATGCTCACCCGTTTGAGTGTCCTTAACGTAAGCGCGATAGTTTGTTTGGCCAAAGCTTCCCTTGAACCAAGGACATACAGCGAATCGAAAATCGCGATCGAGAAACGTAACGACCGAGACCAATGCCTGACGTGATCTGCCGTTGACGGCGAGGCACACGGGTTCAAATCGAGCATGAAGGTGCTTTCGCAAATTGGACGGGTCAACCCAGTACGTAACGATAACGAAGTGTTGGAGTGTTGTTTCAGCCGATAGGCCCCGCAGGACCGGCCTTGTTAGGAGCCTCGGTGTGAACCGGAGATGATCTTCGGTCATTTACTGGCTCTCTGGGGCGCTTGTCAAGTCGTGACGAACACATGCTAAGCGAGTATAAATCTGCGGTCAATCCCGTGGAATTGCATAGTAGGAGCCAAGTCCCGATAAGTGCCGTTCTCGTCCATTTGACCGGCCAGGGCCGCGACGGAATTCAAGTCTACGAGAACGCTGTTTACCAGAGGAGGTTTCAGGCAGGAGTGAGTTGTACGTCGCGCGAGTTACGCAATGACCGGTTCCGACTTTCCGTTCCGGACTCAGAATTGCGTCGACGGCGGTTTGCTAATTGCGGGTCCACGATCGATATTTCCCTTCTCGTTCCCACCAGGCTTTGCAGCTGGCCGTTTCGCGCTCGAAAGCGGCCTCGTCGTTTTCATTCGCACGATGTCTCGTGCTACACGCTTCTGCATTGGCAATCGTATTCAGGCCCGAGAGCGCGAGATAACGAATTTGTCCGTTGCTGGAGGAAAGGCTCGGCCCAAGAACGGGCACCACGCGCGGATCCTTTAAGTTGTCCACGAGCGCGATGAGCGCTTCAAAGCGTGCGTAATCGTTGGGAGTTTTCTCGAATATCTCCAGCCGGTCCGGCACTGCGCTCGGATCCTTCACGTTTCGCAATTCGTACGCGATGGCTCCTTCCGGCATCTTCTTGTCGCCGGACGCCAGCAATCCGTTCACCATCGGGAGCACTGTAACGTCTCCCGTGCGAAGCGTCGCGTAAATCGCCCACTCGGCCTCGATTCCTTTTCGTCTCTCGATCACTTCATGAAGAGCGGGCCGCGACGAGGCAAGCTTCAGGCCGCCCAATCTCTGGATGCTGAATATTCTCGAGTCAACGTTTGAATCCTCCAGCCCTGCAGTAAAGTCCGCTTCCATCTGAGCCAGCCAATCGGATGGCCTGACTTCCACCCCAAGTCGCAAGGAAATGCCGAGAGCCCCGGTGCAATCGTCGAAAAGTTCGATCAGGCCGTTCTTTTCCACGGCAAACACCAGCCAGCTCTGCTCGGGTCGAAAGTCGTTGCAATCGTGGCCATTGAAGCCCCCGCCGTTGCTGAAATGGACTACCGCTTCTCCCTCCAGCTTTCCCCGGTAGATTCGGTCGACCTGAAATTTCGCGACGAAATTCGTGTTCACGGGCTTGCCGTCAACCCAGAGCCCGATTCTTTTCTCGACCGGATCAGGCCCCACGGTCAGGACGCGCCCGCGAAACACCAGCGGCGCTTTTTCGTCCTGAGCTCGGACGTCCACCATGGACTGGTCCATCATCAACCGTGACCAAAGCGGCGCCGCAAAGAAGCAAGCGGCCACCCCCGCAAGGCAAACGCCCATAACGATTCGACTCTGTCGCAACATCGCGCATCTCCAATGCAATTGCTTACGTTCTCCATTACGTGCCAAAACTCAGCCCTTTTTCAAGTGCCCGCACGTCTAACCGGACATGTTCGTACCGGCACCACTTTTCAACCAAGAAAGAACCACGCAAAATCCATTCGAGGCTCTACCCAGACTTACGCTGACCCATTCGCTTGGCGCGCGGTCGCACGTAGTGGAACCGGATTAAATAAATATTCTCGCCTCGGCCATGTTTTGCGACCTTGAGCAGGTCCAGAACGCCAAGGAATCCAGACTCGCGCGCCAGCTCAGGAGTGATATCTGGAAACCCTATCGGTTGAATCGAATCGACTTGAATCTCGCCTTCCTCCATACGGTATCGCGCGCCTACTTTGACGCGGGGACGCATCCAGATTCGCACACTGCAAGTGATTTCTCCGCGGCGTATCCCCTCGCGAAGTCGTTTAGTGAACGTCATGAAGAGAGTTTACGTCGAACGGGTGCAGTGCGCCTAGTTTGCAAAACGATGGGTTACCGGCAACTGTCGGCAAGCGCGAGCAGCATCCCGGCACTTCTGCTTCCGGAATTGTCGAAGACTCTTAGGAGAATACGTTCACCGCCAGCGAATTCCACATCGGACTTTGCTCCGCGACGAATCGTTGTCCGAACGCTGCGGAATTCCTTCCTGATGACCGGCGTCGCCGGTTCACCATGATAAATATTCTTCACCGGGTATTCCCTGAACTTTGG
>WNFA01002728.1_pt1 | contig 18822 bp, 18 predicted proteins | sample 5400481 | NCBI WGS metagenome assembly WNFA01 (sample SAMN13153340, study PRJNA577476) | soil metagenome | isolation source: 120 cm saprolite under Douglas fir tree site 2 hole 1 replicate 2 | place: USA:California | collected 2015-04-18
ATGAGCTCATGGCCGCGCTGTGCCGAATCACCAAGAAGGCGCGGAAGCGGCCAGCGCTCCTCCGATCCTTTATCACCGCGTCTGAGCTGCCGGCGTTTCTGTGACCGGAATGTCTATTACTTACGCACATGACAATAACACACGCTATCTGCTGTCGTCAGCCAACCGCGCTAGAGTATGCGCATGGCCTATGCCCTCCAGCACGTCGCCTGGGAGTTCTGGGTGAGGGATTCGCACGCTACCGACGCGCAACGAACTGGACCTGCTCTCCGAGATAGCCCAGCTCGCGGGACCAGCACATGAATGCGGCAACATCGCGAAACCCAGCCGCTCGCAGGTCAGCAAGTAGCTCCCAGCCGAAATGGTAGAAACAGAGGCAGCCCTCGGAGGAGAGGGGATCGCCGTGGTACTCGGGCGGCTCGACATGCTCCACTTCACCATCTTGGCCGATCCGCGCTCTAATAAGGTTCTGTTCTCCGCCGTGGAACGGCGCCGTCAGGAGGAGGGTACCACCCGGGCGAAGAACTCGTGCACACTCACGAAGGGCCGTCTTGTAGTCCGGGACGTGCTCCAGAACCTCCAAGCTGACAATGAAGTCGAAGCTGGCGTCGGGGAACGTCAAGGCGATGAGGTCTTCTCGACGGATCCCGACCGCGTTCACCTCCCCCGGCAATGTCCCGTCCCTCAGGAACTCGCTACCGACGACCTGAGGGAAGCGCCCGGCGATTCGAGCGTAGAGTGACGTCGTCTGCTCCGTGAGATAGATCCGGGCGTCCGGACCCGGTTTCAACAGATCCTCGAAGAGATGCACCGAGAGCCGCATCCGCGTGTTCAGGAGACAGCCTGGGCAGGTGACCGTCTCGCGCCACCAGGGGACGGATCGGCCGTCGACTTCCGAGCACAGGCGGTGACCGACAGAGAATCGCGTCCACGCTCGGCAGGCCGCGCAATAGCCACGCAGCCGATTCTGATCGGGCTTCCCACCAAACCATTCCGAGCGGAGCCACCCCACGTGGCTCTTCGTTATGCGCTCAAGACGCTGCCGATACTCTGCGAATGTCCTGAGCGTCGAGACGTCCAGCCTCGGCCGTCCGCGGACCGTCAGGGTGACGCGAGGCTCGATGTAGCCTCGATACAAAGTCCCCGCCTTTCGGCGGAGGATCGACCGAATTCCCATCGTCGGGCCTCCCACGGAGCGCCGGTCGAGATCCGAAGCCAGCGTCGTGATTGTATCGTAGTCGTGAATCTCCAAGCCCGAGGCAGGGCATCGGTGTCCAGCTGCCCCTACACTGGCGGGCCCTCGCGAGCAGTCTTTCGAACCCTCGGCCGGTTGGGTACCGAGGAAGAATTCTCTTATGAGATAAGTGAAGGTTCCGCGGCATCGGCGGCGCCCGTGATCCCACTCGTGATAGACTGCCTTGTCGATTTTCGCTTGCGCTACCGGGGCATTGCTGGGGGCGTTTCGTTCAGCAGGGCAAGGCCTGCTCGAGGTCATCATGGCCACCCCCCCGACTGCGGGAGGTAGAACATTGGACTCGACCGCACTCTTGCAGGCCCAGCTGAACATGCACACCGGCATATCGGGCCAGCCGTTTTCTTGACAATTGTCCGACTAATGGTGGACGCAGACCCGGCCGAGCTGATCACGCGACGCGCCGGGAGGGGGCTAGCCCATGGACTGGCCGAGCACGCGGGTGGTCGTCACCGGGGGCGCGGGATTCCTCGGGTCGGTTGTGGTGCAGAAGCTCCGCGGCCGCGGGTGCCACCAGGTGTTCGTTCCCCGCTCGAGGACCTGTGACCTCCGGGACCGCGACGCGGTCATCCGCCTCTTCGAGGAAACACGACCTCACCTGGTAGTCCACCTGGCCGCCGTCGTCGGGGGCATCGGGGCGAATCGCGCGAACCCCGGGCGCTTCTTCTACGACAACATCATCATGGGCGTGCAGATCATGGAGTACGCCCGCCGGTTCGACGTTGGGAAGGTGGTGGCCCTCGGGACGATCTGCGCCTATCCCAAGTTCACGCCGGTTCCCTTCCACGAGACGGATCTCTGGAACGGCTATCCCGAGGAGACCAATGCCCCGTACGGACTGGCCAAGAAGATGCTCCTCGTCCAGGCGCAGGCCTACCGCGCGCAGTACGGCTTCAACGCCATCTTCTTGCTGCCCACCAACCTCTACGGCCCCGGCGACAACTTCGATCTCGAGACGGGGCACGTGATCCCGGCCATCATCCGGAAGTGCGTCGAAGCCAAGAAGCAGGGCCGGTCGGAGATCATGCTGTGGGGTGATGGCACGCCGACCCGGGAGTTCCTCTACGTGGACGACGCGGCCGAAGGAATCCTGCTGGCCGCGGAGCGCTACGACGGGGGGGAGCCGGTGAACCTCGGGGTGGGCGAGGAGACGAGCATCCGCGACCTCGTGGAGGTCGTGGCCTCGGAGGTCGGGTTCACCGGCACCCTCACCTGGGACACGAGTAAGCCCAACGGTCAGCCCCGGCGCTGCGTCGACGCGACCCGGGCGAAGGAGCTCTTCGGGTTCGAGGCGCGCCACCGCTTGCGCGATGGGATCCCGAAGACGGTGGCCTGGTTCCTGGCGCAGGAGCCCTTGACGGCTTCCGGACCGCGATCGTAATCCGGGCCATGGCGGAGCCGGCGCTCCCGCGCATCTCGATCGTCACGCCGTCCTTCAACCAGGGCGCGTTCATCGAGCAGACCATCTGCTCCGTGCTCGACCAGAGCTATCCGAACCTCGAGTACATCATCATCGACGGCGGCAGCAGGGACGAGAGCAGGGAGGTGATCCGGAAGTACGAACGGCACCTGAGCAGCTGGGTGAGCGAGCCCGACCGGGGACAGAGTCACGCCATCAACAAGGGCCTGGCCCGGGCCACCGGGGCCCTTATGACGTGGCTCAACTCCGACGACCGCTATCTCCCGGGGGCGCTGGCCGCGGTGGCCGCGGCGGCCGTCGCCCACCCGGACACTCACATCTTCGTGGGCACGGGCGAGCTCGTCTATCCTGACGGGACGAGGAACGCACGGGTGCCGCCGCCGCAGATCACGCTGGAGACGACGTTCGACTGGGTCCGTGGGTCCGACTTCCAGCAGCCCGCCTGCTTCTTCCGCGACGTGGCCTGGCGCGCCGCCGGACCGATCGACGAAGACATCCACATGGCGTTCGACGTCGATCTCTGGTTCCGCATGCTCACCCGGGGACTAGTCTTCAAGACGCTGCCCGGCGTCTTCGCGGAAGCGACCATCCATCCGAACGCGAAGACGACGGCCTATTCCTACCTGAGCCAAACCGACTTTGCCATCGTTGCCATGCGCTACGGCGGCGAGCGCGTGGCGCGTCCGATCCTGGAGGACATGGCCATCCGCCTCTCCTGGGCGGAGCCGAACTTGAACAAGCTTGTCGCGAACCCGCTGTTCAGGCTGGCCACCCGCCTCGCGCGCCGCTTCGTCAAGCCCGCCGTCCGCCACCGGGACACCATCCCGCGCTGGTTGAAGGAGCCGTCGCCACGGGATCCCTGACCGGACGGCCTACACTCATGGACCGCGGGCGACGCAAACTGCTGGTCTTGACTCCAGCATTTCCCTATCCACCAGTAAGTGGTGGTGACATCCGGATCTTCCAGTTGCTTCGACGGCTTTCGACCACGTTCGCTGTTCATCTGCTTCCCTATACCGGCGGATCCTCGGAGCGCCTCATCGAAGAAACTCGAATTACCACCGTGCACGTGCGGAACCCGGCGCCCGCGCGTTTGCGTTCGCGCCACCCAAGCCAGTGGATCAACTTCTGGCGACATGCCCCGCATGGACTCAGTCTGGATGTCGATCCGGACTACGCTCAGACACTCAGGCGCGTTACCGCCACGATAGGCTTCCACGGCGTCCTCATTGACCACCTATACATGATGCAATACGCGCGCTTTGTGGACCCGCTCCCGGTGTTCTATTCCGCCACCGACGTCGAGACGACCAAGTTCGCCCGCTGGTACGACGGCGAGCAGCTTTCGAGTAAACGGCGCCTGTTACACTGGGCGCAACGCCAGGTCATCGGCTGGCACGAATCACGCGTCGGAACGCGAGCTCGGGTCACGTTTGCGGCATCCGCGGTGGATCGCGATACGCTCCTGCGCATCAATGGTACCGGCCGGTTCGTGGTTGTTCCCAACGGAGTAGACCTGAATTACTTTCGACCGCGTTTCCGGGAGAGCTTCAGCAAGCCACCGCGTGTCTTCTTTGTTGGCACGATGTTCTACCGGCCCAACTATCTCGCCGCGAGATTCTTGGCCCACGAGGTGTTCCCGCTGATCCGCCGGGAAGTCCCTGATGCCACGTGCCATCTCGCCGGAAAGACGAACGATCGGGACTACTCCGAGCTGCGGACGTGCGGCCCCATTTCGAGGAATCGCACGTGCTCGTGGTCCCGCTGTCGATCGGGAGCGGGACCCGCATCAAGATCCTCGAGGCCATGGCCACCGGCACGCCGGTGGTGTCGACCGCAATCGGGGCGGAGGGTCTCGAATACTCTCATGGTGAGAACATCCTGATCGCGGACAGCGCTACGGATCTGGCGGCTGCCGCTGTGCGACTGTTGCGCGATCGAGAGCAGGCCTTCCGGATGGGCGTGGCGGGACGTCGGCTCGTCGAAGGGAAGTATTCCTGGGATACCAGCGCTGACGTGATGCGAAGCGAGATCGCCCGGGTGCTGGAGCAAGAGCACGAATCGCCGACCTCGTCGGCCCGCTGATCAGCCCGCCCATATACTTTTGCCGGGAAATCTCATGGCCGTATACTAATTTAGAGCGCGAGAGGCATCTGACCCTCCCCGCATGGAGCTGCACTACCGAACATGCCCGACCAGGTTAGCAAGGATGTAACGATTGGTAGTGGGCCGCTCTCCGGGGGACTGGGCGTCTCAGAATCGCCGTCACGGCCGATGGTGCTCACGGTGATCGAGCCCTCGCACGGCTGGGCTCCGCTCAAGCTCGGCGAGCTGTGGGGGTATCGGGAAGTTCTCTACTTCTTGGTCTGGCGGGATATCAAGATCCGCTACCGCCAGACTGTTATCGGGATGGCGTGGGCGGTCATCCAGCCATTCATGACGATGGTGGTGTTCAGCGTCTTCTTCGGCAGGCTAGCCCAGATGCCCTCCGATGGCATCCCCTACCCACTCTTCGCCTTCGCCGCCCTCGTGCCCTGGACCTTCTTTGCCAACGGACTGACTCTCTCGGCCAACAGCCTCGTCCACAGCGGCCAGCTGATCACCAAAGTGTACTTCCCGAGACTCCTCGTCCCCATGGCGCGCGTCTTAACCGGGCTGCCCGACCTCGGTTTGTCATCCATGGTCTTGCTTGGAATGATCTGGTGGTACGGACTCCTCCAGGCCCGCCCGGCACTTTTGTGGTTGCCGGTGTTCGCCCTGTTGGCGTTTGTGACTGCCCTGGGCGTGGGCCTGTGGCTTTCCGCTCTCAATGTTCAATACCGCGATATCCAGCACGCAGTGCCCTTCCTTGTTCAGGTGTGGCTGTTCGCCACTCCGATCGCCTACCCGTCGAGTCTCTTGTCCGGGCCCTGGCGGACGGTCTATGGGCTCAACCCGATGGTCGGAGTTGTCGAGGGCTTCCGGTGGGCATTGCTCGGGACCGGGACCGCCCCGAGTCACCACGTAGCGGTCTCGGCGCTCGCTGCGCTCGTCATTCTTGTCACCGGGGCGTTCTTCTTCCGACGGGTCGAACGCACCTTCGCCGATGTCGTCTGATCCCCGTTCCCTCCTTCGCCTCCCAACGCGATGACCGACGCCGCGGTCCGCGTTCACAATCTCGGCAAGCGCTATCGAATCGGGGCGAGCCGTCAATCCGGCGAGCCGATGCTGCGCGAGGCCCTCTCCAACCTCGGGCGGGCGCCTTTCAACAGGTTCGCCGCAGTCAGCCGCCGCCTGTGGAGCCGTGTGGCCGGCCATGACGGGTCCGCTTCACCGGAGGCGGAGCACATCTGGGCTCTCCGAAATGTCTCCTTCGAGGTCGCGCGCGGGCAAATAGTCGGCATCATCGGTCCGAACGGGGCGGGCAAGAGCACACTCCTCAAGATTCTCTCCCGGATCACAGATCCAACGGAGGGGCGCGCGGAACTGCACGGTCGCGTCGGGTCCCTTCTCGAAGTCGGGACTGGCTTCCACCCCGAGCTCACCGGTCGCGAGAATTCGTATCTCAGCGGTGCGCTGCTCGGCATGCGCAAGGCCGAGATCGACCACAAGCTCGACGAGATCCTGGCCTTCGCTGAGATCGAACGATTCGCCGACACCCCCGTGAAGCACTACTCGAGCGGCATGTATGTTCGTCTGGCTTTCGCGGTCGCCGCGCACCTCGAGCCCGAGATCCTGATCGTGGATGAAGTCCTCGCCGTGGGCGACGTCAACTTCCAGCGCAAGTGCCTCAACAAGATGGAGGATGTCCGGCAGCACGGGAGGACCATTCTCTTCGTCTCCCACAACATGGAAGCCGTCACTCGACTGTGTCAACGAGCCATTCTGGTTTCTCAGGGCGTCATCCAGAAGGACGGATCGGCCGCGGAAGTCGCCGGTGCTTACCTCCTGTCCAGCCTGCGCACAACCGCCGAGCGGACCTGGCCATCCGGGGACACCGCGCCGGGGAACAACGTCGTCCGACTGAGAGGCATGCGCGTTCGAGATGAGAAGGGAGAGACGCTCGACAACATCGATATCCGACGCCGGGTCGGCCTCGAGGTGGTCTACGAAGTATTGGAGCCAGGACACGTGCTCTCATGTCACTTGGCACTCTCCAACGAGTCCGGGGTGCGCCTCTTCGGAACAAGCGACCTGGATCCCAAATGGCGCGCCCCGAGACCGGCCGGCCTCTTCACCAGCACCGCATGGATCCCGGGTAATTTTCTCGCGGAAGGCGCTGTCCTCATCAGTGCGTCCGTAGCCACCTTCAAGCCGTTTCGCTTCCACTTCGTGGTGAGAGACGTCATTGGGTTCCACGTGACCGACCCTCTCGAAGGAGGCTCCGCTCGCGGAGACTGGGACGGCGAGGTTACTGGCTTGGTACGGCCTATTCTGCCGTGGACGACTACCTTGAACAGTGACGCCACCGCTGCGCCGCCTCCGTGATGTGATCAATCGCGTGCCGGCGGTCGTGGCAATAGTACTCAACTGGAACAATCTCCCGGACACGCTCGAGTGTGTGGGCTCGCTACACCGTTCGGATTGGTCAAACCTTTCGGTGTGGGTCGTAGATAACGCCAGTGTAGAGGATCCAACCGCAGCTCTCAACGAGAGCTATCCTGGCGTCCGCGTAATACGCAATCCCAGAAACGAAGGCTACGGTGGCGGGAACAATAGTGGACTGAGACTCGCCATTCAGGAGGGCGCGGACTACGCGCTTCTTCTCAATAACGACGTAGTCGTGGCGCCAGACACAGTTCGCTATCTGGTGCAGGTAGCCGAGGCTGACCAGCGCATCGCCATGGCCACCCCGCGGGTTTTCCACTACGACCGCCCAACTGAAGTCTACTGGGACGGGGGCATCATCAACTGGGACACCGGCGATCCTCTGCACCACTCCGCTACCCTCCCGTTGCACGGGGACGCCCGGCGAAGCGAATGGCTGGATGGTTGTGCCCTCCTCGTTCGCATGTCAGCGCTTCGAGACATTGGCTTCCTCGACGAACGGTATTTCTTGTACTTCGAGGATGCCGACTGGTCTTTACGTGCTCTCAACCGCGGCTGGTTGAATGCCGTGGTATTGCGCGCAGAGGCTTGGCACAAGGTCTCGAGGAGCACAGGAGGGTGGGCCAACCCGGCCGTTCGCTATTACTATGCCCGGAACCGATACCTCTTCCTCAAGGCCCACTGCCCCGTCCCGATGCGACAACAATGGAGACTTCGATACGCGCGAAGAATGCTCTCGGAGTATCGCCTCCTTCCGGCCGAATCCGAAGGTCGGGCGGCAATTGCCAGCGCCTGCATGAGCATAGTGCTGGGGCGCTGGGGACCTTATGAGATGTCAGTTGCCAATCGGGGAGTTGTTCGCGTGCTGGCTTCTATCCAGAAGCTGCGCCGGTCTCTGAAAAGCTGTTTGGGGCTGCAGCGCTAGCCTAGCCTCAGCGGAGTGAACCGCGCCGGGATTCTCGGAGGCTCCAGTCCTTGAGAGGATGGGGTCATGGCCAGAGCGAGCAGGTTCTCCCCCGAGGTGCGGGACCGTGCGGTGCGGATGGTTCTGGAGCACGAGAACGAGCACGCGTCGCAGTGGGCGGCGATCACCTCGATCGCCGAGAAGATCGGCTGTGCCGCTGAGACGCTCCGGAGCTGGGTCCGACAGGCCGAGCGGGACCAGGGCAAGCGGCCCGGCCTGCCGAGGAGCGACAGCGCCTGAAGGAGCTCGAGCGTGAGAACGTCGAGCTGCGGCGCGCTAATGAGATCCTGAAGAAGGCGGCGGCGTATTTCGCCCAGGCGGAGCTCGACCGCCGAGCGAAGTGATGGTGGACTTCATCAACGACCACCGGGATGCTTATGGGGTCGAGCCGATCTGCGCGGTGCTGCCGATCGCCCCGTCGCTGTACTACGAGCTGCGGGCCCGTCAGCGGTGTCCCGACCGTCGGCCGGCGCGCGCGCGCCGGGATGAAGCGCTCGGCGGCCACATCCGTCGGGTGTGGCGGGAGAACCGCGAGGTCTACGGCGTCCGCAAGGTGTGGAAGCAGCTGCGGCGGGAAGGCCGGCCGACGGTCCGCTGTACGGTGGCGCGACTGATGCGGCAACTGGGCCTGCAGGGCGTGGTGCGGGGGCGGAAGTTCAAGACGACGACGATCCCGCAGGCCGCGGGCATCCGCCCGCCGGATCTGGTCACCCGGCGCTTCACGGCGACCCGGCCGAATCAACTGTGGGTGGCGGACCTGACGTACGTCGCGACCTGGCGGGGCTTCGTGTACGTCGCGTTCGTGATCGACGTGTTCGCCCGCCGGATCGTCGGCTGGCGGGCCTCGACTTCGCTGCGCAGCGATCTGGCGCTCGACGCGCTGGAGCAGGCGCTCTACGATCGCCCGATCGCGGAGTCGGAGCGGCTGGTGCATCATAGCGACCGCGGCGGCAGTACCTGTCAATCCGCTACACCGAGCGGCTGGCCGAAGCGGGCATCGAGCCGTCGGTTGGGAACACCGGGGATTCATACGACAACGCGCTGGCCGAATCCGTCATCGGGCTGTACAAGACGGAAGAGATCCACCGTCGTGGGCCCTGGAAAGGGGTCGAGGACGTCGAGTTCGCGACGCTCGAGTGGGTCGCGTGGTATAACACGAGCCGCCTGCTCGAGCCGATCGGGTACGTGTCCCCGAACGAGTTCGAGCGGGTCTACTACGACCGCCAGCCGGCTCCAGCCGGCCTGGCGGTACTCACGTAACGAGATCTCCGGAGAACCCGGCGCGGTTCAGAGAGACGACGCGATCCGTTGCCGCCAGTAGGCGAGCGAGTCCCTCAGAGTTTGCTCAAACGGGATCTCCACTGCCCAGCCCGTCGCGTTCCGAATCTTGGAAGGGTCTCCATCCAGGACCATCACATCCGAAGGCCGCAAACGAGCAGGATCGGTTTCGACCGAGATGCCCTTGCTTCGTGATTCCCCCAGGAGAAAGTCGAGCACCTGCTGGATAGCCCACGGTCGGCCCGAGCAGAGGTTGTATACCTCGCCCGGCTCGCCCCGATCCAGCAACGCCCAGTAGCCGCGGACGATATCGCGCACGTCGGAGTAGTCTCGCGTGGGCTTCAGATCGCCGACAAACATGACCGGAGCCCGCAGGCCGGCCTCGATCTCCGCCACCTGCTTGGCGAAGTTGGAGGTTACGAATACCTCGCCTCGGCGGGGCCCCTCGTGGTTGAAGGCCCGCGTCCGGATGATCGGCAAGCCGTAACTCTTGAAATACTGGTATCCCATCATATCCTGGGCGACTTTGCTGACCGCATACGGCGACAACGGACGGAGTGCATTGCTCTCTCTGATCGGTAGCTCGTCCGGATAGACCAGCCCGTACTCCTCGCTGGTGCCGATGGCCAGGAATCGCGGCGACAGCTTCAGTGCGCGCATGCCCTCGAGCAGATTCAGCTGGGCATTGATGTTCGTCGCCAGTGTCTCGCCCGGCGTATGCCACGATGTGCCGACGAAGCTCTGCGCCGCCAGATGAATCACATGGGTCGGCGCGGCGGCCTCAAGGAGGCCTCGTACCGAAGCGACATCGCGCAGATCGCACTCGATCAAGCGGACCCTGCCGCGCAGGTGCTCGACGTTCTCGGTCCGGCTTCGCCACCGAGCGGATCCGAACACTTCCGCGCCCTGTGCGAGGGCATACTCCGCCATGTGGCTGCCCACAAACCCGGTGATTCCCGTGATCAGTAACCGCATATGTCCTTATTCTACCTGAGTCAAACATGCGGCTCGGCAGTCATGACGTGGTCACGCCGGGTACAGGATGCACGTACTTGCAACAATTAGGCACCTTTTTGCGTACTCTGCGCCATCGTTTTTCGGCTACGATGTGCTCGTGTGACTGATCTCTCACCTGGTCCAGGCGCGAATCGACCAACTCTCTTGGTGGTTGCGCCCTTTGTGCCGGATTTCGACCGCGTCGCGGGCTCTCTGCGCTTCTTTACAATGTTGCGCATCCTGTCACGTGAGTACCGCATCATCTTCCTCGGGCATGTCAGACCGGAGGGAGAGCGCTATGTCGCCGCCCTGACGACGCTTGGAGTGGAATTTCACCACGCCGCGTTCACCAACGTGGAGGGTCTCCTGCCCCAGATCGAGACCGGAGTGCTCTGTGAGTTCTATCACCAGGCAGAGGAGATCCTCGATATCGTGCGACTACTGAGGGGCGACCTGCCGATCGTGGTGGATTCGGTGGACCTTCACTTCGTCCGCCAGAGTCGCGCGGCCCCCTACGCGGCCCTACCAGCGAGGGCTGAACGGCGGGCGCTGCGCACGCGCCGTCGAGAGCTAGGTGTCTATCGGCGAGCCGATGCGGTCATCGTCGTCACCGAGACCGACAAGCGGACCCTTCTGGAGTGCATGTCGGACAGCCGGATGGCGGTAGTGCCGACTATTCATCAAGAAGCCGATGAGGTACCGGAGTTTCACGATCGGACACCGAACTCGCTGCTGTTCGTTGGTGGGTTTGAACATTCCCCCAATGTCGATGCCGTCCTTTTCTTCTGTCGCGAGATCCTGCCCCTCATCAGACGATCGGTTGCTCACGTAACTGTGACCATCGTGGGTGACTGCGTACCCGATGAGGTCCAGAGCCTGGCGTCGGCCACGGTCACGGTCACCGGCTGGGTGCCGGACGTGAAGCCCTACCTGCACAAGCACTTGGTGTCCATCGCGCCAATCCGGTTTGGCTCAGGGATGAAAGGGAAAGTTGGGGAAGCAATGGCCAACGGGCTCCCGGTAGTCGTCACGAAGGTCGCGGCAGAGGGAATGGAGTTGACCCACGGGATTACTGCGCTGATAGCCGACTCGGCAGAAGAGTTCGCGGACGCGGTAACGAGGCTGCTCAGCGATCAGCCTCTTCATGGCCGACTCAGCACGAACGGCCGCCACGCAGCGAGGACACGTTGGAGCGAGGCGGTTGTGACAGAACATCTCCTTGCCCTGATGAGGACACTACCGCAGCTCACACCCAAACGGCTGAGCGTACACAGACGAGGCCTAGCGGTCATATGGCTTCTTCTGAGGAAGGCGGGCGTGCACAGGTTGCTGAGACGTCTGCAAGCACGACGGATCCTGTGGGTCGAAGTGATTCTGCAGAAGAAGGCGGGCATCCGCAGACGGCTGAGACGTCTTCAAGCACTACTGGAGGACCGGCTACCTCGGAAAGGCAACTAAGACGGCGGCGCGCAGGGTGGTTGCGGGCGGTTGAAGGTCTGCGCGAAGACGGAAAGTTCCCGACATGGGGTGTCGTGTCCGGGGAGCGGCTCGGTGCGATGAAGCCCCGCCATGAGGGAGGCGTACATGAGCGAGATGGCTTCCTCCCGGTTGACGGCCCATCCCACGACGAGGACTCGCACTGCCTCGGCATTCGCGGCCGCCTCGCACTCGAACGCCCGCTCAGCGCAGTATAGCCCGCTGTGCCCCAGGAGCCAGTGGCTCAGCTCGTGCGCCACGGCAGGGCGGGGTTCCACGCCCGGCCCAAGCGCTCGGCGCTGCAGCCAGATCCGAAAAGCCGGGCCATCCCAGATGGCAACGGCCCCCAGCTGATCTCTGACGAGGAAGCCCGGCGCGCAGGGCTTCGCGAGGCAGCCGGCTCCGTAGGCCACCCGCACCCGCTCGGCCGCGTCTTGCAGCCCCTCCAGGCGGGCTGACTCGTCCGATGTCAGGGCCGGCGCCCGGAGGGCCTCCTGGGCAGGAGACACACAGGCGACCATCAGCATGATCAAACCCGCCGTAAGCATGTCACCGACCACTTTTGGCACTTGCAACGATAAAGTCTTTCGCTTACGGTAGTTAAGTCCCCCCTGAAACTCATGTCTACCACTACCCATGTGTCAGCCGGAAGTCAGGACGTGCAACGCCAAGACGGCCAGTTCGGGGTTCAGTTAGCCGGCCTCCTCATCCTGGCGGTTCTCCTTGGGGCCGTCTACTGGAAAATCCTTCGCGCCCTGGCCATCCAGTGGTGGGACGACGCCAACTACTCGCACGGCTTCCTGGTTCCGCTCTTCAGCCTCTATCTCGTCTGGCAGCAGCGCGCGACGCTGCGGACTCTACCGCGCTCGGGCAGTCTCATCGGCATCCCGGTGATCCTCGCCGGGATCGGCGCCCTTATCCTCGGTGATCTGGGCGCCGAGAACTTTCTCATGCGAAGCTCGCTCATCGTCATCATCGCCGGTTTGATCTTGTTCCATCTGGGTACCCACGTGTTTCGCGCGATCCTGTTCCCACTTGCGTTCCTGTTCTTCATGGTGCCCCTGCCCGGGATCATCTTCTACGCGGTGACCTTTCCCCTGCAGCGCCTCGCCGCCGAGCAGGCCGCCTGGACCCTCGATGCCCTGGGCGTACCCGTGCTTCTCGATGGCAACATCATCCACCTGGCGCAGCTGAGCCTCGGCGTCACGGAAGCTTGCAGCGGGATCCGCTCGCTCATCTCGCTCTTCGCCGGCGCCGTCGCCTGGGCCTATTTGCTCTTGCCGGTCGGTTGGCCGCTGCTCGTCTTCGTGGCGGCCACGGTGCCAATCACGATCTTCGCCAATGCGGCGCGGGTCGTGCTGACGGGTCTCATCGGCCAGTACTTCGGCGTTCAGTATGCCAGCGGCTTCTTCCATGAATTCGCCGGCTGGGCCATCTTCATCTTCGCGTTCGTGTCTCTGCTGGCTACCTATTCACTCCTCCGAGCTCTCTCACGCCGCCGGTGGCGGCGCAGCCCATGAGACAGTCGCGCCGCCTCGCAGTGTCGGCCGCGCTCTTGCTGGGTGCCCTGCTTGTCGTCCAGTTCCGGTCACCGAGCGAAGCCATCCAGATGCGTAAGCCGTTCAGCACCTTTCCGGCGGCGTTGGGCGCGTGGAAGGGACAGGAAGAGACGATCCTCGAGCCGGACGTCCTGAACATGCTGAAGATGTCGGACTACCTCATGCGGCGGTATGAGGACTCCGGCGGGCGGCCGGTATGGCTGTACATCGGGTACTGGCAGTCGCAGCGCAAGGGCGGGGACATCCACTCCCCGAAGAACTGTCTGCCCGGGGGCGGTTGGGAGCCGATCGAAGCGTCGCGGCTCAGCATTCGGGTCCCGGGAAGGGACACGCCGATCTCGGTGAACCGCTACCTCATACAGAAGGACAATCAGATGCAGATCACGCTGTACTGGTTTCAGACTCAAGGCAAGGTCGTGGCGGGAGAGCTGGGCGCCAAGATCGAGCTGGTGCGAAATGCGCTCCTGAGGAACCGCACGGATGGAGCACTCGTCCGGCTGTCCAGCCCCGTCCACGGAGGCGTCGATCAGACCACTGCCCGCATGGTGGCATACGTGCAGGCGCTGTACCCAGTCCTCCACGAGTATCTGCCGGACTGAGCCAGCATGAACCCGAGCAAGCTCATCATTCCACTGACCCTCTTCTTGGCTCTGACCGCGGGATGCTCGCGCTCCCCGGAGGCCAAGAAGGCGCGCTATCTCGAGCGTGGCGACCGATACTTCCAGCGGCAGCAGTACCGCGAGGCGGTGATCGAGTATCGCAATGCGCTCCGCATCGACGGGAATAACGCCCAGGCCGTTCGGCAGCTGGCCCTGGCGCACTACCAGCTCGGCGAGATCGCCCAGTCGTTCCGGTTCCTGCTCAAGTCCCAGGAGCTGGAGCCTGACAATGCCGAGATTCCTCTCAAGCTGGCCACCGTCTACCTGCTCGGCGGAAAGCTGGACGACGCCCGGCAGCAAGCCGATCGGATCCTCCAGAAGGATCCAAAGAACCTCGAGGCCCTCATCGTGTCGGCGGGCGCGGCCATCACCCCGGCCGAGGTCGATGCCGCCATTCGTCGCCTCGAAGCCGGCCGCGCGGACTTCAACAAGGAAGCCCGATTCCACCTGACCCTTGCCAACCTCTACGGGCGAAAGGGCGACGCGGCCACGACCGAGCGCGAGCTGCAGGCCGCCCTGGCCCTCGAGCCGAACTCCGCGGAGGTACACCTGACCCTGGCGGGCTTCTACACTCGGAAGGGAGCTTTGGCCGACGCCGAGCGAGAGTTCAAGACGGCGGCCAGCCTGTCGCCTCCTGGGTCGGCGATCCAGCTCAGGCTGGCGGACTTCTACCTCTCGGTCGGGCGCGCCGACGAGAGCAAGCGGGTACTGGGCGAGATCACCACGAAGGCCCCCGAGGCCTTGCCGGCCTGGCGCCGGATGGCCGAGATCGCCCTCGCCGAGGGACGATTGGACGACGCCAAGAACGCGCTCGATCCCGTCTTCAAGAAGAACCCCGCCGACCTCGAGGCGCATCTCCTGCTCGGGCGCGTCCATCTCGCTCGCCGTGACAGCAATGCCGCGATCCAGGAGTTCCGGACGGTCCTCAAGGCCGAGCCACGCTTCGCCCCGGCCCACTACCAGCTCGGCCTGGCCTTCCTCCAGGCGGGCGACGTGCAGCAAGGCAAGGCCGAGCTGAAAGAAGCAGTCAACATCGCCCCCAACTTCGTGGATGCGACGCTGGCTCTGGCTCGTGTCAATGTGCAGTCCGGCGCCTACCAGCCCGCGATCGATGACCTGGAGCAGGTCCTCAGGACCCAGCCCAGGCTGGTCGGCGCCTATCCCCTGCTGAGCGTAGCCTACCTGGCCCAGAAGAAGCCGGCCCAGGCCGCCGAGGTTGCCCGCAAGCTCATGGCCGTCGCCCCCCAGGATGCGCGCGGGCCTGACATTCTCGGCCTTGCCCTCGCCGCTCAGGGGAAGCGGACCGAGGCGCGCCAGCAGTTCGAGAACGCTCTGGCGCTCGCGCCGGCACACCTCGACCCTCTCAGCCATCTCGTCACCCTGGCCTTGGCCGAGAAGCAAGTCGAGGCCGCGATCCAGCGCGTCACGAAGCAGATCGCCCTGGCGCCGAAGTCCGGTGCGCATGCGGCTCTCCTCGGAGAGCTCTACGTGGCGCGGGGCGATGCGAAGTCGGCGGAGCAGGCTCTTCTAAAGGCGATCGACCTCGACCCCCACCAGTTCGGCCCCTATATCACCCTCGGAAACATCTACTTCCAGGCCGGTCAGTACGAGCAGGCCCTCACCAAGTTCAACGATCTCATCAAGGGAAACCCCAGCAACCCGACCCCCTTCATGCTCAGCGGCATCGTCTACGAGAGCAAAGGTGATATTCCGAAAGCTCGGGAGGCGTACGAGAAGGCGGTGGCGTTGAATCCACGCTTCGCGGCGGCGGCCAACAACCTCGCCTGGATCTATTCCGAGCACGGGGGCGACAAGGACAAGGCCCTCCAGCTCGCCCAGACCGCGAAGGAGCAGGCGCCGGACAACCCGAGGATCTCCGACACACTCGGCTGGATCCTTTACAAGCGGGGCGTCTACCAGCGCGCCTTGGCCCTGCTGAAGGAGAGCGCTGCCAAGCTGCCCGACAACGTGCAGGTGCAGTACCACCTCGGGATGGCTTACCGCCAGGCGGGCGAAAACGACAACGCGAGGAAGGCGCTGAAGCTTGCGGTGAGCTCGGCTGAAGCCTTTACGGGCAAGGACGAGGCGCGCAAGGCCCTCGCTGACCTCAAGTAGATCGATCACGCCGCCCTACCGCCGGAGCGTGATCCTCGCGCTAGTTGCTAGTGAGGACGCGCCTGGTAGCCAAGAAGCAGGTGGACATGGTGACCGGGCACCCGGTCACGGCGATCTGCCGGACGCTCGGGATCGCTCGGCAGAGAGGCTTTTACCTCTTCTGAGCCCATGCTGCTTATCAGGAACACAAGGAGGCCACCAGCCGGGGTTCGGCTGGTGGCCTCTTTGCTAATCTCTAGGCCGAGGTTATTTAGGCCTGCGTCTGCTTCTTCTGCATCCGCCGACGGGAAACGAAGCCTACTGCGGCGAGCGCGGAGCCGACGAGGAGAAGCGAAGCAGGCTCAGGGACCGGCTGCAGGTCGCCCTGGAACATGAGACCGTGGGTGTCGAGCGCAATCTGGAAGGCATCGAACTGGAGGGTATGCGCGAGGCCCCCTAGCGGGATGTTGAGTGCCGTGCCAGCGCCGGTGCAAGTAACTCCCCCGGCTGCGCAGTTAACCCCTTGAACCCCGTTCGGTGCAAGTTTGGAGACCCCGTCCAAGCGGACACCCAACGTGTCGTCCGCCCACAGCAGGAGGGAAAGAGACTCGAAACCGGCGGCGATACTAAACGTGTATGTGGCCGTAGCATTAGCCGCGAGAAGATTAGGTGCATTCGGAGCCACGATCCCGCCCTGACCGGTTTGAGCGTACGACACCCACACCGCGGTGGCACTGTTAGGCGTCCACAGGGGATTCGGCGCAACCGCCACCGGAGCCCCAACCACGCACACGACTTGGGTACTCGAACAGGTGCCGAAACCGGCAATCGAATTAAACGCGACCGCCGGTGCTTCCGTGACCGCAGCGGCCAGCAGTAGTGCGGCGAAGGCAAGAACCCCTGTCACTTTCCTCATAGGCTCAATCTCCTCAGGGACTGGATAACTACTGTTCTGGTGTTCTGGCCATTCCGTCTGGACGATCCGAAGCAACGCATGCGCTGTGCCAGCAGTCTCTAGCGTCCACATGAGTTACATATTAGGCACTTACGCATCCGCCAATCAACCTCATATGAAACCACTTACCTAATACTGATTCAACCCTTTCAGAAGACTTACTCCGAAGGTTCCAGGGACAGAAGCGTACCAGGCTCCGGCGTCTGCGTCATGGGGGGATCGCAGTCGGGATCCTTGTGTGTCATGAGCCCCACCCCCGTTGCCGTCACCTGAATCGCAATCGACGTGCCATTCGCTGATCTCCGTCTTTCCAGGATCTTGCGACGATATCGGCGCGGAACGATGGGAAATCCCGTGCTCTAACCGGGGCTGCCGGTTCCCAGGAGTGACCTGGGACAGGAGTCCCTGCTATCTCCGGGCGGAGATCCTCGGCGATGGCTGCCCCACGTGAATATGAGCCCCCGACGTCGACCCCGGAATGGCCCCCCACGCCGCGATGAAAGGAATCCCCTGGGCCCGTAGATGCTCCATGAGCATGCGCCCCTCGGGGCTGTCGGGGTGGACAGCGAGGTCGAGCGCGTTCCGGTGGTTGAAGCCCATGCGGTCATGCAGGGCCGTCTGTCCGAAGGCGCTGATGGGTAGGGCCCGCCCGAACCGCGCCAGGAAGAACTGCTGCAGCCGAGGCGTGTCAACGGCCAGAGACCACGCCGCTATCCCGTTGAACCGAGCCAGGCCCGGCGTCTCCTCGTAGCCGCCGCGCGGCAGCGGCGCCAGGCGCGCCAGGGCCTCCGCCATGCGCGCCTCGCTCAGCATGCGGTCCGCTCCGGCCATCGCCGCGCGGGTCTCGTTCACGTTCTTCTGGGCCTCGGCCTGCGCCCGCTGGGCGTCCTCGAACTCGCGCTTCGAGAGTACCTCCCGCTCGAACAGGTCCTGGCGCAGCTCGGCCAGCTCGGCGCGCCGGGCCAGATCCCGCTCGTAGATGGCCAGGACCCGCTCCAGGGCGGCCCGGTAGTTCAAGGTGGCCGCGATCACGTCCGACGCGGTTTTCTCCAGCTTGTTCGGGGCTTGGGCCCACGTTCGCGAAGCTCCGAAGGCGGGGGGCAACACCGTCAGGACACACATCAGACTGATATATAAGGCCTTTAGCATCTCTAGCGTGACCAGTGTACCAGCCTGGGGACAGTTTTCGTCAACCGGTCGGCAGTTTCAGGGATAAGAGCCCGGCCTCCAGTCATCTATCTACTGGATTTCCTGTGTTCAATCCACATGGCCCTCTCCTTGCTGGTTGAGCGGCTAGAGATGAAGCCCATGTCAGACCCGGACAAGCAGCGCCTGAATGGCCTGGCCTCCAAGCGGTGGCTCATCGTCGTCGCGCGGGGCCAGGCGGATCTCTATGCCCACCTGGTCCAGGCCTTCTCGCGTGACGGCAAAGTCCGTGTCATCCTCGATCGGCGGAAGGATGATTCTCGCAACTCGCCCGAGATCACCCACCGCCTGCGGACTCACGGCGCGGTGATCATCCGGCAGGCACCGTAGGAGAACTACGCGCCTCCCGAGCTCGATGCGTATGATCATGAACGCCAGGAGGGTGGCGGTGGCGACCGGAAGGGATCGGCGACGTTTCCAGCGCATTCAAACGGCT
>WNFA01002067.1_pt1 | contig 18819 bp, 12 predicted proteins | sample 5400481 | NCBI WGS metagenome assembly WNFA01 (sample SAMN13153340, study PRJNA577476) | soil metagenome | isolation source: 120 cm saprolite under Douglas fir tree site 2 hole 1 replicate 2 | place: USA:California | collected 2015-04-18
TTCCGCCGCTTCGCGTGAGACCGCACCAGCAGCTTGCGCTGTCGTCATCTGCTTTGCCTCATGAGCCGATTTGTCAAGTTCTCTCGTGTGAAGCACCATAAAGGGAAGTCAGCCCGCTTTCGCGTCCGGTGATGTTGTCGATGTGGCTGACGCAACCGATATCCGCTCCACTACAGAGTGGCATTCGCTTTCTCCCTCATCTGTTATCCGCACCGCCATCGGTGCATCTTGCGATGCACTTTCCCCTTGCGGGGAGCGATGTGGATTTACCCTGTTCCGTTGAAATGACGCGATAGGTTAGGTCTGTTCTATACGCCGGCAGTGTTGGTTACCCATGAAAGAGGACCCGGAAGTCTCAGTACTCACTGCAAGAAGAGCCGCGCAGCATGTTAGGCTCTCTTCGGCTGACGACGCTTACGAACATTTGTGTATTCTGACCCTGCTACCAAGCCTAGCCCCTCTCCACCTTATGCTGGCAGATACACCGTGGCCTCACGGTTCCGATGCCATTCTTGCGAATGTGGGTCCATTGTCCGAGGGCTTCGAACGGTCCGTTGCCTCGCCGCTCCAACCTCGTAGGCTATGTGCGATGGGACGCACAGTCCGATCAATTTCCTCCTTGTCAGACAATCATTCCAACAGCTTTCAGGTCGCAGTCCGGTTTGCCCGTCATCCAGACCGGCTGACAACCATACGACCGGGAATGCGACCACTTTATAGCTGGAGAACCCGACGCGTGACAATATCGGCCCGGAACTACTCATCTGATCGCCATCCGTCACACCCTAGAGCAGATATGGTCTTTCGGTGGACGAGAATCTGTTTTTACACTTCCCTAAATCGCCGACGCTTCCTATGGCCATTCCATGTCAAGGGCATAGATTTCCCACGTACCGATATCCCTCGCGAGCAACGGAGAGTCGTCTGGGCCAAGGCCGAACCAAGCGACAAATGTTCCCATAGTCACCCGTCCCACACCCTTTACGTCATGTACTTTCCGTCGCGTGACCATGTCGGGTAGACCACTTGAGAGCCAAATGCCTCCGTCCATTTCTGTGCAGACACATCATACAGCATCAGTTTTCCAGGAACTCCGGTCGTAGCAAGAATGAATTTACCGTCCGGCGACCATTGCGGGCCAAAGAGTCCATCGGAACCCGCCACGGCAGAGACGCTCTGTGATCGGAGGTCGAGAGTATAGATCGGAGCCTTAGGGACAAATAAGGTCCCAAAAAGCAGAAGGTTTCCATCGGGCGACCAGCTTGCATTCGCTTGGCTTTGTTCGCTGGCAAGCACTCGCTTTGGCGTTCCTCCTTCACTCGAGATGAGGTAAACATTCCGAGCCACCCCGGGAAGATCGGCACTGAAGGCGATTTGTTGTCCATCGGGCGACCACCGCGGCCAAAAAACTCGCAACGGCGGGAAGGTTAACTGACGCCTCTCTGTTCCATCCACTTTGCTTCGCCAAAGTGTCCCTTCAGGAAATGAAGTGTACGCAACCCACTGCCCGTCGCGAGAGGAGGCCAGACCCTCCGCTGAGATCCCCGAAAGGTACGGCAGGAACTGGCCGCTGTGCTGGTCGTAGCGTACCAATTCCGCTCGACGCACAGTGCCGATGGCGAAGATCTGCCTATTGTCTTTGCCTGGCTCAGGGTATTGAAAATCCATTGGACCCGCAGTCAACTGGATCGGTTCATTCTCAGCCTTCCACCACCGGAAACGCTTCTCTTCCGGCAAGGCCCACAAATCGAGTTTGCCGTTATGCCTATTCTGAAAAACATAATAACGTCCATCGGAGGTCCATCTGCCGCAACATCCCTGAAACATTTTTTGAAATTTCGATCCCTCCGCGGTGGACTCCATGATTGACATTTCATCGACTTGGAGATTGAAGATGCTGAATCGGAAGACTCGCGCGTCTGGCGAATATTGGAACGCAAAGGCAGCATGGCCGGCGGTCAGAAGTTTTCGAGAGGAACTGCCATCGCGGTTCGTCGAATACACGTCCTTTTTGCTCCCGTAGATCACGCTCGCAGCGCCTGGTCCGAATCCTGCATCGTGGGCCAGGTCCGTGCCCACTCGCTCTGGAGATCCCCCCGCCACCGGCTGGACCCAAAGCGAGAAGCCATTTCCTTCTTCATTCCCAATCAACAGTTCCGTTCCGTCTTGCGATGCGTCCAGCACCATTGGCTGTCTGATTTGAAGCGCGATGGGAACTGCCTCTCCGCCGTGAATGGATACCTGAGCGACAATGCTCAGCAGCACGAGAGCCCAATGTGTCCGCTTGGTTCTTAGACTGCCCCCCAGAACCTCTTGGACTTTTGTTTCCAGTGGAATAGGTCCTGGCGGCGCAATGGGCACAACGCGCAGCAACGGACTCTTGCCGCTCGCATCGGCCACCCATTCCACAGGAACGATAAATCGATACCCGACCTTGGGCAGGGTTTCAACAAACTTGGGGCTCTCGGCTGAATCCTCCAGCGCCTGCCGCAATTTTTTCCCCGCCGTGTTGACCCCATGTTCGAAGTCAACGAATGTATCTTCCGGCCAGAGGGCAGAGCGCAGTTGCTCTCGAGTAACAACTTTTCCTTCCGCCTCCAAGAGTAGCCGCAGCACCTGAAGTGGCTTTTCCTGGATCGGCACACGCACACCGGAGCGGAACAATTCACCGCTGCTCAGATCGATACGGAAAAAGTCAAAGCGTACAGACGACCGACGCAGAGAACCGAATGTAGACAACGCAAAACCTCAACTAAAGTGAATGAAAGTGTACCTCAATTGCCCGTGGAGCGAGTGAAATAGACAGCGCCTCAACGCAGCCAACCACCCCATTTCCCGGCAGTTGCGCAGTTCACCACCAGTTCACCACTCGATTCACCCTCCGTGCATTGCGCGCGCTTGCGAGCCATGCGATGGTGCAACAGACGGTGGATTCAATCTCTGGTCTAGAGCATCAAGGTTTGAACTCGCTGACAAAAAAATATGGAGGCACCATGAAATCCCGCATTTCGCTCTTTCTACTGACCCTTGCTCTGGCTGCATCGTCAACCTTGACGGCCCATGCCCGCGCTTGCAGCAACTTGACTATCCAAGGCACCTACGCCTTCACCCTCCACGGAACTATCTTCCTTCCGGACACTTCCACGCTGCTCATTGATGGCATCGCCAAACAAACGTATGACGGCAGAGGGAATCTGACACAACTTGATGCGGTCGCAACTAATGGCAACATGGCGCCCGGCTGGCGTCCTGGCACGGGCACGTACTCCGTGAATCCAGACTGCACCGGAACCCTGACCCTTTCTGTTCCGGGCCTGCAAGACCTGCACATCCAGTTTATCGTTGCCCAATCGGGGAAGACGATCCACCAGGTAGTGACCGACCCGGGGATCGCAAGGACGGCCGAAGGCGAGCGCGTCTTCACTCCCCACCAGTAAGAAATACCAGCTTCCAGAAAGAAGCGGCCGCTCTCGACTAGGGCGGGGGACACATCCCCCGCTCGTTTCTTCTCAAGCTTCCTTGTGCAGACCCAAGCACACGTTCAAGCACTGAAGTTCGCGAGAACCATCCGACTGCACAACAAGCCCCACCCCGGCCTACAGTTGGATTCACAGTTCAAGAAGGCGCTGGTAATTAGGGTTGGATGGTCGGCAAACCGGAAACTATCCGGCTTCTACGGCGGGATTAGTCCTTGGGAGTCGGCTTGTGGGTCGTATTGGGCCGGGTGCCCCAGGTCTCGCTGTTCTTGCGAGACCTGGGAGCCTGCGCCGCAGCTACAACCAACCCAGCCGCGTAGCGGCGGAATGTGAAAGCCCGTCTCTGAAGTGCCGGGACAAGAGCGCATAGATCCCGCGAGTCCCCGTAGGGACGCCACGATTTCCCGGTCTATCGACGACCACGCGTCTCACGGCTCCGTTCCCGCACCGCGTGTTTCCTCAGCCTGCACCCCCGCCACCGCTGGATACGCAGCCACTCTCCGTCGCCGCAGGTCCCCGGGCAATTCCGAGCGCAGGATCCACAGTCCGGCAGCCACCGCCGCGGCCCACGTAATCGAAATCAGCCCCAGCCGCAGCACATCCGCAACCCGGCTGCCGAGTCCCGAGATGGACAGCGGCACCACTTTCGCCACTTCAAAGCTCACCGCTCCTGCAATCACCGCTGTCAGCGCCGATTTGCCCAACTCTCCCCAGCGCAACTCTCCCAGGGAGACCAGTTTCCGATAATGCAGCAGCCACGCCAATGCCAGCAGGTTCAATCCAATTCCGATGTCCGACGCAAACGCCAGCCCCACCACACCGAAGCTGTGAAACAGGATCGAATAAATCGGCAGCGAAGCGGCCGTGATGATCGTCACCGCCGCCATCGGCGTGAAAGTATCCCCCGCCGCATAGAACGCCCGCGCATACAGTCCCTGCGCCGACCACAGCGCCAGCGACAGCGAGAACCAGAAGAAGTAGACCGCCGTCGTCTGCGTGTCTGAAAACAGAAACCGTCCCCGCCGGTAAACCAGATCGATCAGCGGCAACGCCGCCGCCATCATCCAACCCGTGGCGAGAAACGAAGCCGCCGACACCCGGTACACCGAATCGTTCACCGTGTCAGCAAAATCCTTCAGCCGCCTCTCATTTAACAGCCGCGCAAAAAACGGCAGCGAGGCCTGCCCCGTAGCCTGCCCCAAGACCGCAATCGGCACCGCGAACAAGCGTTTGGCATAGTTGAGCCGCGCGATGTCCCCGATGCCGCTTGCAGCGTAATGCCGCAGAATCCAGTCATCCGCCGTCACCAGCGACACCCCCAGCATCAGCGGAACCGAAAGCCGCACCCACTCCCGAAACGCCGGATTGGTGATATCAAACGATGGTCGGTAGCCCGTCCCGATCCTCGCCGCGCCAATCACGCTGGCCAGAAAGGGTCCCACCAAGCTCCCCGCCAGTGCACCGTAGGCCAGCGAAGCGATGCCGAAACGATGCCCCCCAACCACGCCCCCCACAATGATGCAGATGTTGTACAGCAGCGGCCCAAACGCCGGAAAAAGAAACAGCCGGTGCGAAAGCAGCACCGCCGACACCACTCCACCCACATAGAAGAAGATCTGCGCCGGCAACAGAATGCGCGTCAGGTGGACGCAAAGCTCCAGCTGCGCCGGCGAGAATCCCCGAAACATCCAGCGCACAAACTGCGGCGTGAAAATCTCGGTGACAATCGTGCCCACGATCAGAACCGCAGTCATCACCGTAATAACGATGGAAAAAGTCTTCTGCGCCTCAGCGTCCCGCTTCTCCGCTAGGAATCGCGTGTAGATCGAGATGAACGTGATCGACGCCGCGCCTCCCGCCACAATGTAGTTGAGCCAGTCCGGCAGCGTGAAGGCCGCAACGTAAGCGTCCGTCTGCGGCCCCGCTCCGAAGGCATACGCGATGTAAGCCTCGCGCACATATCCGATCACGCGCGACAACATCACCGTCCCCATCAACAACAGCGTCGCCGAGAATGCCGTGTGCTGGTGCGATGGACGGAAAAACCGCAGAAGTTTCGTCATGGGTCGGCGGAATCCCAATCTTATAGGAAGCCGACAAGCAGAACTGTTTATCAGTGGGAATCGGCATCTTCATTTCCGTTTTCGATACCGGTTGATGTCACACGCTATCCCCTCTGCCCTCAACGCCTTGCCTCTTGATCTCCGCTTGACTCCGACTTGATCTCGCGTGCATTGTCACGAACTCCTTCACGTCACATAGTGGCGGCGCGGAGGCAAACATGCCAAACCCCAGCGTTCAACCCATGACCAAATTCTGCGAGCAAGTAAACCCGCAGCTGCTAGTGGAGATGAAGCGTGCGGGCCCATTCCCCGAAACCCGCCGCATACAGGAAAGCTGGGTCGCCGCCGCCGAGAAGCGCGCCCTGACGTGGCTGGCTCCGCGCACTCCCAACTGCATCGGCCCCGACCACCTGACATTGCTGGGTTTGGCCGGGCAGATTGGCGCAGGAGTGTGCTACGCGCTGGCGAGTCGCAGCCGCTACTGGCTCCTCGGCGCGATCGCGTGCCTCGCGCTGAACTGGCTGGGAGACTCACTCGATGGAACGTTGGCGCGGGTGCGCCAGAGACTTCGTCCGGGCTACGGATTTTATGTCGACCACATGGTCGATACCTTTGGCGCCCTTGCACTTATGGGTGGTCTGGCGATGTCTGGATACATGCATCCGATCATCGCGATCGGCCTGCTGATCGCCTTCCTCATGCTCTCGATTCAGTCTTATCTCGCTACGTGTGTGTTGGGCGAATTCCGTTTGTCGTTTTGGAAGTTTGGTCCAACCGAGCTGCGCATCTTGCTCGCGGTGGGGAATGTTGTTTTGTTGTGGAGACCCACGGTTCCTCTCTTCGACGGACAGTATCGACTGTTTGACGTTGGGGGAGCGATTGGACTGGTTGGCATGGGAGTGATGGTTATCTTCTTTACTTTGCAGAACACAATGCGGCTTTATCGCGAAGAAGGATTTCGTGATGACTACTAACTTCCATGACGACAATGCGGTGGCGGGAATTCGAGCGTGCGCGGAAGACCGCTTATGGCTGCAAGAGACTGATGGTGCGGAGGTTATCTCGGTGCAGACCTCGGAGAATACGTTTTATCGCGAGGATTCGGTTACTGCTGTCCGTCTTAACCGCAACCACTACAGCGAGATGCGGGGTGCTGCGCCAGAATGTGGCGATTTGATTCCCAATAACTCTTGCGGTCTCAAGGGCTTGGACGGAACAGGCAGGTCGCAAAGCGGCGAAAATGTACACGCAAAACGCGAAGGAACGGTCCGCATGAAAGCGTTCGGGCGATGGCTGCGATTCAATATTGTGGGCGGAATTGGCATCTTCGTGCAGTTCGTATTTCTGTTTTTGATGAAGAGCGTTCTGCACCTCGACTACCTCGCCGCGACCGCGCTGGCGGTGGAGGCGGCGGTGGTGCACAACTTCCTCTGGCACGAACGCTACACTTGGGCAGATCGCGTGCAACCTTCGTGGCGCCGTTCGCTCGCGAGGCTCGCGCGATTTAATCTCACTACCGGCGGCGTCTCCATGGTTGGCAATCTGGCGTTGATGAGGGTCATGGTGGGGGCGGGGCACATGAACCATCTGGTCGCGAATGGAATTGCGATCGTAGTGTGTTCGCTGGCGAATTTTCTGGTTAGCGAGGAGTGGGTGTTCGCGGAGGAGTGACTGGAACGCAGTACAGATCAAAACCCCCGCCCTGTCTCTCCCCAGTACGGAGAGACAAGGACGGGGCGCCCTCCGCTGCCCGGGCACCGGTCGGCTTCAGGGCTGATTCACTAGTTTCTGCAGGTCTTTCCACTTGATGAGAATTATTTTGTTGTCGTGAATCGCCTTTTTGAAGTCGGGGCTGGTTACTAGATCGTAGTCGCGCTGGCGCCAGGCTGAGCCGTAGTCGGGGTGATCGACGGTGACGGCTTGCAGTTCGGCGTCGTCGTGACCGAGATGGACGATCATTTCTGTGAGGCCGGGTTTGAGGTCTTTAACGGCGTTGACGTAGAACTGCTTCCATTGTTCGCGATGTAACCCATCACCGGCCATGACCAGCGCATCGAGCACGACGTCTTTTCCCGAGAGCAGGGACAGGAGCCTGGCGCGCTCGTCGGTAACTTTTACGGCGAGGAATGGGAGATGGTAGTCGTGGGCGACCTTGGTGAAGGTGGAAAAGAGTTCGGGAGTGGCGAACAAAGAGCCCATGTGACTGTCGAGATGTGTGGGATGAATTCCCAGCGCGATGGCGCGGTCGATCTGGGCGCGAATCTCGCGTTCCGCCTCTTGCGGCTTGGCGTTGGTGGCGACCTTTTCGGTTTCGCTCCAGAAAGTTCCGGCGGGATCGAGCAAGCTTGTCACTTGGTCGCTCGATGCGACGGGGCCCCAGCGATAGGTTGACCACTCGCTGGTTAGCGTGAGATGTAGTCCAAGATCGGCGTCGGGATGGGCTTTGGCATACGCGGCTACTTCGGTGATCCACGGGCAAGGCACCATGATGCTGGCGGAGGTAACGGCATTTTTGTCGAGCGCGTCGAAGCTTGCCGAATCGACGGAGTGAGCGACGGCGAGATCGTCGGCGTGGATGATGAGCAGCTTCGAATCGGCAGGGTAGCCGAGGCGTCCCGCGATGGTTTTGGTTTGGGCAGGAACGTATGTGGCAACGAGAAGTACGAATAAGCAAGGGGAGAGCAATCTGCGCATGTTGGTTCCTTTGATTTTTTGTGGAAGGCAGCGTAGCACACCAGAGGAGGCAATCAGACACAGCCGCGGGTCTGCGCGAGATCCTTCCCTCCGCCTGAAGAGCGGCTGCGGTCAGGATGACGCCTATAGGAAGGGATCGCAGTTAGTCGAGAGCTCAGTAGGCTTATGCCAGGGGCTTGCCGATTTCCCAATGGTGTCCGAAGGGATCGACGATACGTCCGACGCGCCAACCATAGGGCTGGTCGGTGACGGGCCAGATGACGCCGGCCCCGGCTGCGACCGCGCGCGCGAAGGCGGCATCGGGATCGTCCACGACCATCACCATGCGCACCGAACCACCGCCCAGAGACTGGGGACTGAAGTTCAGGTTCTCGGGGGACTCGTCCGCGACCCAGAATTGGGCTTCTCCCACCGACAGCTGACTGACTACCTCTCCGCTATCGTTGTCGAGGCGGAACAGCTCGCCGGCTCCGAATGCTGCTTTGTAGAATTCAACGGCCTTGGCGCCGCGGCGAACTGAGAGCATTGGGGCTATGGAGGTCTTCTGATTGCTGACGGTCTGGGAATCATGGCTCATTGAAATTTTCTCTCCTGGCAGTTTTGTGTAGTGAGTGGGTGAGAAAGCCGTTTCGTCCCTACGGAGTCTGTGTTAAACCTGTGTTCTTCAGATGCACCGTCTGCGCGAGTCATACGCGTGTTCTTCCTGATTCGTTGTCTGCGCGACCGTGGAAGAGCGGCCCTTCCAGGGCCGCGTAAGCGAATCGAGGTTGAGGGCGGCTATAGCCGTGGTGGTCGTTTTCCGTGGTCGTGCCGAGAAAACCATCCACCGGGGCTGAAGCCCGTCCAATAACGGCGCGCTTGACGCGGCGCTGAAGCGTCCGCTCTTCCACGTTACTGCATGCGTTGGCGTCCTGGGCCCTTGCGGCGGGAGTTTCCTCCCTGAGTCCCACCGTGTCGTCCCTACGGGACTCGGTTCCATCGGTGGGGACTTACCCAGGACGTACGTCCCTTCGGCAAGCTCAGGGCAGGCTCTGGGCTATCACATGCCGCCCCTTCGGGGCTCGATTAGCTGAGCTGACTACGTCAGCTTCGGTCCTCACGTTTGAGAGCCATGAAAGAGCCAGAAGACTGCCTAGGTAGCATGCGCAGGCTAGCAGCAGGACGATGCGGAATCCGATCATCATGCCTAGCATGAGAGCCAGCACTGTGCCGATCACGGTGAAAAATCCGTTGACGCCCCATGCCCATGATCCCAACGCCGAGGAGCGCTGCATTGCCAGGCGAAGGCCGAGAGGGAACGGCATGCCGAGCACGAATCCGAGGGGCGCAACCAGCAGGAGTGCAATAGCGATACGCCAAGAGATGCCCAGCCCCAAGCAGGCGCGGAACACTGCGGGAGTAATGACTGCCGTGATTGGCACTAGAACGATGGCGCCTAGCAGAGCGCGTTTGAGGGTCCGCAGAGGTTCTGCGTCTGCGCCCCAGTTTCCGGCGGCATGCGATCCGATGCCGGTAAATATCAGGAGTCCGGCCAGCACGACGGCGTAGGTGTAGATCGGTTGTCCCAGGAACAAGAGGAAGCGTTGCAGCAACGCAATTTCGACCATGATGAAGCCTAGCCCTAGCGCCGCGAAATAGGCGAGCCAGGCCCAGCGGCCCTCGATCTGAAGACCGCGGCGATCGAGCAGTGCCAGCGGTAAAAGGATACAAAGGCCGGCCACGATCGCCGACTGCACCAGAAGAATCAGCAGCGTGATTTCTGCAATGGGCCGGTCCTCCAGCGCCAACCGGGCGCCCATCGGTTGTTTTTGGGAAAACATGTCGACGACGGTGTTCCAGCGGATTCTGGACCAACGGGTGTGCTGGTTGAAGAACGGCTTGTCATCGGTGGCGGGCGCCAGTTGTGAATCGTTGTGTCGAAACACTTCTTCCAGGTGTGGCGCGCTGACGATCTGGGCACAAAGACTATCCGGCGGCTTGTCGTCGGGAGCGTACAGAATCTTGACGGTGGATGGATTCGGACCCGAGCCCGCGTCGGCAGTCAGCAGTCTGCGAATCTCTTTCAGTTCGGCGGGGAGAAACTCGCTCTTCTTCAAGAGAAAACCTGCCACGAAGGATAATCGACCCGGCGACTGCATGAACCCCGATTGGCTGAATGCGAACACATGATTGTCGACCGGCCCCATTCCGCGCCGCTCGAACACTTCCCGGGCTGTCGACAGCAACCGGGGGATCTGAAATTCCGGCCGGGTGAAAAAGATGGTGCCATCGGGCGTGAGGTGGTCGAGGTAATCTTCAAAGGCCTCGCGGGTCAACACGTAGCTCTCCGCCAGGCTTAGGGCTCCGGATGCGACTGCCGCATTGCTGATGGTGTGGACGGAAATGATGGCGTCGTATTTCTCCGTCGAGCGCCGGACGAAGCTGCGTCCCTCGTCGGTGATCAGGTGCACTTCAGGTTGGTGGTAGAGATTGCCCCAGAAATCGTTCATCCGGTTGGCGACGATGTCGTTGATGATCGAATTGATTTCTACTGCGGTAATCGAACTGGCATGGCCTTTCAATCCCGCCAGTACTTGATCGCCGCCGCCGGAGCCAATGATCAGAATGTTTGGAGTGGCCTTTCCGACGTAGGCGACCGTGGATAGTTGCTCTACCTGGTCGGGATGCTGTGCCAAAACCTTGCGAACGTCCGGCCGAAGGTCGCTGATGCCGGTCGCAGCCGTACCGGAGTCGATGAACATCATGCGGGCTGCGGGGTCTTTGCCTTCCGCTGGAAACTCGGAAACTTGTACGAGCGACATCGTGTTCCAGGCCGAATAGATGGACTTGATGCTGCGCCGGGCTTTGTTCGCACTCACGTGGATGGGGACGACCCTTTCTCCGTAGAAGCTTGCCGCCAGCAGCACCAGTGAAGCGAATGCTGCTGTGGTTGCAAGGACTCGCCGGGAACTCCAGGCGAAACACGCCGCGGACAATGCTCCGATGAATGCAGCCAGCAGGACGCTTCCGCTTCCGCCGAATCTTGGAATCACGAGCGCGATCAGGGCACATCCCGCGCCCGCACCTAATAAGTCGTATCCATAAAGCCGGTTAATGGCCTTCGATCCTCGCGTCAGCAACAGGGAAATGGCCAGGCCCGCGCAAAAGAATGGCAGCGCGACTAAGAGGAAGTAGACCGGCAAGTACAGGAACTGGCGGTGATCGACGGCTACTGAAAAAGGGTCGAATGGTATTCGCTGCATGGTCCAAAAGCTGAATACCACGCAGACTGCGAAGGCTAGTGCACAAATTCCCAGCGCGAGGTCTAGATCCTTTCTTTCCCGCAGGTCTGTCCAGAGGGCGAGGGTTACGCCTGAGGCGCCGAAGCCGAGCAGGGCCGTGGATATGACGAGAAATCCGAAGTGGTACCACAGCGACACGGACAGGACTCTGGTTAGTGCAAGCTCCAGAAGAAGAGTAGCTAGAGAAAGGAGAAACAGGCCGGCAAAATGTCGGGCTCGAAGTTGCCCGGAGTCTGTGGAAGCAGGAAGTGACATGGGCCCCTCCTTGCAAATCGGCAGTCATGGTAGCACGGGGAACCGGGGGCGGCAGTCATAGCATCTGCCCCACTCCGAGGGCGAGACGCCCTCGGGACAGCCGGCAAGATGCCGGCGCTACGAAGCGCGGGCAAGGACGCCCGCCCCTTCGGCTTTACCCAGGGCAGGCTCCCAGCCGCCGAGACGGTGGCGCTACGTTTACCCGGTTTGGTATTTGGCCAAGGTAACCCTTGGAAAGGCTGATCTTGGTTCCTGGTACAGGAAATACTGTAGAGATAATTCCCTAGGGCCTGTGCTAACTATGCATATTGGCTGGTAGCTCCCCCAGACCTCTACAGCCTATTTTACCAGTCGACTCCGTGCGGCTTGTGCTGCGCTTTGCCGCCGACGGAGCGGTTCTGGCGGTGGCCACGTAACTCAATGCCTGTCGAATTGAGATGCTCGATCCACTCGACGCCATCGCCGTCTAAACCAGTAGTATTCCGCGTCCACCCCCGTGTGTTTTTGACCCTTTTGTTTTTGATTCAGGAGAGAGGGATATGAAGCGAACCCTGCAGAGCAGCGAAGTGACGGCGCCCGATGAAACCGTTGGAACCCGGGTTAGAAAACAGGAGAAAGAGAACGGTAACGGAACGGGGGCGCCTGGGGCTGAGCTGAATCTGATTCTGGCCAGCCTGCAGACCATGCGGGACGGAGACTTCTCGGTGCGGCTGCCGGGGCATTGGACGGGGATCGCGGGCAAGATTGCCGACACCTTCAACGAGATTGTTACGGCCAATCAGCAGATTGCGCAGGAACTGAAGCGCGTGGGGCAGGTGGTCGGAAAAGAGGGCAGGACCCGTGAACGGACGCGGTTTCACCAGTCGAAGGGGGCGTGGGGCGAGATGGGAGTGTCCGTCAACACGCTGGTGGACGACCTGCTGCGGCCGACGGCTGAGGTTACGCGAGCCATTGCCGCGGTGGCGCAGGGCAACCTGACGCAGACTGTGCAACTGGACGTAGATGGCAGGCCGTTGGAGGGTGAATTCCTGCGCTCGGCCACCATCGTCAACACGATGATTGAGCAGTTGGGCGTGTTTACGGCGGAAGTGACGCGCGTGGCGCGCGAGGTGGGTACCGAAGGAAAGCTGGGCGGACAGGCGGTTGTGCCGGGCGTCGCCGGTACGTGGAAGGACCTTACCGACAACGTCAACTACATGGCCGGAAACCTGACTGGGCAGGTGCGTAACATCGCAGAAGTGGCGACGGCTGTGGCCAGTGGAGACCTTTCGCGCAAGATTACTGCTGACGTCCGCGGCGAAATTCTACAGCTCAAAGAAGCCATCAATACGATGGTGGACCAGTTGCGATCGTTCGCTTCCGAAGTGACGCGCGTGGCTCGGGAAGTGGGTACGGATGGAAAGCTGGGCGGGCAGGCGGTTGTGCCGGGCGTTGCCGGAACGTGGAAGGATCTTACGGACTCGGTGAACGCCATGGCCGGAAACTTGACGGCCCAGGTACGAAACATCGCGGAAGTGACGACGGCTGTGGCTCGCGGCGATTTGTCCCGCAAGATCACAGTGGACGTGAAGGGAGAAATTCTCGAACTGAAGGACACCATCAATACGATGGTGGACCAGCTCAACGCGTTCGCGGGCGAAGTGACACGCGTGGCTCGCGAAGTGGGTACGGAAGGCAAACTGGGTGGTCAGGCGCAGGTGCCGGGCGTCGGTGGTACGTGGAAAGATCTCACGGACAATGTGAACTTCATGGCCAGTAACCTGACGGGCCAGGTGCGCAACATCGCGGAAGTGGCGACGGCTATCGCTAGCGGCGATTTGTCGCGCAAGATCACGGTTGACGTCCGTGGCGAAATCCTGCAGCTCAAAGAAACGCTGAATACGATGGTGGACCAGCTCAACCGGTTTGCCGGCGAAGTGACGCGCGTGGCCCGCGAAGTGGGTAGCGAAGGCCGTCTGGGCGGTCAGGCCAACGTGCCCGGCGTGGCGGGAACGTGGAAAGATCTTACGGATTCTGTGAATTCGATGGCGGGCAACTTGACGGGCCAGGTGCGAAACATCGCGGAAGTTACGACGGCTGTGGCTCGCGGCGATTTGTCACGCAAAATCACAGTCGACGTGAAGGGCGAAATTCTCGAACTCAAGAACACCATCAACACGATGGTGGACCAACTCAACGCGTTCGCGGGCGAAGTGACGCGCGTGGCCCGCGAAGTGGGTACGGAAGGAAAGCTGGGTGGCCAGGCGCAGGTGCCGGGCGTGGCGGGAACGTGGAAGGATCTCACAGATAACGTGAACTTCATGGCCAGCAACCTGACGGGCCAGGTGCGTAACATCGCGGAAGTCGCAACGGCTGTGGCTCGCGGCGATTTGTCACGAAAGATCACGGTGGACGTGAAGGGCGAAATTCTCGAACTGAAGGACACTATCAATACGATGGTGGACCAGCTGCGATCGTTCGCCTCGGAAGTGACGCGTGTGGCTCGCGAAGTGGGTACGGACGGCAAACTGGGCGGGCAGGCTTTGGTGCCGGGTGTCGGCGGAACGTGGAAGGATCTTACGGATTCCGTGAACTCGATGGCCAGCAACCTGACTGGCCAGGTGCGTAACATCGCGGAAGTTTCGACGGCGATTGCCAGCGGCGACCTGTCGAAGAAGATCACGGTGAACGTGAGCGGCGAAATCCTGCTGCTCAAAGAAACCATCAATACGATGGTGGACCAGCTCAACGCGTTCGCTGCCGAAGTTACGCGTGTGGCTCGCGAAGTGGGATCGGAGGGCAAGCTGGGCGGGCAGGCGCAGGTTCCGGGCGTGGCAGGAACGTGGAAGGATCTCACTGACTCCGTCAATTCCATGGCGGGAAACCTCACTGGTCAGGTCCGCAATATCGCGGAAGTGACCACGGCCGTGGCGCAGGGAGATTTGTCGCGCAAGATCACGGTCGACGTGAAGGGAGAAATTCTCGAACTCAAGAACACGATCAACACGATGGTGGACCAGCTGAACGCGTTCGCGGGCGAGGTAACGCGCGTGGCCCGCGAAGTGGGAACGGAAGGAAAGCTGGGCGGCCAGGCGCAGGTGCCGGGCGTGGCCGGTACGTGGAAGGATCTCACCGACAATGTGAACGTGATGGCGGCGAACCTGACCGAACAGGTGCGCGGCATCGTGAAAGTTGTGACCGCCGTCGCCAACGGCGAACTCACGCAGAAACTGACGGTGAACGCCAAGGGCGAAGTGGCGGCACTGGCAGAAACCATTAACAACATGACGGACACGCTGGCTACGTTCGCCGATCAGGTAACGACGGTGGCTCGCGAAGTCGGCGTGGAAGGGCGTCTGGGTGGACAGGCGAACGTGCCTGGAGCCGCTGGAACGTGGAAGGACTTGACGGGCAACGTGAACCTGTTGGCCGACAACCTGACCAACCAGGTGCGGGCCATTGCGGAAGTCGCGACGGCGGTGACCAAGGGCGACTTGACCCGGTCGATTCAGGTAGAAGCCAGCGGCGAAGTCGCAGAGTTGAAAGACAACATCAACACGATGATCGACAACCTGCGACTCACCACCGACCGCAATACGGTGCAAGACTGGCTCAAGACCAACCTTGCACGGGTTACGGGAATGTTGCAGGGGCAGCGCGATCTGAGCACGGTGGGCCGCATGCTCCTGTCGGAGCTGGCGCCGCTGGTCAATGCCCAGCTGGGCGTGATTTACCAGATGACGGAAGCGGAGGAGTCCAGCGGCCTGGTCTTGCTTTCGGCGTTTGCCGATACCGGGCAGGAAGGGCACTCGCACCGTCTGCGGATTGGAGAGGGGCTGGCGGGACAGTGTGCGGCAGAAAAGCGGCGCATGCTGATCAATGACTTGCCGCCTGATACGACTCCCATTCGTTCGGGACTGTTCCAGGCAGTGCCGCGAAACGTAATCGTGCTGCCGGTTCTGTTCGAAGACCGGGTGAAGGCCGTGATCGAGCTGGCATCCCTGAGCGCGTTTACGCCGTCCCACCTGGCCTTCCTCGATCAGCTTACGTCGAGCATCGGCATCGTGCTCAACAGTATTGAGGCCACGATGCAGACGGAAAGCCTGTTGAAGCAGTCGCAACAGCTCGCAATCGAATTGCAGACGCAGCAGAAAGAGTTGCAGCAAACCAACGAGCAGTTGGCGCAGAAAGCGCAGCAGCTGGCAGAACAGAACGTGGAAGTGGAGCGCAAGAACCAGGAAATCGAGCAGGCGCGCCGCGCTCTGGAAGAAAAGGCCAAGGAACTTGCTCTCACGTCGAAGTACAAGTCAGAATTCCTGGCCAACATGTCGCACGAACTGCGCACGCCGCTGAACAGCATTCTGGTGCTGGGACAGCAACTGGGCGACAACCCGGACGGCAACCTGACGCCCAAGCAGGTCGAGTTTGCCCGCACTATTCATGGAGCGGGAACAGATCTGTTGAACCTGATCAGCGACATTCTCGATCTCTCGAAGATCGAGTCGGGTACGGTCTCGGTGGAGGCCGAGGAGGTGTTCTTCAACAACCTGCTGGAAACGGTGGGAAGGCCATTCCGGCACGAGGCGGAGAACCGCAAGCTGTCGTTCGAGGTGCACAGCGATTCGCATCTCGCCCGCAGCCTGGTTACGGACTCGAAGAGGTTGCAGCAGGTGCTCAAGAACCTGCTGTCGAATGCGTTCAAGTTCACGGAGCAGGGCGGAGTCCGGTTGACGGTTTCCGAGGCGCGCAACGGCTGGACCGAGGATCACCCGATTCTCAGCGGGGCAGCGTCCGTCATTGCCTTCGAGGTCGCGGACACTGGTATCGGTATTGCCTACGAGAAGCAGCGCATCATCTTCGAGGCCTTCCAGCAGGCAGACGCCGGCACCAGCCGGAAGTACGGCGGCACCGGACTGGGACTGGCGATCAGCCGCGAACTAGCCAGCCTGCTCGGCGGCGAAATCCAGCTGCGCAGCGCCCCGGGATCGGGCAGTACCTTTACGCTTTTCCTGCCGAAGACCTATGTGGGGCCGTCGGCGTCGAGCACATCGGCGGCGGTGGCGGCGGAAAGCAAGACGACAATGACCAGGGCCCCGCTGCACCTCGCCAGCGTGAATGTCGTGGAAATGCCGGTGGAGCACATTGCTGACGATCGCGATAATCTGCAGCCTGATGACACCGTATTGCTGGTCGTGGAGGACGATCCGCACTACGCTCGCGTGTTGTGCGACCTGTCGCACGATCAGGGATTCAAGGTGTTGGTTGCGAATCGGGGCGCGGAAGCACTTGAGCTGGCACGTGAGTATCACCCGGCCGCGATCTCGCTCGACGTATTCCTGCCGGACATGCTGGGTTGGACGGTCCTGAATCATTTGAAGCAGGATCCGGCCACGCGGCATATTCCGGTGCAGATGCTGACTCTAGACGAAGACCGTCAACATGGTTTGGCGCGGGGGGCATTTGCCTTCGTCACCAAGCCGACGACGCCGGAGGAAATCGAAGGAGCGCTGGCTCGGATCAAGGACTACTCGAGTCCGCGGCGCAAGCAGTTGCTGATCGTGGAAGATAATGCCAGCGAGCAGATGAGCATCCGCGAGTTGCTCGGTTACGACGATATCGACATCTCGGTAGTTTCGAGCGGGAAGGAAGCGTTGACCACGCTGGATGAACAGCAGTTCGACTGCGTGGTGCTCGATCTGAAGCTGCCCGACATGTCGGGCTTTGATGTCCTCGAACACCTGCGCGATACGCCGGCACTGATCTAGTTGCCAGTGGTCGTCTTCACCGGCAAGGAGCTTTCGCCGGACGAGGATGCCCGCCTGCACACGCTGGCCCGCAGCGTGGTGGTGAAGGGAGTGGAATCGCCGGAGCGCTTGCTCGACGAGACTGCGCTGTTCCTGCACCGGGTGGTGGCGGACCTGCCGCCGGAGAAGCAGCGGATGCTGGACCGGCTGCATCGATCCGATGACGCGCTAGTGGGCAAGAAGGTGCTCATCGTCGACGATGACGTGCGCAACATTTTCGCGTTGAGCAGTGTTCTTGAACGCAGGGGAATGACCGTGCTCACGGCGGGTACGGGACGCGAGGCTATTAACATCCTCGAGTCCACGCCTGACTTGGAGATGGTACTGATGGACATCATGATGCCGGAAATGGATGGGTATGAAACGATGCAGGTGATCCGTCAGAACCCGGCATTCCGGCGGCTGCCGATTATTGCGTTAACCGCGAAGGCGATGAAGGGCGACAGAGAGAAGTGTCTGGAAGCCGGAGCTTCGGAATACCTGGCCAAACCCGTGAACACCGAGCAATTGCTGTCGGCGTTGCGGATGTGGCTGCATCGATAGTATTCCCACCCGCAGAGGCGTTATCAAAGCTTCGCGGAACAGGGAAAAAGGGGAACCATGAGCGTCCATGAAAAAGTGAACATCCTGATGGTCGACGATCAACCCGCCAAGCTGCTGAGCTATGAAGTCATGCTGGGCGAGTTGGGAGAGAACCTGATCAGGGCGAATTCGGGCAGAGAGGCGCTGGAGTTATTGCTGAAAAATGAAGTCGCGGTGGTGCTCATGGACGTGAGCATGCCGGAGCTGGACGGCTTTGAGCTGGCGGTATCAGCGCGGCGCCGTGGATTACATCTCGGTTCCTGTGGTTCCGGAATTGTTGCGGGCCAAGGTGTCAGTATTTGCCGAGCTGCACCGGCGGGCTCACCAGCTGGAGATGCTGAATCGTGAGTTGCGGCGGCTGTCGAGCAGCCTGATCGCGATGCAGGATGACGAGCGGCGGCGAATTGCGCGTGAGTTGCACGACGGTCTCGGTCAGGAGCTTACCGCGGCGAAAATGATTGTCGACGGGATTCTTTTCCAGGAGAAGGGGGGCGCGTCGTCGTTCAAGAAGAATGCGGCGGCGGACGCGAGTTCCCTGATTGACCGCGCGATCCAGCAGGTTCGCAGCATTTCTCATCTGCTGCATCCGCCATTGCTGGACGAAGTCGGATTGCTTTCGGCGCTGCGCTGGTTCCTGGAAGGGTTTACAAAACGCAGCGGTCTGCACACGGTTCTGGAAGTGGAG
>WNFA01002694.1_pt1 | contig 18818 bp, 12 predicted proteins | sample 5400481 | NCBI WGS metagenome assembly WNFA01 (sample SAMN13153340, study PRJNA577476) | soil metagenome | isolation source: 120 cm saprolite under Douglas fir tree site 2 hole 1 replicate 2 | place: USA:California | collected 2015-04-18
GCATAGACCCAGCCATAGAATGAGCTGACCGGCTCACCCACCTTGAGGACCGTCGGGTTCTGATGCGCGCCGCCACCCACGTAAGGGTAGGCACCCAGGACGAGCGTGTCCGGGCCAAGGTCGAGCACCTTGTTGCGGTTCCACGCGAGGTTCAGCGTGGACTCCCAACCCAGCGCACCCGTGAGGTTGGTCGTGCTGACGCTCAGCTCGAAGCCGCGATTCTGGAGGCTGCCGATGTTCTGGAGCGACGTGCTGAATCCGGTAGTCGCGGGAACGGCTACCTCATAGAGCAGGTCGCGCGTTTTCTTGGAGTAATAGTCCGCGGTGACGGACACGCGACTGCGGAACAGCGCGGCGTCGATGCCGAAATCGATTCCGTCGGTCGTTTCCCATTTGAGGTTCGGGTTGGCGAGTGTGTGCGGGGCAAAGCCGATTGCCCGGGCGCCGCCAAACACGTTCACGGTGTTGGTGAGCAGGGCGAGCGACTTGAAGTTCCCGATCTCCTGGTTCCCCGTGCGGCCATAGCTGGCGCGCAGCTTGAGATCGTTGAATAGGCCGAGCCGCTTGACAAACTCCTCGTCCGAGGCGCGCCATGCGAACGCCGCGGACGGGAAGAACCCATACCGGTGCCCGGCGCCGAACCTGGAAGACCCATCCACCCGCGCCGATACGGTCAACAGGTATTTGTCCGCAATCCCCCAGCGCACTCGCGAGAAATACGAGAGGAGCGACGAATGGGGCGCCGGCGTGGACACGCTGCGGAACGTCTGCGCCGCGTTGAGACCGTTGACCCCGAGCGCGTCGGTCGAGAACGTGATCGCTGACCCCGCGATCTGGGCGGTGGATGAGCGCTGCATGGTTGTGCCACCCACCACGTCGAGGGTGTGCAGCTCCCCTAAGCGATGCTGGTACTGGAGCGTGTTCTCGAAGCTCCAGCTGAAGGTCTCGGACTCGCCGCGGCTCCCCTCGCCGCCGCTGTTGAGCCCCGGCAGGACCGTCGAGGGTGAGTAGTAGTCCTGCACCGAATTCAAGAAGTCCGCCCCCACAGTGCTCCGGAACGTGAGCCCGCTCCGGATGTCGTACTCAGCGAAGACGTTCCCGATCACGCGGTTGTCGCGCTCTTCGTTGGTGATCACATTCGCCGTGGCGACGGGGTTCGGGAACGGTCGCCCGGTGAGGGGGTTGACCCCGGTGAAGTACTCGCCGCCCGTCACGGTCACGGGGAGCGTGGGAGGAGCCGTGAGGGCATCCAGCATCACCGACGCCGCGCCGCCGTTGGGGAGCACGTGCGCGTGCGACCGGCTCAAGCTGAGGCGGTTGCCGACCCGGAACTTGCTGCTGATGTTGCGATCGAGATTGAGGCGGAAGGACCCGCGGCTCAAGTCGGAGCCGATGACCACGCCGTCGTTCTGCAGCAGGCCGCCCGAGACATAGTACTTGGTGTTGGCGTCGCCGCCCGACATCGAGAGGTCGTAGCTGCGCATCGGCGCCGTCCGGAAAATCGCGCCTTGCCAATCCGTGCCCTGCCCGAAGCCGGCGATTTCGGCGGGTGTATAGAACGGTGACTGGCCCGCGTTGACGTACGCGGTGTTCACCATCTGGGCGAATTGCGCCGCACCGAGCACGGGGAGGGTGCGCCGCACCTGTTGGATGCCGTAGTACGAGCCGAACGACACCGAGTTCTGGCCCTCGCGCCCGTGCTTGGTGGTGATCAACACCACGCCATTCGCGGCGCGCGCGCCGTAAATCGCCCCTGCCGACGCATCCTTCAGGACCTCGATCGACGCGATGTCGTCCGGGTTCAGAGCCGAGATCGGGTTCAAGCCCCGCATCCCTTCCCCGAGCAGCGTGCCCGGGGTTCCGTCATCGAGGTTGGTGGTGAGAGGCACACCATCGACGACATACAGCGGATCGTTACCGGCGGAGATGGAGTTCCCGCCCCGGATCCGCACCATCGTCCCCGCCCCGGGTTGTCCGCTCGACGTGACGACCTGAACGCCGGCGGCACGGCCCAGCAACGCTTGATCCACCGACGTCACCGGCGCCGCAGAGAGGTCCGCGGCCGTGACGGACGAAACCGCTCCCGTCAGCTCTCGGCGCTCCGTGGTGCCGTATCCGATCGCCACCACTTCCTCGAGCTGCGTGGCCCGCTGTGTCACAGCGAAGTCCACCGTGATCTCCTGATCCGGCAGCACGGTCACCGGCTTCGTGACCGAGGAGTACCCGATGCGCACGACCCTGACCGTGTGCTCGCCCACCGGGACCTCGGTGATGCGATACCGGCCGTCTTCGCCCGACCGCGCGCTGAGCCCTGTGCCCACCACCGTGATGGTCGCGACGGCGATCCCCTGCCCGCTGAGCGAGTCAGTGACCCGCCCCGTCACCGTGCCTCCCTGGAATCCGTCCAACGCGCCGCGTTTGACGAGCGCCGCCTGTCCGTGAGACGTGAGCAACACGTCCACACCGGTGTCATACAGCACCGCGCTCAATACGGCGCCGACGGTCAGGTTGGACGCGCTGAACGTCACCCGCGCGTCGAGCGGCACGACCGCCGCGCTGTAGGTGAGCCGCAAGCCCGCCTGTTGTGCGATGGTGGACAGCGCCTCCCCCAGCGGCACGTCTTGCAGGTCGACCGAGATGGTCTTCCGGAACACCGCGGCATTGCTCGCATCCCGCCACCGCGGTGCCGCGTCGCTCGAGTGACCGGCCCCGACAGCGAGGAACCGTGGGCCGGCGGCGGCGAGTTTGACCCCATCGCCGGGCTCCTGGGCTTGCGCCAGTCCGATTGCGCCGCAGGTGGTGATCCCCACAACGAGGGCGACGACAGCGCCCCACTGTGTCCGTGCGTTCACTCCCGTGTGCATACGCGGCCTCCCGTTCTCGCTAGGGTGCCCTTTGAGTCGTTGAGATAGCCACCGTTCGGCCCTGCCACTCGTAGCGGGCCCCGACGGCGGCGGTGATGAGGGTGAGGACTTGTGCGACCGGCTCGTCGCCGTACGAGCCCGTGACGGGGCGGCGCGCGAGCGCGGGATCGGTGACGCGGACGTCGAGGTCGTACCATCGGCCCAGCCGCTCCGCCGCCTCCTCGAGGGGGACGTTCGTGAAGACGAGGCGTCCTCTGGTCCAGGCCACCTCGTCGGTCACACGGGCGTTGGGCAAAAGGCGGATCGTGCCCGTCCGAGACAGCGTTGCCACCTGGCCGGCGCGGAGCGGAGTCCCGGCCAGCGCGACAGCTCCTTCGACCACCGCCACACGCTCGCGCTCCGCGTCGCCGTACGCGTGGACGCCGAACCTGGTCCCGATGTCCTGGATCGCGCCGCCTGCGGTGTGCACGATGAAAGGGCGTGCGGCATCATGCACGACGCTGAAGTACGCTTCCCCTTCGAGGTACACGTCCCGCTGACGGGCCGCGAAGGTCGCCGGCGCCCGCAGCTTGCTGTCCGCGTTGAGAGTGATTTCCGTGCCGTCGAGCAGCCGCAGGACGGCGCGCCGGCCCCGCGGAGTGGCGTACTCCCGCATGGCCGGCGCCTGCGCGACTGAGCGTGCATCGCGACCGAGCCACCAGGCCGCGCCAGCGCCCATGACGGCGGCGACGACCGCGGCCGCAATTGCGACGTTCCACCGCCCCGATCGCTTGGGCCCGGCATACCGGGTCTCGAACCGGCGCCAGGCCGCGTCCACGTCGTAGGGCGCGCCGAGCCGCCGGGCGTCCGCGTCCCAAGCGGCTTGCAGCGTTGCGACGGCGGCCCGGCGCGCGGGATCCGTTCCGATCCAGGCCTCGACGGCGACATGATCCTCGGGGCTGGCCGTCCCGTCGAGGTACCGGGCGAGCGTGCCGAGATCGATGCTGGACGAAGAGGGCGTCATTAACCCTATGACGCCGACAGGGGAGGGCTTACTTACTCGTGAGCGCGGTCAAGGCCCGCTGGCGTACGGCGAGGAGGACCGCAGGATCGCGCGGGTACGTGGTCATCGTGGGAACGACTTCGCGCAGGGCGCGAAGCGCCGCGGCCGAATCGCGCCGCCGCCACAGCGCGAACAGCGCCTGATCTTCGGCCCCGTCTCTGAAGGCCTCCCAGCGCAGACTGGAACGCGGTCCGTCTCGTCCCGGGTAGAGGATGAAGTCATCACCGGGTGCAAACAAGCCCTTGTTGAGATCGAGATCGCTGGGCCACTGATTCAGACCCCAGTGCAGGAATCCGCTCGCGTCGTACCGCATCACCACCCAAGGCAACAGGCGGGTCTTGAGCAGCGGGTAGTCGATCAGGCGATTGGGATACGCCCCCTGGGGCAGCCACGACGTGTAGAGCCACAGCTCAACACCCCCGGCCTGCTGCCGGGCTCGATAGCCGTCGTACCACCGGTCCAGATAGCTCTCCTCGACCACCCAGATCTCGAGATCGCCGCCCATATCCGGGGCTTGGATAGCCTCGATGCGGCTCAACCGGGGGGCGGCGGCGTGCACCCGCCGCGAGAGCTTGCGCCAGGACTCGACGTTCTCCGCAATCGGCTCGTCGGCGACATGGAGGACTGCATGCCCGACCCACTCACGCTCGATCAGATGGCGCTGGAGGTCTGCCAGGAAGGCGTCCAGCGGGACTTCCGTCGTGTCGCCGGTCGCCGAGACGGTCGCAGGACGTGGGGCGGGCTCGAACGGGTTGACCCAGGCCCAGGGTGTCGTCCGCCGCCCGACGTGCATCAGTTCGATGTCGCTCAGTCCCCGGGAGCGAAACAGGCGGACCCAGCGGTCGAACAGGCCATAGTCGAACCCGTAGGAGCCGTCGGGCTGGCGGCTGACGCGAATCAGCTCCAGATCGGTCTGGAACATCGTCTGGCCATGCGCTCGCATGTCATCCGCGTACGCCTGGAGCAGCCGCCAATGCGCGGGGCTCCACTCTTCGACCCGGTGCTGCTGGGCGATGGCGCGCGAGCTGAACCAGTTAGTGACCCTGAGCGACGGGATGCGAGGCAACGTCACCCGATACACCTCGACCGTGAGCTGGACGGTACGTAACAGCGTGGCCCCGGCTCGCAGGGTGAGCGTGCCGTTGTAAACGCCGGGGGGCGTCTCGCGGGAGATCGTCACACGCACCAGCGCCGGCTGGGTGGAGCCGGCGCACACTGTGAGACTCGCTTCATCGAGGAGCGGGTCCGGGAAGTCGTCGGGCGCACGGCGTGCGAGCTCGCTGCCGGGTGTACTGTCGGAATTGCGGGTCAACCTCACGTACCCGACCCAATCGGCGCGGACGGCATCGGTGCCAAGCCTGTGACCACGGTTCGATACGAGCCCGGAGGACTCGATGTGAACCGAGTCGAGACAGGGCCCCCGCACCCGCACGACGATTTGCGCGGATTCGGTCTCGCCCCGGGCAGCAGCGAGTCGAATGGTCGTCGGTGCGTGGAGGGGTGGCAAGGCGTCGTGGAAGACGTTCTCGAGACTGTGCGTCGTCCAGACGTCCACGGCGTCCTGCGGCGGGACTTTGGCGGGCCCAGCCAGTCCCCCTCCCCCACCGATCTTCCGGTACACGCGCACATAGTCCACCCGCATCGTCTGCGGAAAGACCGTCGTCGTATCGGGGTTGCCGGGCCAGTACCCACCGACCGCTACGTTCAGAATGATGAAGAACGGATGGTCGTACACCCATGGTCCGGGCAGGTCATGCGGGGTGACGGTCTTGTACAGCGTATCGTCGACGTACCAGCGAATCGCACTCGGGTCCCACTCGACGGCGAAGACATGAAACGTGTCGGCGAAGGCACCTGCGCTCAGTTGGTACGTGCTGGATACGCCCTGTGCGCCCGAGTAGCCAGGGCCATGCACGGTGCCGTGCACGCGGCGCGGCTCCTTGCCGATGTTCTCCATGACGTCGATCTCACCGCACGCGGGCCAGCCGACCGTGCCGATGTTGTCGCCCAGCATCCAGAAGGCGGGCCACAGGCCCTGCCCGCGCGGGATCTGAATCCGTGCTTCCATTCGGCCGTAGCGCCACGCACCCAACCCTTGGGTCTTGAGTCGGGCAGACGTGTAGTCACGGTTCCCGAACGTCTCACGGCGAGCCTCGATGATGAGGTTGCCGCCTTCCACACGCGCGTTTTCGGTGCGGTCGGTGTAGAACTCGAGCTCCGCGTTGCCCCAGCCGTCGCCCCCGGTCTCGCGGACCCACTTTCCCGTATCGAGACCGGTGCCGTCGAACTCGTCGTGCCACACGAGCTGCCACCGGGGACGCGATGATTGGGGAGTGCCTGCGCAGGAGCAGGACACCCCGACGGCGAGCGTAATCCACGCATGGCGAGGCGTAAGCATCATCGTATGACGCCGCAGTGAGGCGGCGTACTTACCTAGGATGGGAGCAGCGCTTTTCGTAGGACCGTCAGGGCTCTGCTGATGTGCACTCCGATCGTCTTCGGCGAGATGGCCATCCGCGATGCCACCTCGGCGTAGCTCAAGCCCTCACGGCGGCTCAAGACGAATGCGGCCCGGGTGCGGGAAGGCAAAGCGGCGAGGGCCCGGTCGAGACGCTGCCGCAGCTCCTCGGCCTCGAATTCGGCGTCGGCCGCGGCCCCAACGCGAGCGCTTGCTTCGATGGCGAGCAGGGGGGCCGCGCGGCGGCGCACGGCGGCTCGTCGGAACTGGCTGATCGCACGGCGGCGCACCGCGGCGTAGAGGTAGGGCTGCAGCTCGCCGACCACCCAGTGCGCCCGATCATCCCAGATCCGCGCGAACACGCCCTGGACGACGTCCTCGGCGGCGTCCCGGCTGCCCAGGTAGCCGGCGACGTAGCGACACAAGCCGTCGTAGTGCGTCCGGAACATCGCCTCGAACGCTGCCTCATCCCCCTCCCGAATCCGCTCTGTCCAATCGGGCGCGGACAGGAAGGAGGGGCTCGAGCGAGGACCATCCTCGCCGGCGGGACGATGACGCGTCGTGAACGCCAAGTACGCTCCCAGGGGCTTCGACGACCGGCAGAGCGGGCGACGGGATTCGAACCCGTGACGTCCAGCTTGGGAAGCTGGCATTCTACCCCTGAATTACGCCCGCGAAAGGCCTAACTTGGCAGGAAGTGTGCCAAGATTAGGCCACTTTATCAATCCCGGCCCTTACGATCGCTTGTACCGCCAGGCGACGGCCCCCGTTTGGGTCGCTTTCAGCTTGAATGACTGATTCGCCCCCGCATCGACCGCGCGTATGTCCTGTGGCAGTGACGCCACGACGTTGCCTTTGTCGTCGACAAACTCGAACGTGACCTTCACCGGCCGCGAAGGCTTGGAGTGGAAGTTCGAGTACAGGCCTTCCAGGGTCGCGCCCTGCTCGTTCGCGACGAACTTGCCGACCGTGACTTCAATCGGGAGCGAGTCCGCCAACGTGAGGTAATACAACGCGGAGTCCTTCTTCCCCGCGAGCTGCCAGGCGCCCGCCAGCTTGGTGAGCGACAGGCGGCTCATCGGATCAACCGCGTACAGTCGCTGGGCGAGCAGCAGCACTTTCGCGGTGTCGTTGAGCACGAACGAGATACCGGTGAGGTTGTAGAGCGCGTCGCGATGGTACGGGTTCTTCGCCAAACCCGCTTGGTACGTCTGCACGCCAAGCCGGTACAGCGGGTCCGCTAACGCATGGAATTTCCGCATCGTGTCGGCCGCCGCAGGCTGACACCGCGCTGAGATCTGACGCGCCGTGAGCGTGGAAGTCTTCCGCTTCAGGGCCTTCGCGCACGCAGCGTCGAGCTCGGCGGTGTCGGGCGTCTGCGGGATTCCGCTGAGCACGGCTCCGGCCGCGCCGAACAGATCATCCGCACTCGCCGAGTCCGCGTGGGTCGGGATGGCCGCGTACAGCGCCATGGCGGAATCGCGTTGATTGGCGCGCAGGTACAATTCCGCCAGGCTCGCCGTCGCCTCTACGTCGCTGGGGTAGGCTGCGAGGTACTCTCTGTAGGCGGCAGCGGCCTGGTCGTAGCGCTTGTCGGTGTGATAGACGCGGGCGACGTTCAGCCACGCTTCCCGTTTCTCTTTCGCGAATTTCGGATCGGATGCCGCCGGCACGGCCAATCGGAAATACTTCGCCGCCGAGTCCATCCGCGTCGCATAGACGAGTGAGTCCCTGTGGTACTTCGCGGCGTCCGTTCCCTTGAGCGCGGAATCGGGTTCTTCGCGAGTGAGGAACAGGTTTGCGAGGTAGATGAAGCCCAACGGGTCGGCCTGGTAGATCTGGTTGGCGCGCCGAAACTCCGCGATCGACGAGTCCGTGTTCCCCGCCTGCCACGCCGCCGCGGCGGTGTTGAAGAGCGGCACCCATGCGTTCCGTCGCTGAAACGCGATGTCTTCCTTGCAGGCCGGTGCCAGCGCCAGGGCTTTGATCAAGGCGGAGTCCGCGCCTCCGAGGTCGCCCGCCATCACATAGTAACGGGCCAGGTAGTACCAGGCGGCGGCATTCTTCCCCTGGTCCCCGGTCACCGCCTGCAGCAGGGCGCGCTCGGCCGACTTCATGTCCTTGGTACGCTGATCCGCGAACTTGGTGCTGAACGCGCTCTTCAGCGACTCGATGCCGTTGTTCACGAGATTGCCCGGCTTGAAGTCGCACGCTGTCGCCGCGGGGAGCCAGATCTGCTGCGCCTGGGTTGCGACGGGCGCGAGAGCGGCGGCCAGGATACACGCCGGGATGCCGAGGGCCTGCTGGACGGTCATGCTCACTCCTTGGATTTAGCGACCAACGCCTCGGCGTCGCGCTGCGCGACCCGGGCGACCTCGAGCGGCGGCCGGCCAAGCACCCGGGCCGCCGCGAGAACATCATCGTACTCCGGTTTCACTCGCACACCTTCCGCATCCGGCTGCTCCAGCACCTTCACCCGCACGGTGACCTCCGGCGTGAGCCGGACCGTCACGTGGCGTCGGGCCAGCGTCGCCCGCTCTGCCACCCAGCGACGGACCCCAGCCGTGGTGCTGTGCCGGAACAGCGCGGCAGTCACGGCTTCGGCGCATTCCTCGGGCGCCACGACCTCCACCCGGAACCCGGATCGTCCCTTCTTCATTTGCACCGGCCACGTCTGCACGTCCAGGGCCCCGGCGGTAACGAGCGCTTGCCGCAACGGCTCCACGTACTCCGGGCTCATGTCGTCGACATCCGTGGCCAGCAGCGCGACGCGGCCCGCCTCCGCCGCCTGCTCGGCGAAGAGGATCCGCAACGCGTTGGGATAGTGCTTCGGGTTCCGCTGCCCCGCGCCCCACCCGCTTTTCAACATGCGCCACTGCCCGGGCGGCGGACCCGCAGCGAGGACGCGCACCAGGGCGGCCCCGGTCGGTGTCGTGGCCTCGCCCTCCACCGGTCCGCCCGTGGCCAGCTCGACCCCTTCGAGCAGGATCGCGGTCGCCGGCGCCGGGACCGGCAGCCGACCGTGCTCCGCCTCCACCCACCCGTTCCCCACCGCGACGGGCCAGGCGTACACGGCTTCGACTGCGAGCTGCTCGAACCCCTCGATCGCACCCACGATGTCGAGCACGGCGTCCACCGCCCCGAGTTCGTGCAGATGCACCTTCTCGGGCGCGACGCCGTGCACCCGGCCCTCAGCGTCCCCAACCAGCCGGAACGCCCTCACTGCGCGCTCCTTCACCCAATCGGATACCGGCGCTCGCTCGACCACTTGCACCAGCTCTCCGACGTGGCGTCCGTGCGGTCGCTCAGGGATCGTGAACTCGACTTGCTTGCACCCTACGCCGCACCGCACGGCGTTTCGAACGGTGACACCCACGCCTTTGAACCCCAACCGCTCCGGCAGCGCCTCGAGCCAGTTCTGCGGCACGCCCAGGGCAAGCAGCGCCCCGAGGGTCATGTCCCCCGAGATGCCGGCTGCGGGATCCAGGATCGCGATGCGCATAGGTCTCAAGCGATGGAATATAAACGGGTTAGGCCCGGTAGAGCCACCCGGCGCCGGTATTGAAGATCACTACGCGATCGTCAGTGCGAAACGCCCCCCGCGCCTTGAGCTCGATGGCTCCCGCGAGCGAAGCCCCGCCTTCCGGCGAGGCGTCGATGCCCTCGAGCGTCTGCAGGTCACTCGCCGCCGCGGCGAGGAGCCCGTCCGTGACCGCCACCGCTCCGCCGCCGCTCTCGCGCAATGCTCGAAGCATCAGGCGATCTCCGAATGGGGCGGGAACCCGCAGCCCCGCGGCGATCGTCTGGGGGTTTGGCCACGGCGCGCAAGACTCGGCCCCGGCCTCGAACCCTTGCACGACGGGCGCGCATCCCACGGCCTGCACGCTGTATAGCCGGGGCGGCTTTCCTTCGAGCCAGCCGGCGCGCACGAGCTCCTGGAACGCCTTCCACATGCCGATCAGGCCGGTGCCGCCACCCGTGGGATATACGATCGCATCGGGCAGCGTCCACCCGAGCTGCTCCGCCAGCTCGAGGCCCAGCGTCTTCTTACCCTCGATGCGGTAGGGCTCACGCAACGTCGACACGTCCACGGCGCCGGTCTCCGCGGCGTACGCGCGGGCCGCTTTCCCGCAGTCCCCAATGTGACCGTCCACGAGGACCAGGTCGCCGCCGAAGCTGCGGATCTGGCCGAGGATAGTGGGCGGCGTTGTAGCCGGCGCGTACACGCGCGCGGGGAGCCCGGCTCGTGCCGCGTAGGCCGCGAGCGCCACGCCGGCGTTCCCAGCGGTGGGCACCACCAGGCGCTTGGCCCCCGCGAGCGCGGCGCGGGTCACGGCGGCCGCAAGCCCGCGGGCCTTGAACGAGCCGGTGGGGTTCCCTCCCTCTTCCTTCACGAAGAGCCCGCGCAAGCCGTGCTTCGTGGCGAGGCGCGGCACCGCGAGCAGCGGCGTCCCTCCCTCGCCGAGGGTGATCGGCACTTCCGCGTCGGCTAGCGGCAGCCACTCCCGATAGCGCCACATGGTCCAGCCACGGCCCGGCAAAAGCGCCTTGGCCTCGGGCGCCGGCGTCGAGCGGTAGCGGACGAGGTACGGCTGGCCGCACGCGCACACGCCGGGCAATCCATCTGCGTTGCGGGTCGCTCCGCAACCCGAGCATTCGAGGGACCAGGCCGCGGGTTCAGACACTGGCATGCAATCGATCGAGGATCCGCTCCGCCAGCTTGGTCGAGAACCCGGGCAACGACGCAATCTCGGCCGGCGTGGCTGTCTTCACGCCCGCGAGCGAGCCGAATCGCTCGAGCAGCGCACGTCGCCGGCCCGGCCCGATCCCCGGTATCGCGAGCAGCTCCGAGGTGATGGTGCGCCGCGCACGGCGGTGACGGCTGTAGCTGACCGCGAAGCGGTGCGCCTCATCGCGGGCGCGTTGCAGCAGCTTGAGCGACGGGCTGCGTCGTGACAGCGCGAGCGGATCGGCGCGGCCCGGCAGGAAGACCTCTTCTTCGCGCTTCGCGAGGCTCACGATCGGCAGGTCCGCCCGCCCGGCGGTGCGCGCCGCGTCGAGCGCCGCGCCGAGCTGGCCCTTCCCTCCGTCGATCACCATCAGGTCGGGGAGCGGCTTCTGCTCGGCGATCCGCCGCGTCAGATAGCGCGTCACCACCTCATGCACCGCCGCGAAGTCGTCCTGCGGCGCGCCCCGGATCTTGAACCGCCGATACTCCGCCTTCTTAGGCCGGCCCGCCTCGAACCAGACGAGCGAGCCCACCGTATCGCGCCCCTGGTTGGTCGAGATGTCGATGCACACGAACGCCCGCGGCACGGCGGCGAGCCCGAGGTCCCGCCCCAGCGCGAACACCGGGTCCGCCGCCCGCTCGTCGATGTCGAAGCTTTCGATCTTCAAGCTGTCCAGCAGGTGTCGGGCGTTTTGGTCCGCGAGGTCGGCGAGCTGCGCCTTGCTGCCGCGTTGCGGTACGTGCCAATCCACCTCGGGCGCGAGCTCGCCGAGCGACGCGAAATCCTCGGGGGCGGGCGGGAACGGCAACAGCACCTTGCGCGCCCGCACCTCGAGCGGCAGGTAGCACCGCACCAGAAACGCCGACAGAATCGATCCTTCCGTCTCGTGCTCGGCGTTCTCGAGGAACCAGTGGTCCCGCGCAATCAGCTTGCCGTCGCGTACGCGGAGGACGACCCCGCACACATCATCCCCGTCCCGCGCCATGCCTACCGCGTCCGCGTCGCCACCGCCCACGAGCTCGACCGCCTGCGGCTGCTCCAGCTGGTCGAGCCACTTCAAGGCGTCACGCAGCTGCGCCGCCCGCTCGAAGTCGCGCTGGCGCGACGCCTGCTGCATCCGCTCGCGCAGCCCGATGCGCACATCCACCGTCTTGCCTTCGAGGAACACCACCACGTCGTCGATCATCCGCCGATAGTCCCCCGCGCTCTGCAGGGCGACGCACGGCGCCCGGCAGCGCTCGATGTGGTTGTCGAGACACGGCCGGTCCGGGGCCTCGCGCGGCAGGTCCCAGTGGCAGGAGCGCACCGTGAAGATGCGGCGGATGATTTTCAGGGTCTGCCGCAGCGTGGCGACGTCGGTGTACGGCCCGAAGTAGCGGGCGCCGGGAATCGCGACCCGACGGGTGACGAGCACGCGCGGGAACGGCTCGGCCAGCGTCACCGCGATGCGGGGGTAGCTCTTGTCGTCGGTGAGCCGGATGTTGAACCGCGGCTGATGCTCCTTGATGAGGTTGTTCTCGAGCAGCAGCGCCTGGGCCTCGGTCGGAACGATGATCGTCTCGAGGTCGGCGATCTGGCTCACGAGGGCCGCGCGCTCGGGCGTATCGCCCGCGTCCGGGCCGAAATAGCTCGGCACACGCGCGCGGAGGCTCTTGGCCTTTCCCACGTAAAGGATCTCCCCCGCCGCGTTCTTCCACAGATACACGCCGGGTTTGTCGGGAAGGGCTTCTAGCGTGCGCGAAAGGCGGTCAGGGATTGCCATGTGCGAACGGCATCGGGGTGCTGGAGCGCCAGCGTCAGCGCGGCGTACACGATCCCAAAGATACCCAGCACCACAACCCCTCGCGGCACCGGGGCGACACCGGCTGTGAGCCGCGCCACGCCGAACGCGGCGGCGCCCGCGAGCGCGGCCCCGAGCAGCGAGATCCCGAAGGCCCGCCACTCGGGCCCGCGCAACACGGCCCCGATGCGGCCGTTCAGGTGGTACAGGTGGAGCGACGTGTTCAAGAACACGCCGAGCGAGGAGCCCAGGGCGATCCCGGGGGCCCCCAGCCAGCGCATCAGCAGCCACGCGAGTACCGTGGAGACCACGAGCGACGAGGTCGCGATCTTCACCGGCGTGCGCGTATCCCGCATGGCGTAGAAGCCGGAGGCGAACAGCTTCACGGTCGCCTGGCCGACGAGTCCGAGGCCGTACGCCGCCAGCACGTTGCCCACGAGCTGCGTCGCGTCGGCCGTGAACCGCCCGGTCTGGAACAGCGCGCCGATGATCACCCGGCTCAGCACGAGGAATGCGATCGACGACGGCACCACGAAGAAGACGATGCGCCGGAACCCGACCCCGATCCGCGACCGGAGTTGCTCGTTCGGCGCCGTCCCCACCGCCTCGCGTGCCAGCTCGGGGAGCGCCACTGCCGTGACCGACGCTCCGAACAGGCTGATGGGAAGCTGCTGCACGATTTGCGCGTAACCGAGCGCCGACACGCCGCCCGCGCCCGTGAAAGAGCCGAGCAGTGTGTCGATCAGGCCCGACACCTGCACCACGCCGGCGCCCAGGAGCAGCGGGAGCCACGCCACGATGACGTCGCGCACGCCCTCTGGCCTGGTCGAGAATCGCAGAGGAATACCGCGCAGCAGGCGCCAGCACACGGGCAGCTGCACGGCGATCTGGAGCACGCTGCCGACCACGGTTCCCCAGGCCAGGGCGAGTGCCAGCCGGTGCAGCTGCACGTCGACGGGGAGCGAGCGATTGGCGAGCCACGTCCCGGCCCCGACCATCGCGACGATCCCGGCGATGTTCCACAGCGCCGGCGCCGCGTAGGGCAGGAAGAAGCGCCGGTGCGTGTTGAGGATCCCGAGGCACCACGCCGAGATGACCATGAGCCCGGTCATCGGAAACAGGATCCGCACGAGGCTGATGGTGAGCTGGCGGCGCGGCTCGTCGAACCCCTTGGCGAGGACCGTCGTAATGGCGGGCGCAAACGCGATCCCGAGGAGCGCCAGGATTCCGGAGCCAAGGAGCAACAATCCCAGGGTTGCTCCAGCGAGCGCCCGGGCGCCGCGCTTGTCGGCACGCTCGTTCAGCGCGGCGTACACTGGGATGAACGACCCCAGGAGCGTCCCCTCGCCGAGCAGGTTGCGGATGGTGTTCGGGATGCGGAGCGCGGCGCGGAAGGCGTCGGCGGGGATGCTGTCGTTACCGAAGTAGTGCGCGAACACCCGCTCGCGCACGTAGCCCAGTACCCGCGTCAGGAAGATGCCGGCGGCGACCTGCGCCGCATGGCGACCTCCCCCACCACCCCCGCTGGCGACCGGCTTTGGCGCGGTCAGGTCGGACGCTTCTTCTTACCGGGGTCTTCCAGCAGGCGCTGCACGAACTGCAGCTCTTCACGCATACCGGCGAGGGAGCGGTTCAGGTCCTCGAGGTCGGTTTCCAGCGCTTCCACCCGCTGCTCCAGCTTCCGCACGCCTGCACCACTCCCCGCCCCCCCTCCGTCGCCCTGACCCTCCAGCCGCCGCGCAAACGAGCGCCCGAGCGGCGAATCGAGCAGGATCGCGGTGATAGGAATCATCAGGGCCACGAGCAGCACGACGACCAAGACCCACACTCGCCACGAGCTTCTTCTCGATCGTCTGGGCGCCGGCGAGGGCCGCGTTGCGGGCGGACTCGACCGTCCGCTCGAGCGTCGGGTCGATCTTCACGACGGAGTCGAGCAACCGGCCGTACTGCTCCTCGATACCGCTGCGCAGCGTTGCGAGCGTGGCCACGGTCTCGGGCGGCAGCTCGTGACGGACGAGGCGGGCCTCGAGCTCGCCCGGCTTGCCATCGAACGCCGCGAGATCGATCCTGTGGCGCTCCATCAGCTTCTCGACGCGGCCCTCCACGATCACCCCGGACCAGCGCGGCACCGGAGGCTGGCGTGTGACGCCGAGCGCATCGTACAGCGGCACGGCGTCCTGGAGGTACTGGAGCTCCGCCGGGCCCGCCGCGTAGGCCACCGTGGGGAGTAACGCCGCCTCCACCACGGGTCGCAGCAGCACGTTGGGCGAGAGGCAGTCCGGTGCCTCGACGGCGATGCGCTCGAGCTGCGCGCGGGAAAACCGCTCCCCGCTGCGGCGCGTCACGAAGGCCTCGCCCTCCCGCTGCAGCCGGTCTCGCCCCTGGCGGGCCTCCACCAACACCGGCGTGTATCCGTCCGAGAGGGTCAGGTCGAGCCCTTTGAGCACCCAGGGGGCGGCCACCCGTTTGGCGCTCGCGTCGTACGCGCGCAGCACGACGAGCCCGCGCGGCCCGAGCACACTGTCCAGCGCTCCGGCGAACGCCTCAGCCAGGGTAGCCTCGGGGCGGTACCAGCGCTCGAGCCATGCGATCACGCCGCTCTTGAATTCGGTCTCCGGCGTACCGTCCCGGAGCTGCGCGAGCGCCGCGACGATCTCCGGACCACAGGGCTCGCGTGCCACCGGGACGAGCGGTGCATCCACCGCGCGCTCGCGCAGCACGATCTGTACGAGGTCGCCGCCGGCGTTCAAGAACCACGTGTGGTTGGCCTCGGCGAAGTCATGGTCGTCCCCGGCAACCCAGAATACCGGCACGACCGGCACCCGCCGCTCCCGCTCGAGCCGCCGCGCCAGCGCGATGGCTGACAGCGCCTTGTAGACGGTGTAGAGTGGCCCCGTGAAAAGCCCGGGCTGCTGGCCGGTCGTGATGACCAGGACCTCGCCCGCGGCAAGCCGATCGCGCGCCGGCCCCGGGAGCGCGGCCGCCACCACGTCCGGCGCCACTCGCCGAGGGGCGACGCGCGGCTCGGGCAGCGTCAGGGGCGCGATCGGCGTGGCGACGATCTTGGGTATCACTCGTCTTCTCCGAACACATCCGCTTGAAACGTGAAGACTTCCGTTCCCGGTTCCCGCCACCCCTCCGGCGGCAGCCCGGCCTTGCGGCAGGCCGCCGCGAGAAACGCTTCGGGCCCCCAATGATACTCGTGCGCCACTTGGGGGAGGAGCAGGCCCACGAGCCGTTCGCGTCGCACCATCAAGCCGTCCCGACCGACCACGACGCGCATCGCGTCTACGGGCGCGGGGATCCGCGTGGGCTCGGATAGCACGGAGATCTCGAGGGCGAGGGAGCCCAGCTCCTCGCGCGTGACGGGGGCGAAGCGCGGATCATCCCGCGCCGCCGCGACCGCCATTTCCTGCACGACGGCGCCGAGCTCGCGATCGGCCGCGACGTGGCCGATGCAGCCACGCAGCGCCCCGCGCTCGGCGAGGGTCACGAACGCCCCGCGCTTCAGCGCCGCACCGGGCACGCCGCCCGCCGGCGGCAGGGGCCGGTCCTCGAGGTGCGCTTCCAGCGTCGCCCGCGCCAGGCCCAGGAGCGCGGCCCGGTCCGCCGGTGTCAGCTCAGGATCCGCGATGGTAGGGTTCCCCCCGGCGGATGGTGTACGCGCGGTACAGCTGCTCGTACACGATCACCCGGGCCAGCTCGTGCGGGAACGTCAGCCGGGAGAGGCTCCAGGTGCGCTCGGCGGTCTGCAACACGGCGGCGGGGAGCGCCTCCGCGCCGCCGATCGCGAAGGCCACGTCCCGGCCGTCCAGCTCCCAGCGCGCCGTCCAATCGGCGAGCTGCTCGGACGTCCACTGCTCTCCGGCCTCGGACAGCGCGACGAGGCGCGAGCCCTCGGACACCCCCTCGAGGATTCGCGCCTCGTCTTTCACTTCCCGTTCCTCGACCCGCGTATAGCGGCGCAGGCGCTCGAGGTATCCGTCACAGGCGGCGCGGAGCGCCGCGTCCCGCACGCGGCCCACCGCGACGACGCGATAGCGCATCAGGCATACATCCCACGCAGCCGATGCATCGCCGCCACCCGATCGACTGCGACGATGTAAGAGGCGATGCGGGTGTTCACCTTGTACTTCTCCGTGGTGGCCGCGACCTCGTTGAACGCGCGCACCATGATGCTCTCGAGGCGCCGGTTGACGGTGTCCTCGTCCCAGAAGTAACCGCCGCGGTCCTGTACCCACTCGAAGTAGCTCACGGTCACACCGCCGGCGTTCGCGAGAATGTCGGGAATGACGAAAATGCCCTTCTTCTCGAGAATCTCGTCGGCCGCCGCCGTCGTCGGACCGTTCGCCCCTTCGCAGATGATCTTCGCCTTGATCTGCGGGGCGTTCTTACGGGTGATGACGTTCTCGGTGGCGGCGGGCACGAGCACGTCACATTCCACCGTGAGCAGGGCCTCCTTGCTGATCGGCTCAGCCTTGGGATAACCCGCGAGCTGACGATGTTCCTTGACCCACTTGAGCATGTCCGGGATGTCCAGCCCCCGCGGGTTGTGTACCGCACCCGATTTGTCCGACACGGCGACGATGATCGCACCTTCCTTGGCCATCAGATCCGCCGCCACGGAGCCCACGTTCCCGAACCCTTGCACCGCCACGCGCGCGCCCTTGAGACTCATCCCCAACTTGGCCAACGCCTCCCGGGTCACGAACATGCACCCCCGCCCCGTTGCTTCGCGCCGCCCCAGCGAGCCCCCCATCTCCACCGGCTTGCCCGTCACCACGGCGGTCACCGTATGCCGGTGATGCATGGAGTACGTGTCCATGATCCACGCCATCACGCGTTCGTTGGTGTTCACGTCCGGCGCCGGCACATCCGAGTCCGGGCCGAGGGTCTCGATGATGCCGGCGGTGTAACGGCGCGTCACCCGCTCGAGCTCCGCCATCGACATGGTGGCGGGATCGCACACCACCCCGCCCTTCGACCCGCCGAACGGGATGTTCACGAGCGCGCACTTCCACGTCATCCACGCCGCGAGCGCCTTCACTTCCTCGAGCGTCACGTTGAGATCGAATCGGATACCGCCCTTGGCCGGACCCCGGGAGGTGTTGTACAGCACGCGGTAGCCCGTGTAGACCTCCAGCTCACCCGAATCGCGCAGCACGGGGACGGACACGATGATCTGTTTTTCGGGGTTGCGCAGGACTTTGTAGAGGCCGGGATCGAGGTTCAGGAGCTGAGCGGCGTGATCGAAGCGCTCCATCATCGCCTCGAACGGGTTCTCCTCGGCGAGGAACGTCTCCTTATCGGGCCGGATGCCGAGATGACCTTGGGGTTGGATGGCAGGTTCGCTCATGGCGCTCGCTGGTACGTCGGGTCTCAGGGACGCCGGGCGGAAGCGAGCACGGCGTCAACCGCGTGCTCGAGCGCCCGGCCGTTGCGTTCCCACTGGACGGCAAGCACCGCGACGAGGGGCTCGGCCACACTCCCGGGCCACTGTCGACGGAGCTTCACGGCGTCCTTTTCAGTGACTACAACATAATCCCCTCCGGTGGCGGCCCGCACGAGCCGCTCCAAGTCTGCCTGGCGATACGCGTGATGGTCTTGGTACGCCACGAGTTGCACGCTCGCGCTGGCGGTCGCGAGCTGTTGCGCGAAGCTCTCCGGGTCGGCGATCCCCGCAGCCGCCACCACGCGCCGTCCGGCGAGCACTCCAAGCTCCTGGCGCGTTCCGGACCGCATCCCCTCGAGATGACTGATCACGAGCCGTACCGTGCAGATCGGCGGGCCCCCCGGCCCCCCGCTCCGCCCCCGAACAAGCCCCTCGGCCAGGGTGCTCGCCGCGTCCGCCGACGCGCTTTTCCGGGTCACGACGATCAGATCCGCCCGATCCAGGGCATCCCGCCCCTCGCGCCACGGCCCCGCCGGTAATGGCCAGGGCGAT
>WNFA01001539.1_pt1 | contig 18801 bp, 15 predicted proteins | sample 5400481 | NCBI WGS metagenome assembly WNFA01 (sample SAMN13153340, study PRJNA577476) | soil metagenome | isolation source: 120 cm saprolite under Douglas fir tree site 2 hole 1 replicate 2 | place: USA:California | collected 2015-04-18
GGGTGGCGATGTTCTGTCGCATCCGCAGTTACCTCTCGACTCTACGCAAACAAGGGATCGAGCTATTCTCTGCACTCGATCACACCCTTTCCGGTCATCCCGTTTTTCCCGTTTTTACTTGACCCTTCTGAATAGTTACCCGCGCACTGCTGAGTAGAAATAAACGGCATACTGCCGGTGCAGCCTGCAACTTTCAGCGTTTTACAGCGTAGCTTATAAAGCGTATATATTCATGGATAGAGATTGCCTGGACAATATAAACTCAGCCATTTCGTGGACGTTTAACATTGGACTGGTACAATGCCTATGATTATGCATTGATTGCTATTTCATAAAATTTGTGACCAGGTGAGTTGAAGTAACCGAGGGAGAACCATCAACCATGGATGAACAAACTGTTGTAGAAGGCAGCCAGGAACACTTACCTCAACGGACTCAAAATAACAAAGTGGTCATGGATGTGCGCGATATCACCAAGAGCCTGCCCCTGGGCAGGGAGCGCATCGAGATACTCAAAGGCATCAGTTTTCAGATCAAGAGCGGGGAGTTTGTCTCCATCGTCGGGCCATCCGGTTCGGGCAAAAGCACGCTGCTGGGCATCATCGCGGGGTTGGATAACCCAACCAGCGGACAGGTCCTGGTTGACGGGGTGGATATTACCACTATGAGCGAGGGCAAACTGGCCGAGGTGCGTAACAAAAAGATTGGCATGGTCTTCCAGGCGTTCAACCTGATTCCAACACTGACGGCGCAGGAAAACGTCGAGGTGCCCCTCTACGTGGGCAAGCACAAAGGCTCGCCCTCTACACGTGCCGGGGAACTGCTCGACCTGGTGGGCCTTTCGCACCGCCTGAGGCACCGGCCCAATCAGCTGTCGGGCGGCGAGCAGCAGCGCGTGGCAATCGCGCGAGCGCTGGCAACGGACCCGGCCTTTGTGCTGATGGATGAGCCGACGGGCAACCTGGATGCAAAAAACAGCGAGAATGTGCTGAAACTTATCGCCTACCTGCGAGAGCAGACCGGCAAAACCTTTATCATCGCCACGCACGATCCACTGGTAGCCTCACATGCCGACCGGGCCATCCGCTTATTAGATGGGCAGGTCGCAGCCATCGAGCAGGTAAGTGGGGGAAGCAAGCAATGAAAGCTTCGATGTACTTCAACTACACATCACGCTCGCTCTTGCGTGGGGGACAGCGTACGGTGCTCGCGGTGTTCTGTGTGGCGGTGGGCGTGATGGCGATTGTAGCGTTGCAACTGGTAGGGTTGATGATCAACAACGCGCTCACGGGCGACGTGCGCGATGCCAATGGCGGCGACATCTCCGTCACCTCGAACACCAGGCCTTTCACCCCTGCCGACCTGGCCTTCTTCAATCAGCTCAAGCAGAGTGGCACCATCACCAACTACACCACCATATCCACTTCAAATGGCTCCATGAGCAATATAGCATCGATTACGAGTGGATTTTCTATTATGGCAGTGAATCCGGGCAGTTATCCATTAGTGACGCCGCCCACATTCGTAGACCCGGCAAATGGCAGCATCGCGAACCTGCTTACAGGCAACGGGGTGATCGTGGACAAGACCCTCGCTGACCAGTACAACAAAAAGGTTGGCGACACGCTAAATATTCACGTAGGGCAACAAAATCAGGCGCCGCGACTCTTGCACGTTACGATAGCCGGCATCGTGACGGACTCTGGTGTGCTGGCGCAGTCCAGCGGGGTCATGCTGGTCTCCCAGAATTTCTATAACTCCGTCTCTCCGAACGCCCCGGTGTATTATGATACTGTCTACGTCACAACCTCAAACCAGGCCCATACCGACCAGGCGGTCAAGGCCATCAACGCGCAATTTCCTATTGCAAATACACAGACTACCGCTGATGCCTTGAAATCCCAGCAAAGTAGCGTTGACCTGGTGAAAAAATTTCTAGAGATAGCGGGCTTGCTGGCCCTGCTCATCGGTGGCATTGGTATTGTGAACACGATGCAGGTCTTGCTCTCGCGGCGCAAGATCGAGATTGCCATGCTCAAGACGACCGGCTACCGCCGCTTAGACCTGTACCTGCTTTTTGGCCTGGAAGCAGGGCTATTGGGCCTGGCCGGTGGTGTGGTTGGCGCAGCAGCCGCGACGGGCGTGAGCTTACTGGTACGCAATCTTGTCCAGCAGACGTTCAGCATTAACATTCCGTTCGTGCTAGACCCGCTGACGATAGGTGGAGGTGTGTTGATCGGACTGGTCACCGCCTTGATCTTTGGCCTGATGCCGATTGTCCAGGCCGCTAACATTCGCCCATTGAACGTGATCCGCGAACTACCAGAGGGCAATCGTGCTGGCAGCATCGGATTAACCGTCCTTTTGCTGGTGATCCTCTCGGTGCTGTTCTGTTTGCTTGCCATCGTCATCCTGAATGACATTGTGTTAGGCATCGGTGCTGTCTATGGGGCCTTCATCTTCCTGCTCCTCCTGAGCCTCTTCTTCGGCCTGGTGGTTTTTGTGATTAGTATCATGCCCGTGCCAGAGCGGATTACTCCCGGATTTCTCGCCTGGATCGTCGCCGGCCTGGTGCTGTCAGTCTTGCTCTACCTGGTACTGCCCACGTTTGGAGCAATCTTGCTTGTTTTGTCATTGTTTGGCTTCGTGGTAGCTTTTCTACCGCGTTCCTGGAAGTCAAGCACGAAGATAGCGCTGCGCAACATCGGTCGCCAGCGAGCGCGTACCACGACGACGATGCTGGCACTCTTCGTGGGGGTCTTCACCATTGGCCTGATTCTCGTTCTGGGGCAAGACCTGCGCGACAAGATCAACAATACCATTGCCACCAGTTTGACCTATAATGTGGTAACGATTGCGACGGGGAATGATGCCAACGCGCTGCAATCCCAACTCGGCACGATCCCCGGCGTCACAAAGCAAAAGCATACCACCCTCGCCTCGGCTGCGCCCCTCGCAATCAATAACCAGCCGATAAAAGATCTGCTGGGCGAAAATGCGCAGCCATCTTTTAACAGCCTTGGCCGTCAGGGCGCGCTTGCGTTGCTCAGCAGCGTTGAGGGTTATAATGTAGCCAACAACCAGTTTCCTGCTACCAGCGCCAACGGCTTAACCCTTAGTAAAGGGCGAAACTTGAATGCCAGTGATGCCGGAACGGACAACGTGCTGATCCCCTGGCCGCTTGCCAATCTCGCTCCGCTCAAAGGGCACATCGATGTCGGCAGCACCATTACCCTGGCAAGTGTAGATGGGAAGACTACTAAAACCGTGACGGTTGTGGGTATCTACCAAAACAGTGGCCTGAATATTAGCATTGGAAACATCCTGGGGACATCGAATACAGTACAGGCTCTCACTCCCCACGGCCTTACAGAGTCCGTCTTCTACATGAAGATTAACACCAGCCAGTTAGGGAAGGCACTGGGAATGATTGGAACTATCGCGCCAAGTGCTTTCGTCTTCAACCTGGCGAATATTGGTGATTTCATTAATCAATACCTCAACTACGCGCTGCTGACCCTCAGTACCATTGCTGGCCTGTCCCTGCTGGCAGGGGTGATCATTATTGCCAATGCTGTAGCCCTGGCTATGCTGGAGCGACGACGCGAACTGGGCATTCTCAAGTCCGTCGGCTATACCAGCGGAGACGTGCTTGGTGAAGTGCTCATCGAGAATGCTGTCATTGGTGGCGCGGGTGCGCTCCTGGCCATGCTGCTTGTCACCTTCGCGATGAGCCTGCTAGGCAGGTTCGTCTTCAAGAGCGGTTTTGATGTCAACGGGCTGATCGTGCTTGCGTTGATTGCCGGAGCGGCGCTGCTGGCGGTGATCACGGCTATTCTCGTTGCCTACGGGTCCGTGCGCGTACGCCCGCTCGAGGTCCTGCGCTACGAGTAAATCCTGGTTATTGCCCAGTCGCCACTAAAAGACTTTCTATTGCAACAGGAACTGTACTGGAAGCATACCTCTTATCTTCCGTACCTTGTTGCGCTAAAAAGTCTTTTACCTCTTTGCCTGAACGAAGCCGGATGATGCGTTTAGACTTGTAGCTGTGCAACATTTGCTTAAGCGTTCTCCGGTCTCGAAATGGAAAGGCCAGCACTTTTAAAACACATTTCAAGTTAAGATTATCTGAACACCCGTCGGGTAAATCAGGACGAGCTTGCCCTTTGTACTGGTTATGTCGTTGTCTTATGCGATAGAGACATAACCAGAGAGGAATGTCTAGAAAAATAATAGTGTCTGCCGCGCTCAGACGGGGTTCAGATGAACCGAGATAAGCTCCCTCAATAATCCATCGCTCCTTCCGAACAAGATCTTTCAAGATCTCTATTCTGGCATCTCTGGGCTTTTCCCTCCAATCAGGCTGCCAGAAATAACGATCCAGGTGAATGATCTCAATGTTGAGTGACGCGCCTAATTGCTGAGCAAGTGTTGACTTACCCGCTCCTGGTGAACCGATGATGGCAATCTTGTCCATAATCAAAACTTTACATAACCATTATTACGTCTACTATAATGACGGTGAAAGACGTTATAAGGGAACACCATGGTTTGTTAAGTGATTGGCGTTTACCGATAATTTGTTGATTCGGGAAATCGCGCCTGATTTCGGTCGTATAATCTGAGCAATTTGAGCTTAGACCATCACTATTGGATGGGCTTCAAAAGAGACAAAATCCTGAGTCCACAAACTACCGTTACAGCAGTGTTAAAATACCTTGAGCCATCCACGGGAAAGGGTAATTTCTCTTCTGAAGTCGGGATATAGCTATAGCTCCATAATGGTACCAGAACTAACGGCAGAGCACGTTGCATACCTCGCTCCTCATCGGTGTCTGGTAGCTTTTTCGTCTGGCTGCGTGTACAATGGGAGTGAGGATCTCCCTTTCATTTTCCGTCATCTGCTTATCCATCCTGTCGAGGAAAAAACGCCATGAGAGCAAAACGCTGTTTGATGTGGGGCATTGCCATACTACCATCTTGGTTTACCCGCCTAACGCGTGAAAACGAGCAGGTGATGGCTCCTGACGACCAGCAAGATGCGGCATTGCAAGCCTACTTTGAAATGATGTCGGAACTATTTCTGAAGCAGAAGTTGGGTGAGGTGAAACCCGGTGATGATGTACGGCACACAGCGCTAGCGCACACAGCGACAGTCCTGCGGAGCGTCGCTGTAGCGCGGAGAGCCACACTCATCCGGTTCTTGAGCCAATCCGGTCTCGTTCTTCTGGGCATTGGTACTGATTTACACACGCTGAATCTCAGTGGAGCCGATCTCAGTCATCTCACCTTGGGTAAAGTCAGGCTGAGCGAGGCTAACCTGAGTCATGCCAAGCTAATGAGTGGGGACTTACGAGGAGCTGATTTGAAAGGAGCCAACCTGAGTTGGGCCGACCTCAGAGGAGCCAAGCTGGGCAAAACCGATCTGAGAGGGGCTGACCTGAGCCGTGCCATGCTGAGCCGTGTCAACCTGAGTGGTGCTGATCTGAGCGGTGCTACCTTGAAAGCTGCCTACTTAGGCGAAGCTGATCTGAGCGATGCCGATTTGAGTTGGGCTGATCTCAGGGGTGCGTACCTGGGGGCAGCCGATCTGAGCCGTGCCAGGCTGGTAAGTACCAACCTGGGCTATGCCATCTTGAGCCGTACCAAGCTGATCAGTGCCATCCTGAGAGCCGCTAACTTGAGTCGTGCGTACCTTGGTGCCGCCGATCTGAGTGGGGCCGATCTGAGCGGAGCTGCTTTGAGAGATGCCACTGTCACGCAAGAGCAGGTGCATCAGGCAAGACCAAGCAAGCCTGGGTAACTTGAAAATCCGCTCCTCTGGAGCTTTCATGCCCGAGAGATGAAGGGAAAGTTTTCGTAGAATCATGCCAACGAGTCGAAACAACCAATAACGGAAAGAGGTGTATCTCACAGATTACCGAACTGTAGCCGAAGTCGTGAGTAAGGTGGGCCTCAGTCACATTCTTTCATACGCTTTCCCTACTATCACACGGGGATTTTTCTCATCCTCATATTGCTTTTGTCGTGCTAAAAAGTCTTTTACCTCTTTACGAGAACGAAGCCGGATGATTTGTTTAGACTTGCAGTTGCGCAGTTTTTGCTTAAGCGTTCTCCGGCCTCGAAATGGAAAGGCCAACACCCTTAACATACGGTGCAGGGTAAGTTTATCTGTACAACCCTCCGGTATATCACGGCGAGAACGCCCATGATATTCACGATGTCGCTTCATTAGGCGCTGAAGGCACACTAAAGGAAAAATATCCAAAAAAATAATAGTATCTGCCGCGTTCAGGCGGGGTTCGGATGAACTGAGATAGGTCCCCTCAATAATCCACTGCTTCTCCCGAACGATTTCTTGCAGAATATCTATTCTCGTATCCCCGGTTTTTCCTTTCCAACCGCGTTGCCAGAAAAAGCGATCCATGTGAAAGACTTTAATCTTGAGCATAGGACCTAATTCTCTAGCAAGCGTTGATTTGCCAGCACCAGGTGATCCAATGATAACGATCTTCTTCATCAGCAATACTCTACAAAAAATAACTACGTATACTATAAATACGGTGAAAGATGTCATAAGGGAACACAATGATTTGTTAGAAACTATCTGAAAAATCAGGTCATGCCCGCTCGGAAGTGGTGTTAATGACGACAAATGAGCGTATTTTCAGACAGGTCTTAGAAAAAACAAACTAATAGAGTATGATTCGCATACATACTCTACTATAACTAATTCACTTTCGCTTTGATTTGCCTGGCACGTTGTCCCACTTCATATGCTTGCTTCTCTTTTTTCAGCTCACGCAGCACGATAGCATACCCCTCCAGGGTACTAGCAACAACGGGGTGTTCAGGTCCTAGCGTTCGTTCACGAATGATCAGCGCCTTACGATACAGTAACTCCGCTTCTTCGTACCTCCCTAAAACTGCATACAGTCTGGCCAGGTTATCATAGGTGGAGGCAGTACGAGGATGGTCATACCCCAGGTGTTGCTCGCGAATAGCGAGCGCCTTCTTGTAATGAGACTCAGCTTGAACGTAATCCCCCTGCAAGAAGCAATTTTCGGCCAGGTTACTGAGACTATATGCCATAAAGGGATGCTCCAGGCCAAGTGATTGCTCATGAATCCTGAGCGACCTGGCAATCAGCGGCTCGGCCTCGCGATATCTCCCTTCGGCATGGTAAATCTCGACCAAGCTATTGGCGATGGTCGCCACATGCGGATGATCCGCGCCTGAAGTGTTCTCTCGAATCCACAACGCACGTAAATTCATTTCCTTCGCCTGGTCAAGTTTATGCTGCCCCTGGTAGATTTTCGCCAGCATGTTCAGCGTGGAAGCAATCCTGGGATGATTACTCCCTAGGCGCTGTTCTTGAATGTGCAAGGCCTGCTTGCAAAGCTTTTCGGCCTCTTGATGCTTCTCTAGTGAATGATACAGTTTTGCCAAACTGTAATAACTCCGAGCTACAAGAGAGGAGTCAATGCCTACTGTTGTCTCTCGAATATGCAGGGCTTGCAAATAGAATGGTTCGGCTTTCACGTAGGCTCCCTGCGCACGGTATAAGTTTGCCAGGTTGTGAAGCGTTTGAGCCACATCAGGATGCGCTTCCCCCAGCGCCTGCTGGCGAATCGCCAACGCCTCTTGTAGCAAGGTCTCTGCCTCCTGGTATTTGCCCTGGTTGAGATAAAGTTCCCCCAAATCGTTCAGCGTTCGAGCAGTATCAGGATGATTGGCTTCCAGTATTTGTTGACGAACCGCCAGGGTTGTGAGTAACAGTGACTCAGCCTGTTGGTACCTGCCATACTCTACCAGGTAGGTGGCCGCTTCGTTAAACAATCGAGCGGCCTCGGGAAAGGCAAGCCCATGTTCCTCAATATACGTCGCACAAATATACGCGTGTGGGAGGCAGCGCTGGCACCTCTCCCAGGTTTGCAGTTCAACATCGGGAAAAGCACGGTTCACGGCTCGGATGGTCCGTTCCGCCCATAAGCGCTGTGTGTCTTTATTCATGCCATCCTTGAGGACTGCTTGCACCAGGCGATGAATACTCAAGGACTTCACTTCGGGAGTGCGTCGAATGAGCGAGTAGCGCAGCAGCAGCTCAATTGCTTCATTGACTTTGAGTGGATCGCTTGCAATCGAGTGAAGTGTTGGACCAAGTTCGACAGCACCAGTGATAATGATTTCTTCAGGGATAGCTTCTGGATAAAGAAAAGCAAGCAGGCGCAGTAGATCAGCAGCAGCCAGGCTCTCCTGTTCCACCTGCTGAAAAGAGAGTGACCAGGTGGCAGCAACCGGCTCGGGATGGTCAACCGGAAGCCTTCCTCGTCGCAAGAGCAGTTCCTTACGACGCGTGCCATATAGATCGAGATATTGAGACAGCCCACAGCGTGTCTCTTCAATATACGCGCCCGCCTGGTCGAGAGCAAGCGGCAAACCATCCAGGGCAAAAAAAATCTCAGTTGCCCGTGCCTGGCTCTCTTTCGCTGCTTGATCAAGAGATGCGCCTGGCACTATTACTTTGGTACGACGCAAGAGAAACGTCACGCCTTCATCCTGCCCCATTTTTTCAACTTCAATACTTTGAGCGACTGTTCCCAATGCTTGCAGCCGCGTGGTAAGCAGCACATCTCCAGTCCCGTGCACCGGCAAAAAGTCAACGATCATCTCCAGATTATCAACGTTGTCCAGAATGAGCAGCCACCGGGTATGGGTGGTCAGCCAGCGCTTTACGGCCCTTGTTACAATGTCCTGATCCTGCTCATACTGTTCGGGCAAACCTAGCAAAGCCGCTAACATCACGAAGTCGGCGTTGAGAGCGTCACGAGTAGAAGCGTTTATCCAAAAGATGGCCTGGTAGTGGTTGCGATAGCGATAGGCATATTCAACCGCGATTTGCGTCTTGCCTATTCCCCCCAGGCCGCTAATCGCATGGGTCTGAGTCAAAGCCGCCGCTTTACTGCTTCTAAGCGCAGTATACAGGTGAGCTAGAATTTCTTCACGACCTGTAAAAAACGGGTTACGGCGATAGGGTACGTTCCAGGTAGGCAGAGGAGGGATGGAGTCAGGAGTACCCGAAAAGGTGGATGCCGGTTCATTATGTTCCTCGCTGCTTTCAGGGATTAAGCTAAGTTCCTGCAAGCTTTTGCCAAAGAGTTCCCCAAGTCTTTGACGATAGTATGGACCGGGAAAAGTAATGCCGGTTTCCCAGCGACTGATGTTGATCTGGGTCGTACCGATACGTTCGGCGACATCGCTCTGTGTCCAGGCTCGACGCTCTCGTTCTTGCCTCAGACGAGAAACAACCGGTCCGGAAAACTTTTTGGCTTCAGATGCATTTTCGGTGCCCATCTCATAATTCCTGATGTAGCTTAACTTTTTTCAAACGATACGCTATGAGAACCAGAAACGTTTTCAAGCAATCGATCAAGCATCAATTGCATCTGAATAAAACTGATATACATTTGATATCCCCATGATATTATCTCCACATCTACTCTCTCGTCAAGCTAGATAAGAGAGGCAAGTACCAATCTCTTATGGAATTCTCTGAGAAACGTCAAAACCATTGTGTATTTTTTAGGCGTGCAAACGCATACAGATATTTCGACGTTGAAGTCGTCGGAATATGAACGGATTTGGAGGTATTTATTGGAATAGTTTGTTAGGAAGAGTGAGTGATCTCGTGGATTAGCACGTTTGTGACTAAGCCGAGGGGGAAATAACTGAGATGAAAGAGAAAAAAGCTACCGTCATGGACAAAGTCCGTCCTGACCTTCTTGTACCACCACATATTGTAAGCGAGTTGATTCATTTAGTAAGAGGTGAATGGCAACCTGATCTTTCTCAACAGGAGCAACTGGTTGCACATCTCACAGAATGTCCTTATTGCAGAACGGCTCTCATCGTATTGCTTTCCGCGGAGCAAGAGTACGAGAGATCAAGTGGCTATCCTGAATCCCCTGTACGTAACTTGCTCATGCGATTTGTAATGATCCATCACGAAATTGAGGCACAGGAGTACGAGCAGATGGGGGCATATGCGGAGGCAATTGTAGCTGAAGGAAGAGCCGAGGCCGATAAGCGCTTTCCCGTACTCGCGGAACACATAAGAAGATGCCCAGGTTGCAAATCCACGTTGGAGGAAACCGTGGCCTTTCTCAACGAGTCTGAAGAGACCGATTGATCTCGTCTATGGAAGCGCATTAAAGTAATTTCTACTGGCACCTGTATGCACGGTGCCAGTTTGTGTATATCGTCTCTACCACTTTAGTACACAATTCAGATAGGGAAGTTTATCCTAAACTTTCACGCACATAACGCTGAGCTGAGCGCACAACATAGCTGGCAACGGGGGCAGAACATCCGACTGCTTTCGCCGCCGCCTCGAGGGAACGGCCTTCAAACATAACCATATCCAATATCCGTCGGTTGCGTATCGGATTGGCATGGGTGGACACATATTCCTGGAGTGCTGCCACTGCTTTTCTTAAATCATCATGCATGATGCAAACATCTTCTGCTGTTTTTGCTGTATCTGCATCGATCTCATCATATTCACGCTCAACATCGTCGAGAGGATCACCTGGAGGAGCTATAAATTGTCCTGCACGCGTGAATTTTCGATGGGCGTCAATAATACAGCTACGGACGATTCCAAAAAGCCAGGTGCTAAGCTTGCATTGATATCGGAAGGTACGCAAGTATTTATCTACCCGCATCATCGCGTCCTGAACAAGATCTTCCCAGTGATCTTGAGGAATGTTTTTTGCCTGTACCTGGACAAGCCGCTTTACAAACTCACGGCATTCGTACCACTGTCCCGATGTGCGGTCCCTTAACATTTCTTCGACTACGATTCTATCGTCCCCTCCTGGCCATGGAGGGTAAGGTTTGCCCTCTGTCATTCGTTACGCTCTCCCCTGGTTGTTGCTGGCTTCGTTGACAGTACAATCATGTATTGAATGTGCGGAGAGTGTGCTTCTCCCAGCATCCTTTAAGATATCGCCATTAGCGGCGACAGTCCTACAACAAACGTTTTATGGATGCTTTTTACGATGGCACAATAAATTTTGCGAATCGTCCTTCCCCTATCCTTATATACTTAGACGTGATTTCTCTGTTGTGCTAAAAGGAATTTCATTCAAAACGGATAGATATAAATACAAACCTTTTCGGCGTGCAGGTACGGCCATACCGGTACTTTGTCGCTCCGGGAATTTTCCTCGCTTCAGAGGAAGCAACCAGGGGTTTCTCAGGTTTGAAGAATCCAGGATAGGTGTCGATATCGAATTCCTGCTTTGACCTCTAAAATTCCCCGTATGCGGCGTATAGATAGGCAAGAAAGGCCTTCCCCAGTGGTTCGGCTTGCGGATGCAGGAAGATTCTCCCGCGTCCCGTTACTGAAGGGTACCTTTTTGGAGCACGCGCCATGGTCTATTGTTGTATCAATCAGCATCACAACCAACCTGGTGGTATCTGGTGTGGGGAGTGCGAAAGCCTGCTGGAAGGCGCACCCATCGGCGACTACCGCGTAATCTCCCATATTAGCAAGGGTAGTTCCAGCGATGTGTACCTGGCAGAGCAGCATTCGCTCAATCATCGCAGGGTCGTGATCAAGATATTGCACCGCTCGTGCAATCAACGCCATGTAAAGAATTTCCGGCGCGAGGCGGCGTTGTTGGCAACTTTATCACATCCCTATATACTGCCTATCTTCTCCTATGGAGTAATCTACGAACGGCAGACCGCGCTAGCGACCTGCCTGCCATATCTCGTGTTGCCATTTGCCGAGCAGGGTTCCCTGGCGCAGCGTTTTGTGCGGGAGGGGAAACGCCCCTGGTCACTTGAACAAGTCGTATCCTTAACCAGGGAAGTGGCAGAAGCGCTAGATTATGCTCATTCGCGCGGTGTGTTACACCGGGATGTCAAACCTGCCAATCTGCTGCAGATGGGCTCGCATGTCCTGCTCTCAGATTTCAGCGTTTCCTCGTTAATTGACGTTGACTCGTCGCACCTGAATGTAGCATGGGCCGGTTCGCCAGCGTTCATGGCTCCCGAGGTGTGGGGTCTACGCCCAGGGCGCTACTCCGACCAGTATGCGCTTGCCGTCACCTGTTTCTTTTTACTCACGGGTGACTATCCTTTGAGAAAAAACGGTGAAACGGATGCACGCAGTTGGCAGCATCTGCATTGCTTCGTTGCCCCGTCTTCGCTCAACAATTTTCGCGCAGATATACCCCTGGCAGTAGACCTTGTTTTGCAGAGGGCGCTGGCAAAGAATCCGCATGAACGCTATCCTACCGTGCAAGCCTTTGCAACTGATTTACTCGTTGCGTCGCAAGATGTTACCCAGCCTCTCGACAAGATGGCTGGCCCGGGCCTCGCCGCGGTTACTCGATGGCGTCCTGCACCAGGGAGCGTGCAAACAGGCGAGCAAGAGCGGCCAGAGCTTCAGCGGCGCGGCGTAGCTCTCGCGGATGTTCCTGCTACAGATCCCATTGCAGCGCCTCTCGTATCACCGATTTACCAGGGGCGCAAAGCAGTGGCCGTGGAAAGGGAAGATGTTCGCACGGAGACACTCAATAACTCGAGCCGGGGCAAGAAATGGATCTGGTATGCATTACTGCTCAACCTGCTCATTTGCCTGGTGTTGGCAGGGGAATATACCTGGCAAATGAGGAGAGATGTGGAATTCGGTGCCGGCCTGTTGCTGGCATCATGGCCCGCCTTGCTGGTAGGCCCATTGCTCGCCCGCTTCTTCAGGCGCATCCCGTTAACTACGTTTGCAAGGAATCTTTTCTGGGGCGTATGCTTCGGGCTATCGAATGCCCTGCTTTCAGCGCTTGTCTGTTTTGCCTGGAAAGCGGTCTTGTTCGCCATGCCGTTCTCCGGTAACGCGGGCGCTGGTTTGAGTGATTACATCCAGCAAAGTTTAGCGTCAGAATCGCTGCCGGGCGCCGTGGAATTGACTCTTCTCGCGTTGTGGATGTCCGTTATAGGCGGTGCGTTTATCGGCATCTTTAGTGTGCGGGACGAAGGCGCAGTGCCATCGCTCCGCCAAAAATCATGAAAGTAAAGCAGAAGTGTGCTTCTCTACAGTGGTAATAGCGCCAGAGGAATCTCCATCTCTTCCGGCATCAGGCCTCCATGATGGCCCAGAAAATGCATATCAAACCTCCCTGTCTCGTACCACCATACCGACTCGTATCGATAGGGCAGGATAACGACATTGCCGACCCGCGCCATAAACTCGTTTGAAGGCTGTGCAGAGCCGAAAAAGTTTTGGGCCACCAGTTGCTGTGTTCGATACACCTCAGCCGTGTTTCCCAGGCGTTTCTGCAATAATGCTATCGCCTCGTCAATCCATTCTTCTTTAATGTGTAAGAACATATCACGGGCGGAGCCTGCCGGGACGATTAGTTTCCCATTGCGGTTCGTTTGTATATACTGTTCAATACCCGCAGCATGCCAGTTCAGAAAAAAGGTCCGGCGAGGATCAACCTCTATCTGCCCATGATCTGCCGTCATGACAAACAATGCGTGCTCAATCTTACCCGCCAGCCTTTTATAGAAAAGCTCTGCCATCATCCGCAAAAATGCATCTATTATCTGCTCAAACTGGTTCGAGTTTGGCCCATAGGTGTGACAAATAGCATCGATCTTATCGAAATACAAGAAGTAATAAGCCACCGGCGCTTTGTCAGAGAGCACCAGTTCCGCCAGGTGCGTTAAAGCATCTGACAATCCCCGGTAGGGAATAACCGTCGCTCCTTTGTACACGACATTCGAGAATGTCGATGGCGTGTAAGCTGCGCTTTGGAACACGTATGACGCTACAGCCTTTGATTGCAGTCTTTGATAGATTGTATGCCTTGGAAAATACGCATCTGCAGGAATCCCGGCTCGCATCAAGGTATCGCGGTCCTTGTCTCCTGCGTAAGCAAAGATCAGCGGGGTGATCACTTCGTCGACCAGGGGTTCATAGTAGTTCCACTCGTACACCCCGCTCTGCCCAACGTTCAGGCCGGTGTGCATACACGTCACGTGTGCTGCCGTAGTCGAGGGGAACTGCGAAGTCATCTTTGAGATGACCCCGTGACTCAGCAGCATTTTCAGAAATTCGTATTTTTCTGCGTAGCGTTCGAAGAATCTCCAGCCAAAAGCATCCACAAAGAACAGGATCAGTTTATTGTACCTGGCCGGCAGGTTGCCAAATACATCTGGGGGTAGGGCATGGTGTCCCTCGCCTGTCAGCATATATTCAACCGTCTGAGGCAGGTTGGCGAAGCAGTAGGAGTCATACAGTGGCTTGACAAATCTCTGCGAGAATCGCGCGCCGTTCACTGCATCCAAAGAGCTTGTGTTGAGCATAGCTCACCCTGCTTCCTGCGGTAGGGTAAGGCCCCGTCACTTCTGGCCTTTTGTACCCCTTTGGAACAGTATATCACGAATGGTCTCAGCAGGATTCCCAGGTGTGCAAGAGCTATTGTTGAATCGTAATTGCCCCCGTAGCGTTATTCACAGTAATGGGAACACTGGTCAGCGGCGTATTAGTTGGCCCCCCGACAACAGCAGCATTGTTTGCGGGATCAAACTCTGCTCCATGACAGGGACATATTAAGTACCGGCTGGAAGGATCATATTGAACCGGGCAGCCTGCATGGGTACACGTCGCATCGAATGCTACAAACTTCCCATTGTTGAGATGTATCAAGACACCTGGATCACCGTTGGATGGAATAGTGAATGACACAGCGCTGTTATCGGGAACAGCGCTCGACTTGGCAATAGCTGTAGCTGCTCCAGGTGTGCTACCTGCTGGGGCAGTTGCAGTCGCTGACCCGCTCGTAGAGCCAGACCCTGACCCCGCATTCGAATTGAGGCTTGAGGCGCTATCGTCTCCACCGGACTGCAATACTTGCAGGGCTTTCCCTCCTACGAATGTGATTCCTAGCATCGCCAGTCCGCCTGCAAACAGCCCCCATAAGAAGCCACGCCGGCTCTCTTGTCGTTTTAAAGCCGCCTGTTTTCCTCTATAATTCACCTGCTTTTGTTGTTGTGGTATCCCCTGCACCGGCCTGCCCTGGTTGTTCACCATATATTGGGGTACTCCCTGCGGGTATCCTCTCACTGTGCTGTTATAAACCGCCGTCTGCCCACCCGGGTTACTCGTAGCCTGCGCGACTATCCCTTGTGGTTGAACAGCCATCTCATCCTCTTCTCCTACTCCAAGCAGGAAGTTTAGCACGGGTCCGAGCTTTGCTCTCGAGTCAGGTGAAACGCTCATAAGTAAGCGCGGTACGAGCAATGCATCCAGTGATGGCAACCCGCTTCTGAGAGGGCCTGCCAGTATCAGCGTAATCCAGCAGAAGACGAACACGATGTCGGCTCCGTAGAAATACGGATACACGCGCCAGCTAGCCGACAGGAAAAATAGTATGTTGAGCAAGAGGCCGAAGAAAGAAGCTGGGCGCAGGAGTAGTCCTAGCAAGGCTCCGATCCCAATTGCTAACTCGCCGAAAGCGACGAGTGCGCCGAAGAAGACGGCGTGGGGCAGCACAATATTGATCAAAAGACCATGAATCGGTGATCCAGCAGCAAACCCGATAATCTGTTTACCGATAAATCCTGTGGCCGATCGGTTAAAGTATTGCGGATCGGTCAATTTCTGGAGACCGGCATAGATGAAAGTGATACCAAGAAAGAGCCGCAGAGGGAGCAGAAATCGCTCTGCTAGCCGTGTTGTCGTCCACCAAGAACGTGGTTTCGCCGGGGTACCCATATCTACCGTGGGAGGGCTATTTGGCTGTGTTGTAGTAGTAGAAGGCTTCATTGCAGGAGCTGGGCTTCTCTGCCCTGCTGCCATATTCGGCTTATTTTTCATATTACCAGGTTGTTTCATGTTTCCTGTTTACCTCATAGCTTGAATGGAAATACACAAACTTGCTGTTTCCATCTCTTTTTGTCGTGCACAGTAGCAAGTTCTACGTGACAGTCAGTGTTTGCGCATCCTGAGTATACAGGCCCTATATGAAGGAACAATGAAATTTGAGAGCTATTTGTAAATTCTTCCAGGTTCCGAGAAACCATAATTATGTTATCATCTCACGAGGATACCTGTGTAGCAACGGGCAGCGTCACAGTGAACGTAGTTCCCTTCCCCACCTGGCTTTCAACACTGATGTTACCGTCATGAGCGTGTATGATCCATTCGACGATGGCTAGCCCAAGACCAGTGCCGCCCACGGCTCTTGAACGTGCTGGATCAACACGGTAGAAGCGCTCGAAGATATGCTCCAGGTGCTCCGCTGCAATCCCAATGCCGGTATCGCGTATGCTCAGGCACGCTTTCTGGTTCTGAATACCGACTTCCAACACTACCTTGTCACCCGCATTAGTATAGGCAATCGCATTATCTATCAGGTTCATGAGCACCTGGATCAATCGTACCTCATCTCCCAGCACCATTACAGGTCCATGCGTTACTACCTCAACAGTTATCCCGTGTTCCGCTGCCAGTGTCTCGATGGTTGCTGCGACATCAGCAGTCAGTAGATCCAGGCGCACAGGCTCGCGCTCGAGTAACAAGTGGTTTTCGTCGGTCCGTGCCAACTCCAACAGATCACTGATGAGATGGCTGAGCTGTTCAGCCTGAACATTCACATCGCGTAGGATTGTCAGATACTCCTCGCTATCAACCGGCTTATTCTGCGCCAGTGCTACGTCCGTCATACTGCGTATAGCAGCAACCGGTGTTCGTAACTCATGTGAGGCGTCGGCCACAAAACGACGCTGGCGTGTAAAGGCCTTATCTAAGCGTTCGATCATCTCATTAAAGGTCAATGCCAGGCTGTGTACTTCGTCCTTACTATGTGGAACTGGTACGCGCTCGTGTAAATCTCCCACCTCGATGCGCCGTGCCGTGCGGGTTAATCGTTTAATCGGTGCAAATGCACGTGCTGAGAGCCAGTAACTTCCAATAGCCCCGAGTAGCAGGACAAAGGGTGCAATGAGCAGTAATTCGATCACTACGCTCCGCATCGTGTTACTCAGGGGGCTACGTGATTCCCCGACCTGGACCACCCCGTAGACAATGCCATTATCAAGGAGGGGAGAGCTGTAGAGGCTCACTGTTTGCCCGTTTCGCGCTGAGATGGTGCCTTGCCATGTACTGCCGTGTAGTGGCCGTGTCACGCTTATTGACGGTATATGCAGTGCGAGAAAAGCGGGGGATACATAGATGATCTTTCCCCTGGCATTCAAGATACGTACGAGGGTTCCCAGGTTGACATCGGCAAGGGGCTTCTCGGTACTTAAGGTAGCAGGGGTTGGCGTCCCTCCTATGCTAGTGGGTGCATCGGGATCGATCAACCCGGGCAATGCGCCAGTGACATCATGAATCGTGATGGTGCCTTTCTCTTCATCGATACCGGCGGCAATTTGCTGCGTGCGCTGCGCCAGTGAGTTGTCGAAACTCGTCTCCAGCGACGTTCGCAGATTTACATAGAAGACGGTGCCGAAGAGCAGTATCAGTACAGTAACGGCCAGGATGAACCAGAGCATCAACTGTACGCGAATACTCAGGGGCCATATGCGCCCTAAAAAGCTGGACATCTCATGGCTCCTTGAGTTGGTATCCGAATCCGCGCATGGTCGAAATCACGTCCGGCTCCCCAAACTCGCACAGTTTACGCCGCAGGTATCGAATATAGACATCGATCACATTCGAGAGGTTATTGGCATCAATGTTCCACATATGTTCCGCAATCATTTCCCGGCTCAATACCTGCTCGGGATGGCGCATTAGTAGTTCTAGAAGAATGTACTCTTTGCTTGTGAGATTGATGAGGCGCTCTCCCCGGCGCACTTCATGTGTGAGTGTATCAAGTGTAATATCCATAAAGCGCAATGCTGTTGTTTTAGATGGACCCTCGCGCCGCAACAGGGCACGCACACGCGCCTCAAGCTCACGAAAAGCAAAAGGCTTGGTTAAGTAGTCATCGGCCCCGCTATCCAGGCCATTCACACGTTGATCGATTCCGCTCAAAGCGGTCAGGAACAGAATAGGGGTCATACGTTTCTGGTCACGCAGTTTCCGGCAGACCGCGAGGCCATCGATTCGTGGTAACATAATGTCCAGGATGATCAGGTCATACGGGATCGCTAATCCTACCGAGAGTGCTTCTTCGCCATCTGTTACCAGGTCAACGGCATAATGGCTGCCCTCCAACCCCTTTTTCAAACTTGGGCCCAGGTATTGATCGTCTTCCGCAACCAGGATTCGCATCATTTACTCCATTGTTAAGAAATTCGCCAGCTACGATCTCAATTACCATGAGTATACATGTTCTTGATGAAGATATCATGAAAAATGAGGGTGTGCCAAATGTAGCCTATTGCTTCTGCGTCTGAATTTGCTAACATGTTGCGGCAGTACTGCAAGTGAGTAAAAGCCCTGTAGATCTGGCAAGCTCTGACCTTCGGAAAGCCCGGACAGTCGTGACGACAGTTGATAATTGCCCGTTATCGTGCTATAACAACATCAATCCAGATACCTGGAGGTGGAAGGTCAGGTACCTTCGCGGCCCATTGGGCCGTTTTTTTATAGCAATCAGGTCTTTAGATCAGTAATGAATTTTAACGACCAAAACCGGCCATGTCGTAGGTGCCGATTTATGACTCTGTTGGGAAAATCTGTACGGACAAGCTGACGAGTGCTGGAACGAGACAGGACCCCGCCTTTGCTGCTCGTGAAGCTGCATATTCATCTTCTGCATGCGAAGAGCAGGAGCATGA
>WNFA01003400.1_pt1 | contig 18797 bp, 14 predicted proteins | sample 5400481 | NCBI WGS metagenome assembly WNFA01 (sample SAMN13153340, study PRJNA577476) | soil metagenome | isolation source: 120 cm saprolite under Douglas fir tree site 2 hole 1 replicate 2 | place: USA:California | collected 2015-04-18
CGGGACTGCGAAGACGAGTTGCTGGCAGTGGCTGGCGAGGTCGAGATCGCCAACTTCCTGGAGGCATCACGAGCAAAAGTGAAGGGACCGTATGATCTCTCGCTGGTCGAAGGCTCCATTACCACGCCGCACGATGAAGAGCGTATCCACCAGGTGCGCCGGGCCTCGAAATACCTGGTGACCATCGGTGCCTGCGCCACAGCTGGTGGTATTCAGGCGCTGCGTAACTTCAAGGATGTCAAACAGTTCATCTCCATCGTCTACGCGACGCCGCACTATATCGAGACGCTCAACACATCAACACCAATCTCTGACCACGTCTTTGTGGACTTCGAGTTGCGCGGCTGCCCCATTAATAAACACCAGCTGCTAGAGGTCATCAGTGCCTACCTGCACGAGCGCAAGCCGAACACGCCACCGCACAGCGTCTGTGTAGAGTGCAAGTTGCGCGGGACTGTCTGCGTGATGGTCGCGCGGGGCGTCCCATGCCTTGGCCCCGTCACGCACGCCGGGTGCGGCGCCATCTGTCCGGCCTATGCGCGTGGCTGCTATGGCTGCTACGGTCCGAAAGAAACGCCTAATACCGCCGCGTTGAGCGCACAGTTGGGTCAACTCGGCATGAACAACCGGGACATTCTGAGGACGTTCCGGAGCTTCAACGCCTATGCCGGCGCATTCCGCAAGGAGAGTGAAGCGCATGAACACTAAGACCATCAAGGTAGACTACCTGGCCCGCGTCGAAGGCGAAGGGGCACTCTATGTAAAGATGCGCGGCGACAAAATCACGGATGTAAAGTTTAAGATCTTCGAGCCGCCGCGCTTCTTCGAGGCATTTCTGCGCGGTCGCATGTATAGCGAAGCTCCTGATATCACCGCCCGTATCTGCGGCATTTGCCCCATCGCCTACCAGATGAGCGCCGTCCATGCCATGGAAGATGCCTTTGGGGTACAAGTCGACGGGCAACTCCGTGCGCTGCGTCGACTTGTCTACTGTGGCGAATGGATCGAGAGTCATGTGCTGCACGTCTTCATGCTGCATGCGCCCGACTTCCTTGGCTATCCTGACGCTATACGCATGGCGCAGGATCACCCGGAGATGGTGAAACGAGCACTGCAACTGAAGAAGGCGGGCAATGCTATCGTTGCGTTCATAGGCGGCAGAGAGATTCATCCTATCAATGTGCGCGTGGGTGGGTTTTACAAGGCACCATCGAAGCAGGAATTTACTCGCCTGGTGGAGCAATTGAAATGGGGGCGGGATGCCGCGCTGGATACAGTGCGCTGGGTGGCGCAGCTGCCCTTCCCGGACTTCGAGCAGGACTACGAGTTCGTTGCCCTGCGGCATCCTGAGGAGTACCCCTTTAACGAGGGGCGGCTCGTTTCTAACAAGGGGCTCTCCATCGCGGTGCGCCAGTACGACGATCACTTCGTCGAAGAGCACGTCGCCTATTCCAATGCCCTCCACTCTCTCCTAAAGGAACGCGGGGCCTACTTCGTGGGGCCGCTGGCGCGCTACAACCTGAACTTCGACCGGCTCTCACCACTGGCGCAGGAAGCAGCACGCGCCGCTGGGCTAGGGCCAACGTGCCGCAATCCGTTTCAAAGCATCATCGTGCGCAGCGTGGAAGTACTCTATGCCTTTGACGAAGCACTGCGTCTCATCGAAGAGTACGAGATGCCAGATCAACCTGCGGTGGAGCTTCGCCCACGTGCGTCCGTCGGTTACGCCATCACGGAGGCTCCGCGCGGCATCCTTTACCACCGCTACCGGCTCGACGACGAAGGGCTGATTCTGGATGCAAAGATTATTCCCCCGACATCGCAAAACCAGAAAACCATCGAGAATGATCTCCGGCGCTACGTTGAGCAAGCCTTGAATCTGCCCAAGGAGCAGCTCACATGGCAGTGCGAGCAGGCGATCCGCAACTACGACCCCTGCATTTCCTGCGCCACGCACTTCCTGAAGCTGTACATTGAGCGAGAGTGAGGAGAGGAAGGGAGGCGGTTATTGAAATGCAGACTGCAACGCTGCTGTCGACCTCTGTATTCCGACTGCCAACGCCGCTCTCGCGCTAGCTTCGCTCAGGCAGTCGGAAAGGAATCAGCTAGACTGCGTCTCAGCAGTCTGAAAGGAACGTATGCCATCACCAATCCTTGTGATCGGCATCGGCAACGAATACCGCAGCGACGATGGTGTTGGGCTGGTTGTCGCCAGAGGACTGCGGGCAAAGAATCTCCCAGACATGCTGATCATCGAGTCCAGCGGCGACGGGGCCGCTTTGATGGAAGCATGGAAAGCTGCTCCATCGGTGATCCTCATTGATGCAGCTTCTTCCGGGAGAGCACCAGGCACTATCCATCGCTTCAATGCGCTCACACAGTCAATGCCAACGGGCTCCTCCTTTCACTCCACCCACGCCTTCGGAGTAGCGGAAGCCATCGGACTCGCACAAGCATTACAGCAACTCCCGCCACGCCTGATCGTGTATGCCATCGAAGGCAAAAATTTCACTGCTGGAGTCGGCCTTTCTCCGCAGGTCGCGAAGGCGGTGCAGAAGGTGATAGAACAGATCAGCCTGTTGTAAAACACGGTATGGCTTGTATAAAGAGGTTTCGTGCATATAGAGTGGAGATCTACGATTAGAGAGAGAGAAGATTGCTCGAGGGCGCTGAGAGACTGTGATCGCCCTGTGATATCCTCATCTGTTTTGGTGATGCGGTTGTGAGGAGCGCGTTGTATGCTCTCTGTGTGAGGAGGAGGAAGGGTGACGAAGGGGAAAAGGAAGGAGCAGATGCCAGAAGATGACAGGTGCAGACCATGTGGGCTGGGACGTGAGGGCAAGGACAAAATTTTCGTGATAGGCAGGTTCGTTTATACCCTGGTGTAGAACACTGCGTAAAGTAATGAGATGACCCGTCCTTCGTCTCCGTACACGTCACAGCCCACAGCCCCTTTGCTCCAGGATGAATAACGATTGCAAGTAAGAAACCGGCGGAGTCGATATCGACTCCGCCGGTATTGCCATGTGTTTGTGTGGTTCTTCTCTTCTTGTAATTGTGACTGATTTGTTATCCTGCGGCGATGCCGCTGCAGAGATGTCCCTATAGCCTACAGGCAAAGTGTGGCATATGGAGGGCATCGAGCACCTGCTCGACACTGATCACACGTGCCGATGCCGTCGAGACCGCGAGGTGTGCTGTATGCAGCTCCTCGTCTGCATCGAAGGCTTCCCACAGAGCCCACTGGGCATCGTAGAGATCAGGGCGACCATCTGAGGCACGTATTGCTTCTTCGCTCGTTGCCTGGCTCCTTTCCACGCGTGTCTTCCAGCGTCGAGCCAGCTGCTCAAGCGCTACCTCTCGCGGGCAAACGCATTCGACAAAGATCGTCTGCGCACCACGCGCGGTCGCCTCGTGAGCCGCCGCCTGGCGATCGGCCCGCCGTATGAAGGACGCATCCAGCAGCACCGAGTGACCGCTGGCCAGCGCTGCACTCGCCTCGACAAGCATTGTCTGGTAGGTATGTGCTGTCCAGTCAGGACTATACACTCCCTGGCCGAAGGCATCGGCCTGGGGCTGTGCGGGATCAAGATGCGCGAGTCGCTTGCGGATCGTGTCCGACGAGAAGAGCGCCCAGCCCAGTTCGTGCTGAAGTGCACCAGCCAGGGTGCTTTTGCCCGTGCCCATCACTCCACCCATCATGAGCAAGGTGGGCCTGCTTGGACCACTCGCATAGCTTGCTGCGAGCGCGAATAGTGAGGCCGCTTCCCCCTGTGCCGCTTCACGCTGGGCCTCTGGCACTTCTGGTTCATCCAGTTGGAAAGAGCATACCTTGCCACGTACGCAGGCACGATAACAGATGTAGAAGGGCAGCATCTCGCGTAACGCTTCGTCGCCAGTCTCTGCAACGTAGCTGTCAACAAACACACGCGAGAGATCGTATCGACCAGCGGCCTCCAACTCCATCGCGAGAAAGGCCACCTCACTGGCGACATCGCTATAGCGAAACCGCTCGTTGAATTCGATGCCATCAAGAATGGCCAATCTATGAGCGGGAAAATCTGGCTCATCAAGGACATAGACGTGCTGCAGCCGCAGGTCACCATGACAATCTCGAATACGTCCATCACGCACGCGGCTGGTGAAGAGAGGGGTGCGCTCGTCCAGGAAGTGACGGATATACTCGACAATGCGATGATAGGTGAGAGCGTCGAGCGAACGATCAATATAGGGCTTCATCTGCACAAAGTTTTCCTCCCAATTGCCACGAATCACCTCCACCCCACCGAAGCTGGCGATATGCGCATCCGTAGAGGATGTGGCATGAAAGGCTGCAACGTAGCGCGCGATTTCTTGCAGGAGTGACGGGCTGGCAGTCCCGGTGAGAACCCGGAACTCCAACGTTGCCTCATCAGGGAGCCGGAGCATGACGACGGCATAGTCCACAATGCGGCCGCCATCGAGCATCGTGCCTGGGAGTGGTACATCACCTGGAGAAAAGGTGGGACCAAAACGCAGTCGGCCACCGGCGAACAGGAGGACAGGCGCGACACCAAGGTAGACCTGCGGTGCAAGACGCGTATTCAGGAGAACCTCCTGCTGGCAGAAGTGGCGACGGAGTGCAGGGGTGGAGTAGTCAAAGAACCCGAAGTCCTTTGGCTTCTTCAACTTGTAGACGCGATTGGCTGTGAGCACGACCGCCGAGGCATGGGTCTGGATGACGGTGACGGGCTCATGATCAGGATAGGATCCCTTCTGGAACCAATCTCCACCAGAGACAGTGTCCTGAAACGCTGCTGGCTGAGTGAGCATCTGCAACATGGTCGTGAAGTCGATGGATGGAAAACACGCCGATTCTGTGAGCTCACTGGTCTTCATATGATGCCTCCCCCTAGTTCACTGATCTATACATCTGAGTCACAGCGGGAATGGAGGTGTAGCCCCTGGTGACCTCCTTTTTCTCCTCCAGCTTCGATGATGGATCAGGAGCGAAACACAGCCGCTACCAATGCTGTATCAGGCATGTGCTCTCGCTCGACCGCATAGACTGATCCTCCGTGCAGCAGGGTCTGGGTTGCAGCCAGGTCCAGCAAATCCTCATCTCTGAACTTTGCCTGCCGATGCACATGTATGGTGTGGGTAGCTGGATCGAAGGTTCCCCACTGTTCCTGATCACTGGCCACGAACAGACTCTCAATGCAGCCATCATAGGCTGCTGGAATGACCTTGCGGACATCATTGGACGCTCGCTCGGTCTCTGCATAGTCCCTGTATTGGGCAGCGGCATCTTGCTGCGGTTTCGACACATAGGGCTCTACAAGAGCCCACCCCTGCTCGTGTAATGTTTCTGCCTTCAGCGTATCAGGATTACCTGCAATACCCCGGTCCAGCAGGTGAGGATAGGTGTTCACTGCTCGATACAGCGGAAAGAGATACGCTTTGCCAGCCAGCACCAGCGGCACTGTTTCATCCCTTAGTACCTCTTGCAATCCCCTCTCGCGTTGGCGAAAGTAGTGCAGGACCTGCTCCCTGGTATCATCACTACCAACTCCTTGCCCGCGAAAAATCATAGCTGGCCTGCCGCCTATTCCCATTGATGCGCCTGACGAACTGCTCTGGTACTGGAGCTGATTCTCAGGCTGATCATACCTGAGGACCTCGGACAGGCGTTCAGGAACGGCCTCTGGCAACTCGACCTCGTGAATATGGAAGCGTGTACCCTCAAACAGGACGGCGTTTTGGGAGAGCGCCAGGATATAAAAGCGCCCGTCATTGCAGAGGAAGGGCAGCAGCGGCTTGAGGTAGAAATGGTTGCTGACGACGACAAGCTCTTGAAAACTGGATGGCAGCCGATAGGGGTCGAATACGTCCTGGGAGCGAAAGAGCGCCAGCCCCTCGCTCGGATGGAGCCAGAACGGTTCGTCGTCTACCAGCGCCTGGATCGGCTCTAGCAGGTCCTCCACCTCCGCAACATACACATTGGCCAGAAACAGGAGGTTCTCAGCTTGTCGCGTCTGATTCTTGAGCCTGATCCGGTCTTGTTTCATTTCCGTGCCCGTCCGGTGGGTGGGCAGATACAGCGAGATACACGGCCCACGATGTTTCTCCATGAGCATTTTGAGGTTCCCTTTGGATCGTGTGCTCATCCCCTTCACCCCCTTGTTGCTCCTGAGGCGTCGCTTCGGTTGCGGCTTCCTTCTTCTGCGAAACCCTGCACAGGGGGACGAGCATGCACGACCAGAAGCGGTCGTTTTGTAGCCCCGAGGACATGCTCGGTCACGCTCCCCAATGCCAGTCGCTGTAAGCCACCTCGTCCGTGGGTGGCCATGGCCATCAGGTCACAGCTCCCCAACATCGCTGCTCCTTCTGCGTCTTTTCCGGTTTCAGCAACGCTGAGAAGAGCACTGGCCGCGTCTTTCCCAGTTGCTACCGAGCAGACGATCGTGAGTTTGAGCTCTACTACCGGACCGCTGCGTAGGCGGTCCGCAACATCGCTCAGGTACGTTTTCGCAGCGCAGAGCATTTCCTCTTTCATCAAAGGATCAATGCCCACGTGAGAGCCGCGCTCACGCTCGTTTGTCGGCAAGTCCACAACTCGTGTCAGCCGCAGTATGCCTCGTGCGGGCGCTGCCAGTGCGGCAACGAGCTCCGCCGCTGGCTCGAGCGCGGCCTCCGCTCCCACCGAGCCATCGAGTGCCACCAGTCCCATCACCGCGCGAAGGGGATGTGTAGGATCTGGAAATGAGCCGGTGGGCACAGGCCCACCATCGCGCAGGACGAGGACCGGGAGCGGACTGTGGCGGGTTACCTGCTGGGCGACGCTGCCCAGGACCCAGCGTCTGAAACCTGTCTCTCCATGACTACACATGACAATGAGGTCAACGTGTCGCATCTGAGCAACATCGAGGATGGTCTGTGCGGCTCCACCAGAACGTACTTCCACCGTTGCCTCGATCCCTGCCAGGTCATTCGACCTCTTGATCCTGGCAAGGTAGTCGATCGCCCTGGTCAGATCTAGCTCAAGTGCCTCTTGTATGAGCACTGATGGTTCTGTAATGTAGGTTCCAAATTCGATCTGTGTACCGACTACCCGCAGTAAGATGAGTGAACCTCCGGAGGCGCGGGCGATGCGCGCAGCAATGGGGATGGCTCGCTCTGCACGCTTTGACCCATCCAGAGGTAGTAACATGCGCTGAAACATGATATGACTCCTTTTCAGCATGGACTGCCTGGCCTATTACAACAAAGTGATCTGACAGACATTCCGTTCAACCTGACAAGACGAGATGCTAGCAGGGAACCATCTCTACTGTTACCTCAAGCTTCCACGATAGTTCCTGGTCCGCCCTCTACTGAGAGCATAGAGCGTACGTATCACAGCCCCATCACAGATGCAGAGCGTGCGGTCACACATCAGTCACAACATACCAGATCAACATCCTGTCAGCGGACTTGCGCTACCCCGGCGGCATTTGGGCCGGTTCCATTACTGAGTGCAGCGCTCATGACGACCAGGCTACCAGCGGAGAATACTTCTAAGCAAAAACATAGTGGAACAGTCTATTGAGATCTCTTTGTGAGAGCAATAAGGCCGTCGTGATTGCGTCGTGATACATATGCTCTATACTAGGGGTGTGAGAGGGAAACCTCTTGGGGAAAGCATTGAGAGACTCCGAGTGAGTGGAAAGGAGACACCGGTAGACGAAGAGCGCACTGCAAGGACAGCATACTCCAGATGAACGAAAGCGTTCATGGAGTCACGTAAGCTCACGATTGAGCAGTCCTTGAGCCGCTGATGGAGCCGAACGTGTAGACAATGCCCAAGAAATGGAGAAGTCCCTTGGATAGCTAACCTGGCTGGTGCCCACTAGGACACCAGCCTCTTTTATGCTCACTTTGCATAACGAAGCCTATCACTAGAACAGACCAACCCAGCTTTGTAACTCGACTTCCACTTCCTCGATCTACCTGATCTCATCTGCCTCTTCAGACCGGTTTCTGTTTCGTATGATCGCACCATCAGCAGTGGAAGCCTGGTGGCTCCAAGGACATGTTTCGCTCTTGCCAATCGCTGGCGCTTCTCAGAATGTGATGCGCTCGTGATTTCGTCGCCTGTCGTTGTGACAACGTCGTGATATCCAGGCAGTATGCTTTCCCATAGAAGAGACGGAACCAAAGAGAAAGGCCACTCTCACCAGTGAGTGGCACGGCATCCGTCCCGCAGTTACACCAGCTAACTCGTTTCCTAAGGAGGGGAAAAAAGATGAGTGTTTTTACTGCTATCAAACCCAAGGAGGCGACCCACATCCCCGAGCCTCCCATTGCCAAGTTCTTGTTTGCCGATACCCGTATGGCCTGGTTCTGGTTGATCGTGCGCCTCTATGTCGGCTACGAATGGCTCACCGCAGGGCTGGATAAGCTGACCGGCTACTCCTTCACCTTCGATGCCTCCTTCGGCAAGCTCGTCGGCAAGCCCTGGGTCTTCGGGGCCTATGATGGAGCGGCCCTCAAAGGCTTTGTCGCCGGGGCGCTGGCCCAAACCACGGGAGCGCATCCCGCGGTGCAAGACTGGTATGGCGCCTTCTTGCAGTCAGTTGTCTTGCCCAATGCTGCGGTCTTTGCCTACCTGGTCACCTTTGGCGAGGTGCTGATTGGGCTGGGACTGATCTTTGGGGTGTTGACCGGGATCGCCGCCTTCTTCGGGGTGTTCATGAACATGAACTTCCTGCTGGCCGGGGCAGTCAGCATCAACCCGATCATTGGGTCGCTGGCGCTGTTCCTGGTGCTGGCATGGCGCGTTGCGGGTTACTACGGCGTTGACCGCTACTTGCTGCCACTGCTTGGCACCCCCTGGACTGGCACATTGGCCAGACAGAAGAGAGCAACTGAGCCTGCTCCAGCGGTCAGTTGACGACTTTGAAGCTCATGGGAGACTTAGCAAGCGGCCCAAGCCCCTTCACTGGAGTTTGAGCCGCTTCTCTCTGTTGGTTCCGAGCCTTTTGCCGAGCTATGGACTCCTTCAGGGACAGCAAAGCGTATGCGAGTTCATATTCCTCGGCCCATTAAACCAGAGAGAGTTAACCTGAGCTAGGTATACTGGCTCTTCAAACCGTGATGCAGGTGTGATATCAGCGAAGCCGGATGTGCCTTCCATGTGATGCGGCTTTGCCAAGCTACTATCTGAGAAGTACTTCTTTTTGGGGTCGGGCTATATTTTTATCGTCAGCAGTACATCGACGTTCGTGTCGAAAGTGGGGGAAATACCATGTTGAAGCGAATTCTCGTACCTTTGGATGGTTCGGCTTGTGCAGAGCGCGCCATTCCTCTAGCCGCACGCATCGTACGTGCCTCTGGTGGAATGCTCATACTGCTACGGGTAGTTGGCTCTGCCATTGAAATGTGGCCTTCCCCGTTTCCGCCACTGCCATCGGCTGCAGTGCAAACAATGATTGAAGTAGGTCGCACGGAAGCCACGAACTACCTGGAAACGGTTGCCAGATCAAACCACCTGGAAGATATCGAGGTGACGAACGAAGTGCTCTCTGGCCCAGTGGCTTCAACCATCCTCTCTGCAGTCCGCTCTTGCCAGGTTGATTTCATTATCATATCCAGTCGGAGTACAGGCTCCTCACGTTGGGGACTGGGTAGTGTGGCGGAAAAGGTGACGCGGCATTCGCCCGTGCCAGTCCTTGTGCTGCCAGGCAGGGAATCTGGTAATGTACCAGTAGACGCCCACCATCCTTTGCGCGCACTCGTACCGTTGGATGGTTCACCATTGGCGGAGGCAGTATTGGCACCAGCCTCACTGCTTATCTCAGCGCTTGCCGCTCCTACACAGGGCGCATTACACATAGCACTGGTGATGAAGCTGCCACCTGCAGCTGGCAGAGGAAGCGATCGAAAACCTATGGATACTGGCATGAGAGCATCCTTGCAACGTGAGGCCAGGATATATGTATGTGCTGTGGCAGATCGCTGGCGCAAGGACTCTTTGGCAGCTCACCTCCCGGTTACCTGGTCCGTACTCTTCGATGAGGATGTAGCCGATGCCCTGATCAGGCTGGCGGAAAACGGTGAAAGTGTGGAGCATGAGAGCGTTCTTAGTGGAAGCGGCTGTGACCTGATCGTTATGACAACGCACGGACGTGGGGGAGAGCAACCGTGGACGATGGGGAGTGTAACCGCTCGTGTGCTTGGTGCCACCAGGCTTCCGCTCCTGATCGTGCAGCCCCCCAAGAGCGGGGGTAGTTCCCAACGTGGGGCCATGCATTACCAGGAGGGCGTATCACAAATGGGTACGGCAGAGCAGGAGCCGCAACGTATGAAGCTAAGGCATCAGATATAGGGGTCTTTCCGAAAGTGCGAGGTTGTAGCACGCCATGCACACGGCCAGGTTAACATGATGCCTCTGAAGACCAGCCAAGCGCACTTCTTCCAGATCGTGCGTAAAAACGCCTTTACGCCTGTCAATACCATCCTGTTCCTCCCCGGCTTTGTCCTGATTCTCCCAGGCCAAGGCTTTGATGCGATGGTGTCTGTCGACATTGTGCTGTTCAACACGGTGGTGAGCGTCGTACAGGGGGCCATTCCAAGTAGATGTACTTTACCAGGTGGACTGCGGATAGAACCATGCTGGCGCGACAGAACGAAATTGTGATGACGGCGTGATGTTGAGACCCGCGGTTGTGATGGGATAGTGAAGTCCATAGCATACATATCACAATAGAGGTTATTACCTACACCTGTGGGTGATAGGTGTATGATTGCGTGTGTGGCGTTGCGTACCAGTTCACAGTGTGGAGTTGGTATGGAACGGCTTAAGTGAAAGGAACGAAGCTATGCATGCGCTAGAAGGGCGAGCCGTTGACACCGAGGAAGACTCTCTCAGACGAGAGGGAATCATGACGGCCTCACAAGAGCACGTAGCATCTTCCCCTCGTATGACCCATGCTGATCTCTATAGGCAACCACGGCTGAAAGTTATCTATCCATCTGGACGACCAGAACCACAGCAATCCAGGTGGCACACTCAATGGTTGGCAACTTCGCTCATCTTAACGACCCTCACCTTGCTCACTGGAGCTATCGATCTCCTCTTCTTTCCCCAGGTAGATCCCCCGTTGATGATCGCGCTCCTCCTCGTTGGGGGTTCCGGCCTCCTCGTCGTTGCTGGAGTATACGTTCTGCTCCCTACCATCTACATGGAAATACACCATTTCTCAGGAGAGCTATGCCCGCAGGTGGTGATCGGCAATGATTGTGGCACGATCCACATGACTGCGGGTAGTACGAGCAACGAGGTGACTATCCAGGCGACAACGTGGAACAGGAGAGTCTGGAAAGCCTCCGACGGCATCTGGGCCGACTACAAGCAGGATAGGAACACAATTACAGCCTGGGTCGTACGATCGAACACATCGAGAATACACGACATAGACTATGTCGATTTCGACATCACGGTTCCCAGCAACACTGATCTCAGACTCACCACCAAGACAGGGGATATCCGGGTTACCGGTATCAGCGGTCAGATGCACTTAGGAAGCGAGGGTGGCTCGATCTTGGTACAACAGGGCATCCTCCGTGGAACCTCCTGGCTCATGACGAACGCTGGCGCTATTCATTCCCATGAGGCCATCGATCCGCATGGCACCTACACGTTCGTAAGCACTACGGGCTCGATCACTGTGATCCTGCCAGGCGATGCGTCCTTTCACCTGGATGCGAGGACCGACACAGGCACCATCACCACCGATTTTCCGGGAGTGATGGTGACCCATCGCACGAACAGCGCGATCCAGAGCACGGTGGGCAAACCACCGCATGCCAAAGTGAGGCTGAGTAGCGATAGCGGCTCGATTCAACTGTACGGAGGACCTCAGGAAAACGCGCAGCCTCTGGAATAGCATGGACTACATATGGTGTGGCAAACGTGATGGAAAGGCACTGCATTGTGGCCCTCTGCTCATGGAACCTGCCAGGTCATATCTTCCATTCTCCGTGTAGTTCAACATCCAACTCCAGATCTACGCCACATCGTTGGAGGACGGCCTGATGTGCTTCCATGATCAATGCCGCGACATCGGCCGCACTCGCCCCGCCCACGTTGACAATGTAGTTGGGGTTCCGCTCTGCAATTTGCGCCTTGCCGTGGACCCTTCCCTTCATCCCGGCCTGGTCAATGAGACGGCTGGCTTGATGGCCTGGAGGATCCTTAAAGATTGAACCCGCGTGGCGCTGCGTTGGTTCTGTCATCTGACGGTCCTGTTTGTACTGGGCAAGCGTTTTGCGCAGCTGCTCTGGCTCTTCGTGATGCAGGTGGATCAAGAGGCGCGTGACGATTTCTGCTGGCTCGATCATGCCACGTGGAGCAGGGATGAGCTCACCTCGCTCATCAAAGCGCACCCGCCGCTGTTCACGAAAGCGGCTGTGGCGGTACCCAAGGTCAAGTTCATCACGCAGGTAGCGGCGCATGACGGCTACGCCTAGTTGATCTTCCCCTGCTGCATTGCAGCCACGGGCATCCAGGACCTCGATCCACGCCAGCACTCGACCAAGCTCATCGTTGTGCGCGCCTGCATTACTGATCACTCCACCACCCAATGTTCCGGGGATGCCGATCCCGAATTCGAGTCCGCTCCAGCCCAACGGGGCGAGTTCATGCACTAAGCGGGGCCACCTCACGCCAGCCTCTGCGAGCAGTAGTGCGCTCCCATCACTTCGCTCTTCAATACGATAGCCGTCCAGCGCTATATGCGCCACGATCCCACGGACGCCGGCGTCTGCAAACAGGACATTGGTGCCGTTGCCAACGACGAGCAGCGGCCAGTGCTCCTGGGCACACAGGCGCACCAGATGGTGTAATACTTCTTTGGATGCAAGCGAGAGCCACACATCTGCGGGACCGCCGACACCGAAGGCAGCATGTCGTGCCAGGGGTTCGTGTTGACGTACCCCTTTTTGAAAGTACGGGTGGAGTTCATTGTAGACAATCTCGGGATCACATGTCATAGGAGCATCCTCTCAGTCAGGCGCAATCGTCGTGAGTTTCTGGCTGAGCATCGCACATGCCGGATCACTCAACCTCGTTTCTGCGCGAACCATCCAGCCTGGGAAGCTTTGCGCCAAGAGCGATATCAACTGTGTTGAGAAGATATCGCTCTGCAACGGGACATCCTGTCGGTACACTACGGCACGGCTGACGTTTGCTCAGTGATCGGGCGAGCCTGCCGCGTGGATACGCGGCTGGCCATGCTGCGATTGGCCGACGCCACCAGCCGCACGAACAACCAGCCCGCTACGATGGCGACGCCCACCAGCGAGATCCACATGATCCATAAGGCAACGGTCGGGTTCATATTGCTGGTGAACACGTGCCCGAACCCGGCCAGGTAATCCTGGCTGGCTGCCTCGACTGCAAACACCAGGGCGCCATAATACAGGGTGGCACCCACCACCAGGAACGCCGTTGCGAGCCGGTAGGCTTGCACGTCGTCGTCCACGCGCCGCGAGAGTTTGACCGCCAGCGCGCTGAGCAGACACAGGGCTGCCAGCGGCCCCGTGATCGGCAGCGGGGCGTTCATCACGAGATTGGGTGAGAAGAAGATCCAGCTCAGCGCGAAGGTGAGCAAGAGCACGGCGTCGCGCATGAGCAGGTAGGACATCCACCAGATGTCCGCGCCCAGGCGCAGTCCGATGCGGCGCAGGGTACGCAGCACGTAGGGCCGGCCCAGGTGCAGGATCAGGGTCATGGTCCACAGGGCCGGTAAGAAGGCCACGATGGTGGCTATCAACCACAGTGAGCCTCCCTGCACCAGCGCGTTGGTAATCGCAGTTGCGACTTGATCGGGTTTCATGGTCTCTTTCCTTTCAACCTTCGGACAGCAACGTGGAGCAATTCGTCAGCTCTCTGTCCCCTGCCCGAAGGCATGATTCCATATCATTACTGGCCGGAAGCAGGTTCCTGCACGTCTGCACGTCCACCGGTTCTGAGGGCATACCAGGCAGCGATGGCTCCCATGATCGCGAGCAAGGCAATGGAGACATAGGCCATGCCGACGGCCCAGCCAGGATTGCTGTTGGTGACCAGGAACGTGCTGATCGCCCCCAGTGGGCCGGGGGCGACACTGTTGAACTGCACCCCCAGCACGTAGGGCACAAAGTAGAACAGGGCGCCAAGAGCGAGTAAGATGGTCGCGATGCGGAAGTCACGCAAATTATGATCGGGGTCGCCCATCAGTTTCACTAGCAGGACCCCGAACAGGCTGGCGGCTGCCAGGCCACCGGTGAGCGGCAAGGCGTCGGTGACGACGACATCGGGGAACAAGAACATAAAGCTCATGACCACCCCCGAGACGATCAGCAGATCGCGCAGCGCGACGTAGACCAGCCAGAGCAGGTCTGCGCCCAGGCGCAGGGTAAAGCGATCGATCATGTCCAGGATGTAGGGACGGCCCAGGTGCAGTCCCAGGATGGCCAGCCAGACAATGGGCAGCAGAGCGGCCAGCGTCCCTTCCAGGAACTGTTCGCCGCCCGCATTGATGCCACTGATGATGGCCTGGGTCAGTTGATCGGTAGTCACAGAAAAACCTCCTCGGTACTGGGCACCTGAAAGCGATGCCCTTCCAACGTCACTAGATGCTGGATCATGAACGGCTTCCCGAGGCCTCCACCACCGACTGGGCGCTGAGCACGTTGACGGTGGGGCACAGGTAGGCCAGATCACAGCGCAGGCAGCGGCTTGCCTCACGCCGCGCCTGTTCTTCGGTCAAGCCGAGTGCAAATTCAATGGACCTGGTACGCGCCGCAGCGCCACTGCGCAACGGCATGACTTCGCGTGGCGTCGGACGGAGGTCCAGGGTGATCCTGCCATCGGACGGGAGTGTCGACGCCGTCTGGAATTCGTCCACCGGCATCTCGGACACCGAACTTGGCGCGAGCTTGCGCAGGTAGGCATGGATCGAGTGAGCCGCTTTCCTGCCATGCGCTGCCGCGTGAATGATCGACTTGGGACCATAGGTGACATCGCCAGCAGCAAAGACCCCGGGAGCGCCGGTGGCCAAGGTGACCGGGTTGATGAGCAGACCGCCCCAGGGAGCTACCCCTACACTCGTACCTTCGGGCAAGAAGGATGGATCGGGCGCCTCACCGATGGCGACCAGCACGATGTCCACGGGAAGATCGAACTCGGTGCCCAGCACCGGCACGGGCTTGCGCCGTCCCTTTTCGTCCGGCTCGCTGAGCAGCATGCGCTGGCAACGCACGCCTCGGAGTTTCCCTGCGGAGCCGAGCAACTGCACGGGGGCGACCAGTTCCTCGAGTGCGATACCTTCTTCCAGGGCGGCACGCACCTCTTCGATCTGGGCGGGCATCTCCATGCGGGTGCGCCGGTAGAGGACGTACACGTTGTCTGCACCTGCGCGCAAGGCCGAGCGGGCCGCATCCATCGCGGTGCTGCCACCACCCACGACGGCGACGACCCCGGAGAGCTCCGTCTGCGGGTCCAGGTTATACTCCTTGAGGAAGGTGGTGGCCGGAATGACGCCTTCCCAGACCTGTTCACCGGGGATGCCCAGGTGCTGGCTGCGCTGCGCCCCCACCGCCAACAAGACAGCGTCGTAATCGTGCTGCAACGCATCAAGGGAGAGGTCGCGCCCAATCGCCGTGTTGGGGCGGATATCGACTCCTAGCTCACGCATGGCGTCGATGTCGCGCGAGAGCTCGGCGCGTGGCAGGCGGTACTCAGGGATGCCGATGGCCATCATGCCGCCGGGCACAGGCATGGCATCGAAGACGGTGACGGTGTAGCCGCGTCGTGCCAGGTAGTAGGCGGCGCTGAGCCCGGTGGGGCCGGCCCCGACAATGGCGACGCGCTCGGCGTACACCTGCTTTGGCACGGGAATGACACGCTTGCCCGGCGTGCCGTGATCGGTGGCGAAGCGCTTGAGATCGCGGATGGCGATGGGGACGTCAAACTCGCCCCGGCGGCAGACCTCCTCGCAGGGCGCCGTGCAGACGCGGCCACAGATGGCCGGGAAGGGATTGGGCTCCGAGGCGACCTGGAGCGCTTCAGCATAGCGCCCCTGGGCAATCAGGCTGACGTAGAGCCCGGCGTTGGTGCCGACCGGGCAGGCAGCCTGGCAGGGTGCCCGTAAGTCCTCTTTGCGCTCACCCAGCCAGCTGCGCCAACTCTGCCAGGTGGCCTGGCGCTCGGCGACATGCCAGGCACGACCTTCACCCCATGGTGTCTCGCCCGGCTCTGCGGGGTTGGCGCGAGTATAGGCGTCGAGCGGCTGCCAGCCTGCTTCTGGAGGCAGATACGAGATGGGGCCGCGTTTGGCATAAGCGACTTCCTTGATGCTGCTCTCGATGATGATAGCGTTGGTGGGACATTCCTGAGCGCAGACCTGGCAGCCAATACACGCTGCCACCTGCACGGGCGTGAGCATCATCCAGGCGCGCGATGAGAACTCCCCGGGAATGGGACTGAGCAACTCCGCATCCCCTGCTCCCTCTCCTTCGCCCGATGGACGTGTCATATCCAGACAGCGCACGGGGCAAAGGTCCATACAAATACCACAATTAATACAGGTGTGTTGATTGACCTGAAACCGATAGGCCATGCTGACCTCCTCTTGAGAACATTGCTCGAGTGCCTGGAGACAGACACTCACAGATTACCAGGGATGACCTGTCTGTAAAGAAGCATAAGGTGGGCGTATCACAAACCCATCACAAGCAGAGCGGTTCAGATCACAAGCTGCACACATTCTTCCGCTCACCTACCTTGCCGGCTACACATTGTGCTCCAATTGTGACGAAACACCGGCTGACTGTGACGAGTTTGTGAACGAACGAGCGTCTACTTCCTCATTGGGAAACGGTAGACGATGTTTCCCCTCTAGGATGTGAGATCCTGAACTCTATCCCTGTTCCTTGTGTACGCCGAGCGTTGTGCGTATGCAAACTGATGCAACAAAGTAAAGAAAGGAACGAGCATGAAAGCGTTTATCATGAAAGCGATCGGACAGGTGGGCTTCCTGGAGAAACCCATTCCCCGTCCGGGTCCAAACGATGCGATCGTCAAAACGACCAACGCCCTGATTTGTACCTCGGACTCCCATACCGTAGGCGGTGCCATCGGCCCGCGAGAGAACCTGACCCTGGGACACGAAGCGGTGGGCATCGTCCATGAAGTAGGCAGCAACGTCACACGCTTCAAGCCAGGTGATCGCGTCCTGGTTGGCGCCATTACCCCCGATTGGGGTGACCCCGCCTCGCAAGCTGGTCACTCCTCCCAATCTGGTGGGCCTCTGGGAGGATGGAAATTCTCCAATACCAAGGATGGCGTGTTTGCCGAGTACTTCCATGTGAACGAGGCCGATGCGAATATGGCCCGTATTCCTGCCAGCGTGTCCGATGAGATGGCGGTCTACTGCGCTGACATGCTCTCGACCGGGTTCATGGGCGCAGAGCATGGCCATATTCCGATCGGGGGAACGGTAGCCGTCTTCGCCCAGGGTCCGGTGGGACTGATGGCAACAGTCGGGGCAAAGCTGCGTGGCGCCGGGTTGATCATTGGAGTAGAAGCAGTGCCGCGCAGGCAAGACCTTGCACGCACCTATGGTGCCGATGCCATCGTTGATTTCTCCAAAGAGGACGTGGTCCAGCGCATCCTCGACCTGACGGATGGACAGGGGGTGGACACAGCGATCGAGGCTCTGGGAGCCGATGTCACCTTCCAGCATGCGATCAAAGTCACAAAAGCCGGGGGCACCATCTCCAATGTTGGGTACCATGGTCACGGTGACGTTGTGCCTATCCCGCGCCTCGAGTGGGGAGTCGGCATGGCGGAAAAGACGATAACGACCGGCTTGTGTCCTGGTGGCCGGTTGCGCATGGAACGCCTCCTGCGCGTGCTGGAGATGAAGCGCGTCGATCCCACGCTCATGACGACCCATACCTTCCCATTTGACGAGATGGAGAAAGCGTTCGAGATCATGGACAAAAAGCTCGATGGTGTCCTCAAGCCGCTCATCGTCTTCTAGCCTGATCTCGCTTGCGGGTGCGATACCCTGGCCTCTGCTTTTGTGATGTGATTGTGATACGAGCGCCCTTTTCGTGATGTCACTGTGAGCGTTTCCCATTTATAATAAAACACAAGGACGCAGCGTAACAAGGGTCGTCTATCACATACCTGAGTCGAAGGCCAGCACGCTCGCATCGTTAGTGTGGCGTGGTCACCATGAAGCGTGATGGTATGCCCAAAAACAGGAGGGGAGGAACGAGATGGAAGCACAGGATCAGCAGGGAGACAGCATGACCGTGCCCGAAGTCATAGCAACACTGTTGGACCTCGCACGACTTGCACACCGTATTGAGCTTGCTGCACCAGAGGCGCCTGGCACCATTGCTACGCTGCTCCTGGAGCGGCTCATAATGGTGTGCAAGACACAGCGTGGTGCCATCGTCTTCCCTCCTCAGCGTCCTGTGGAGCACAAGCCATCGATCGGGACGAGCGCCATAGCAGTGAAAGACACGCCACAAGCAAGGCTTCAGGCTCCCATAGGTGCGGGTCAGGCGTTGCGTACCCTCGCACTCGATGGCATGCATGAGGAGGAGGTGCTGGCTTTGCTGGAGGGATTCTCATCAGATGGCGCAGCTATCCAGTCAAGAGCTGGTGAGCCTTGCTGTGTGATCTGCAGGCTCCCGATCTCGGCTCCCAGTGACCACCGACAGGATCGTGGAGCAGCTCAGTCTGTCCCCAGACCAGACCTGGCAGGAGCAAGCCCTGAACC
>WNFA01001541.1_pt1 | contig 18792 bp, 16 predicted proteins | sample 5400481 | NCBI WGS metagenome assembly WNFA01 (sample SAMN13153340, study PRJNA577476) | soil metagenome | isolation source: 120 cm saprolite under Douglas fir tree site 2 hole 1 replicate 2 | place: USA:California | collected 2015-04-18
GCGATCGCTATCACCTTCTTGTTCACACTGCGCATGCGGTTACGAATCCGCTTCTTCAGTCCACCCGCAGCCTTCTCTACCTTCTGCATGGTTCGCGTCAGCACGCGCGCCCCGTCCCTAATATTACTACTGTCAGTCGGATAGTGAACATTCGTCTCGACCACCGTGGTGTCTACCCTCATCTTCCGTCCTTGCACCACGCCTCGCTCGCGCGCCAACTCCATCAACCGTTCGTGTAACTCCCCGATCACTTCGGGCCCAATGGCTTGTCCCAACCGCGCCAGTGTCTTGGCATCCGGTACTTTCTCGTCCCCAATGCGTGTGAATGCGCGATATACCAGGTTCGCTCGTACTTCTCGCTCCAGCGTGTCGTAGCTCCAGTTCCGCACGTGCTTCAAGATCAGCAGCCGGAGCGCCACTTCCGCCGGTGTTTGCGTGCGCCCGTGCGTCCGGCTCTTCGGATGTCGCTTTCCTTGCGCATCGTACACACTCTCCACCAGCGCTGCGTCTTCCAGCAGTTGGTCTACTTCTTTCATCCATGGTTCCCACAGATCTTCGATGTCCTTCGCTAGTCCGCTGTGCCACAAACTCGGTTGCCGATGTCGAAGTTGGATCACGCTGCCTCCTTAATTTCTTCAGACGCAGCATCAACACAAAAAGCTACACTTCAACATCGCAAAATCAAACGAAAGTCCATAAATACTTGCTACGATGCTTTATATTTGCGATGGAAAGTAGCTATTTCGGAACGTGTGAAGGGGTTAACTAGCATTGAGTTAACAGCAATGTGTATCACGAAGTATGAGCCAATTGCCACTTATTTGGCGGGTGGGGCAAGCTTTTGAATTGCGTTGCGCAGCCTTTGGCGTTTGGTACTTAAAGGGGTGCGGTCGTTCTGCAGGTTTAGAACTAACTTCGCCTACCGCATTTTAGACTTGGCGGACTTAACCCGTTTTGCGTGGGCATTGATTCTTCGGCGTCCGGGCCCATTCCGTTTCTTGAAAGCCACTCCGGACGTGGAGGATTGCACCATATACGCCGAGCGCGTCATGCCCGCTCGCCTGGCTAGACGGTCGATCATCTCGATCTGGTTCTCGCGCGCCGTGACATTGACGCGCACGGTTTTCGTTTTGTTGAAGTCCGTGCTGACTAGAAACGCTACCGCATTCTGTCGACTGGGGTCACCGGTCAAATCGTCCATCTTGGAAGGTTTGGGGATCTTTTCTCCGTCTTCCAGCATTCCCGCGATATGAAACGCCAGCGCTTCCGGGGCCTTACGGCGAGCCTCCTCGAGTGACTTTCCGGCTGTCACGCAGCCGGGAAAGTCCGGGAAGCTGACGCCAAAATCCGACTTGCTGTCTTTGTGCAAATAGGCGATGTAGTCCATTTTACCTCAGCCTGATACCTGCTTGCTTCTCAATGCTTCTAAGTGTCCCAATGGGAATATCACGGACCGGATGCGACACCGTTACTCGGCCCGTTTTCGTGCCGTGCTTGAACTGCTTGTGACTCCCCTCGTGGGCAACCTCATACCAGCCGTCTTCCCGCAGACGCTGGATGACCTCCCGGCTGCTCATGGCTCATAATACACACTTTTAACACACTGGTCAAATTCCCTTCTTTGAGGGTCGGGGTTTTGGTGTAATGCCGAGTGATCCACATCGCGCTGAAGCAGCGTGGCATGGTCAGGCCGATGGCACTGGCAGGTAATTCAACAGGTCAAGAAAAGGCGGCGCGAAGCCCTGGGTGCGCAGGAGCACGCTAATCTGTGGCACGTGCCGCGCCTCGTGAATGATCAGGTTCCACAACAGGCCATCCACGGTGTAACGCTTCCCTGGCCTGTCGTGTACAGTCACAATCCGTTTCAATTCGTCGTCATCGAGAGTGGGGAGGTACGTGAGGGTGCTCTGCTCCACAAGCCGCCAGTAGTCCAGCAGCATTTCGAGCGGGAAGCCCGCAAAAACAGGGCCGCCCGGGGTATCCTTCAAGGAGGGAATGGTCTGCCGCAGCGGCTGTTCGCGCAGGATTTCCTCGCGAATCCAGAAGTCCTCCACGTTGGCTACGTGAAACAGGAGGTCCTTGATGCAGTGAAGCTTCGCACCGTCCAGCAGCGGGCGGGATAAAACCTCGTCCGGCATGCCGTGCAGCGTGGCCCACGAGTCCCGGCGGGCGCGAACGAGGTAATCGTAGGTTTCAGGAATGTTCATTCGTTCTTCCTTCGAAACACACTCTGCTATGGTACATGCATCGCTACCAGACCCAAACACTGATGACCTCGCTCCCTCAAAGGTTTCGAGTCAAAAGTGGGTCGCGCTGAAGCACGACCCCTACACGGGCTCGTGTCTGGCACCCGGGGGTGTTATAAGGCTGTATGTCTTTTCCCCATTACGTGATTTAGCAGGAGGGCAGCATGCGTGGAGAACGGGCGCTGAAGGTTGTATTGGTCGTGGTGGGATTGCTCTTTGTGGCTGCTGTTTATCCCTTGCTGATGTTTGTCAGACAAGAGCCTGCGTTGGCGATGATGCTTAGCCTTTATGTCACACTCGGCATTTTCTTGCTGCTGGCAGCGCGTAACCCATCAGCGAATCGCAGCTTGATCGCCTTCACGGCATGGTCGAGCTTTGCCCATGCCACGCTTATGGCGGTGCAGGCATTCCGTAACTTCATCGCACGCGGAGAACTGCTGGGTGTGGCTTTATTTGCTGTCATTGGTGTCACCCTGATCGTGCTCGCGCCGGCAAAGCAATCCATGCAACCGGCATCCGCCGTCGGCGCCTAGGCTCGGGGCGTTTCCGGGGGTTGCGGCCTTATGAGGGATGCGGCACCGGCGGAAAAGCCTCACGCCTGAAGGGGTGAGCTACAGTCTGGGCTTGTTAGGAGACATGTTGGCTGATGGAAAGGATGTTGCCGTCGGGGTCTTTGAACCAGGCTACTTTGCTGCCGTCGGGGGTGGTCCAGATGCCGAGGTTTTGGTCCTGAGCGAAGGGGTATTTTTCCGGAGGGACGCCCCGGTCGCGAAGCCAGGTGGCGACGGTTTGGATGTCTTCGACTTGCCATCCGAGGATGGTGCCTTGCAGCGGAGTGAAGTTCGGGACTTTTGCGATGCGGATCATGTGGCCGCCGACAGTCATGACCAAGGCAAATCTATCGAGGCTTACGAACTCGAATCCCAGCTTGCCTTCATAAAAGGCGCGGGCTTTGTCGTAGTCCTTTGTGGGGATAAAGCCGACCATCTTTCCTGATGCCAGCATGATTTGCCTCCTGCCGCCCCTTCTAACGGCCTGCTATGAAATGAATGATTCCAGTGAGTCGCTCGTTAAGGCGGACAGGCAAGAATGCCTGTCCTACTGAACTGCTTAGGGAATAGCACTTGCGGGGCGCAAATTCTCTCGGTATGGTGACAAGAAATGTCGCATGAGTGCCAAAGCATACTTTTTGCGCCGAACGGCCGGCTACTTGGCGAGATGGCCAGCGTTTCTGCCGACCTCGCTCATGGGCATGTAGTCCCTGAGCATTCCCATCCGGAGGACCAACTGTTGTTTGCTTCGAGCGGGGTGATGACGCTAAGCACGAAGCAGGGCGTTTGGGTAGTGCCACCGCTGCGGGCGGTGTGGATTCCGGCGAATACGCCGCATTCCGTGGCGATGTCGGGACCGGTTTCGATGAGGACGCTGTATTTTCTGCCCAAGCTTTGCCGGAGGCTTCGCGGAAAGTGCTTTGTGATGAATGTTTCGTCGCTGCTGCGAGAACTGATCCTGCATGCGTGCAAGTTCAAAAGGTTGAACAAGAGAACTTTGGCGGAGCGGCGGATTATCGGGATGATCGTGGATCAGTTGAAGGCGGTGGATTCCATCCCGCTCCAGTTGCCGCATCCGACGGACTCCCGCGCGATGCGAGTGATGAAAACGCTGTTAGCTGATCCAAGCGATTGCAGAGACCTGGAAAAACTTTGCGAGGACTGCGGCGCGAGCAAGAGAACGATTCAGCGGGTGTTTCTGGAAGAGACGAAGATGAATTTCGGCAAGTGGCGGCAGCAGCTTCGCCTGCTTCATGGATTGCAACTGATGGCCTCGGGGGTGAAGGTGACAGCGGCGGCCTTGGAGGCGGGTTATAGCAGCCCGAGCGCGTTCATATCGATGTTCCGAAAACAACTGGGAACAACGCCCATGCGGTATTTGGCGGATGGAAACGGACGGGGCAAGTAGGAAAGTGATCAAACAGGCCAAGGTGGTTGAATCGTGATTCTCTCCTGACAGGTTGCGGAAAAGAATCTAAGGGGCCCATCTCCAGGAGCGCCGGTTGCGATGGAATTGCCGAGGGCCCGGGATGGGGGCCCTCGGCTTGGGATACGGGGGACGACTAGGGAACGATCTGAGAGATGCGGGTGCCCCAATTTGCCAATTGAGTGCGGGTGCTGCCGCACCGGAAGTTGGTGGAGAGCCAAGTATTAAAGGTGCAGGTCTGGTTCACGTACTCGGAGGCGATCCAGATGGAATTGCCGTCGCTGGCGGCAGCGCCATAGTCGCCCCAACGGGGGCGAGAGCCAAACTGGCTGAAGGGATGATAACCGGTGAAGCCATCGTCGGGGCCGGCGCCTTCGGCGGCAATGTGAATGTCGCCCACGCCAATCTTGTCATCCACACCAGCGTAACCGGCGCTGGGAAAATGGTCGTCACCCAAAACGGTGAAAGCCATCACGCCTCGACCGCTTTGTGTTACAGCGATCGCAGGATAGGTGAGGTTATTCCCTTTCACGCCCGCATAGCCCTGCTGCATGGCGTTGCCGGAGTGAGGATTGATGGCGAAGAAGGCAATGCCGGCGCGGGGAGTGGGGTCGTCGTCGATGAGCAGGCCGGTGTCGAGGGCGGCCCACAGCTTGCCGTTCGCGAGCACGACTTGTTGCATGCGTGAATCGTTGCTATCAACCACTTTTTCAGTGTTGGGGAACGGTCCAGAGCCTCCAATCACCAAACGCCAGCAGCCAAAGAGTGTCGGTGAAACTTTGAGTGCTGAATCCGACAGGCATTGGGCCAACGGAACATCTCCGGCCTTTTGCGTAGCGCGGCCGGGGACGGCATAGGGGATGGTATTGACGACGCGCGTGCTTAGACTTACGGCTGGCGAGGCATCGAGTGAGTTGGTGTTCGTCAAACTCCAGAGGCGCAGGCGGCTATCCACGCCGGTGTCCTGAAATACGGCTTCGGAGCTGAGGAAATACTCGGTGCCGCCCTGGCTGCCTTCAAACTGATTTCCAGAGGAGACTGCAGGCCAAACGGTGAAACCGGGCGTGCCGTCCAACTGCACGCCGAGGGTTGAGTCGGAGGTGTCAAACTGCACGACGTTAACGGAGGATGCGCCTGCGGCCAACTGGGCTTTGGAAAAAGCGTAAATCTGCGCGCCACGGAAGCCGGGAGAAACGAGGTTGAACTCGTTGGTGGTGATGTAGAAGCCGTTGGCATCGGCGCCGATGTGCGGATAGTCGCCGAGGCAGGGGCCGTGGGCGGGGTTGTTGCCGAGGGTGCAGTGGTGGTCAGGAGTTCCCTGGGTGCCATCGTCCTGAACGGGAAGGCTAAAGACGTTCCAGGCACCGGTCGGATCGGCAGTCACGCTAACAGCGATATCCAGGTGGTTGGCGCCGGACAGGCCCTGGGTGTGGATGTTGGCGCGATCGAGCGTCAACACGACGTGAAACCAGCGCTGGGTCTGGGAGTCGAAAGTGCAGCTGGGATCGGTGATGGAGGGGCCGAATTGGAGGGGATTTTTTGTTCGATCAATGGCGGGCGTATAGCCATAAAAGCTGTTGAGGTCCGTGGGGGCCGTCACCGGATTTCCGGAGGTGTCAAAGATCTGTAGAGTGTCGTTGACGGTTTCCAGGACAAATCCGTTGCCCACGCAGAGACCTTGATCGGGAGGTTCGATAGAGAACTGATTGCCGCCGCCAGCGACAAAGCGCTGCTGAAAATGATTTATCCCGTCAATGGACAACGTCAATTCGGGATTGGACTTGGCTTTCGCGGAGCCGTGGTGTGACATGGGGCTGCCGAGGCCCTTGGCGATGGTGCGATTCACGTGGACGGCGGGCCCGCCTCCATCATCACCACCAGAATCGGCGTCACCGCCAACCTGCGTGGAATCGAATTCCGGACCTTGAGTGGCGTTTGGGTTTGCAGGGGGAGTTCCCGGGAACGGAGCATTCCGTACAACCGGAATTTTACGGACAGACTGAGACTGGGCCGCGACGGCTGCGGACAACAGCGCTATCAAGGCTAGGCTGGGAATAACCAGAAAGCGAGATCGCATCGTTCTTCTCCTATAAATGAAATCGGATTGTGATGAAGCGAGAAACATGGGAGCCGAATCAAGTGCTCAAGCACACGAGGCGCGGCGCCTGCGATCCTTCCACTGGGGGACAGTTCGGAAGAGCCCGATGATGATAGTGGGTGTATCGGGATTGTCAATAGAAGAGTGGGCCCAGCGCTCGATCCTGGGCATCAGTTGCCAAAAACCATTCGGCCTAGCTCAGGGGGATAATGATATAGATGCCAGAGGCCAGCGGGTGCGCTTCTGAGGATCAAGGGGAGCCTTTATGCGTGGACAAGTTCGCGGCGTTTCAGCCTAGGCAAGGCCTTCACTGATTTCCCGGCCTTCTTCTGGGCAAGCCTGAGTCATAAAGATTTTGCAGATTGAGCCAAAACTGCGCGCTAGTGCCAAAGAAATGAGCGAGGCGCAGAGCAGTGTCGCCCGCAACAGAGCGTGTGCCATGCAAAATTTGCGTGACGCGATTGGTGGGCACACCGAGCTTTCGCGCGAGCTCCGCCGCACTCATATCGAGCGCTTCCAATTCCTCGGCCAGGTGTTCACCCCGGGTGAATTACAGTGACGGCCATAACGGCCCTCCTAGTGATAGTCAACAATCTCCACGTGCGATGGTCCGCCGATAACCGGATTAGAGGGAGTGTGCGAGACCAGGAGCATGGGCAGCGGGCGGAGTTCGCGCTTCATGGGGTCGAGCATGATGCCCGGGGCTTCGAGAGGAACAGTGCCGAGCAGCCTTGCGATTCAAGTGTAGGCTGCGGCAAAAAGTGCGTCAAACGGAATGTCATCCTTCGGCACGCAACCCGCTTTCCAGGTCGTGGGCGGCTTGGGCGAGGTCGGCGGGGCGGCCGAGGTCACGCCAATAGTAGTTGTCGGCGCGGAAGGCTAGGATTTTTTGGCCTTGGGCGGCGAGGCGGAGATAGGACGGGATGATGGAGAAGATGCCGTCTTCGGTGAGCATGGGGAGGAGGCGTGGGGAAATGATGTGGATGCCGGAAAAGGCGAGGGCTTGGAGCGGCGGGTAAGATTCTACCTCAGGGGCTGAAGCCCCCGAACTGACTACGCTTTGCGGCAAGGCTCCCGACCGGGTCGGGACAGGTTCCGCCGTGCTCTGACGAAAACCGGTTGTGTGATGATCGCCAACCAATTCAGGCGGACCGTCCAGGCCGACGCGGCGGCCGCGGAGTTGGTGGTGGTCGTCGAAGAGGAGGGGGCGGGAGGTTTTGCGGGACTGGGCTGCGAGGGTAACTAGGGCGTGATTATCGGTGTGGAATTGGAGCATGCGGTTAAGATCAATGTTGCTGATTACGTCGACGTTGTGGAGGAGGAAGGGCGCGTCCATTTGGCTGGGATGGGGGCGGGCGGGATCTCCGAGGAAGAACCAGGCGGCTTTTTTGAGGCCGCCGCCGGTGTCTAGGAGGACTTCTTCGCGGGAGATTTCGATGCGCATGCCGAAGTTCTTGTTGGATTTCAGGTAGTCGATGACCATGTCGGCGAAGTGGTGGACGTTGACGATGACATCAGTGATGCCGAAGGTGCGGAGGCGGGTGAGGGTGATCTCGAGTAGGGTACGGCCGCAGATTTCGACCAGTGCTTTGGGGCGATTGTCGGTGAGAGGGCGGAGGCGGGTGCCCAAGCCGGCGGCGAGGATCATGGCTTTCATTGGAGCGATTTTCGCTTGCCCAGTTTCTCCAGCTCAAGGTGGCGCACGACAACTTCCAAGCCATTCCTGGCGCGCAGGCGCTTGGCCAATTGCTCAGCGAGGAAGACGGAGCGGTGCTGGCCGCCGGTGCAGCCGAAGGAGACCATCAAATTTTTGAAGCCACGCTGCTGGTAGTTGCTGATGCTCGAATCCATGAGAGATAGAACGCTGGCGAGAAACTGATGAACGCTTTCCTGCTGATTTAGAAAGTCGATGACCGGAGCGTCCTTACCGGTAAGAGTTTTGAAGCGCTCTTCGCGGCCGGGATTGGGAAGGCTGCGGCCGTCGAAAACGAAGCCGCCCCCGTTGCCGCTCTCGTCCTTCGGGAGGGTGTGGTGAAACGAAAAACTGAAGATCCGCACGACGAGATTGTCCGCGGCGGTGGCCAGGCTTTGCAATTTCTCCGAGGCCAACATGTCTTTGAAGGCGTTCATGAGCGCCGGCAGGGGGACGGGAAGCCTGACGTTGTGAAGCAGCCAGCGGAGATTCTTGAGGGCGTAGGGGACACTTTGCAGAAAATGAGCTTTGCGTTCGTAGAAGCCGCGAAAGCCGTAAGCGCCGAGCGCTTGCAGGATGCGGATGTAGACGAAGGCGTAGTAGTGGCGGAGAAAGGCTTCGCGATCGAGAGTGATAAAACTGGAAAGCCGGTCGAGATAGTGATCGAGCAACTGCTGGCGGAGCTCGGGGGGCAGGTCGGCCTTGGCGTCGTATAGGAGCGAGGCGATGTCATATTGCAAAGCGCCTTTGCGTCCGCCTTGATAGTCAACGAAGAAGGGATCGCCATTGCACAGCATGATGTTGCGGGATTGAAAGTCGCGGTAAAGAAAGTAATCGCGCGGGGCACTCAGGAGAAATTCAGTCAGGGTGCTGAAATCATCTTCGAGGGCTTGTTCGTTGAAGGGGATTCCGGCGAGACGGAGGAAATAGTATTTGAAATAGTTGAGATCCCAGGCAATAGATTGGCGGTCGAAGCTGGAAATGGGATAGCAGGCGGCGTAGTCCAAGTCGCGGCCGGCTTCGACCTGAAAGCGCGGGAGAACGGCGACGACTTTGCGATAGGACTCGACGACTTCGGGAGCGATGTTTGCGCCGGAGCGATTTTTGGAGAGGAATTCGAAGAGCGTGGTGTCGCCGAGGTCTTCTTCGAGATAGGCGCCGTGGGTGAGGTCTTCGGCGTAGATTTCGGGAACGGGAAGGCCGTGGCGGCGAAAATGTTTGGAGAATTCGAGGAAGGCGATATTTTCTTCGCGGACGCCGTAGAGAATGCCGATGGCGCTGACTTTTGCGTTGGCGAGACGGATGATTTTGCGGCCAGAGCCGCCGAGCTCGCCCTGGAGCGGGACGACGCGCTCGGGCGGACCGTGGAAATGCTGCTCGAAGAGATTTTTGAGAACATCCAGGGACATGAATGCCAACCGTTTCGTTCTTGCGGATCAGATAAGCTAACTCCTTTTTAGCACAGCTGAATCTTGATGATGTGATTTGGTTGACGGAGAGTTGCTATCCCTCAAAGTGCGCGCGAACGGTGACCATTTATCGTGACCGTGCTCAATCCATTGCAATGGCCTGAAGCGCACAGCCAGGAATGGCTGTGCCACGGGATTTTTTCCACGACCTGTATAATGCGGGCATGACTTCCCAGCCAAAAAAACGCGGACGCGCGAATCGCCTTTTCAAAGAACACCGGCCTACGGAGCAGCGAAATCCGGCTTCAAAGAATTTTGACCAGATGACGGCTCAGGAGATTGCGAGATTGATGAACCGCGAGGACCGCAAAGTGGCGTTGGCGGTGGGGCGAGAGTTGCCGGCGATTGCGCGGGCGGTGGATGCAATTGTGAGCGCGATTCGAAAGGGCGGGCGGTTGATTTATGTGGGGGCGGGATCGAGCGGAAGGATGGGTGTGCTGGATGCGGCGGAATGTCCGCCTACGTTCGGGACTTCGCCGAAGCTGGTGGTGGCGTTGATTGCGGGCGGACGGCCTGCAATTACGCGCGCCGTGGAAGGGGCGGAGGATTCGGAGCGGAACGGAGAGCGGGATTTGCGGGCGAAGAAATTGACACGGCGCGATGTGGTCGTGGGAATTGCGGCGAGCGGGACAACGCCGTATGTGGTGGGGGCGCTGAAGTATGCGCGGAGGCGAGGCGCGACGGCGGTGGCGTTGACCTCCAACTTGCGGATGCCAGTGGGGCGGCTGGCGAAAATTGTGATTGCGCCAGAGGTAGGGCCGGAGGTGTTGACGGGGTCGACGCGGCTAAAGGCGGGGACGTCGCAGAAGATGGTGCTGAACATGCTAAGTACAGCAGTGATGGCGCGGCTGGGGCATGTGTATGAAAACTTGATGATCGACATGGTGCTGACGAATGAAAAGGTTGCGGAGCGGGCGTTGCGGATTTTGGCGGAGGCGAGCGGGAAGAGTGTGTCTGTGGCGGAACAAGCATTGCGGGCGGCGGGACACGATTTGAGGGTGGGATTGGTGGTGTTGAAGAGGGGAACCGGGGCAGGAGAGGCGAGGAAACTGATTGCGAGGGCCGGGGGAAATTTGCGGGCGGCGCTGGGGGAATGAAGAAAAAGATTTAACGCAGAGAACACGGAGAACACAGAGTTCGCAGAGAAGAATCGGAAAAGGAAAGATGGCGACATAAAGTCGCCGCTCAAAGAAAGGCGCAAAAAAGAGCGTGAGGCGGAATGGATAAATTTCGGATTCGGGGCGGGAAGGCGCTGCGAGGGACGGTGGCGATCAGCGGGGCAAAGAATTCGGCGCTGCCGGTGATGGCCGCCGCTTTGCTGACAGCGGAAAAGGTGACGGTGCACAACATTCCGAAGGTGCGCGACCTGGTTACCATGAGCAAGCTGCTGACGTTTATGGACGCGAAGGTTTCGGTGACGGAGGTGCCGGCGAGCGATTACGTGATTGAGGCACCGAAATTGAACCATGCAGAGGCGCCGTACGAGCTGGTGAAGACAATGCGGGCTTCGGTGCTGACGCTGGGGCCGCTGATGGCACGCGTGGGAATGGCACGGGTATCTCTACCGGGGGGATGCGCGATCGGAGCGCGGCCGGTGGATTTGCACTTGAAGGCGCTGGAGCAGATGGGTGCGGAGATTGGGACTTCGCACGGATACATTGAGGCGCGCGCGGCGAAGGGGCGATTGAAGGGCGCGCACATTGCGTTTGAAAAGATTACGGTGACGGGAACGGAAAATATTTTGATGGCGGCGGCGCTGGCAGACGGGGAGACGGTGCTGGAGAATGCGGCGCGTGAGCCGGAAGTGACGGATTTAGTGGAGATGCTCCGGAAGATGGGGGCGGAGATTTCTGGGGATGGGAGTTCGACGCTGCGGATTCGCGGCGTGGAGAAGCTGCATGGGACGGAGCATACGGTGATTCCAGACCGGATTGAGGCGGGGACGTTTCTGGTGGCGGGGGCGATTACGGGCGGTGATTTAACGATTACACACTGTGCTCCGGAGCACTTGGGGGCGGTGATTGCGCAGCTGGAGCAGGCGGGAGTGCCGATTGAAATTTTAAACAAGACGACGGTACGCGTGCGGGGTGCGAAGAACCTGGCCGAATCGGATATGACGACGCAAGAGTATCCGGGATTTGCGACGGACATGCAGGCGCAGTACATGGCCCTGGCCACGCAGGCGGAAGGCACGTCAGTAATTACGGAAAGGATCTTTGAGAACCGATTTTTGCACGCGAGCGAAATGTTGCGCATGGGTGCCCGCATCTCGATCGAAGGACATACAGCGACAGTCCATGGCCCTTCGGCACTCTCCGGAACCGTGGTGCAGGCTTCGGATTTGCGGGCGAGCGCGGGGTTGGTGCTGGCGGGGCTGGTGGCGAGCGGAGAGACGATTATTGAGCGCGTATATCACATTGACCGCGGGTACGAGGGGATTGTAGATAAATTACGCGGGGTGGGGGCGGATATCGAGCGCGTGCATGGGACTGTTGCGTAACTGCGCTTGCCGAAAGGACTTAGAGCAGAAGTGGAAGAGTTGTCTGTCAGGTTCACTGCGGACCCGTGTTTTCCGAATGAATCTAAAGTACTTATCCCTTAGTACGGCTTGGCCATTCGTCTCAAAAGTGTAGGGATGCTACATTTCCGCCCTCATGAAATGGGCATCGCTGTGGGGCAAAGCCCTCCTGGACGGCCTGTCCTCGCCTTCTGTGGCTGGGGGTGTGGCAAACCTGCGATTGCGGACGAAGCTGCTGCTGTCGTTTGTGCTGCTTTCCGCAGGACTGACTTGCGCGACGCTGCTGGTAGTGCGGCGAAATGCGCAAGCGCAGATGCAAAGTCAAGTCGAAGAGGACGCGCGGAACGCCACGCTGATGTTTCAAGTGATGGAACACCAGCGGCAGATCGCTCTGAATCGTGAAGCGGACTTGCTGGCCTCGCTGGCGTACATGAGGAACGGGGACACGACGGCAATCGAGGATGCGAGCGAAGGCCCGTGGAAATCGGATGACTGCGACATGTTTGCCCTAGCGGACAAGAAGGGCAAGATCGTGGCGCTGCACTCAACAACTACTTTGTTCCCCATCGCGGTAGCGCAGGAAATGCTGGATCGCTCGTTGAGGAGCGGCAGGGCGTCGGCGTGGTGGGTCAACGACAAGAACGTCTACCAGGTGGTGCTGCAACGCTTTTACGATGGCGCTCCCCTAAAAAGCAATTTACTGGGTACGGTGGTGGTGGGTCGCTCGATGGATGATCGAGTGGCCGAGAATCTGGGCCGGATTTCCTCGAGCAAGATTGTGTTCCGGTACGGCAAAGATGTAGTGGTGAGCACGCTCTCGGCGTTTCAGGAGCAGGAGGTCGTCCGGCAGATCCAGGGGCAATCCACACAGGAAGAGGTCTACATCGGCCAGCAGCGGTATCTGACGAGTTTGGTGGACCTGACGCCAGGGATGGTCCCAGGCGCAAACGTTGTTATCCTCAAGTCGTACGAGGAGGCCGCAGGCAACCTGGAAAAGCTCAACCAACTACTGCTGGGATTGGGGCTGTTGGCCGTGCTGGCGGGAGGGACGCTGGTCTACGTGATTTCGGATAGATTCACGCGTCCGCTGGGAGCCCTTTTGGAGGGCGTACAAGCGCTGAAAGAGGGGAATTTTGCGCAGCCGATCGAAGCGAGCGGAGGCGATGAACTGGCGGAAGTAACCCGTGCTTTTGACAGCATGCGTGGCACGCTGCAGCAGAACGAAGCGCAGCGCGGGCAACTGGAAGAGCAACTGCGGCAGGCCCAGAAAATGGAAGCGCTGGGGCGGTTGGCAGGGGGAGTAGCGCACGACTTTAACAATCTCCTGACGGTGATCAAGGGCCACAGCCAATTGCTGAGCGACCGGATAAGTCCAGCGGACGTGATATTTGGCAGTGCTCAGCAGATCATGAAAACCGCCGACCGGGCGGCGTCGCTGACACGGCAGTTGCTGGCGTTCAGCCGGATGCAGGTGCTGCAGCCAAGAATTCTTGACCTGAATGCACTGGTTGCGGACATGAGCAAACTTTTGCGGCGACTGGTCCGAGAAGACATCGAATTCGGCTTCCAGCTGGGAGATTCGCTCGGACGGATCAAAGCGGACCCTGGGCAGATGGAGCAAGTGCTGTTGAATCTGACGGTAAACGCCAGCGACGCCATGCCGCAAGGCGGGAAATTAACGATCGAGACGCGAAAGCTGAAGGTGGATAGAGTTTACGCGCAAGCGCGGCCGCCTCTGAAACCTGGACATTATGTGCAATTGGTCGTGACGGACAATGGGCACGGGATGGACGCGGCCACGAAATCGCGCATCTTCGAACCCTTTTTCACGACCAAGGAACCGGGTAAAGGAACGGGGCTGGGGCTGGCGACCGTCTATGGTGTGGTGAGACAGAGCGGGGGTTTTATCTGGGTGGAATCGTCGCCGGGGAACGGCGCACGGTTTGAAATTTACCTGCCCCTCGCGGTCGAAAAGGAAGAGACAGTGTCGTACGAGCGGGTGCCTGCAAGAGCCAGGCGTGGATCGGAAACGATACTCGTCGTAGAGGATGAAGAAGAGGTGCGAGCGCTGGCGAGCGAATTCCTGAGCTCGGCCGGGTACAGCGTGCTTACGGCCAGAGATGGCGTGGAGGCACTGGAAGTGGCGAATCGCCTTGGAAGTTTAATTCAGCTGCTGCTCACGGATGTGGTGATGCCCAAGATGCGAGGAACGGAGCTGGCGCAAAAGCTAAAGGGGAGTCTTCCAAATTTGAAGGTCGTTTACATGTCCGGGTACCTGGAGCGAGACACTTGCAGCGGAAAAATTCTGGAAAGAGCAATTGTTCTGCAGAAACCATTTTCGCGGGACATGCTGATCCGGGAGATCAACGACGCATTTGAAGACAAGGCACGCACACTGGAGATGCCGGAAGAAATTTGTCGCTAGCGGCAGCCCGCCGGGGCTGGCACGGAACCGTACTCCGACCCACTCATTGCAAAGTTTGTTACACTCCGCGATAGCTCCTTGTCGAGATGTGTGGGAGCATCGTTTTCTCCGCCTGGTGCTGGAGGCTGTCTGCAGAACGGGATGCTTCAGGAGAGTTATTTTCTGAAAAGTGAGAGGCTGGGGTTCAGGTGCTGGTCGAAAGGGGATCTGCCTCTGGCGCGAGAGCTTTGGGGAGATATCGAGTGACGCGCTTTTTTGGCGGACCTTTCTTCGAGGAAGAGATCGGCGAGAGACTGGAGCGGGAAATCTCGCGGATGAAGGCTTACCAGTTTCAATACTGGCCGATCCATTTGCTGGCCAACAACGAGCATGTGGGTTGCTGCGGGCTCCAGCCGTACCGGTTGGAAGATGGAATACCCGAGTTGGGATTCCATTTGCGGCCGAAGTTTTGGGGCCGAGGGCTGGCTCCGGAAGCTGCCCGCGCGGTCATTGACTTCGCATTCGGGACGATGGGCGCGAAAGGGTTGTCCGCGGGACATCATCCGCAGAATTTGGCTTCCAAGAGGGTGATTGAGAAGCTTGGGTTTCGATATAGCCATGACGAATTCTTCGCGACGTTAGGGATGGATATTCCCTACTATTTGCTGACACATTCCGGAAACAGCTTCCGAGGGGACGAGGCCGAGGCCAAACGGGCGCCCGAGAAGAGATAAGATCGGTGCTGCTGTTCTAGCCCTTTTCCAGTTATACGCCGCCCAAACAGGAGCACAGCCAAGATTGGCTGTGCCACAGACAGATCGCACTGAAGTTTGGTACAATGCGCGACACGATTTTGAAGACATGCGGGCTTGCGGCTGAGGCGGCGGGGAGCCCGGAGGAAGACCATCATGAGCAACGTGGAAATGCTGGCGCGGGTGGATGCGGCGATTGCTGAGAAGAGTTTGCTGAAACATCCGTTTTATCAGGATTGGCAGGCGGGGAAGCTGAGCCGGGAGGCGCTGCAGCTTTATGCGGCGCAGTATTACCGGCATGTGGAGGCGTTCCCGAAGCATCTGCGGGTGCTGGGGGCGCGGACGGAGGGTCCGCTGCAGGGATTGATCCGGGAGAACCTGGCGGAGGAAGAGAGTCCCACAGGGTCGCATCCGAAACTTTGGCGGGATTTTGCGGCGGCGGTAGGGGTGGGCGAGGACGACATTACTTCGTGCCCTTCCCTGCCGGGAACACAGGCGGTGGTGCAGACGTTCCGAGAGATTTGCGGGGACCGGCCGGTGGCGGAGGCGGTAGCGGCGCTCTACGCTTACGAATCGCAGGTGCCGGAGATTGCGACTACCAAGATAGATGGTTTGAAGAAGTTTTATGGCGTGACGGAGCCGGAGGGGCTCGCGTATTTCGAGGTGCATGAGGAGGCAGACAAGGCGCATCGCGCGGCTTGGCGCGGATGGTTGGAAGAGCACGGGGACGGAAATGAAGAAGACATTTTGGCGACTACGAATGAGGCGCTGGATGCGCTTTGGGGGGCGCTGGATGCGGTGCATTGCGCGAAACAAGAGGCAATGAGATAAAGAAGCAAAAAAGAAGCAAAGAAGAAAAGAACTAAGACAGAAGTCACAGAGACGCAGAGAACACAGAGTTTAGAGGAGGCCCTCGATTGGATCGGGGGCTTTTTGTTTTGGGCTCGGCAAAAAAAGAAGGGCGGGCCAGGGCCCGCCCTTCACAAACCGTTACCGCAAAAGAGTCAAAGGACTACTCGTGGGAGCCGGAATCGCCGCTGCCGCCTTCGCCGCTTGAGGAGCCGGGGTTGCCTCCGCCGCCGGCAGCGGCTTTCTGCTGCTTTTCGCGGGCTTCGCGGATCAGGGCTTTGCGGGAGAGGCGGACCTTGTTGCCCTCGATGGAAAGGACTTTGACGAGGACCTGGTCGCCGAGCTTCAGCTCGTCGCGAACATCGCGGATGCGATGCTCGGAGATTTCGCTGATGTGCAGGAGGCCGTCGGTGCCAGGGAAAAGCTCGACGAAAGCGCCGAACTCCGCGAGGCGAACGACTTTGCCCAGATAGGTCTTGCCGATTTCGGCGCTGGCAGTGACATCGCGGACCATCTGCAGGGCGGCGTCGCCGCCGGCTCCGCTGGTGGAGAAGATGTGGACCGTGCCGTCTTCGAGGACGTCGATCTTGACGCCGGTGGCCTCGATGATGGAGCGAATTTTCTTGCCGCCTGGCCCGATGAGGTCGCGGATTTTGTCTTGCGGGATTTTCAGCTTGAAGAGACGCGGGGCGTAAGCGGAAATTGCGGTGCGCGACTCGCTGAGCGTCTTCTCCATGGTGTCTAGAATCTGGAGACGGGCTTTTTTCGCCTGCGCGAGGGCTTCGCGCATCATGCCGATGCTGATGCCGAGGACCTTGATGTCCATCTGGAGCGCGGTGATGCCCGCGCGAGTCCCGGCGACTTTGAAGTCCATGTCGCCGTAGTGGTCTTCGGCTCCAGCTATGTCCGTGAGGATGGAGTACTTCTTGTCGTCACCGACGACGAGGCCCATGGCGATGCCCGCGCAGGGAGCCTTCATCGGGACGCCGGCGTCCATGAGAGCGAGAGAGCCGCCGCAAACGGTGGCCATGGAAGAAGAACCGTTGGATTCGAGAATGTCGGAGACGAGGCGCATGGCGTACGGGAAATCCGCTTCGGGTGGGAGCAAGTTCACAAGCGCGCGCTGCGCAAGCGCGCCGTGGCCGATTTCGCGGCGGCCCGGGCCGCGGAGGAATTTCACCTCGCCGACGCTGAACGGCGGGAAGTTGTAGTGCAGCATGAAGCGGTTGAACTGGTCCTGCTCGAAGAGCAGGTCGAGGCGCTGCATGTCTTCCTTGGTGCCGAGAGTCAATGTGGCGAGCGCCTGGGTTTCGCCGCGAGTAAAGAGCGCGGAACCGTGGACGCGGGGGAGCAAACCAACTTCGCAGGTGATGAGTCGAATCTGGTCGAAGGCGCGGCCGTCGGGACGGCGGCGAGCGTTGAGAACATCGTCGCGGAAAATGTTTTCGCGGAGGCGTTCAAAGGCACGCTTGGTGAGAGTGCGCTTCTCGTCCATTTCTTTCTTGGGTTCTTCGGGAATGGCCTTGATGATCTCGTCCTTGAGAGCATCGACGAGGTGGTAGCTTTCCTTCTTGGGGTGCTTTTCCGTGTTGAGGGCGTCATGGAGCCGGTCGCCGTATTTCTTTTGGAGATCCTTATAGATGGCTTCATCGAAGGGGAGCGGAGCGACAACGACTTTCTTGGGCTTGAGCTGCGCGTGGAGTTCCTTGATGGCGACGACGATTTTCTTGATCTGCGCGTGGCCGAACTCGAGGGCGTCAGCGACGGCTTCTTCGGAGACTTCGAGCGCGCCGGATTCCACCATGACGATGGCTTCATCGGTACCGGCAATGATGATGTTCATCAAACTTTTCTTCTGGTCCGCGACGGTGGGGTTGATCACCAATTGTCCGTCCACCAAGCCAACGCGTACGCAGGCGATGGGCTTCTCGAACGGGAGGTCCGAGCAGTAGGCCGCGGCAGAAGCACTGGTTACGGCAATGACATCGGGGTCGTTCTCGCTGTCCGCGGAGAGCACCATGGAGACGACTTGAGTTTCATTGCGCCAAGATTCCGGGAAGAGCGGGCGCATGGGGCGGTCAATCAGGCGGGAGGTGAGAACCTCTTTTTCCGAGGGGCGGCCTTCGCGCTTGAAGAAGCCGCCGGGGATTTTTCCGGCAGAGTAAGTGTTCTCGCGGTAGTCCACAGTGAGGGGGAGGAAGTCGCGATCGTTCACCGCCGAGGCCATGCAAGCGGTGGTCAGCATGACGGTGTCGCCGTAGCGCGCGACGATGGCGCCATTGGCCTGTTTCGCAATTTTTCCGGTTTCGAGAGTGAGAGTGCGCCCGCCGACTTCGACCGTGACGCGATGTGGTGCGGGAATGTGCGTATTTTCAGACATAATTCATTTCCTTTGGCTCCGCTTCCGAGCGGAGCATCTTGAGGTGCGTTCGCGGGGCAAACGGGCCTTGAGTTTACGTTGGCCGCAGCGCGGCCATCCATATTGAAGAGCGAGAGGCGAGAATTAGCGTAAGACTGACGGAAACGCGACGGACTACACCACGAGAAAACCCGGCACTATAGCAGCCGGATGCCTGACGACAGACTCCGTGTGGAATGTGTCACTTCGTGAGAACGCAGATGACACCGTCCTGATCCCAATGAGTGTAGGACGATTACTTGCGCAGGCTAAGACGTTCAACAATCTCGCGGTACCGATCCGGGTCGCGGCGGTTGAGATAGTCCAGCAAACGGCGGCGCTTATTGACCATCATGATCAATCCGCGGCGCGATGCATGGTCTTTCAC
>WNFA01001542.1_pt1 | contig 18788 bp, 18 predicted proteins | sample 5400481 | NCBI WGS metagenome assembly WNFA01 (sample SAMN13153340, study PRJNA577476) | soil metagenome | isolation source: 120 cm saprolite under Douglas fir tree site 2 hole 1 replicate 2 | place: USA:California | collected 2015-04-18
GAGAAAAAAGCGCCGTTCTCCCGGCTTTACTGCCTGAGTTTGCCGGAAAAGTCGACCTGATTTACATCGACCCGCCTTTCATGACAGGCCGCGCTTTCAAAAGCGGCGCGGCGCTGGCCTACAGTGACAAATGGGACAACGACCTTGATATCTACCTTCAATGGCTATATGAAACCCTCGCCTTACTGCGTTTACTGCTCGCTCAACACGGCAGCCTCTACGTACACCTCGACTGGCGTGTCACACACTATGCCAGGGTCATGCTGGATGAGATCTTTGGGTTCCATCCCAGCGGCAAAGGCCCGGGGTTTAAAAATGAAATTATCTGGCCTTATCAATCAGGCGGGCGCTCGCTCAGGCACTACGCACGTAAACACGATACCATCCTGCTCTACACCAAATCCGCCCGGTACTGCTTTCATGCAGAACGCATTGGCGAGCGGCGTGGCTCATTGAAACGCAACCACATGAAAAAACGTCTTGATGCTGAGGGCCATGTCTACTGGACAATAAATTCAGCTGGGCGCGTCTACACGTACGGCGAAGATACGCTTATGACTCCTTCCGACGTTTGGAGCGATATCAGCCATTTGCATCAGAAAGACCCTGAGCGCAACGGGTATGCAACACAAAAACCGGCTGCGCTGCTAGAACGCGTCATCATGGCATCGTCCGAAGAGAACGACCTTGTACTCGACTGCTTCTGCGGCAGTGGAGTGACTCCCGTTGTGGCTGAGCAGCTTGGCCGGCGCTGGATCGCTTGCGACCAGAGCGCACTAGCCCTCAAGCTAACCCGCGAGCGATTGCTGGCCCGGGATAGTACTAACCCATTTGTCATACAGCAGCTCGCAGAAGAAAGCGATGAACAAGAAACGGCGGAGGCATATGCTATAATCAGACAAGCAGACAGCCACTCATCAGAAGAGTGAGTTAACTGGAAGAGAGCCGCTATGTTAGAACTTCTAGAACAACTGTTTCGCCAGGTGCGCGCTTTTATGCAGTCTGAGCGCTTCAATCGTCACCAGGTATATGCGCAGTCAGCCGACCACACCACCATGCAATTCGATCGTGAGGCTGAAGAAATCATTATAAACGGACTGGTCGAAAGTGGGCATGGCTTTGAGATCATTACCGAGGAGCGGCCACCTCTTATGACATCTCCTGCACCAGCTTACCGTATCGTAGTTGACCCTGTTGATGGTTCAACGAATGTCGAGCGTGGCATAATGATAGCAGGGGTATCGCTTGCAGTACTGCCTATAGATGCTCCCATCAGCCAGGAGCATGTGCAATGGGCGCTGGTCGGAGAACTCTTTACAGGAACCGTCTACCAGGCGCAGCAAGGCCTGGGAGCCTTCTGCAATGGACGCCGTTGCCAGGTCAGCGAAACCGAACACCTTGAGCACTGCCTGGCCGGAATGAACCTCGATGACCGCGATCCTGAAGTACTGCAAAAATTGCTGATCCAACGCCCCGCAATCGGCAAGGTACGGCGCACCGGCAGCTCTGCAATGGATATCGTCTATGTTGCTAACGGCGCCTACGATGCCTATATCGATATCGGCGATATGATTACCGCCGAGTCATTCCTGGCATCCTTAAGCATCATCCGGGAAGCAGGAGGCACCATCAGCGATCAGCATGGTAAACCTTTACGCCCCATCAGGAATCTCACCAAAGGCTTCTCGCTTGTGGTTGCAGGAACCAGGCAGTTACATGAAGAGCTACTGGAAAGGATCAATAGCTAGTGCAGTATCCTCAAAGCGGATCGAGCAGTCACCTTTTCCCCCTCTCCATCAAAGATGGAGAGGGGGCCAGGGGGTGAGGCCAACCGGCTCAACACAACTCCACAGGCCCTTTCACAGGATACACTCTACACTAGATTACCGAAGAGGTCAATTGATTTTGCACTAGCAGCATTTATGAACTGGCTCACAGCATACCACTGCATTTTATGCTATGATTCCGGTAGGTTATAAACTTATGTCGCAATGAACTGTTTAAAGGATCATCTAATGAAAATCAATGCGCAAGAAAAACTGAAAAAAGGGCATGCCGCACGCTTTTCACTTATCTCGAGCGGAGTAATGCTCTGCCTGCTTCTTCTAAGTGCTTGCGGCACAATTTCAGGCAACACTGTCTCTACCACTGCCACCTCTCCAGTAGCACCGGTCATCGATCCCACTTTGAAAAACCAGGGGGATACGCAGCTCCAGGCATTTCAGCAGTGGATTGCGTTGATGCAGCAGTACAACGGCAACACAAGCACCTACCAGCAGGTGTATAACGCCGACCAGCAAGCACTGAACGATACCAGTACAGCAGCAGCTTATAAATCTGCCCTGGCAAAGTTGAATGCGCACGTGCAGGCAATCGAAATCCCCGCGATGCAGGCCGAGAGCCACGCGCTCCAATCTCAACTGCAGCAGGAGGTTGGAAACTGGGGCCAGCAGCACCAGTACCATGATGCCTACAACAATACCACCTACCCGCTCGGTTTTGAATATGGGCCAAACGGCATAGGCGGCTGGGTACAACAAGAGCTAAACACGGCTCAGAACCTCGCTGATTACCAGCAAGCAATTGAAGACCTGAACATGTACCTGACCAATTTCCAGGCCATGATGACCAATGCGAACGACACGACACCCTACAACCAGGTGCACCAGGCAGATATCCAACTGATGCAGCACTTCGGCTATATGAACAAAAAGGTCGTTGTCGTCTCGCTGCACGAGCAAGCCCTGCGTGTCTACCAGAACGGCAAACTGGTAAATGCTTTTCTGGTCACCACCGGTCGCCCCGATAGGCCAAGCCCTCCAGGAACATGGTGGGTGGAAGGTAAAAAATCGCCGACCGTCTTTAAAGCGAACGTACCACAAAGCTCGCCCTACTGGTACCCTGATACCCCCATCAATTATGCAATGCAGTATCACAGCGATGGCTACTTCCTGCATGATAGCTGGTGGCGTGCCGACTACGGCCCCGGTACGAACTTCCCACACCAGGATTCAAGTGGTGATCAGTTCTCTTCCTTTGGATCACACGGCTGCGTAAATATGCCCACAGTTGATGCAGCCTGGTTATATAACTTCGTATCCCTGTATACAACCGTTCTTGTCTACTAGAAACAACAAGCCCGCCTCCCTAAAGGAGGCAGGCTTGTCTTTTACTGATTTGCGATTCTTCGTAGAAGAGCCGCGTAGGGGCGGGAGTGGGGTTGTGTGGAGTGGGGATGCTTGCATCGCCCCTTGCCGATAAAACGTTGTAGCTTTGGCTGCACATCCGTATTATACTCTTTAGCGTGGCACCAACACCACACTAAAGTTATCCCACCAATTAGCAAAAACATCACGGGACATCACCGTGCGGTCTGCCGGTGCAGAATCAACAAGATACACGTTATAGCTATCCCCGCCCTTTACCACCAGGATATGACCAGGTACTCCCACAATCACAGGGAAGCCCTTGTTGGCCACCTTAATCAAATCCGGCATCGTACGAGGAGGATTGGGCAGAGCCTTAAAGCCAAAATAACTTGCTGCCTCTGCTATGCCCTGCTCTCCGCCCGTCAGGCCGTTAGATACGTCCCACACCCCCAAATTTGCCTCTACCTGCAAGACATCGGCAGCGATCAGGTGACTGCCCCAGGAATTCATCACCTCCTCCATGGAAATGCCCGAACACGATGAATAGGACCATACCTGCCACTGGTAATTCGAATAGTACTGCCCTCGTAGAGCCGAATCGATGCGCACTATACGCGCGCTGGCATCACCCTCCAGCGGCTGAGAAGCAGTATTCAGGTCAAAAGCAGAAGTGTGCTGCGTGAAATTGAGCAATCCGAAGCCCTGGCTTAAATCGTGCAGCGCCCCATCCGCGAGGCCGCTTTGCACAAAAAGTGCGAGCAGTATCATCAGCAGAAGGCCGGCAGAAACAAGTGTCCGGCGACGCCTGTACCAGGAACTTGGCAAAGCAGATGCGAAGGAGGGAGTTGGCTTTTCTACACCCACAACCGTTCCATCCTGCAACTGCAATACCGCCGTCACACGACGATCAGGAGGGAATAGAGACCATTCGGGTGTTTGCGCCGTTAGCATTTGCAGATGACGCTTGCGTTCACGCCATGCACCGAAGACAAAACTTGCTACAATCAGCAGCATCACAACCAACAATAGCGCCGTGATCACGGCAGACAACATACGTTACCCTCGCCAGTCTAAATAGTGAACCCATTATTAAGTATAGCCAAGATTACTGCTGAGCTACAAAAAAACAGCCATATTGTGCTATCTCTTGTGCAGTGACCTTAACCGACACCACCTCTTCAATGGAAATAAACCGTGCTATAGATGGGGATTCCAGCAAATGCGAAAATGGTACTATTACCTTTCTCTTTTGTTCCTCTGTCCCGTATTGCAGGTACTAGACAACTTAACCTCTTCTTCGAAGATCTCGACGCACAGGTCTATACACTCACTGCAGATGCTAACTTGACCAGGCCCCGTTACCAGCCGTTGGACCTTTTCCCGTTTTTTGCCACAGAAGGAACATTTCAATGCCAGGCCAGATTCCTTCGTACTCAACACGGTGTCGTGCTCTGCTCGTTCCTGGTCGTCTTGCACCCTGAACAACCCTATGCATTCGTCACAGACATAGACACCGCCAGGACCCGCAATCAAACGCCGTACTTGATCCTGGTTTTTGCCGCAAAAGGAGCAATGATACGTCGATCGTTTTCTTTTCATCATGCTGTCTTCCTTCTTTCACCAACCTGACTGACGCTAGTCAGTAGTGCCTTTCGTTCTGCCTGACTGACGCAGTCAGTAGACGCGCCAGCGTCGTTGGCAGAACGGGTAAGAACACGCGCAGCGGCGTTGGTTGGTGTCTTTCAATAGCTGATAGGTGCCTTTCGTTCTGCCTGACTGACGAAGTCAGTAGTGCCTTTCGTTCTGCCTGACTGACGCAGTCAGTAGAAGCGCCAGCTTCGTTGGCAGAACGGGTAAGAACACGCGCCAGCGTCGTTGGCAGAACGGGCAAGAACCGACGCAGTCGTCCTATCACACCTTTCAAAAGTGGCACTACGCCCGATCAGGCCACGCGCAAATCATACACCTCGACATCTTTACCCATCTGCCGTCGATAGATGTGCACGTAGGTTACATTATATTTAAGAGGCAACACTAGATACTCGACATCATCCCCATCAGCATATTGGCGCACGCTGAGCGACCCGCGCTTATGCAGTTGGAAGGCTCGCTGTTCATGTGCGTCGATGATACCCAGTTGGTGGTAATTGTGGTAAACGCGCCAGGATACCTCCGTTCGATTCTCCAAAATCAGCTCCTCGTCATCGCCCGCCAGCGCAAGCTTAACTCGTCGCTGCAGGCGCGTGAACCAGCCGCCTGAACGCCGCGGCTTCGTTTCAAGCGGCGGAGCGCCTGGTCGCTCCACCTCAGGAGCATACTTTATTGCCATAAGTACACCAAAACCTTTCTAGTGCTCTGTCAATGTTCAATTGAGAGGGGAAATGTAGTGGCATCCCTTGCGGGTGCCAGGCATCGGTGGCATCCCTTGCGGGTGCCAGGCATCTATCTCACCAGCGTTAAACGCTCGGTTTCAGCCGTCACCTGCGTCCCACAAACGCGGTCTATGCGCTCTAAAAGCGAAGGCTCACCCCACCTGCCCCTGCGCCGGGAACCGGTGCGACCTGCCAGCGCATGCAAACCCTGGCAGGCACGGCTTCGCCCTAACCATTGCACCACCCGGTCATCCGCCTGAAAGGCCAGCCTGCGCCCCTGCACATGCCTTAACCCCGAGATAACTATACAGAGTCCTATGGCTATAAGAAGTGGAAGTATAGAAGCTCTATGCGTACCGAACAAGATCAGCGCTACACCCGCAAACAACACAACACTCACCTGAAGTAGTTGCAGCAGTAAAAAAGCCGGTTTACGCATGTACAAACGGCGCGCCATTCCGGTAGCCAGCAGCACGTCAAGCTCAGATGGCTCTAAAGGCCACGCTCCATTTAACGGCAGGATAAGCCTGATGTTACGTCCGTCTATGGGAGAAACGCGCACAGCAGGCGCCCGCCTACGAGACGTAAATGAACAGCGCAGGCTCGGCACCGGATGCGCTTGACGAGTTTCGTATACCAACCGCGAAAAAACATCTCGAATATTGGCAGGTATGGGCCTCCGGCGCACACGCCGGCCTCTAGGTCTCAGCCGCAGGCGGTGTATAGTGTGCCATCGCCATAAACGCTGGCGTTTAGATGATCGCTGTGGCCCAAGATGTGTTCTTACTCGCAGACACGAAGATTCGGGCAAAGGCTGTTCCTGCAGTTCAGGGCCATAATATGCAGAGAGCCGTTTATCCAGATTCGGATGTTCTCCATGTCCTCTTTCGACAGGGTTCCACTCATGCATATGTAATCATCTCCTTTCTTCTGTCAAAAGTACACGGAGGCGTTCGCGCGCGCGATTCAGGCGAGACTTCACGGTGCCAACAGGCCAGTCCAACACCTGCGCGATATCAACCTCAGTCAAATCGGCTCCATAGCGCAGGGCTATCACACGCCGCTGGTCTGCATTGAGCTGCGCCAGGGCCTGGCGCACTTCCTCACGCTGAGCGATTTGCTCTTGCAAATCGCTGCCAGCACTCGCGCCAGCGTAGCGTTCAAACTCACCGCTTTCCTCCAGGGGGATCGGCTGCTGGTACACCCGGTGCCGCTCCATCTCATCAAGTGCGTGACGATAGAGAATACGCATCAGCCAGGGTCGAAACGGGCTGCCATGCTGGAAACGCGGCAATCCGCGCCAGGCCAGAAGAAAGGTTCCCTGCGTAATATCCTCTGCAAGCGAACGGTGATGGCAGAGACGAAGCGCCGCCGCCATTGCGATGGCATGATGAGCTTCCCAGAGCTGGCGAAACGCCTCCTGGTCTCCACAAGCCGCTCTTTGGATGAGATCATCTTCGCAGGTAACCAAGAACTCTCCTTTCTTCTGTAAACATACTACGCCAAAAGGAGGCCAAAAGGTTCCCATCTTGCAGCTTCAGCTACAATTATAGAGAAAGGAGCCTTGCAGTGTTCTACATCGGCTGTCCCGCGTGGGGCTTTAAAGAGTGGGTTGGGAACTTTTTCCCTCCTCACACACCGGCCAGCAATTTCCTGCGCCTCTACAGCAGAAAATTGACCACCGTCGAAGGAAACACGACCTTCTACGCGACACCCTCCGTTGAAACAATCACCCGTTGGAGCCAGGAGACGCCGCCCACATTTCGCATATGCCCCAAAGTCTCTCGTAGCATCAGCCATACATCACGTCTCGATAGCAGCAAAGAAGAAACCTTGTCTTTTGTAGAGCGCATGCGTGGATTAGGCACCCGCCTTGGTCCAATGTTCCTGCAACTCCCGCCCTCCTTTGGACCTGCTCAGCTTGCACAACTCCAGACTTTTCTCGACTTCTGGCCTTCGGATACGCGTCTGGCGGTAGAGGTACGCCACTCCGATTTTTATGTAGAGCCACACGCCTCCACGCTGAACACGCTGCTCGCACAATACCAGGTAGCACGGGTCATGTTGGATACCAGGCCTATCAGAATCGGCACTGCCGAAGAAAAACAGGTCCTACAGGCTCGCGAACGCAAACCCGACCTTCCACTGCAGGTAGCCATCACTACTGATTTCACCTTTCTGCGTTATATCGGCCACCCGCGCATGGAAGTCAATGATCCATTTCTTGCAACATGGGCGCAGCAGTTAGCACAGTGGCTCAGGCAAGGAATAACCCCCTATGTCTTCTGCCACTGTCCTTTTGAAGTGCATTCCCCGGAAATTTGCGCGGTGCTCTACCAGCGCGTCAGCGCATTGATACCGCTTCCCTCGCTCCCCTGGCAACATGAAGGGAACGATGCAGGACCGCAGCAGCCTCGCTTGTTCTGATCTGTGCGAAGAAGGTGAGGTAGCATGTGAGTAAGTTTATCGAAGCAGAGTTGGAGTATCTAAAAATATTGGGATAGAATTGTATTACGCATGTAGAGCAGAAAACATGCGAGTTTGAAAAATAGCACTCAGCATCAAACGCAAGAGGGATGGCATGAAAAAATTATACATTGCAACGAACGAAGCCCTGGCCATCGCACGTCAGCACGATGGGGAATGGGTTGTTGATCCGCAACTCACTGGCCTGGCTACACAGTGCATGGCTGTTGATCCCCAACAGCCAGGAGAGGTCTATTGTGGTACCTTTGGTCAGGGATTGTGGCACAGTAACGATGCTGGAAGAACGTGGGAAAACGTAGGAACAAACATCATTCGTGAGCAGGTCATGTCGGTTGCCATCAGTCCATTAGAGCGTTCCAATGGACATGGCGTCATCTATGCAGGAACAGAACCGAGCGCCATTTTCCGTTCGGCGGATGGTGGAGCAACATGGCGTGATCTCGCAACACTGCGTCAGCTACCCTCTGCTCCAACCTGGAGCTTTCCACCCCGTCCATATACTAGTCATGTTCGCTGGATGACACCTGATCCACTCCAACCCGGCCGTATCTATGCAGCCATTGAAGCAGGTGCACTTATTCGCAGTTTCGACGGTGGTGAAACCTGGGAAGATCAAAAACCCGATGGACCCTTTGATACGCATACCTTAGCAATGCATACACTTGCGCCCAATCGCCTCTATTCTGCGGCTGGGGATGGCTTTATGCAGGCAGGAAATGGCTTCGTCGAGAGCGATAATGGTGGAGATACATGGTATCGGCCCGATGAAGGTCTCAAACACCATTACCTCTGGAGTGTAGCAGTTGATCCCGCTGATCCGGACACACTTGTCATATCTGCGGCACACGGTCCACAGCAAGCACATAATCCAATGAGTGCAGAGTCAGCAGTGTACCGCCGTAGCCATAACAGTCCATGGCAACAGGTGCGAGCTGGTTTGCCCGAGGAAAAGGGATTACTGACCTTTGTATTGACTGCCAATCCAGCCGAACCGGGAGTCTTTTATGCGGGCAGCAATAAAGGCATTTTCCGCTCCGAAGATGCAGGTGTGATTTGGGAAGAGTTACCTATTCGCTGGCCAGACAATTTCCAGATGGGACGTGTGCATGCGCTTGTGGTAGTAGAAGAATAGCGTCACTTTGACATTCTCATCAAAGAAAAGGCCTGATATGCACCTCGGTGTATACCAGGCCTTCCTCACCCCCCTCTCCATCAAAGATGGAGAGGGGGGTGAGGCCTATATCCCTCAGTAAAGAACCAGAGAAGGAGGAGAATTGTAATCTTTGCTTATGCTCCTCTAACGGTTTACAGCTTATTCACAGTACAAGCGTACATCGCATACAACAATATCGCGCTCCATAGATTGTGTGACAATGGACCGGACTCGCAGTATGGAGCGATCACTGCATAAGCCGTGTCAATTGTCATTCCCCCCAACAATCCGATACATCAGGTAATACGTCCACAGATGTGGAGCAGATTACCCGTATTGCCTATGAATCAGTAACCGGGTGCAGGAAATTCTCGTCCCTCCATCTGTTCAAAGGCGTGACGCAGGGAAGGTGGAATAGGATGAGGCCGACCAGTAAGATAATTGCACCACACCAGGGCTGACTTGCCAGTGGCAAAGATACGCTCATGCTCGTTCACGTCGCGTATCTGGTAGTCCATAAGAAAGCTCGTATGCCCGATTCGGACAACACGCACCCCAACCTCTACGATATCGGAACGCACCAAAGGCAGCATATAGGTACAGGTAACTTCTTTGATCAATATGCCATAGTGGCTCCCATCTGGGCGCGTTTGGATGCGGGGATTATGCGGGGGGTGCGAGACAATGCTTTCTACCTCTTGATGTTCCTCACGTGACGGCCACTCCTTAAGCCACGTCTCAAGGTGACTAAAGTAGTAGCTTCTTGCTTCCTCAAAATAGGTAAAATACACCGTATTGTTCACATGTGCCAGCGGATCAAGATCGCGAAAGCGGATCTGTACCGCATACCAGCATGGATACGCCTCATTCATGTATGTTTTTGCCTTTCCACCCAAAGTGTTCTACTGGACAATTTCCTCTCGAAGCCATTATACTCTCATCGTCAGCAACATACTGATCTATTTGCGATCCCGCAGCGTAGTTCATAATGGAGGAACAGAGAAGAAGGCCCGTAATGCAAATATTTAAGGACGCCGAATCTTCTAACGACCTGAGTGATGAGGCCCTGCTTAACGCCATTGCAAATGGTGCAGTTTGGGCTATGGAATCGCTTTACCAGCGTTACAGCCGTATTCTCTATTCGCTGGCTTACCGTTTGGTCGCTGACCACCAGGTTGCCGAAGACCTTCTACAAGATGCATTCCTGGCCATATGGCGACATTCCACTTCCTATTCTCCACAAACAGGCGCCGCTCGCAGTTGGCTCATCTCCATCCTACATCACCGCGCCATTGACCATTTACGCCGCGTACGCCGTCGCTCCACCCTGCAGGAAGCACCATTAGAAGAGCTCGAATTAGATGAAACTACCGCCTTTCCCGATGTTTGGGAGGATGTATGGCGGTCAGTGAAGAGTTCACAGGTTCGCGCAGCGCTGATGAAGATTCCTGCCGAACAGCGACTGGTGATCGAGCTTGCCTACTTCCAGGGGTGGACCCACACCGAAATTGCCGAGGGAGTGCAGATCCCACTCGGCACAGTCAAAGCGCGTTTGCGACTCGGCCTGATCCATCTCAAACACGCTCTTGAACAGGTGGGCATGGATGAAACTTGAAACACCTTATGGTAGGCCTATTAGGCCCGCTCATGGAGTTTACAACGCGAAGCTCTCGATCAGCTTCAGAGGAAACGCTTCGGGGGATGCGTTACTGCTGGTAATGGCGCGAGACCATTACCGGGATCAGGTGAAAACAGCGCTGGTCGCTTGCTATCATTTCCAGCAGTAACTCATACCGTTTCCGAGGTCGCGAGCACCAAGCGCCCTTCCTTCTCTCGGTACGAAGATGCCTTACTGATCTACTGCTCTCGTTCGCGTTGTACATTTCGTCTGCGAACCTATTAGGCCTTTCTGAACGTTGCTCTAGAATCCTCATAGCCAGGTTTTCTTAGCGGGTCGAGTCGCGCTTCGTACCACACACACTGAGAAAGAACCATGATCCCCGAAATGCTGGCTCCTGCATCTCCTCTACCATTTGCTCATACAGACGATCAAACTCCTCTTTCGTGGTCACGCCTATGCCCTGCAAGAAAGGCAGGAGCAGTGGCGTCCCAATCACGAATTCCTGATAGAACGTTTCATACGCTTCGGTTCCATAGGAGTAATCAAGGGCATAGGCCTGGTGCTGCAGGTTGGTGAGTCCAGCCTCGCGCATAAACTGGCGCAGGACCAGCGTGGTCCCGAACCGTTTCCCATCGGGGGAAAATGACTTTCCAGCCAGCCAGGTGGCACGTGTCAACAGATCTGCGATTTTCTCGCTTGCTTCGCCAGTGCTGTACTCCCACTCACCATCGGTGAGGCGAACGACGCCCCCCGGGCGTGTGATGCGCAGGCATTCGCGCAAGAAGGTCGGCCAGGCATCCTTGGGCATAAACGGTGAGATGAAACGGGCATTGACAAACTCAAAGGCATCATCGGGAAATTCAAAGGGCTTGAGCAGATCCATCACCTGGAATGAGACGTTGTCCAGCCCCTGTGTCTTGGCATGGGCCTGTGCGTAGCGAATCATCTTCTGGCTGATGTCGACGCCCACGACATCGATCTGAGGATAGGCACGGGCCACTTCGCTTGCCCAGCCACCAGGACCACAGGCCAGATCGAGCACCAGGTGGATCTGTGAGAGGTCAAGATCGGCGGGGAAAACGCCGCCCATCTCTTTGGTGACCACGCGGTCTTGCATCAGCAACCGTGAGGTTTCGGCTGCCTCTTCTGGATTGATAAAATAGGTGGTTAGATTTTCGGATGGGTTCGTGGGTGTTGGCATAGCGGATCGCTCCTCCATTGGTATTATTCACTTGACAGGGTTAGCAACTCGGCTTCCATCTGTTGCAAACCGAGCACCTCGGCCTGCGCTTCAGAGAGGGAGTACGCCTGCTCACGTCTGAGCCTGGCAACGCGATCACGCAGTTGTGCAATCGAGGTGTACTCCTGCTGCCGGGAGAGCACCGGCATCTCATGCAATGCGATGCGGTGCAGCTCGTAGAACTCCTCGTCGCCAAACGAGAGGGAGAGCGTGTTGGCGTAGATTTCGATGTAGGTCAGGTGGACAGGCGTGAAAAAGTTCATCTGGGCGCTGGAGACCAGCAGGCACCCCGCGAGCTTTCCTGCACGTTGCAACGGCCAGGCCACGGCGCTTTGCTCATGCGGGCCCTTTCTGAACGGCAGCAGCCCCGGGTCCTGCTCCATATCCTGCACCACGCCCGGCTCACCTCGTCCAACCGCCCAGCCAGCCAGCGACTCCGCTCCCAGAAACAAGAGTCGCCTGCTGACTCCGCTCTCCCAGGGCGCAGTGCCGATGCCCATGCGTTCACACAGGCTGCGTACGCCCTGTCCTGATGCAGGCGCAACGCAGTGCACCAGGGTGATTTCCATGCCCACCTGATCTGGATCGAGCTGCCCGATGGCCTGTTGTAAGGTGAGAGTGCGCATCGACCAGGAACGGAACGGGCCACTGCTGGTGGCATAGGCAGCCAGGACTTCCACCAGATACTCGGCAGGGACCTCGTGCTGCGGATGGGCAAAGGGTGGTGGTGAGGGCGGAGGCGCGTTGGGGACAAGTTCAGCTTGAATCAGCTCGGAGAAGAGCCGGGTGTAGCCTGGGAAGACCTCGGGGAGCCGCTTGAGATTCTGCATGCGTGGCTCCGATCGGCCTTCGATCCAGCGCGTCACGGTATACGGGGTAACGCCCAGCTCCTCGGCCACACGCTGCCGTTCGGCAGGACGTTCCGTCAGCCGTTCCAGCAGCTCGCGCCAGGTGTGTGGTGGGTGGTTCATCGGGATCCCTACTTCGCTACCTACATAGACTAGCTACAGTATAGCGTACAATCGTGCATTTGTCGAGTGCTTTGTTCAAACTTTGAAGAAAAATGTGAATAACATGTAGGCATATCTCGTATTTTTCACAAGAACGTTGACAATTTGTGATATGCTGTGCTATAGTTGGTGCAGAAGCTGCTCATGAGTGAAGAATGAACTAACCTCATACGTTTGACGCAAGGAGAGGTATCAGGCAATGGAGACTGACAGCGAGCACATCTCTGTTATTGACCCGCAGAGCGGCGCAGACATGGTGCGACTCATCGACCAGCACCAGCTGGTGACCCAATACATGGGCGGTCTCTTCCCCCAGGACATAGATACCTCCGAGATCCAAAACGTGCTCGATCTCGCCTGTGGACCGGGTGGCTGGGTCCAGGATGTGGCCTTTGAGCACCAGGACATGCAGGTCATTGGCGTGGATAGCCGCCAGGCGATGCTTGCCTATGCGCGTTCCCTGGCCCGCGTGCAAGGCCTGGACAACGCCTCCTTCGAGTTCATGGATATCCTCAGGCCACTCGACTTCGTTGAGAACTCCTTCGATTTCATCCAGGGACGCTTCCTCTGTTCCGCGCTTCCAGCCGCTGCCTGGCCGGGGCTTTTGCACGAGTGTGTGCGGATGCTGCGACCTGGAGGGATCATCCGCCTCATTGAAGCCGAATGGCCTGACACCAACAGTCCGGCTGTCCAGCGCTTAGGCGCCATCGTTGCCCAGGCGCTGCGTCAGGTCGGTCGCAACTGTTCACCTGACGGGCATACCCCTGGAGCGACAGCCGTGCTCGTGCCTTTCCTGCGCGATGCGGGGGTCCGGCAGGTCCGGAGTCAGGCATACGAGATCCCCTTTACGACCGGCACGTTCGGCTCACATCCGATCATGAAGCTGGCCCGCATCACGTTGTATCTACTGGATCCCTTCTTATGCGACCAGGGGGTGACCTCGCACGAGGAGTTTGAAGCGTTCATCCGTCAAATGGATTTGGAGACGTATGGCGAGAGCTTTCGCGGGAAGCTGTGTTTAGCGGAGGCCTGGGGTGAGAAGGCAGAGTAATGCGAGGGGCCTGGGAGAGGCGCAAAGCGTGGTAAGATGGATTCCAGTTGAGCTATGACAACCCCCTTTTTTGGCATTTTCCCCAAATAGGCCTCTTAGGCCCGCTCATGGAGTTTACAACGCGAAGCTCTCGATCAGCTTCACAAGCCAGTCGAGAGAAAGGGATTGTCTTTTCTTACCTGCTCTGAACGGTTCTTACATGACCAGTTGTTGCACCTCTTGTCTCTTCATGCCGCTTTTTCATTCCTGACATGGGCTTAACGTTGTCTATTTCATCGGCGAACCTAATAGGCCTATATGTGCTGTGGTGTTGAGAGCACAAGTTCGTCTCTGAACCTCAGCAGAGCGAGGGCAGCGGGGATGCTGGCAATGAGGACGAGCACGAAGCCGAAGATCTGAAACAGGCCCTGTCTTGAAACTCCAGAGGTTACTTATCCGTGTAGCATAGTGGAGTATCTAGGATTATAGAATATCGCGTAGTAGAGTTATCCCGGTATACTTGATCCAGTTCTATTGGGTGTTCGAGGCCCCAAGGGAGGTTCCAATGAAAAGGTACAAGCGGCTCTATGGCTTGCTGCTGCTGGTCATCTTCCTTCTGTTGATGAGTGCCTGTGGTCCGGTACTAGGGTCTGGAGGCAGTTCGCTATCACCTATACAGGTGCTACAAAACAGTTCGAATACGATGACACAACTCAAGTCGGCACACTTTGACTTGAACGTGACCGGTAATCTACTGGCGAATGCCTTTAGCATACCAACGACTGCAACTCCGGCAGCTGGTCAGGTGAACGTCAATGTAACGGGCAGCGGCGACGAAAAGCTACCCGATCAGCAATCCCTCAAGGTCACCATTCGTCAGAATGTCGCCGGGCAGAATATCAACCTCTCTGAGATTCTCCTGGGGAATAAAGTCTACATCCAGAATCCCAAAGGCCAGTGGTATGTGCTGGACAAGAGTGTATTGGAGAAGGCTATCGGGAATCCTTTCTCCGGGATCAATGTAGACCCGCTTAGCTTATTGGCCCTCATTCAGAATGCCAACCTTACCGATTACGGAACAGAGTTGTTGCATGGGCAAGGATTGCGTCACATTTCAGCAGGCCTTGATAAAGCTGGGCTGAAGCTGCTACTCACCAGCAATCCGCAACTGAGCAAGCTGTTTAGACAGCAGAACATTACTAACGTGATCGACCACGCGAAAACATTTCAGGCAAGTATCGACCTTTGGATAGACGAGACCAATTTCTATGTCCATCGGGCGGAACTGAAGTTTGACCTGGATGAAGATTTGAGTTCGCCGGGTAACTCGGCCACACCGGCACCCGTTCTCGTTTCCAGTCTGGCGACCCATTTCGATTCCATTACCAATCTCAGCAACTTCAATCAGCCGGTGACGATCACGCCTCCGGCTCATGCTATTCCTACAAACGACCCTCTCAGCATCTTTAGTCCTGGTAGCTAGTAACCGAACTGCTCGTGGAACAAACGTTGATCTGACAAAGGTAGGCGTTGCTTAGTTTTCGCAGGGTAACAAGATGTCGATCGTAGGACTGCAACTTGGCCGGTATCGGCTCATTCGCCTGATCGGTAGTGGCGGCATGGGTGAAGTATACCTTGCGGAAGATACACACATAGACCGCCAGGTAGCTATCAAGCTTTTTCGTAACGAAGGCAGTGTCGAGGGAACCAAAAAAGCGGCTCGTCTCTTCCAGCGGGAGATGAAAGCCATTGCTATGCTCGACCACCCCCACATTTTACCTCTATTCGACTATGGCGAGGAAAGTGTGAGTGGGTTCTTGCTCACCTATATGGTCATGTCCTTTCGCAAAGAAGGTTCGCTTGCAGCCTGGCTACGCCAACACACTCCTAAACCCCTGACTCCAGGGCATGTAGAGCATTTTTTGCAGCATGCTGCCGATGCTCTGCAGCATGCACATGATCGTCAAATTATCCACCGAGATGTCAAACTCTCCAACTTCCTCATACGTGGCAGGAAAGACAAGCCGGATCATCCCGATCTACTGCTGGCTGATTTTGGCATAGCGAAATTCAATACCCCTATCCCTAGCGTGAGTAGTGCTATTCGCGGCACGCCGACCTATATGGCTCCTGAACAGTGGAAAGGCCAGGCAGTCACTGCAACGGATCAGTATGCGCTTGCCGTCATGATCTACGAACTACTTACCGGTGGTCCCCCTTTTAAGGGTGGTTTGGAGCAGGTGATGTACCAGCATCTTAATGCTCTACCAGACCCGCCTGGCACGCTCAATTCGTCCATCCCTCCAGGAATCGATAGTGTGATCCTGCGCGCGTTGGAGAAGAAGCCCGAAGACCGTTTTGATTCCATCTCCGCATTTGCGCGCGCTTTTCAGGAGGTATTGCGCTCGCCTGATCCCTCCGTTGCCCACAATACAGCTGTATCTGAGGAGGCATCACAATCCACTAACTCCCCTACCATCCCTAATACCACCAGGTCCCGGCAAGTATTGCTGCTCACTAGTACTCCAACTACACCGGAGGCTCCCAAAGCTACGCAGCCATTACACCCCATCGGACCTCCTATTATCCATCATGCGCCCAGCTTGTCGAACAGCGACAACATCGGCATGGTATTAGCCATCAGCAAAGCAGAGGCATTCACCGGGGGCAGCTACACCCTCACTCTGCCAGGAGGAAAACACGTTGTCGTGTCTGTACCTGCCGACGCCTACGATGGTCAGGTAATTCGCCTGGAGGAAGGCGAATCGGATAGCCATGGAAAGCCAGCAGGCGCACTTTTGCTCACTATTGCAATTGCGCAACATACTGAAGAAAGTCCCCCTATCTTTGACCTGCATAAGATCGAACAGAGCCCTCCCCAGTCCACTATCAATGGGAATATACCAGCTCTTGCTACCTCCGGCCTTACTATTAAGCAGAAGGTTGGCAACCGGTGGCGAGGTCTCTCTAAAGGCAAACTCCTATTGCTGATTGGACTGCTGCTGCTCGTCTTAGTGGAAAGTGCCAGTCTCCTCTACTTTGCCGGGACCAACCGTATGAGCGCTACTGATGCCAGAGCCACTACGACTGCTGAAGCAAGAAGCATCGCTAGAGCGTACTCTGCAACGGCCAGCGCCAGAGTCACCGCTACTGCGGGAGTCTTGCTAAATCCCTACCCGCCTTATGGGGGAGCATTAGTGCTCAACGACACGTTGCATGATAATAGCAAGGGGTATAACTGGGATGTGAATACTGGTGGCTGCCAGTTCTCAGCAGGAGGTTATCTTGTCAGAGAGACACTACAAGGACATTTCCAATACTGCACTGCCAGGACTACTGACTTCAGCAATTTCGCTTATCAGGCGCAGATGACGATTATCAACGGTGACTATAGCGGACTTATCTTCCGCGCCAACGCCGTGACCGGACAATACTATTATTTCCGCATTGGCCGGGATGGATCTTACATTCTCATTCGTTATGTAGACAATCAAAATGTCCACGCCCAGATATTGACCAATGGTGTCGTTTCAATTGTTCGCACGAATCCGAAGCAGCCTAATCTGATTGCGGTTGTAGCGCGTGGCAGCACCATTGACTTATACATAAATTACCGGTACATCACCACAGTGCATGACAACACCTATAGCCACGGTCAAATCGCCGTCGTCGCCGAAGACGAGGGAAATTCAACCGGCGTGTTATTTAGCGATGTGAAGGTATGGGCATTATGAGCTATCGATATCAATCTGTAAGGGCTGACTCGCCTGGCACTTTACGGAGTGAAGGAACTCAGCTCGCGTCTCCTCCAGCTCCCACTCGCCTTCGAAGACGTTCTTTGTCGCGCGTACTGCTCCATTATGCTTCGATGCTGCTTATACTTGGGGCGGGCTGGTTTTTCGGACTGCGACCCTACCTGCATGGATTGGCACAGAACCAGATCGATACGCTATTATCGAGTGTTGTTAATCAGCTTGATCTCGCGCAGATACCTGGGATATCCTTTGGCCCGCTGTCTATCCCTGTAACTGAGAGGACGGTCAATAATCTCTTTGTGCTCTATGCTTCGCCATCTGATCCGGTGCAGCATGTGCATATGCAGATTACACCGGGCGGGCTGCGCGTGGATTTCCAGGTCTATGGATTTGCCTGTGACATTACTGGGGTACCGATGGTAAGCAATGGTCAGCTTATTGTAGCGAATGTAACAGTTGAGGGCATCGCATCATTGATCATGTCATCCGACGAAATGACCTCGATATTGAATGCTCACTTGCGCGATGCCAGGGCAAAATTGCACCGTGACGTTGTTGGCCTCATTCTCAAAGACCACGAGCTGGAGATCATGCTCGGTTAGTGTATGGTTTCCCTACCATGCTCATTGACGCTGATATTATCCTTAGGCATGGTTCAAATGCACGTGACAGTTCCTCACCACCAGCAGGTCCAGCCCTGATGAATGTTGACGACCGAATCGGGGAATCCTATCCATTGAGATGCTTGCGTCCCAGGGTCCTGTAGGGACAAGGGGCGGGGTAGTGTGGATGAGGGGGCCTGGTGCTTGTCCTCGTTGGGGTGCGACCTGTTTGCTCCACGCAGTCCCCACTGGATCGCGTTGCCACCAGGACAAGCACCAGGCCCCCACCCTGCCCCACATCCGCCCCTTGTCCCTACAGGACCCCATGCGGTCGTCAACATTCATCAGGGTGACTGTTCAACCTGTCAA
>WNFA01001543.1_pt1 | contig 18786 bp, 22 predicted proteins | sample 5400481 | NCBI WGS metagenome assembly WNFA01 (sample SAMN13153340, study PRJNA577476) | soil metagenome | isolation source: 120 cm saprolite under Douglas fir tree site 2 hole 1 replicate 2 | place: USA:California | collected 2015-04-18
AATTTCCCAAGCACCGTGTCCAGCGCCGCCGGACTCAGCTTGGACGCTCAACCCGCGGCTTTTACAGACTCCGTGAGACGGAATGGTTTTACGTCAGGCACGAGGCCATTGTAACGGAGGCGAAAGAGGCGGTCGCGGGTCCGTTTCCGAGTGGGCAACCACACCTCCAGCATCGACGTCAGGTTGCCGGTCAGTGCAGGTGGACCTTATGCGGCAGCAGATAAGTGAATCCGGCAAACGCTTCCCATCGTGTCGATGTACTCGTGAGCCCACGATTGAAACCGCCATCCAGCACCAGGTTTTTCCGCGCGTTGTAGTTCAGCGCCCACAAGTTGCCGACCGCATTGCTCCGGAGAAACGGCTGAGTGAAATGCCATATTTCGCCGGAGATTCCGAACTTCCCCCCAAGTGGGTGTGAAACCGAGAGCGTCTGCCCGAACTGGGCGCGGTGAATCGCGCTGTCGATGACTTCATTGAAGAAGTAATTATTGTCGTAGTGAAACCCTTTCACGTCCGCGCTGACGAGAAGGAGCATTGAGTTTCTGGCGCTGCCAATATCGAGGTTAGGTGCGACTCCACTGTAGATTCGGCGGAAATAGCTCAACGCAACTGTCGGCTGCGCCCCTTCCCCCTGATGGACAACCCCCTGTACCCCGAGAAACTCGTCTCCGGCGGCGTTGGCGGCTTGGCTTGCAACGCGGGAATGGGCAACTGGTCCCGACGCGGCTAACAATTCGATGCGGCGCGATACGGAAAACTTGAGCACCTCATTGAGGCTTTGCTGTGAAGAAAACTCGGGAGAGTGCCATGCCGCGAGAAATCCGCTTTCAAATTGAAGGTAGCCCGTAGGAGTGAGGGTCGCGGGCGTCGAGACAGTTGGTCTGCCGGGGTTGGCTGCAGGTTCTTCCCGCGGGGCTGCTTCCTGCTGGGCTGCGGCAACCATCGCGACGCCCAGAAACAGAAACAACGACAGTAGCGGAAGCGACCAGCGCCGAATCATCGGCTTTTCTGCCCAACGCTTCATTTCGCCCTGAGCAGAAGAACCGGCACACTAATACTGTGCTGCACTCGGCTAGCGGTGGCGCCGAGAAATATATCGGCCAGGAAGCGGTGCCCATGTGTACTCATTGCCACCAGGTCGCAACCCTTCTGCCGAACCCATTTGATGATTTCGTTCACCGGTTCGCCATACGCCAGCTCGGCCTCGGTGGGAATGCCCATCGACTCAAACTCCGACCGGACCTTTTCCAAATAGGCGGTGTCTTCGTCGACTTCCGGACTTACCGCGTCCGGGCCATAGATTCTAGCTGCCCATCCATCGGCCACATGCAGCAGCACCAAACGGCTCCGCGCCAGCAGCGCAAGCTGTTTGATGTGTTCGATAATCACCCGATCACTTGGCGTGCTATCCAACGTTACGAGAATCGTGTCGTACATGACTGTTCCATTCCAGTTGTATCTTAGTGTCCCGGCGTCATCCGCCGACGATCACCTGCCACGCGGCTCTAAGCGAGTCCGGCAGGCCATAGACGTCCATCGCGGTGATCAGAATTGCGCTGGCCCAACCGGCCGTCAGTAGAAACCAACCGTTCTTCCAAGTTCCCATTCGCTTCCCGGAACTCGTGAAGTGCAGGAGCGGGAACATGGCAAAAGGAAGCTGCAACGCCAGTACCACTTGACTGAGGGTGAGCAGATCGGTAACGCTGCTGTCGCCTCGCAGGCCGATAATGAACACCGCGGGCAGAATGGCCAGCGTGCGGGTGATCAGCCGCCGCACCCATGGCTTGATCCGCCAATGCATGAAGCCTTCCATCACCACTTGACCGGCCAGCGTGCCCGTGATGGTGCTGCTCTGTCCACTCGCCAGGAGTGCCACCGCGAACAGCGTGCTCGCGGCGGCCGTCCCCAACAACGGCGCCAGCGTCAAATAAGCGACCCGAATCCAATCACTGCCGGCACTGAACTTGACTACCTGCCCGCCCGATAGGGTAACGCTTTCCTTCCCAAAGAACACCATCGCCGCCAGCACCAAGATCGCCGCGTTGACGAAAAAGGCGATGGTCAGGGCCGCGGCTGAGTCAATGGTGTTGAAGCGGATCGCGCGCCGAATGGACGGGTCGTCCTTCTGCAACTGGCGACTCTGCACCAGCGCCGAATGCAGGTAAAGGTTGTGAGGCATCACGGTGGCGCCGATGATACCGATGGCGACGTAAAACATCCCCGATTGACGAAAGTGCGGCGCAACCAGGGCCCGTCCCATTTCCAGAAAGCTGGGTTGTGTCTGGGGCAGGACAAAAATCTCGATGAAGTAGCACACGCCGATGGTTGCTATCAGCAGCAGGACCACAGCCTCGATGGTTCGCATCCCGAACCGTTGCAAGGCCAACAGTAGCAGCACATCCAAGCCCGTAATGACGACCGCCCATAGCAGCGGGATATGAAACATCAAGTTCAGGGCGACGGCGCTCCCCAGCACCTCCGCCAAGTCACATGCGCCAATCGCCACTTCGCTCATTAGCCAATTCGGCCAGCGGGTCCAGTTGGGATACCAGTCGCGGCAGCATTGTGCGAGATCTTTTCCGGTCACCACACCCAATCGGGCGGAAATCACCTGCATGAAGATGGCCATCAGGCTGGCCACTCCGACCACCCATAAAAGCCCGTACTTGAACTGAGCGCCGCCTTGCAGGTCGGTCCCCCAGTTGCCGGGGTCCATGTAACCGACGCTGACCAGAATCGCCGGCCCCACGAAAGCCCGCCACTGCTCCCAGAAGCCGGCCTCATGGTGCGGTACCTCCACCGACCTGTGCACCCCTTCCAGCGACAGATGGCTGCTGCGCGGAGCTTTCGTTTCCATTCTGGATTCCAAATTGCACTTAGCCTCAGTATATTACCACAGATTAACCACAGTTAAGTGACGTTCAGAGGCTGCGGACAAACTCCGATTCAAGCGAGTTTTGGGAAGCGCACGACTCTAGCCGTGCCGTTAAGTCCTTGAAAATGTATCCGCGCTTGGACTGCAATCCAACTTCTGGACTTTTACTTCACCGCGATCTGCGTGATCTGCAGATCCGGATAGGTGTGGTTCCACTGGGCGGAGATGTTCTCAAAGGTCAAGCGGAATGGCTTCCCCTGGCCGGGCGCGAGTGGGGACAGGTTGAGGTCCACGGCTTCGTCGTACGGTCCGCCGGTGCGCAAGACGCGGATGGGAAGTTCTTCGCGCTGGGCCGTCTGTCCGAGGTCGTCCTTGAACGTGACCTGCACCACCGCGTGGCTAACGGTCTTATCGCCAGTGTTGGTAACGGTGCCATCGAGATAGCTGACGGTTGCGCCAACAAAATTCTGCGCGGCACTTGTCTTCAGGTCCGAGAATTTCAGGTTCGCGGCATAAGCTGGAGGTACAGCGGGCTTTTTCCGCTCGGCGCGGAAAATCAGCGCGAGAATGCCGACCACAACCCCTACGATGACGATCCCGATGAGGATAGGACGCAGACTGGACTCTTGCCGCTCCGTCGTGGGGTTTATGTTCGGCTGGATCAGGCCGTCCATGGCGGGATTGTACTACCAGCGACTCCTGATGAATGGTGGAGAGCCGGGCCAGACGCCCGTCCCGCCACTGTATAGAACTGATCGCGCGGTCTCGGATACTAGCGGGCGCCCGCGTCGGAAGACGATGTTTCCGGGGCGTTCCCCGATGCCCGCGAATCGGTAACCCGGTAGTTCTTGTATTCAATCGTCAGAGTGGCACGCCCGCCGAGCCGGATGTAGCTTACAGACTCGTTACGCCGTGGAAGCCAGAAATTTTGCACCTTCATATACTCGTGATGAACTTCGTTTTTCTTCGTCCAGAATGAAGGGTTCTGGGCCGGCTCGGCGTCGATTCGCGTCACCGCGAAATCGGTTGCGTCAACCCACACTTTGCCGCGATAGACGTACTTGCTTCTCGTTTTCGGGTAGACGGCGAGGACGTATTGCCTGCCCTTTTCCGAGGAATTGACGCCCGAGGATTCGTAGCCGATCAGCGCAAAGTCGTAGTTTTTGCGGTTCAGCAGCGTGCGGGCGCGCATTTCTGTCTCTGCCGCTTCCTTTTCGCTCTCCAGCAACCTTTTGAACACGCGATCGATGACCAGCTTCGATCCAGTCTGGGAGACGATTCTGAAGTGCTTGGTTGAGGGACTGTCATAAGCGGCCTCGACCGTCATTTCGGCGTCGCGATCGCCCGGGAATCCGCGATAGGAAAGGTGATAAACGCGCGTGGATTCGCAGTGGCGCAGAGCCTGTGCCCGCTCTGCGTCTTTGCGGACGAGATTGTTCACCACCTGTTCCACCGAGAGTGGCGCCGTAGTGATGGAAGGCGGGAGCGAACTGGAATCGGCACTGGCCCCGAACGCGCCCACCAGTGCGGCCGCCAGCAGAAAGAGAACTCTGGTCGAACTCTGGACTACACGCATGCACTATCCGTCGATAGACCTAGCTTACCACCATCGCTGGCGTCTCTGAGTGTGTGGGGCGTCGGACCGCGGAGCGGCTGATATGTCGAGATTTCGGCACCGGTTTTCGGCAGCACCAAGCAAGTATCTCGGGATGCGTGGCGATTTCACCCACCGCATGCAAGCAGGCCGCCATTTCGAAGGTATCTTTTCAATCACTTGCGTGGAAGAGCAAACGGCTAGATAATTGCACAACGCCAACAAGGAGCCTTCCCCCCATGTGGATCCGCGAAAGCGATAGGTATGTTCAGCGGAATTGGAACTGGATAGCGATCTTCTCCTACACCGCATCGCTGGCCGTCAGCCTGGCGATTTGGACAGGCGTATTTCGAGCCGTCGAACACCTGGTAAAGTAAGATCTGGAAGTAAAGAAGTGATGTGGGAATTTGCCCGCGCGGCACCCGGCTGTGCCGGGAAGGTGCCGGTGTCGGCAACGAATTTGCCGGTCGAAATTAGTGATCGCCGATCCACCGATCACCGATCATAGTGCAGCAGTGAGAACACGTCGTACTTCGCCAGTTTCTCGCGACCTCTCAGAAAATCCAGTTCGACCACAAATGCCAGTCCCGCAATCTGCCCGCCCAGTCCGCTGGCCAGTTCCGCCGTCGCCACAGCCGTGCCTCCCGTAGCCAGCAGGTCGTCGACAATCAGAACGCGCTGACCTTTTCCGATGGCATCTTTGTGGACCTCCAGCGCGTTGCTGCCGTATTCGAGTTCGTAGCTGACCTTCACCGTTTCGGCCGGCAGCTTTCCGGGCTTGCGGACCGGAACGAATCCGGCATTCAGGCGGTAGGCGAGCGCGGGGCCGAAGATAAATCCGCGGGCCTCCATGCCGAGCACCAGGTCAATCTCCTTGCCGATATAGTTTTCCGAGAGTGCGTCAATCAGGCGCGCGAAGCCGACTTTGTCCTTGAGCAGGGTGGTAATGTCGTAGAACAGGATGCCCTTCTTGGGGAAGTCGGGCACCTCCCGGATCAGCTTCTTCAACCCGTCGCAATCTACGGGCTTGGTCGGCATCTTGGTTTGCATTTTAAGGTTTAATCTCCTCGAACTTGAAATGAATTGAGTCCCGCCGCCGGCTCGGCCTCGGATTCCTCTACCTCATCGACCCGCGCCGCGCGCGGCCCTTCCTGCAGACGCGACCGCAATCCAGCCAACTGATCGCGCCTTCCGACGGCCAGCACCTCGACGCTGCCATCGGGATTGTTGCGAACCCATCCCGAAATTTGCAGGATGTGAGCCTCACGCTCGACAAACCAGCGGAAGCCGACGCCTTGGACACGTCCGCGCACCAGAAAGCGGCGAGCTGCTGGTCGTTCAGTGGGTGGGGGCATTTGTGAGATTTGTAATTTCTAAATTGTAATTTGCGATTGATTATCTCGATCCCTCAGCCTGCCCGGTTTTCAATTACCAATAACAAGAAGCTGTCGCTGTCTCATAAATGGTTTTGGGAAGGGCACGGCTTCAGCCCTGCCGCCCGGAGCCAATAGAGACGCGGGCTTTAGCCCCTGAGGGCCCCAGCGGTTTGCTGCTTCGGTTCATTATGAGATGGCCAGATGGCCTCAAATATCGCAAATTACAAATTCAGTTCTTGCGCTCCGGGGGCGCAACCCCGGCATCCTTTAACGCCTGATCGAGCGCGAGTCGTACCTCATTCGCGGGCACGGCTCCATCCAGTTTCTGCCCATTCACAAACATCGTCGGAGTTGCGTCCACTCCGACCGTTTCTCCTTCGTGCATCGAGGCGCGCACAGCTTTTTCATCCTGGGCCTTGACGCATGCTTGCAACTTCGCAACCTCCAGATTATGTTTCTGAGCCTGCGCAGTGGCCAGCTTATCCAGTTCCGCATTCTGGCCGTCGCGGCCTTTCTCGCCGTTGATCGCTTGCTGATTGCCGTGCAGGTAATCGGCATAGTCCCAGTAGGCGTCACCGTTTTGCGCGCCCAGACAATTGGCGTTCACCGCCGCATGCACTGCCCAGGGGTGAATTTCCTCGAGCGGATAATCCTTGTAGATGAACAGGACGCGATCGCCGTATTCCTTGAACAGTCCGGGGAAAAGTGTCTGGTGCATGCGCGAACAGAACGGACACTCGAAATCGTCATAGTTGACCACCGTCACCTTCGCATCTTTGTTGCCGCGCGCCGGACGCCCGCTGACGTCGATCTTCTTCATGACCTCAGCATACGGATCCCTGGTCAGATCCAGCTTCGTCAGGCGCACCAGCGTCTTGTGGTCGCGGGAGAGCAGGAACTCGAACTCCTGTTTCTTGTTGGGACTGGCAAATGTAACCGTCAGCGCGTCATAGTTCACAAACTCACTCGACCGGAGCGTCCCCACGATCACTTTTACGTCGGGCGCCAGGGAGTAGTGCGCCCGAACCTGCCGCTCGACCACGTGAACTATGTCCGGAGGAGGAGACTGGGCAGAACAGCCCAGACAGATCGGCAGAAGAACCAGGAACGCGCGCCGCACAATCATCGGTCGAAACCATCTGCGCATGAGGAGACCGCTTGATTATCTCATGGCAGCGAGACTCAGCGCCCCTTGTAGAGACGGGCCTTGCCCGGACCAGCCCCATCTCCGAAGTGCAAGGCCGCACACTCTTCACATCTTCTTCAGCAGCGCGATCTGCCCGGCATGATAAAGCTCGTGCTGCACCACACCATGAAGCATGTAGTAGAAGGTGTAGTGTGCGCCCTCTTTGCCCGGAACCATCTCGTAAAGCCGCGAGTCCGGTAGAGCGGCAACCGCCGCGGCCAGCGCCTCGTGCGCCCGCCGCGCCTCGGCCAAAGCCTTGCGCCATGCCGCCTCGCTCGCCTCCGTGACCGCCGGAAAATTCTCCGCATCGGAGAGCGCCACCGCCGTCCCGCCCATCCTCCGCAGCACCGCGCCATCCCACGCCGCAACGTGCAGCACCAGCTCCCAGATCGTATGGGCATCCTTAATTGGACGCGCCGCAGCCTGCGCCGCCGAAACCCCCTCCAGAATTTCAAACACAGAATCGCCATGCCAGGCCTCTCCGGCAAAGGCGCGGCTCAGTTGGTCGGCAATGCGAGTTGCTTCAGCCATGACTAGATTCCCTTCGTGTTCCTTCGTGTCCTTGGTGGTTGTCGCTTTCACTATCTGAACCAGGGACCAGTTACTCCGCGCACACCGCGATCCCCGCCTCATCCGCCGCTCGCGTCGTCGCTTCGCCATCCAACAACAGACATCGCCCCGCATCTACCGCCAGACAACTCGCCCCCGCGCGTGCCATCGTCTCAATCGTCTTCACCCCAATGACCGGAACGTCAAATCGCATATCCTGCCCCGGCTTCGCGACCTTTACTACGGTAAGCGCGCGGCTCAGCGTCGAAGCCTCGCCCTTGGATTCCAACTCCGAATCCGATTCCCGTTCCCGTCTCAACGACCGCATCAGCAGCCCCGCCCGCTCGATCGTCGCATCCGTGCCTTCCATCGCCTCGACCGTCACGCACGCCGCTTCCGCGATCACCACCGTTTGTCCAATGTCGTACTCCGCCAGCCGCCGCCCCACCGTGCGTCCATATTCGATGTTCCTGCGTTCCTGCGCATTCGGAGCCCGCTTGCTGAGCACGCCCGTTTTCGCCAGCAGCGGCTCCAGCAGCGCGGTCGAATTCTCAAGCATGATGCCCTCATCCGCCAGCACCTTCGCCACCGCGCCCAGCAGCGAATCCGTATTGCGCGTGCCCAGCGAGAGCAGCAGCTTCGCCAACCGCCAGTCCGGCTTGATGGCGGAAAAAATCTGCTTGTGCTTAACCTGCCCCGCCATGACCGCGCGCATTACACCTTCAGTTTTAAACGTGTCGATAAGCTTTGATAGCTCGCCCAACGAAAGCCAATGAACGGAAGCGGCGCCGTGCGACTCGATCTCGGGAAGAGTCTCTTCTTTGATGGCGGCGACAACGACGTCGTATCCTTGCGCCCGCGCCGCATCCAGCACCAGAAAAGGGAACTTGCCATTCCCCGCGATAAGACCAAGGCGTGTCATGAGCAAGAACCACGTAGGGGCGGACGCATTCGTCCGCCCCGCCGAGCAAAGCTCCACAGAGGTTGTCGATTGCGCCGCACCATAGCTGACGCGCTCCTCGCGGCCGGACGCGTCCTGAACGCAAGTCGAAGGAATGCATCCGTCCCTGCGTAAGCACTGAAGCCGCCCACTACTTAATCACTCCGCGTTCCGACACTTCAATGAATCGGATGAGCATCTCAACATCTTCGCCCAGATCGGTTTCGGACTTCAATTTCTCCAGCGCCTGCGATGTATTCAGCTTGGAAGCGAGCAAGACCCGATACGCGTGATGCAGCCTCTTGATCCGTTCCTTCGAAAAGCCACGGCGTTCCAGACCCACCGCATTCAATCCGTATGCCTGGGTACCGCGTTCGGCTGAAGTTTTCGAAAAGGGCAGCACATCGCGGGTAATGGTGCTTCCCCCGCCAATGATGGAATGCGTCCCAATCCGCACGAAGTGGTGCACCGGGCACAGCGCCCCCACGTTGGCCCAGTCTTCCACGGTTACATGCCCGCCCAGCGTAGCCGCATTCGCCATGATGATATGACTGCCAATCTGGCAATCGTGCGCAATGTGCGTATAGGCCATGATCAGATTGTGGTCGCCGACACGAGTGCATCCCACACCCTTAACCGTGCCGCGATTAATGGTGACAAACTCGCGAATTACGTTATGGTCCCCGATCTCCAGCCGCGTCGGTTCGCCCGCATAGGTGACGTCCTGCGGCGCCAGGCCAATCGAAGTAAAAGGGAAGAAACTATTATCCACGCCAATTTTCGTTGGTCCTTCCATCGCGACATGCGAAGTCAGACGGCACCCCTCGCCCACGTCCACCTCGGGCCCAACCACGCAATAAGGCCCAATCTTGCACGACGGATGTATCTTGCTTTTCGGATCGACGATCGCCGTAGGATGGATCGACACCGTCAAATCGTTCTACCCTTGTCATCCTGAGCGTAGGCGCGCCAAGCGCGAAGCGATTGGCTCGGCGGAGTCGAAGGACCCCTACTCATTCCTAGTCTCCCGCATCGCCGCAAGGAGTTCACCCGATGAACTACGACTGTTGTGATTTGCAAGTGTGAGTTGCAAACTTACTCTTCCTCGCCCGGACTCTCCGCCGCGCCCGCATTCCGCGGCACCAGCCGGCAAGTCACCGTCGCCTCCGCCGCCACCTTGCCGTCCACATACGCCTTGCCTTCCAGACGAGCCGCCGTAATCCGCCAGGCCTTCACCACCACTTCAATCCGCAGCTGATCTCCCGGCACCACCGGACGCCGGAATCGCGCCTTCTCGATCCCCGTGAACACCATCAGCATCTCGTCCCGGTTCGGAACCTCAGTCAGCAGCAGCAGCCCGCCCGCCTGCGCGATGGCTTCCACAATCAACACCCCCGGCATGATCGGCTTGTCCGGAAAATGTCCCTGAAAAAAAGGCTCGGTGATGGTCACATTTTTCAACGCGACAATGCTCTTCATCCGCACCAGTTCGACCACCCGGTCGATCAAAAGAAATGGATACCGATGCGGCAGGATCTTGAGAATATCGACAATATCCATCCCGGTTCTCACCGGCTCCGGTTCTTCAGTCATAGTCTGGGTCGTGTCCGACATGCCGTTCCGTTCAAGCCGAAGATTATACTGTAGCGCCCGTTCGTATCCGGACATCGCTTCCACGATGGCGTCTAATTCGGCACCGGCATCATGTTCGTGGAATTCGAAGGCCCGGCAGAGCAACTCCTGAACCGGCATCTCGACGCCATCACCACCTAGTCGTTCACGATTCCAGCCTTTCCTTCCCCATCCGCACGATCGGCAGCGTCATCCCATCCCCCAGCGCCACTTCCGCCGCCTCCAACTCCACATACCCCTTCGCCCGATAAAAAGGCACCCCCGTCAACGTCGCTCCCATCTCCAGCCGCCGAAACCCAGCCGCCCCAGCCGCCGCCTCGCAAGCCTCCAGAATCATTCCGCCAATCCCACGCCGCGCCCACGCCGGATGAACAAAGAATGCCCGAATCTTAGCCGCATCCTTCGCCGGATCAAGCAACGAATCCTCGCGCCCCGCCCCAAGTTCCTTCCTAAGTTCCTTCCAATGATCGCCGCCAAACAAAGTTTTCCGCTTGCTCCACCCGCCGCAACCTACAAGCAGAGCCGCTCCCGCCGATTCCGTCTCCTCAACCACAAAATAAGTTCCATCGGAAATCAGTTGGGTGTCCACTCCATACACTGTCCGCAGCGCGCTCTCCAATTGCGCCGCGGAATAATCCCCCGCCTGCAATCCCCGCACCGAGGCTTCAATCAATTCCCGAAGCAACGGAATATCGCGAGCCTCCGCCAACCGAATGCGTATTGTCATCACTGATAACTGAGAGTCATGGACTGATGGCTGACGGCTGACGGTTACCCCCGCGCCGCCGCGCACTCCGCGCAAGGACAAACTTCCCGCAGATAAAACCACGAATAAATTCCCAGATCGTGTCTATCGTTCCACGAAAACTTCAGCGCATACTTGCCGACCGCCTCCGCCGCCAGCGCCTTCACCGCTGGCTTAAACATCGGCAAAGCTCCCGGCGCCAGCTTCGCCGCCTCGCCCGCCTTTCGTCCCGACTTCCCCCGCTCATCCTCGCAAAGCGCACAAGGACACGCCTCCCGCAAAAACGCAAACGTATAGACGGACCGGTGCCCATCCTTCCACTCAATCTCCATCCCCGTCCCCGTCGTCAAATGAATCACCACCGACTTGGGATCGTTCCCCACCCGCGGCGTAAAATCCGGCAGCGCCATAAATTTCAGTATCGCACGCAAGACCGTGTAGCGCGGGCGCCCCCGCCCGCGAACCCTCGGGCCCATTCGGTCACCGTCACTAGGATTCGATTCGACGACACTACACCGTCCCTGAGGGTTGTCCAATACGCTTGTTTTCAATCGGACTATCCCGCACAATGCGTGTGCAACGAGGCATACCATGATCAACGCGCTCCCCGCACCCATTCTCCTGGATATCGCGATCCTCTTCACCGCGCTGTCATGGGGACTCGGGCTTTATCTGGTTGACAAAAAGGTCTATATCTTTGCTTCGCTCGCGGTCGGTTGTTTTGTGTGCCTGTTCGGATACAGCGTAGAGAGCATGGGTGCGCCCGCATGGGCGGTAGTTGCCGCCCCCGTTCCTCTGGATATTCTGCTTCTCTGGTATGTCTTAAGAAAGCCACGCAAAATGGCAATGGCCTATGTGTTGATCTGGGCAATCTATATCGTCATCCACATAGTTCTCAGCGCACTGCTTCACTATGACTCCCTGATTCCCGCCTGGAGACTCCATTCATGAGAAGAAAGTGTGGCGCGGGCGCCCCCGCCCGCGAACTCTCGCCCGAGCTATCACGATCAAGCTATATCCCAACCACGAACCGCGTCCCTATGCCGCCGCCACCCGCCGAATCAGGTCTTCCTGCTCGCCCCTGCTTTCCGCCCCAATCGTAAACGCGTCAAGCACTCCGAGCGACAGCGCGTAGCGGATCGCATCATCCACCCGCCCGCGCAGATCGCCTTGGCCCAGAATCTTCATTCCGATGATGCCTTTGCCCGCCGCCTTCATCTCCCGCAGAACGCTAACAACTTCCTGGGGCGAGGCGTCCATGTGCGCGCCGATCGGGTTAATGCGCGCAAGATCCACTTCCACCCACGGCGACTTCGCCGCCGCGCGCAGCGCTTCGATCGAGTGGCAGGAGACCCCGTGCGCGCGGATGACGCCCTTTTCCTTCGCCTCAGACAACACGTCCATCACGCCTTTGAAGCGTTCCGTCCAATCGCCTTCGGTCAGGCAGTGCATCAGGCAGACGTCAATGTAGTCGACGCCCAGCTCGCGCCGGAAGCGGTCGAGATCGTCGCGAGCCGACTTGGGATCGCGCGAAAAAGTCTTGGTCAGCACCGTGACCTGGTCGCGCGGCACATGCTTCAGCGCTTCGGCAACGTGAGGATGACTCCCATAAGCGTCCGCCGAGTCAAAAAAACGCAGCCCGCGATCGTAGCCGTTCAGCAGAAGCCCCGACAGCCCCTTCAGCCCCAACGCGGTCTGATTGGAATGATGACCCGATCCAATGGTCCCCGTGCCCATGGCGAGAAGGCTGGTGCGGATTCCAGTCTTACCCAACGTCACCGTGTCGAAGGCGGCGACCTTCTGCGTCAACGGCGGTGGAGCAGCGAACGTGCGCCCGAATCCCCAAGAGCTGAGCATCCCTGTGCTGAGAATCTTTGAACCGACCCAGACCCCCGCGACGCCAGCAGAGCCCGCAAGCAAGAATTTTCTACGATCCATGCCGCCCCTCCAGTTCCGATCTTTTCTTTTTATATAACTGTTAGACGCAGCTGGGAAACAGTTGGTTATCGCACCGAATTTTCTGTTGACTCCCGAAGAAATAAGACCCTTGGCGTAAGTTCGCTGCCTTCTCCCGAAGTCAGGCCTGTGGTGTCCCTCAGATCGCAGGCTGTCCGGAGGGCGCGTGAAACCAAGCCCGTGTGGCGGGTTTCCTCCTGCCCAGCCAACTCGCCGAGAGTGATCTGGCGTAGAATGATTTGCCCGAGAATGACGGACTCGGCAGACAGACCCCGACTCTGGTTCGTGGACGTCAGAGAGCCGTCAGAGAAAAGAGGAGTTATGCCCAACCTATTGCTCAAGATCAGACGTGCCGAGACGCCAGCGTATGCGAGGCTAAAGCGGGTCGCGGTCACTCTTCTGCGGGTTCACCTCCCGATTCCCCGATCCTCCAAGCCGCTGCTGCGGGCTATGTACACGTTCCACTGGTCGGTCGCGCGAGCCTACCGCCGATTTTGTGTTCTCCTCTATGCCGAGCCTCTCTTCAGGGGTCGCTGCGATCGTGTCGGCGAAAGGCTATTCCTGTGGGTCCTTCCCGATATCAGAGGTCATGCGCACATTGAAATCGGCGATGACGTTTCGATCAGTGGCAAGATCGGTGTTGACAGCGGCCGCACCTACGAGCACCCGAAGCTCGTCATCGGGAACAAGGTGACCATCGGTTCGAACGTGGGATTCGTCGTGAACCAGGAAGTGGTGATCGAGGATGGCGCTCGAATCGCCTCGGACTGCTCCATCCGCGACAGTGACAGCCACCCGATGGATTTCAGGCACCGACTGGCTGGAGCTCCTGCATTTGCATCTGAGATCAAGCCCGTCCGGGTCTGTCGGAATGCCTGGATCGGGGCGGGGAGCACCATCTGCAAAGGTGTAACCGTCGGGGAGGGCGCTATTATCGGCAGCCGCAGCGTGGTAATGACCGACGTCCCACCCTACGCACGCGCTGTCGGTAATCCGGCACGAGTGCTGGTGAACCCAGGCCCGCCTAAAATCGACTTCTTCGCGCCGGTCGCGGATCCGTGGACTCAGAAATACGCGGCTCGCCCGGCAAGCTAACTGGACCGGCCTTGAAGCCTGATGAGGATGTGGCGCGGGCGCCCCATAAGCGCTAACTTAAAGCAAAATTCGTTTGGTGTGGCGTCCTCGACCGGCATCCGCTGGAAATCGGCTGGGTCTGAATGGAAGTTCCACTCTCCCAAAAGCCGCCTTCTGGTCCGAATAGTTTCCGGTTTGCACGTCATTCAAGCATTCAAGCGTTGCGATTAGGAAACTCGAACACTCGAACTACCGCTCGCTTTCCCGCCGAAATGGTGGCATTTCTTTCGGAATCAGTTTGCGGATTTCCTCTGGACTCATGATGTCTGCGCGTTTTCCGATAACGTTTTGGAGGTCGTCGAAACTCTGATTTCGCTCAGAGGCAACAAAGAACTCTCTACTGAGTTCCGCACTCGCCTGATTAATCTCAGCAGCCGAAAAGGAATGATCCAAACCGACTGCACGCCCGACAAGAACCGAGCTAGATCCGATAGGGCAGCACAGCATCCCAAGCCTACTGAACTCAAGTGCCAACGGATGCTTGAATTGAGTGTCATCTATTTCCCGGGCAACCGCACCAGCATCGCCAAGAATAATTTCCTTATGATTAGTACGCGCAATCGACCAAGCGAGGGTTTGGAGTATCTGTACCCGCACAGCCGGAATTTGACTTTCGCTCAGTGACTTGATGTGTGCTTGCGCTATGGACTCGTTTACATTAATGGTTGCTCGCGCCTGCACGGCCATTTGATGGGCCCACTCCAGTGGTTTACCGCTTCGCTTTAACTTCGCAAGGTCGGCGCTGACGCGTGCTCGAAACTCCCGAGGCTTCTGTTTTGCAAACTTTGCGAAGAGCGGATTCTCGCTCATTCTCCTCATCATCTCGGCTTCGATGTCCGGTTGGCTAAACGGGTTCAATTCTCCTCTATCGAGGCGTCCCAGCAACTCGTCCATCAGGACTTGCGCGCCCCCTGCAAAGGCTTCCCGAATGCTCTTTGTGCGGACGATAAGATGGCCGACGAATGGGGAGATCAACTCTTCGTCCGTTCCGGGCAGGAGTTCTCCCTCACGCCACCTTGCTACATGTGGACCGAATACCGATTCGACGGCTGCCATCTTATCTTCGAGATCACTGTCACGTGGGTTTCCATGGAAATCGGTTTCTTTTCCAATATCTCTGACGCTTACTTCCTTGCCGGTAGCATCCCGGCGAAAGCAATAGACCCATGCTTTCTTCTCCTTCGTTCGGCTTGCAAACCCCTTCAGTAGGAACTGCGGCAAATAGTGTTGACCACGCGTTGCGCCCATTCGTTTTTCCTTACTGCTGCCTATCTTAGTACCGTAGTACATGTTTCCTATTCAGTCCCACCGAGCAGTCGCTCCCTTCAGAATTTAGCTTCTGATGACTCTGCCGCTCACCATTCGGGAACGGATGGTCGGCAACCCTTCCTTTACCGGATTATGGAAGGGTCGCCCGTGATCTGGGAGCAATCCGGAACGATCGGGGGAGCCCCGGCAAATCACTTCCCCTATGCCGACTTCTGGACAACGTCGTCGATAGCAAGTCCGCAGAAATAATTTGCGCTTAGCCCGTCGCTCGCAAGCGTTCCTTTAAGAGACGACCACGGGAACGAAGAGCAACGATGCAAAAGCCGACGGGCATCTCCGCACCTACGGCGACACCTTGAAAAAGAAAGGATCGATCGAGGGAGCAACTGGCGTGGTGCCGTCAGTGTCGAACAATTGCTGCGCGTTGAAGTCGTGATTTCTCTGATAGGTCACACCGTTGGGGAAGTTCGACTGATTCGGCTGATTGCTGGCGGAGAAGATACCGTAGAAATCGTTCCCCAGGGACAGAAGGTGGCAATAGTCGCCCAAATAGGGATCGAAGGTCTTCGTGGGTATGTTCGCGGGAGTGGTGGCAAGGACAACGTCCGTCCAATTTTGCCCGTCACTGCTGTATTGGAAATGAGTCTCGAATTGCTGCGCGCTGCCGCCGCCAGTCAGTTGCTGGTAGAGAAACCCGATCGTGCCCTGGCCACTCACGGCCAATGCGGGGTTGGTCGCAGACGACACCGTATTTATGTCGCTGGCGGACCACGCCACACCCCGGTTCGTAGACTTCCGCAGATGTATCGTGTCCACGCCATTTTGAAGATCAGCCCAGGCGACATAAACTGCGCTGCTGTTGGTCGGATCCACCGCTATGGAAACGGCTCCGCCGGTGCGCTCCTGGCCCAGAAAATCGCTGAAGTTGAAAGCCGAATTTTGCACCACCCGCACTCCCGACAAGTTGTCGGTGTCCTGCAACGCACTGAACGGTGGGTTCCCGTTTCCAAAATTGTCATCGCGTACGACCACAATGTCGGCGGTCCCAGCGCCGGAGTTTTGATCGAAGGTGCGCCAGCCGTGAAAGACCGCGTAAACCGTGCCATCGGAATGAATGGCCGGCCGCACCGGCGGCCCGTCCTGCCCGGGAGTCGTTCGCGACTCAATGCTCACTTGAGAAAATTGGGTGCCGTTTCTGGATTGGTCGATAGTGGCAGTCTGGCTCGATGATCCGAAATCGTTGCTCCCCACAAAGACCTGGTCCGCACCACTGGCGTTCGTGGCCGCTTGCACGTAAGGCTGGTCCACTCCCATTCGGTCCACCAAAACCGTCATGGTCGTAGAGCTGAGAAAATTCTGCGTGCTGAGAATGTTTAAGCGAGTGGTGTTGTTCACCACCGGAAGTCGGATAATCCCCGCGTATAGAACGTTACTCGAACTGCCGAACGCCACGGTAATGTCGGCCGTCATCGAACCTGAAGCTGAATCGCTGGGCACGATGGAGTTCAGCACCCACGTGTTACCACCATCGGTCGAGACGTAGATTGGCGCCACGTCGCCCCCGCCCGGGTCAGGCGTAAAGGCCGAAGCCGCGATCTGCAGCGGGTTCGCCGGATTCACCGCAAGCGTCGGCTCGCTATCCTGATTGGTCTCCCCGCTGAGAGACTGCGGAATCATATTCACGAGCAGCACGGTCGCGGCAGCAGCGGCGGCTTGCTTCTGCTTTGTCCGGCCACCGGCTTGCGGACGCTTCCCAGTAGCGGGACGCGCACCCTTGGCTCCTCGGCCTACTTTTCCGGACTTGGCATTCTTAGCGGCGGGCTTTCGCTTAGGCATGGCAACCTCGTTCTCACTCAATGTCTATTGATGATCCATCACGTCGTGGGCCCTAATTTCACGAGTTCTTGGCCGCGCGAATCACCGAAGCGACGGTATCGGCCTGACCCGCCGGATGAAAATCCATGGGGCTCAGCGCCGTATAAACGGCCGCTCCGGGGATGGCTGTCGCCGTCATTGCTAATGTTGGCGCACCTTTCGGTTGGGCAGCCGCTCCCGCGGCAGGAGCCTTCGGGGACTGCAGCACCCACACCCCACGATCACCCGCGTGGAACTTGGGTGCGCGATGCCATTGCACGTCCGTGCTGCTCGGGAAGCGCACCACCACCTGCTTCGTCGTGGGCTCGCCCTTATGCACGGTCTTCACGGTGACCACCGCTTCTCTCCATTTCGGATCGTGCTCGCTTACCGGCCTCGCCGGACCCGCAGCCCGGGTTGCAGCCATCTCAGATTCCGGCAGATGGACGCTGGAGACCTCCCCTTCCACCACCATGTCCGCACTCGCGACTCGGTTCTCTAATTCCCGATCCTTGAGATTGCGCGTGGGATCAGCTGTCCGTCCCGCCATCATCGCCTTGGCCAGAGCAGGCGCCTCCTGCTTCACCGATTCCACTGCCACGGTCTTACCAAATAACCAGCCATTGGCGTGAAACAGCACCTGGTCGCCAACCTTGGGCTTGGCGCCTTTGGCCAGCTTCACCGTAATTTCCTTTCCCACAGTCTTTGCCAGGGCCGGCGGAGCGTGCAGTACCTCGTCTACACGGACGATTGCGGTTTCCTCGCTCTTAGGGACCTGAGCCAAGGCGCTGGCGCCGAGTTTCCTAACGGTACCTTTGAAGAGAAACTTTGCCTCGTCAGGCACTTGGTTTGCTTTGGTCTTGCCCGCCATGGTTACCTCCATTCACTTTGCAGCCGCGCTTGCTGTGGACTCGTGCAGGCGCCAAAACGCGTTCGGTGACGGCCGATCATTTCGGCCACGCGACATTTCCGATGCGCTTAGTCCATGCGCCTTGGAACCTGCCGCGGAAAACCAGGACGCCAATCACAATAAGTGCTGCCAAAATTGCGCTGGCCTCGAAACTCCCGCTTCCGCCGTCTGGAGAAACGCTCAACCATTGTTCAACAATGTCCATGTTAGCTCCTAATATCGAATCGATGCGCACTTCCAAAACGTCTAGTCCCATGCAACAGACAAACAGGCTACCGATCCCACGACACAATGGCGTGTCGACGGAAACTCGCTCCTGGAGTTGTGCCGCACAAAGCTCAAGCCTCAGCGCTTTACCGCCTCGACCACTTGGCGGAATCCGACCGCACGTTTCAGTGCTGCGGAAAAACGGCTATTCAATTCCTGGGAAGTCGGCGAGTAGAAGTCCCTTCGGACGCGAAACTCAGTGTGAGCTTCACTCTTCCGTTCACCGATTGGCACACAAGCTACTCCCAGAATTTCAGAATGTCAATCAGTTTTCCAGAAACGGGCTTCTCGTCACTTTACTCTTGGATGGTCGGCAAACCGGAAGTGATCGCGGCTGCGAACACGCATCGGTTACCGCGTGGGTAGATGTCGCGACTCCTAAACGCGGGCTCCGGGAAGTTGGCAGGCCACTTCAATGCAAGCAGCTTAAGTTAGCGCTTATGGGCGGGCGCTCCCCCGCCCGCGTGCCGGTCGCCGCATCACTCGCGTAGTGGAGCGG
>WNFA01001719.1_pt1 | contig 18786 bp, 16 predicted proteins | sample 5400481 | NCBI WGS metagenome assembly WNFA01 (sample SAMN13153340, study PRJNA577476) | soil metagenome | isolation source: 120 cm saprolite under Douglas fir tree site 2 hole 1 replicate 2 | place: USA:California | collected 2015-04-18
GTTTGGAACGGAACCGCGGTAAACGAAACGGCACGGGACGGGAGAGGGTTCGAAGAAAATCAAGGCGATACAGGGTAACCGCGCGTGCTGCTTAGGTTTTATTTCGCCTTGAGAAACTTCAAATCCCTTTTCCCGCTCTGAAATCAAAAGGTTACATGCTCAGCCGAGTGCATCAGCAAACTGATGCATTCGGCTGATGCACTTTTGTGGTTTGCGCCCTCCGATTCGGAAACCCCGGGGCCATTTGGCCCGAGGGTTTCAGCCGTACGACAGTAGAGACCTTCGATCGATTGATGCTCAGCAACCATTTTCATTCTGTGGAAGTATTCCCTCTGCCTGAGCAACTTCGCACCGGGCAGAGCAACTTCAAACCCTATAGCTGCGCGACGAACAGCTACAACCTGGTAACGCTATTGCTGCAGCTTCATCCAAAAGTCGACTCTGCGATGGTTGGCGGCTGGGCACGGGCCGAAGGTAGGTGGCACCGTCACGTTTGGGTACGGTCCGGTGACCAATACTTCGATCCCACCTGGGAATTCGCTCTCGACATAACGGATCGCGGACCGTACTGGGCCGGACCTGAATGGTCGGTAGCCGACAAACGAGTGCAGCGGGTTGAGGAGTTTTTCCAGTCGTGGATTGACGATTTTGCTTCCCCACCTGCGTTCTGTGTCTCGTAGCGTCGTGCCAATGCTTCTCAGAGATTAAGGGGTATGGCAGCGCAACCAGTAGATGCTCCTGTGGCTGGCCCCGTGTGTCTCGCCATTATCAGACCGCGCCATCGAACCGACGGAGCACAGCGACGAAGGGGCCTTTCAGCAAGAAGCTGCCCTCGTAGCGTGAGAGATAATCGAGCAAGCATCTTTTCCTCTGCCGCAGCGGCACCTGCGACATGGAGATCGAGGAATGGAATGGCCGTCCTCTGTCTGATGGAATTCCCGCTCGTCAAAAAGCCTCTTCCCTATCGACAGCGGTGAGGCCGTCGCCGACCGAACCAACGTGGCGGCCACCGCTACATCGTATCTGGCTCCTTGGAATTGATCTCGGCTTCGCAGGCGCTCGCGGATCCGACTAGGAGCCTGGCAACTGCTGCAGGCGGTAGAGACCATTGGTCGGCCTTCCTCGGTGCCGCGGGGTGCGGGGGCCCGTTCACACCGCTTGATCAAAACTCGTTCGCCAAGATGACAAGGCCCGAGTCAGGATGATCCGGGGTGCTCCTCCAGCGCGCTGAGTAAACGTCGAAACGCCCCGTCGAAAGCCGAGCTATCTTTCCAATTTCTGAAATCACCGATGTTTCGCGAGTTCCGCAGCTTTTGCGCCCACGCTTCGTCCGTGGTCATGACTGCATCATCAAGCCGAACTGGAAGGACAACCACAGTTCCTCGCTCACGTTCAACTGCGAAGGCCTTCGTCACTTCGTCTTCGACCCACTCGCTCATCAGAGCGGATTTCGAAAGAACGATCAAAAGGCGGTCGTGTTGAGCCACCGCTTTGGTAATGAAGTCCCAGGTCTTTGCGCCGACTGGCAAATCTTCTGCGGCAAACCAGCACCGCACCCCCGTCAGCTGAAGCCTCTGGTACAATTGGCGAACAAAAGGCTCGTCGGCGGTGGCGTAGCTAATGAAGCATGAAGCGTAGCGCGCGGGGTTTGCCCTCAGATTCGCGAGTGATTCGATAAGTAGATCGGGAATCCCACTCGCTCGGAGAAAGCCGTCTGGAATGGGACCAAAATTTACCAGCGTCCGATGGTCCAACGTACATGGGCCCGCCACCCTGGAGTTTAGAAGCCCTCGCGCGTCGGTCAGATCGGTATCGCAGAACATTGTCTCATAAAAGTAAGTGTTCGCGAAGTTAGCATTCCGTGCATTGGCGTGGAGTAGATTGGCACCGCCGAAGAGCGCATCCACAAGAATGCAATTGGTCAGATTTGCCCCTTCAAGCCGCGCATTCATCAAGCTCGCACCGGTGAGATCTGCTCCTGCAAGGGTTGCAGCCGTTAGGTTTGCCCAGGCGAGATTGCTTCTGCGTAGGGTGGAACCGCTCAAATCCACGCCAACGAGGTCAATGCCGCTCCAGCCTGCACCCGGGGTTCCCTGGTAGAAATCCCTGTTATCTAGGTTTGCACCGCTCAGATCAGCCCAGAAGCCACCCACCCCAATGCGTGCACCTGGGTGACGAGTTGCAACGGCACCGCGGGTAAGTCGCTGCACGGCGACCCATGCGTTCCACAACGCTACTCCGTTCGCGAACTGCGCGAGATGTTCGGCTGAAGCCATCGCTACAACCTCTGCCCTGCGCCACGTGGCTAGCAGTGCATATTGCCCTTGTAAAGCTACCAGCGCTCTAAACTGAGCAACGTGCTGGCTGTTCCGCTGCGCCGGGCCCAGCGTGTCGAATAATGCCACCTGGAGATATGCTCTTGGTATGCGGTCCCGGGATAGGCAATCCCTACGGAACATTCGCCTCGAGTTGATGCGGGCTTTTCTTGCCTCGGACTCGGCTCTGGGTTTGTTCGATGTGCAGTTGGGGCTTGCCGCCGAGATCCAGGCATCCGAGACGGGGCAGGGCGACGAGGAATGGTATCATCGTCGACGGCTGCGAAACATCGGCGACGCCGTCGCGTGGAGCGTCCTCACTCCACACGCTATTCGCAATCTCTTGGTCCCTGGGCGAAAGACGCCTTCGCTGACCGCGCAGGGCCCTGCGTTCGCCCATGTGCTGGCGACTGGACGTTCGCTATTGGAGACCGGGGCATTCGTCGTGGTATCGGACCTTACCAACTGCATTGGCACAGGCGACCTCGTAGCCATCGGCGATCCCAATGCTCCGGTTCTGATCGAGTGCAAGCTATCCGTGCGGTCTCCTGAGCAGCAGATGCAGGGGCGCCGCGGCCGTCAACTCTCCCGCGACAGGGCTATCGCGAGCTATCTGAAAAATGGTCGCGGCTTCGTCCCTGGCGTTCCTGGGGAGAAGGTCGCTGTCGAAGTCCGTGCGGAACCAAAACACCATTGGGATTCGATAGCCGTGGTGATTCGAGATGCACTCGCTAACGAGATGGGGGTTGTTATGAAAGATCGCGAAGCGATCTGGGCTGTCTACCAAGGCGCCCCCAAACCGGCACCGGATGAACTAGCCGTATTTCGCGGCCGAGAAATACTTGTCGGCTGCCACTCTGCGCTGCTCAGCGACGATCCGCCTCTCGTCGCGCCGCCGCTGGTGTGGCCAATTGAGCCCGAGCTCGTTTTCGCCCTTGCGGAATGTGACATCGTGCTCTCACACGCCCTGGAATTCTCTCTATTTGAAGGCCATGGGACCAGTCGGTTCCGACTCCGCGGTCTTAGAAAATTGGAGGCCGGCATTATGGGAGTAGTCGCAGAAGTCGATGGCAGGACGTTGACTCTTGGCCCGCGGTTCTTAGCGAATGTCGTGTATGGCTTTGAGACGGTCGAATCCGCGGCGGCTCACATGTTGGAAGCGGTGGAGCGCTCGCTGGATGTGGAAACGGTACTTGCCAGCGAGCCAAGCCCGAATGAGCGGTCATCGCGAAAGCCCAAAGTGCATTTGATCGAGAACCGTACGGATGCCGAGCGGCTTCTCACGGGGCACAGGGGGCGTGAAGTCGCGGACGACGACATCGTCATCTTCGGTCCCGAGTTCGACCGCACGCTGGGGGTTCAGGGCGTTCCCCTACGAGCGGGTTCTGTAATTCTTGTTGGGAAAGCCAACAAACGCGATGAGTAGCCAGGCCGTTTCTTCCCATCCCGAACTCCAGTTGCGAGACTCGACGGCGAGCAAGAGTCCTGGCAGAGCGACGGAGGCGGTGAGGATGCGGGATTGGCAGAAACCATCTAGATCGAGCGCCGAGTTGTTCATCTCGAAGTTCTGCCAGTGGGCGCGGGACGTGCATGCGTGTCGAGCGCGCAGTCTGCGCCGGCTTCCATCTGTTCTACGAAGGATGATCGATGTCGAGCTGCCGGCGCGAGACGGCCACGTTGAAATCGTTGCGCGCAACCTAGGCGACAGCCCGTTGCGGCTCGGACTTCAGCTTGACGATCAATGGCTGATTCGGTCGCACAACCAGCTCTGGGTGGTCACGGTCGCTCCGGATTGGGGATCCGGGTGGACCAGGCTTACCCAGGATGAGGATCTGCACGATCTGCTCTCGAACTTCTTCCGACTTGCTAGTCAGTACGTTGCGCGAAGCCGGGCTGCGAACATTCTCGGAGCGGTGGCGATGGTTTACAGGCAGCCACTGGACTTCCGCTTCGGCGATTTCCGGAAGATTCGAGTCGAACCGACCTTTTCCAGGCGATGGACCGGTGTTGCTCAAAAGCTTGGTCTCCCTGTCGGCACGCTCGGACGGCACCACGGTCGTCGCCGTGCTGTTGCAGTGTTGGCGGCACACTTGAATTGCCTCCAACCGCACGTGCACCGGATGGTCTTCCAGTACCTACGGGCCCTAAAGCTGAAGGCCGACGGATATGACGAGGAGTTCATCACCGCTCTTGACGGAGCAGTATCCGTCGCACTCCAGTTCGCTCGTGATGTGCTGGGAGAAGCCGCAGCCTTTGATCGAAATGATCTCGCTCGGAAGTTTCTACATCCCAGCGACGCAACGGCTCTCGCACTTCTCTACGACCTTCGCTGCTACTTCGGTGCTCACCCTTCTCAGGGCAAGTGGTGGGACTTTGGCGAGATGTACGAAGAGGAACTCGACGTTCTACTAGACGTCGCTGAACGCCTAGTGCGCGGCGTTGCCTTAACCGACCACCATTCGGGTGTGGACCCTAGACCAGCGAGTTGGTCTGGATGGTTTAAGACCAACTGCTTACTCCTTTGGAATGCTGTCTGGTTTGACGGATTGCCACGCTCAATCCTGAAAGGACTTGAATGACATTTTGAAAGCGTGGCTGTTGTCGTGGAAACGAAACCGCTTGGTCATTGTAGGCCAACAATCTGAAAGGGTCCCTTCCTGCTCCTCCCCGAGGCCGGCTCAGCATGAGAACGCTAAATAGACGTTTTGGATTTCTGGCGCCACTACTGCTTTGGGGTAGTGGATGGTTTCGTCGCGCCAAGCGACTCTTGAAAGCCCGTTTCGCATGTGAACTGTAACCGTCGCATGTGAACTGTAACCGTCCGTCTTACCAAGAAAACCGATACATATGCGGCTCCAGATTCTCAACCTTGTGCTCAGTAAAATCTGTCAACTGTGAATGAAGAGTAAAAATAGCCCGCACCGAGAACGCTGTCATTCCCTGGCGCGGAGTGCACCCCAACCTCGTAATCACCGCACACAATCGCTTCCTTCTTATGCGTCCAAATGCGAAGGGCCTGTGCATTTGGCTTCAACCCAATCGATTTCAGGTGCTGCCTGTCGTTGGCATTCATGGGGCCAAATGCCGCCGAAGGCAGCATCCCCATTCGGAAGAATCGAGCAACGGCGCCCAATAGGCGCGGGAAAAATTGTTCCCTCGACAGCCAATCGGCAAGTCTAAATAATCGGGTAGTCCTACGATCCTGTGGCAAGCGAATCCGAAACGAAGCCTTGTTTACAAGTATCGTCCGAACGAAGTGCCGTTTCGCTAGATTCCTCGCAATGTTAAAAGGCTCCTGTACCCTATCCTCAAACATGGGAACGACGACGAGGCTTACTGGCATTGTGTTGGCCATCGTCTCAGCTACGAATCGGAAGTCCATGCACACCAAGACGCCGACACCCACTGAAAAGGGACTACCCGTGTGATCCGCAACGTCAACAGAAAACATCGCAAGATCAGAGTCGCCACACCGCGGTCTCACACCGGCAAGTTCTGCATCGTATGGCGAGAGATTTATCTTGGGAGCGTAAATGATAGATTTGGGAGTCACGATGACTGCGTTGATCGTTTGCGACGATGGCTCGAGTCGCGTACCGCAAACGGTTGCAATGCCGCGTTTTGCCCAGCTCTTTGCTCGGTTAATTAACTCGTCGGATGCGAATGCTTCAGGAAAAACAATCAGATGGGGTTGCCTAGAAGTAGTTAGTAAGAACCGCTCGACAAAGTGAATCCGATTCAAGTACGCCGTATCCACCACAGGCCCGCAGTTATCCATAGTGAACTCAAAGTGGCAGGCAGCCACGCGAATCTTTGCGCTTGTGGCGCGAAAAACGCTCATGGCACGATCCCAACTTGCACGTCAATTCGACGGATATACGCGCTTCGCGACCAGTCGATTACAGTCGTCCCAATTCGTAACTCAATGTCGGCACTAAGAATTTCTTTGCCAGACTTCGCCGGCAAGGAGATACCGTAGAGTATGTCATCTAGTGCGAGGTGTCGCTCATCTTGTCCGACTGGCGACCGTTCCGATCCAAACAAAGTGTAGCGGAGTACGCACTCGCCGCGACCGAGGTAAGTGGTGGCCATCCTGCCAACTTCAAAACCCAGGCGAATAGCCTCCGTATTATCGATTTTCTGAATGCGGTTTTGAGAAATTCGGATTAGGTCCTGCTCCAGCACGATAGCAATTGCCGGGAACAGTGATGGCCAGGCACTTCGATGAAGCCCTAGCACGTCCTCCTCCAGGTCCACAATTGATGGCTTCGAAACAGTGCGCGTCCGTGTAGTTGGAGCTGCCCTCAGATCGCCTTCGTGACCAATGAAGTACCAAGCGGGCCAAAGCCGTTGAGAGTCTAGGGCGAATGCGAGAGTGCTTCCGATCGCCAATATTTCTGTTCCAGCGTGCCAATGGGAGGGGCGAGAATTCGGAAAAGCCGCAAGAAAGTCTTCGACAGCCCGCGGAAGTGCACTTTCGAAGGATCCTTGGATGCGCCACATTGTGTTAACAACGTGCAGCGCTGCCTCTGAGTTCGGAAGGTTAAGTTGCCGGCTTTCGCTGAAGTCAAACATCGGTCCTTGGGTAGAAAGGACCAGACATCGTTTCAGGGGTGTTCCACTACTGGAGACTACGGTCTCACGACGAATTGTCGTGTACGGCATGCCGAGCTGCCCACAAAATGCGTTCAGCTCCTCCGTTAAATTTTGAATTGAGAGAAACGAACCAAAGTCATCGTAGTTCATTGGTAGCGCGCCTCGTTTCTGAGTACGTCTCGCGTGTGGGCAGCCTTCAAGAGATCCGGGCGCAGGGTCAAGGGGTTCATTAGGTCTATCTTAGCGCCGCGAACATCCCTGACCACGGGCGGACGGCGTAATCTGCCGCTGTCTGTGACGCTACTCCTTATGGACCCGCATCGTTGTTTTGTGGACGACCAACTCCACCAGCGTCGGGTGTACTTACGGCATTCCGCCCGGATGGTGCCTGCATCGTATCTGGTCCGGAAACATCTGGTCGACTTAGTATCAAACAGACCGCCGCACCCAAGAAGGCAACCACTTGCAGAATAGACGTGATTCGAATGGCGGGTCGATAGATGTTGTACTCCCCCTCGTACTGCGTCCCGGCCAAGGCCCCCAAAGTAAAATATCCGCACAACACCGATACAATCAGCAGAACAATCATTAAGACTACATAACATCTATGGGCAGCGTCAGCTCCCGTGAATACCTGCGCTACGCCTAGAGCGGATGCTAGTCCCACAAAGAGCTTCGTCTGTTCCGTATAGGTCTTCGCTGCTTCGCGCAGATCTTCGGGCGTACCGTGCGTTGGTGAAGGAGACATCGTTTCACTCATGCCCAGGACCGCAGAATGGAGGTATGCGGCACCATTTTTTGACAATCGCGCCAAAAATTGACCGAACTGAAATGTCACCGGTTTTCGATTGTTGCTCCTCTCGGGCTGAGACGGCGATGCTACGGAGCGACTCGCGAACGGCGAGGGGGTCGGCATCGCGAAAATAGATTGCCGCGTCTAGAGCAGCCCCCCACAACACATAGCGGGCTCCCGGACTCATAGGCCCGGCGACACGTATGGCTTCCGTGAAAGAGTCATAGTACTTGGGAGGTAATCCAGGGAAAGGGTAGGGGGGACCGAGGGCCCAAGGCATGTAGTCTAGTGGACTGGGACGCGGCTTTCTCAGCAGCAACAAGATAATTGTCACCAGCATGAGTGCGGCGACTACGACGAGAAGCCATCCCCACCATGGCATAGTCCCCTCCCAGGGTATGAGACGCCGGAGAGATTATCGGTTAGTGCTGTTTCAGCGCGCGTGTCAAGCTAGATCACCCGCAGAGCAGCGCGCGACGGTCCGCCCAAATGCAAAGCCAAATAGGTAGACACCATTCGAGCTCAGGGAGGCGCGGCCCTGCAACAGGCTTCCGCGCGGCGCCTCAGCGGATCGAAGAATGGTCCAACCTCGGTATCCAAATCCGCAACCGGTGTTACACGGACGCCGAATGCTGCGCACAGCGCATTCACTGCCTGGGTCCTTCGAGCGACGTCAAACAGGATCTCCGCAAGCTTCTGGTGGGTAGCTCGGAAAAGCGCGACCATCTCTTCGGCTAGTTGATCTAGCTTGGAATACAGCTCGGCCTGACTAAGAGTAGTGACCCATGTCTTTGCAGGATCGCGGTGCTTGTCAGTGAGAGTTACGCGGTCAAAGGAGGGGCCATTCACCCAGCCGTCATAGTGCGAGCAGGCGTTGCGAATATGAGCGGTCTCGGGGAACACGAGCGGCCTCAAAGCAATTGGCTGCCGCTGGCGGAGATAGGACAGCATTACTCCGTACCCCACATTCTCGTCCAAGGAATCTGACGCGCGCAACCTTTCTGCCGCGTGGAGACCCCAAACAAAGCGCTGGTGGAAGTGCTCGGTGGTCTGAACGGCCAATTGCCGAAGAACATCAGCTCGTTCTTCACCGGGTGAGGTGCGTAGGTACTTTGCGTTGAGATGGATAAGCCTAACCAGATCGGACAACGCCTTGGGCGAAATGACTGTCTGCCCCGCCGCCACGACCGCCGTCGCGAGGGGGAGCTTACGTTCCAGATCATCTAAGTATTCAAGGTACCGGCGCGTCTGTTCGTTGCAGCCTGAGCGCTCACGCTCAGCTGATACGTGCTTCGAGAGTCTCGTGCCAACCCAATGTCTTACGCGGTCCTCTGCCAGAACTGAAACGAGCGCTTTGAACCTCATCTGCAAGCTCTCCGGCTTGATGCGGGCCAGATTCGCATCCAGATCCTGAAAGAACTTGTTGACTGCCGTTTCGGGCCCGCAACCTTCGGGTAGGCCAGAACTCAGTTTCTTTAAGAAAGGGGCGGTGAGAGCCAATGCCGGCTCAACGAGTTCTTGGAGCTTTCTTATTTGCGAGAAAACAGAGCGGATGGTTGTTCGTGATGCCATGAGCTGTCGAGACGACTTGATTTTACCTCCCTAACGGTTCTTGGGAAAGGGAATCGAACATCGAGCTAGTAAGAAGGCCGGTTTCGAAGGCCGGTATGCCAAGGCGGTATGGGGTACAGCAACGAACTCGTTCACAGGTGTCGGTTAAGTGGGCAGAGTCGGTCCCACTTCCGGTGCGAAAGGCCCGGGGCCAGATGAGATTGCGTTGCCGAGGCGCCAAAATGGCGAGCTGTTGGTGAAGCGCGCATCCTCGAGCACGAGATCGCGGCGGGATCGGAAAGCCGAAACGAATCCTGCATCGAATTCGCTCAAGGTCGAAGCATCAAGCGGAGAATGTCGTGTCCGATCCGAAACTCGATGAGTCGCTCAAGGCCCACGCTCTGATGGAGACCCGGTCCAGGACCTCAAGAGCGAGTTGGACGGGTTCGGACCCGGAGCGCCGCAACGGGTGCCGTGTAGCTTCATGACCCTCCCGAGCCTCTCGTCGAGGACTATGGCCGCGGTCATTCCTTGAGAACAGCTGATGATCATTCTACCCTCGTCGACTTAGAGACCCTGGCCGTTTACGTGCCTGTTCACGGTATCTAATATCTCAATGCTGGGAGAGTCGGTGGCAGCGACCGTTAGTGTACAGACACGAACTCGCCCTAAACGAGTAGCGGTGCTCTTTGATTTGGACAAGGTCACAGCCATTGAGTTGGACGGTGCGATTGTTGCGGCGACGGAATGCTGGGCTGGCGCTTATTTCCCATTGGTCCCCTACCGTGGAAACGAGATGTCTCCCGATTGGTGGCGGGTTATCGAGGCAGTCGACCCAGATATTGTCTTTTCACTTCACGTACTTCCTGGACCTCTGATTGAAGAATTGATCAGGCGTTCCGCGCCACTTCGAATCCTTCAAGCCTCGGAAGATCCCTCGTACCGACAAGTCGGACGCCGCCTCATCCATCGGGATGATCTCAATGCTCTAAACACCGCGAGTATCCCTTCTACACTCCAAGCGGCACGCGGCTTTGGGCCGATCGGTATCGGATTCCTCGCACCGGAGGACAGATGGAACGAATTGGATAATAGGACCTTCGCCCTCCGAAACTTTGGCGTGCTGGCGAGAGACGCTCGATATGCTCGCTCCTTTCCGGATCCCCCGTACCAGGTGTGGCAGTACGCGGACCAAAAATCCCCGCTGGATTTTTTGCAAACATTTCCACGGGGCGAGCTTTGGACTCCGCGGGATATGGCCGGAGCATTGGCGAGTAGTCCATCTCGACCAAGACAGGACGAGTTTTCAACTGCCTTCTGGCTAGTTGTAGGTGAGTCGCCGCTGGATATCGCTCTGGCGTGGAATAGTGCATTGGCGCACGAAGACCATCTGGGCCGAACATGCATTTGGATCTCCGAAGAAGATGCGACGAACGTCAAGTTGCTCGAAGAGTTATGGCAATGGGTGGATCGGGTTTTCAATCATCGTGGTTCTGGAAGGGGCTTTGTCCTGTCCTACAGCATCGATGAGGCCACGTTGGAGTCCATTCGCGCCAAGATGGACAGGCCGTCGGCATGTGTCCGATTCGAATACCGGAAGCTCGAGCCGACCAGTTCCCTTTTCCAAGAATATGAGCGCCGCAAGGTGGGACTTCCATTCAAGAACGAACTGGATCAACAGGTCGCGATCCACGGTGACGTCGGGCAGTCAACGTTCGTCCGTCCCCCTTTCGCTCCTGCGTCGGGGTGGGAAGGAGGTTGGATGGTCGATATCCTAATCGAACATGAAGGTGACCCGTCCATTTACGGCAGCTCTGGTGTTTGGAAAATTCCACGACGCCCAGGAGTTGCGCAGTGTTTCCGGGGGTCTAACCATCGAATTCGTGTAACATGGGAAGGCACGCCAAGCATTGAAGTCAGTGGCAGCGACACCGACGTACGCTTTCGAGTGCCATCAGCTGTTTCCGTGTTCGAGAGCTGCCTATCGCCTTCTGAGCTCAGCAGCAACGGCGACGTCGTGATGAGGCGCCCGTCATCACTTCGTATGGCGACATCTACGGCGGGCCTTCAACTTAACGGGGTTATCGAACTGTTCGGGGGGCTCTGGCAAGCTGGCCACGCATTTGAGAACCCATTCTGGCGGGACGTTTTCACAACTCTTGCTGGGCGTCCAGAAGACATCCGTGCCAGGCAGGTCGCCGCGGTGGAATTGGCTCTCTCTAATGAGATTGAGCGTGCTGGCGGACAGCTCAAATTGGAGCAGGTGAGCAAGGTCTCAGAACCAATCGCGGAGAAGGTCTGGCGTTCTGAGCCGGAGTCGCGTTTCGTACAACTCGATCAGCTACCAGACTATTACAATAGGTTCGTCGGCAAATACATTCAGAAGCATGGACCCCAATCATACTTTCAAGAAGCGAAGTACGACGATTGGGTAGATAACACCCGTGATTTGTTTATAGAACGGGGCGTCCTCCTTCAAGGGATTCAGGTTCGCTGCCCAGAATGCTTTATTCACCTCTGGCGTCACGTTGACGAGCTTCGGCGTCGATTCCCCTGCCCTGGCTGTTTGGAAACGATATCACTGCCCAGCGATCCCAAATGGTGCGTACGCTTGAATGAGCTGGTTGGTGTGGCTATTCGGGAGGGTGGAGTGATTCCCGTTTTGCACGCCCTCTTCAAGCTCCAATCGCGCACATCCGGCACGTTCACATTCATAGCCTCCCAGGACGTACTCAGCTATCCCGAGGACCGGAAGGTCGCGGAGCTTGACGTTCTGGTGCTCCGCGACGGACAGCTCCTGGTGGGCGAAGTCAAGGCCCACCCGCGTGGCTTCGATGAGGAGGCAGTCAATCGGGCTATGGAAATAGCTCGGGTAATGCTCCCTGACACCCTCATGTTCGCCAGCGAGACCGACGAGTTCCCGGATAGAGTCCGAAAAATTCTCCACAGCGCCGGATCGGAGTTCTCCAGGCTCGGCATAGAGGTGCAGTTCCTTCCGTTACAGTGGTCGAGGCCGGCGCAACCAATCAAGGTGAACCTCTTCTAACAAGCGAGATCAACAACGACGTCCGTTGCCGTCAGGGTGCTCTAACTCTGCTCTCCGGAACGATTACGACGCACGGACGGAAGGCGCTGGAAGGCGAGTCGGAACCATTTTCAAGCGGGTGCGCGGTAAGGTCGGCTCTCGATTTCGCTTTTCGCACCCTACTTCAAGAGTTCGAATCCCGTCGGCGACGCCAATGGCTGTCACGCTATTCGCGTTGAAGATGTTTGGAAGCAATCACCTGCGTTCAGCACAGATCCCTGACCGCGAGGGACACACCAAGTGAGTGAAGAGTTCCCTCGGACTTTCTGGCTAGGGGCTTTTCAGGGCACGGGGCGAAGATGGCGTGGCCGAGTCTCAACTACCTCGGCCGACTTCGACCTCAGCATGGCATATTCCCACTGCTCCTTCTGTTCGCGAGCCCAGCGACCGTATCGTTTGGCTGTCAATTCGATATGGCTATGACCCATCCAGTGGCTGAGCATGGTGAGTGGTACGCCACGAATGAGGTTTTGCACTGCGAAGTAGTGGCGAAGGTCTCTCATCGCCACGCCTTCAACGAAGGAAACTTCGAGAAGCCTTTTCCAAACGCTGGTTCCGCCTCCCTTCATGGTTCCAGCATCGAAGCGGATATAAGGCAGGCCATTCTTATTTGGAATCACTAGGTCATCGGCGGCAGCGTCCTTTTGCTGGCTCCTGAGCTGCTCGAGAATTTCTCGCCCGCGCAAAGTAAAGGGAACCCATCGGAACTTTCTGTTTTTCGGAAGCCATGGCTTGCCGCCGACCACCCGCGTACGTTTCTGCTCTTCGATTCGAAGGGCGCCTTGATTCTCTCCAGCTCCTAATTTCCAATCGACAGATCCCCAAGTCAGATGAAAAAGCTCGCCTGGACGCAGCCCAAATTCGCCGAATAGCTCAACGACTTCCGGGAGGAATGGAGCAAGCGCGCGAAGCTGTTGAGCACCGCGGATTAGAGCCTGAAACTGCTCCTCGCTGGGAGGGACAATCGCTTTCGCATCGTTCTCAGGCAGAAAATTGATTCGAGGGAACTTGTCGATGACACCCTCCTCCAGCGCAAGTCGAAGAGCCGACGACAAGACTCGCAGCGATTTGTTGATTGTTTGATTGTCGATGTCCGACGAGCGAGGCTTGTACCGCTTGCCATCCTTTCGGTACGCAAACGTCAGCGGGCCGACTTCTCGTCGCCATTCGATATACCGGTTCACTTTCGCTGCATCGAGCCGGTCGAGTGGCACGTCCGCCAGCTCGGAGGACAGCAAGTAGCCCATGGGGGCTTTGAGTTTTCGGCGTGTGCTATCGGTCTGCACAATTGCCTGGTGGCGCGCGGACGCGTGGAGCTCCATTCCTTCGGGCCTCTCGACGGAGGAACTGGTGAAAATTGCGAAAGGAGGAGTAGACGGAGCCGCCGGCTCGCCCCTTCTTAGGGCGATAGACACTCCAAGTGGCCCTCCGTCACGTCGCCGCCTCCATCCGCGGGCCTAGGCGCAGAGATCCATTCTCTGTGGGGGTGTACTTCACCCTGCGCGCGAGGCGCGCGCAGCACTAAAATGAGGGATCGGGCCCGCTTATCAGCATATGGCCGAGGCTCCAGGTCGTCTGGCTCTGGGGCGCGAACCGGAGCCCGTCGGCGGCCTGCCCATAACGGATTTCGGTTCCGCCGGTCCGCGTGTTGTAGATGAGCAGATCAGTGTAGCCATCGCCGTTGTAGTCCCCAGGCACGAGCTTATGGCCAAGGCTCCAGGTCCCCTGGCTCTGGGGCGCGAACCGGAGCCCGTCGGCGGCCTGCCCATAACGGATTTCGGTTCCGCCGGTCAGCGTGTTGTAGATGAGCGCATCCGTATAGCTGTCACCGTTGTAACTCGCTCGGCCAGTGCAAGGAACATTGGCCGGGCCGACGTCGCAAGGGATACTCCTTTTCAGCCTCTCGGCCTTTCGCCACGTCTGGAAGAAGTACTCGGCGCCGCTTCTCAAGTTGGCCACGGCTGCGGGCCCGCCGGGCAGCGTCTCGACGTCCATCAGGAAGTCCGGAAGCATCCCGTAATGGGCGACGCCGTGGGTGTTGTAGTTCCACGTCTTGGAGCCGTCCATGCTGGCAGGAAACGCGTTGGTGTACTGGACGTTCGACCCTGGCGGATCGCTGCAGCGAGCCACGCAGACCGTCTGCTTCGACGGCGGATACGACTTGTCGCACTGGCTAACGCAGGGAGCGCAAGCTGGATTGCGCCCTCCGACTGCTGTCGGCTCGCAGTCGCAGTCGGCCCTGCAGATCTCGTTCCGCGGATCGGGAGTCACCTTCACGCCCGTCTGCGGTCCCTGGCGGGGCCGCATTCCCAGTGCCAGACCATTGGTATCGGTGCCGAAGCCGGCCACGGCGCCCGGTCCCATCGCCGCCGTCACTTGGTTGTAAATTTGCAACCAGGCCCAAGCGTCGAGCCCGGCGCCGCCGACGCCGGCCATACCATGCAACGCTCCTATCCTCTTGTACTGCGCCGCGGTTAGATCGCGCTCGGTCTTTGGTTTGTCCGGGACCGCGCCCCGTAGCCCGTTGTGCCCGCTGTTGAGCGGATAGCCGCCGCCCGGCACGGCCTCGGCGAGCTTGAGCGTCTGATTCGCCGCGTCCTGCGACATGTGGTCAATGTCGATGAGCATTCCCAGCCGCATCATCTCGTGAATGCCCGCGGCGCCGTTGCCGTTGGCGGCGAGCCCTAGCGAATTGCGCTGGCCCAACGGCTGCCCTGTCGGCAGACGGCAATCGGGTCCCGCGGAGGGGAAAAAAGACATGCCAAGCTTAAGCATAGAAAAGAGATTCTCGAGGCCCTCCGTCGAATAGGTATAGTCAATCCCGTCCGCTGGATCAGCGCACTTGAGCTTCCAGGGGCTGCCCGATTCGCGGGAGTTGGAGACGTTGAACGCGTCCTCATATGCGGCCGTTCCGCCGAATGCGTTATCAAGGAGATGGATGGGGAAGATGTAGCGGACCCCGGCGTCGAACAGCCGATGGACCTCGGCCTTGAGGTCGGCAGCGGTCGGCACCGTCATGATGGGCATCCCCATCGCCCACGTCGCGGTCTGCAGATTGCCGATGTGGTCGACCTCGACGCCGATCACGACCGCGAGCTTGGAGGCGGAGACGATGCGCTGTACGTCGTCCGAGTTGAGGGCGATCTCCATGAAGTCGGAATTCGCGTTGGCGAACTTCTTGATCTCGTCGATCTGGAGATCGACAGACGACTTGTCGTCCGTGGGTAGGTCGCCGTCGCCGGCCACCATGTCGCCGATCGTCTTATTGTTGACCGCGAGCGCGACCAGGACGCGAAGGCCGCCGGTAACGGCGCGCCTGAGCCACTCGACCCACATCTTCTGATGGGTTATGTCGTTCCAGACCGGCCAGTGCTGAAACGTTGGGAAGCCGAACGCGTCCTCGGGCGGATTCGACGCTTTCAGCTTGACCTGCAACTTGCCAATGAAGAACTTGCGAAGCTCGTCGCCGCAGGTGTTGTTGAGGAAGTCGTGGCCTCCGTGCACGGCGCGATCGTGGCCTAGGGCCTGCGCCTCGGTGGTCGCAGGCACCCTCGGCACGCAGTCCGGGTCCGACGGGAGCAGAGCGCCGATGCCGACGCCGCCGTAGATGAGTTTGCCGCCGAAGCCCACGTTCGCGACCGGATGCGTGTGGAGGTCGACAAAGCCCGTCAGGCCCGCCGGTCCCGGCGCATTCGGCTTCATCGTGTTCGGCTTGTCGGGTTTCAGCCGCTGCGAGACACCCTGCGTCTGGGCTGCTGCGGCGAGCAGCACATTGCAAAACGCCAGCCCTGCGCAAACCAACGCCATCCTCTTGTTCGGGGTTGCCATTGCTCCTCCTCGGCTTTCTGAAGCGGAAGCATCGGGGAGCTGCGACCGCCGGCTCTCCTGGCTGCAAGCCCCGGGCCGCCCGCTTTCGACTCCTCGCCCTCGGGAATCCGCGACCGCAGCTGCACGCCCTAAGGGAATGCTCCAGCAAACAGCAACGCCGCTTTGAGGCTCATGTCGGCTTGGCGGAGCTTTTGACAGTCCCGGAGGGCAAACATTTTGGTTGGAATTGTGAGTGCAAATCGAGGAATCGCCAACCCAAGACGGGTGAACGTCAAGGACAGCACGGACTCTGACACTCGTTAGTCAGCTCAACGGCCCTGGCAGGGGTGCTACTGTAGCAGGGCGTTGCATGCTGCAGTTGCAGTTATGCAGGCAAAAGCCATCTTGGATTCCCTCCGCAGGTATTAGGCGGGCGGTCGAACTGGGCTCGCCCAACTCGGCGCCATAGCACCCCGCAGGGGGCAGCCGCTTAACTTTGAGTGAGCGCTGTTCTATTTCCAGTTGCCGAAGGGCAGAGAGGTAGGTGATTGTCCCGAGCCCAGTTCCTGCGAACGAGACACCCCCTGCCCTGGGCCTGTCTTTCATTCCTCTTTCTTCGGGTTACGGGTTACGTACTCAAAGCGCACCGTCGCTGGAATGCCCTCGGGGCCCTGGTGCGCGATGCTCTCGAGCGGCTTGCCCCAGAGGTAGGCCATACAGATTTTCACCGCTTCGAGCTGCACGCGCGGATCCGAGTGGCTAAGCAGCTCAAGGAGCTTCGCTTTCAACGTGTGCGCGTGGGGGGCCAGGAGTTTACGGACCTCGGGCAAATTGAGGCTCCCTTTCGGTCGTCCCTTGGGGTTTCCACTCTTTCCTCGCTCAAACTTCATCTGTTTTCTGCCTGCTTTTCGCCAGTTCTTTCAGGTAGGGCTATCTCGCGTGAGTGTAGCAGCCCGGAGAGTCTCATTCGCGATCCTCAATCCGTCGCAGGAGATCCAGGAGCGCGCGGCGGAGAGCCTTCGTCACCACCGCGCAGCCAGACCAGGCGAACCGCTTCGAGCTGATCCGCGACGTCACGCCGCTCTGCCAACCGAGGCGCGCTTACTACATTACTACCGTCATCCGTTGGTGCTGGTCCCCGGCGTTGTTCGCTGGGCACGGAACCGTCCGGAATTTCTGACGAGCTGGTCTCCGCTGATCCTCGCTCTGGCGGGTTCGAATCCGGTCGGGGAGCTGACGTTGTCAACCTCGTCTACCTCTTTCACTTTGAAGAGTAGTGAAGCGGCTCCTGCCTTAGTCCGGCACCCCCGACCGCTACAATACGGCCCGGAATGGAAGCGCAGGTTCCATCCTTCCTGCTAGGGCTTTTTTAAGGCACTGGGCGAAGGTGGCGCGGCCGATGCTCCATGCCCACGGCCGACTTCGACCGCAGCATGGCGTATTCCCATTGCTCCTTCTGTTCGCGAGCCCATCGGCCGTACCGCTTTACCGTTAGCTCGATGGAGGAATGACCCATCCAGCGGGACACCACCGCAATGGGCACGCCACGAATCAGATTCTGAACGGCGAAATAGTGGCGCAGGTCCCGCATCGCCACGTCCTCAACGCCCGAGACTTCTCGCAACTTTTTCCAGACGCTGGCGCCGCCGCCTTTCATCGGGCCAACATCGAGACGGAGGTACGGGAGGCCGTTTTCGTTTGGAATGACTAAGTCGCTTGCGGTGCTGTCCGAAGCCGTCTTTCGGAGCTGCTCTAAAATCTCCCGCCCTCGCAACGTGAACGGGATGTAGCGAAATTTTCCGTTCTTCGGCACCCAGGTCTTACCGCCGTGTATTCGAGTACGCTTTTGTTCCTCAATGCGAAGGGCTCCGCGGTTTTCTCCATCTCCCAAGCTCCAATCCACCGAACCCCAAGTCAGGTGAAACAGCTCGCCGGGCCGCAGCCCGAATTCTCCGAGCAGTTCAATGACTTCGGGGAGGAGGGGAGCGACGGGCCGGAGCGTCTCGGCGCCACGGATGAGCGCTTGGTATTGCTCCTCCGTCGGCGGAACAATCGCCCGAGCATCGTCCTCGGGCAGGAAATTGATGCGAGGCAATTTATCAATGACGCCCTCTTCGTGCGCCAAGCGAAGTGCGGAGGAGAGGAGCTTCAACGCCTTATTCACGGTCTGATTGCCAACCTCTGTGCACCGGGGTTTGTAGCGCTCGCCGTCATTTCGGTATGCGAACGTTAGGGCACCAACTTCTCTCCGCCATTCGATGTAACGGTTGATTTTTCCGGTATCGATTTTGTCCAACGGAAGCACCGCCAAGTCTGAAGCCAACAGGTACCTCGCGGGCGACTCGAGCTTGCGGCGGGTGCATTCGTTCTGGGCAAGCTTTTGGTGTTGCGCGTAGCGCCCGGTTAGCCACTCACTCAACGTTGGACAGCGGCACAAGACGCGCGGCCCGGGCAATCCGTTGCTCGAGCTCGTCTGCAGCGCCTGAGACATTTTCATCAACTCGGCTCGGAACGCGGCGTGGGCCGCCTTCGCCTCTTGAGGCGTCCCGGTGAATCGCTTGGTCCTTCGGATTCCGTTTACCTGCGCCTGAAACACGAATCGCTCTGTTCCCACCTTTTGCATTCCTGAGTTGCGAGCC